>Ga0181527_1000633_pt1 | contig 39681 bp, 24 predicted proteins | sample PEATcosm2014_Bin_30_FD_119762 | JGI IMG/M metagenome (GOLD analysis project Ga0181527, IMG submission 119762) | Peatland microbial communities from MTU Mesocosm Facility, Houghton, MI, USA - PEATcosm2014_Bin06_60_metaG | ecosystem: Environmental > Terrestrial > Soil > Wetlands > Peat | place...
ATGAACGTCATCTTTTTTTCGAACACGCCTGCGGCTTTCTGGTTGCCGCCGAACGCGGCCATTTGGAGCACGTACACGCCTGCGGCGACCGGCCTGCCGTCGGTTGCGCGTCCGTTCCAGACCAGGTCGTTGGTTCCGTACGCGGTGACGTTCCTGATCTCCGTTTGCCACACGGTCTTTCCGCGCATGTCGTAAATGGCGAACCTGAGCCTGTCGATGCCGTCGTACGGCAGGCCGTACCGGATGTGCACCATGGAACGGAACGGGTTTGGATACGTGCCGAGGAGCTTGAGCACCGCGGGACGAACGCTCGCCGCTGCTTTGGCTATGTATGCCTGCGTGCCCACAAACAGCCAGCGGAAGCTCTTCGAGTTCCCGCCCAGCGCCACGGACGTGTCACCTTTCGACAGGTCCTGGAACCTGCCGGTGGCGTCGTCGTACACCGCCGCTTTCATGTCCTTGGGCAGCAGCGTCACGTCGCCCAGGTGGTAGCGTATGGTCTGCTTGTCCTGCGCGTCGTTGCAGAACGCCAGCAGGAATGAGCACCCACCCTCGCTTACCGAATGCGCCACGGCCAGGCCGAACACCTGCTTTGTGTCATTGTCAAATACGCCAAGGGACGCGTCGGCAAACGAAGGACCCGCAGGATAATACGTGACGCCTGACGAGTTCGCCTTGGTGTAACCGCAATAGACCGTGGGCAGCGAGCTTCCGTCGGAAAGGCCGGACACTACGCTCACCGACCATCCCTGGGCCGCCGCCTTTTTCGCCAGCTTCTTGGACAGGGACATCGTCTGCGGCAACGACGGTATCACGAGCTTCACCGCGCCGCCGTCGGGATTGTACATGGTGTAGCCCGACAGCTCGCCGGGAACCAGGGGCTGGGCGCCGTTGTTGAGCTGCGGATCGTTGACGGTAATCTGGTACATCCTGTTCGAGGTGTACCGTCCGGTGGTCTTGTCCTGTCCCCATGCAAACAAAATCAGCGAATCCGCAGCCAGGGTGTCTGTCCCTTTCGCCTTTATGGAGTCCCGTGTCGCCGCGTACATATCGGCTACCGTAATGTTGAAATTGAATGGAAGCGCGAAATCCGTAAACTGTTTCGGCGGCAGGTTGATAAAGAACGGCTGCGTCAGAGACGGCGTGACCCCGCTGCCGAACTGTATCGGGGTCTTGGTCTTTGTCTTGATCCAGATGAGGCTGCCGCGATCAAAATCGAAAAACTGCTTCCCGCTGTCGGAATACTCGATCCACGTGCCGCCCACCACCGCGTTCGTCGTCGTGGGTGACCACCGGAAAATCCTGAACGTGGTGACGTCGTACTTCCACGCCGTCCCGCTCGGAACAAGCGAACGAAGCACCGTGGTCGCCTGCGGCGAGTCGAGGTCAGCCGTCACGCTCATCGGCACCCACTTCTTGTCCTCGGTCCACACCAGGCCAAGACTGTTGTCCACCACGCGCCGCGACACGTCAACCGTATCCGTAAACGTGCCGTCGGTGACGATAAACAGCCCCCTCACGCCGTTGTCCGGGCTTACCAGCGCCCCGGGGATGGTGACGCTCACCGTGCTGGCCGTACTGGAAAGCATCCCCCACTGGCTCGTGTCTCCCACCTGGAAAGACTCCCCGCCCTTTGAAGACATGAATCGCCACCGCAGGTTGGCGATATTGTCGCTCAAGGAGAATGAATCGACGATCGACACGCTGGCCGGCACCGGGGCAGTCAGGTTGGTAAGCGGATGCACCGTGGGCCGCGTCGTGTCGATCCCGGCCATAAACGGAAACTGGATCTGGTTCGTGAGCACCGACACGTAGCCTCCCACGGTATCGATGGACACCGCGCCGGTGTCGATGATCCACATCCCGGAAGCGTTGAGCTGGAAAATGCGGATGTCGCTCCGGGTGTACGCCTTGGGAATCGAATCGATCTTGAGACCGACGTTAAAGGGCACGCCCACGTAGTTTGTCTTGAACGAAAACGTGATGCTCACCGGAATGAACCCCGCCGGCGTCACCGCCTGCGCCAGCACGGTATCCACAACGCGGCTCGGGTCGTTCGGCTGGTTCGCAAAACGCAACTGAGTGTTGAACGCAAACACCGTATCGTAATCCTTGGAGAACAACAGCACGCTTTGCCACTTGTACAGGGGCACCGCCACGCTGTCCATGGACTGCGCGGTGGGCGGCGTCCACCCGAGCGTGGGCGCGCGCAGCCACAGCGACACATAGTAGGTCTTCCCGAAAATCAGGTTTTCGTGGAGCGTCACGTAGGCGCAGCCCACCGAGTCCGTCACGGGCACCACCTGCTGGGCGCCCGTGTTGCCTTTCGGCATGGTATCGGACGAATACAGGATACCCACCTGCAGGCTGTCGCTCTGCTTCTGGTTCAGCGTCCAGCACACCTTGATCTGATCGGTCGAGGTGTCGAACGCGAGCGATTTTATCACGATGCTGTTCGTCGGCAGGGGCGCGCCCGCCTGCGGCGTGGAATCGGTGGCGCTTGAGCTGTCCGTCACGTACGACCACAGCCCGCCTTTGTACACCTGCGCCCCGAAATAGTACCGCGTGGTCCCGGAAAAATTGGTCCCCACGATGGTCGTGTCCGCAACCGACGGCACCAGCGAATCGAGATTCAGGGTCGAAAAATCGTAGACAAGGGGTACCGGCGTGTTGGCGCGGTACCGGATGATGATCCTGTCCACGCCCGCCTTCGAAATGTTGTTCCATGTGAGCCGGATGCTGTTGGACGACAGCGCCCTGGCACTCAGGAGAATCGGGTTGGCAGGACGCTTCTTGCCCACCGTGAACTGCACTTGTTTCACCGGACTATGCCGCCCGTTGTCGCCCACAAGCACCACCGCCGCGGTGATCGTCGTCTGCACATTATTGAACTGCGTGTTGACAATAGGATATGTGTAGTTCACGCCCGATTGTGCCACGCTGCGGGCGCTGAGCCACACGGTAAAGTTCTTATCCGCAAAATTCGGCGTCGTGTCGCCCGTCAGGCTGTACCAGATGCCCACCGTGTCGATGCGCGTCGTGTCTATATTGTTTGCATTCGCAAGGCTCACCAGCGCCGTGTCGTCGGGTGCGTACAGCCCGGAAATAACCAGGTTGTTCGGGATCGGCATCGTGTCCCGCATCAGCACCCTGGCGCCGTTCCCCGTCAAAAAGTTGCTCACCGTCATGTCGGACCACAAAATCCCGTTCATGATCCCGTACACGCTGTCGGGCATGGTAAGCCCAGGCAGCGTCAGCGTGTCCACATACACGCTTCCCCGTGCGCGCAGAACCGCAGGGTCATACCATTTGATGAAGGTGGACTGGGCGGGCGCCGTGGGCAGCACGCCCACCTTATACCACAGGCCCACGGAATCCGCGCTCACCGCAGACGACGGCGGCGTTATCGTGCCAAAGCCCGTGAGCGTGATCTGCATTTTCTGCGGCGTCAGGTACACCCCGCTGATCTGGATGGGGTCGCTGCCCAGCGTATAGGCGAACACCTGCATCCACACGCTGTCCGCGCCGCCAGGACCGCTCACCACAAGCTTCACCGTATCGGTGTTTGGAGCGGTAAACGTGTGCGAAAAACTCTTGTTGGCCGCAAAATTGGAATCCGCGCTGCCGTCTCCAAACGTCCAAATCCTCCTTGTAAAGTCCCCTTTCGAAGAATCGGTAAACGACACCACCAGCGGCGCCACCCCAGACGCCGGCGTTGCGCCGAACAACGCCTTCACCGGCGTAAACACCTGCACAAGGCCCGTGTTGCCCGTGATGGCCGCGCCGCACTGTCCCGATACCACGCACCGGAACGTGGAACCGCTGTCGGTCTTTGCAGCGGCAAACGACAGGGAATCGCCCGTGGCGCCCGCTATCGGCGTAAACGTGGCGCCGTCGGGACTCCTCTGCCACTGGTACGCAACCCCGGTGCCCTGGGCGGTCATGCTGAACGTCACCTGCGTCCCGGTGAGCACGCTCTGAGCCCCGATGTGCTGCGCCGTGACCTTTACGGGAACACATACCGTGAGCAGGGCAACGGTCGACAGAGCGGTCCCGCACGCGCTCGTGATGCTGCACTCGAATCTCGCGCCGTTGTCCGCTGCCGAGGGAGTATCCAAATACGTGGAAGCAGTGGCGCCGGCGATGGGCGTCCATACATTGCCGTCAGGGCTCCTCTGCCACTGGTATGCAAGGCTGGTCCCTGTCGCCGTCACCGCAAACGACGCCGGGGTTCCCGCGATCACACTGTCGTTCTTGGGCTCAATAGAAATCACCGGCGGCGTGCACACCGTGAGGGTCACAACCGTCGACGAGTCTTTCCCGCACGCGTTGGTCACAAGAACGCGGAACTTCACACCATTGTCGCTTCCAACCGTAACAAACTTGTACGTCGGCGTTGTGCCGCCGATGCCCGCGGTGACGTTTGCCCACGTTGTCCCGTCGGGACTGCGCTGCCATTGATATGCGGGAACAGTCCCGCTCGCCGATGCCGTGAACATGGCAGTGTCGCTTACGTTCACATTTGCATTACCCGGCTGCGAAAGAACCTTGGCCGGGGAACAGACCGAAAGCGTTGCAGGCGCGGAAGTAGCAGCAGTAGCGCCGCATCCGTTGGTCACCTGGCAATGGTACAAATACCCGTTCTGCGTTATGCTGGCCGTAAATGTAAGCGTTGCCGCAGTGCCGCCCGCGGCTACATTGCTCCACGTGGTCCCGTCGGGACTGTACTGCCACTGGTACGCGTAGGTCCCGCCGCCGCCCGCCACAACGGTGAACGTCACCGGCGAGCCGTCGATTCCATTCTGGTTGGAAGGAGGTGTCGCGATTGACGGAGGTGAACACACCGAGGCTGTGGCTGCATTGGAAGTCACCGGTGTTCCGCACGCGCCCGAAACTACGCACTGAAATGACACACCATTGTCGGCTGCCTGTGCGACAAAACTGTACGATGCCGTTGTGCCGCTTCCGCTGCCCACCGGCACGGGTACCCATGTTCCGGCCGGGGGGCCGTCATTACGTTGCCATTGATACGTGGGTGACGTAACGCCCGCCGTGAGCGCTATAGAAAATGACGCGGTTGACCCCGTGATCCCCGCCCATGCCGACGGCTGCTGGCTGATGCCGGGCGGAGTGCAGACGGTAAGCAAGGCGGCACTCGACGTAGTGACACATGCAGCAGTCACCTGGCAGCGAAACTGCGCTCCATTATCAGCTGTAGCTGTTGCAAAGGAATATGTGGCGCTTCCTGCTCCGGCAATGTTGTTCCACGTGGTGCCGCCCGCGTTGAGACGCTGCCATTGATAAGTAAGACCAGAGCCGGAGGTTCCCACGCTGAACGTGGCGTTCTGGCCGGCCGTGATAGTCGGAGGGGAAACAGGCTGCGTGGTGATCGGCGAAGGACAAATGACGGTAACCGAAACCGCACCGGAGCTAACGGTACCCAATGAATTGTACACACTGTCTCGATAGTACATGGTACTTGCGGCACCGGCCGTAAAGCTGTAGGTGCCGGCCGTGGCTCCTGCAACGTTTGTCCAATTCGATGTACCGTTAGTGCTTTGCTGCCACTGATAGCCGAGGCCTCCGCCGGTTGCGACAACACTTATTGTTACCACCTGGCCGGAATTGACCGTTTGAGTCGCGGGGAGGATCGAGGTGATTGCAGGAACTGAACTCACCGGTGCATAATAAGAAATCCAATTGCTTCCTGGTTTCTGACTTGAATAACAGAGACTCATCCAGTCTGAGGAACGAGCGACATTGGATACTTCGGCTTCGTTGAGTTGTCCTTGAAAGAATTGCCCTGGATTGGTATAGTATTTCGCTCCGAGGAAATCATAATAATAGGTGCCTGCAGCGATGGCCTTCACCGTTGACGTAAGGGGTTGCGAAACTCCATTAACATAAATCGCACTAGCGCCTGCTGAGGTTAACGTGAAACCGACGTGAGTCCACGCTGGGGAAGGATTGGGATAAGAATTATTTGTCGTGTAATCGTCATTGGCAGAAAGATTTGAACCCAAAGAGATATTCAAATTATTCGCGTCTCTCCGATTAAAGTCTATATAATTGCCATTGGTGGCAGTTCCCATACTGAACATATTATCTTGATTGCTGCTTCCCGTGGACCAAGCCCACGCGGAAAACGTGAAGTTGGGAGAAGCTGCGAAATTTACCCCAGGTCCGAGATCCGTCGTTGCTTTTGTGCCCGCTGTGTAATAATTGTCGTTAATGGTGCCAACTCGAGCAGCCGTAGAATATCCAGTTCCACCGGTGAGTACGGTAACGGTCCCAACTCCCATTCCTCCAGCTCCACCATTGGTGGTGTTCCCGGATGTCACTTGCACCTTTGCGTCGCCATTGCCCGCGTTTACAGTCAGTGTATCACCGATGAAATACGCGCTGCCCGCCGTGGCGACAACTGCCGCAATTACAGCACCTGTGCCGTCCGCCGTAATGTTGAGGGAGTCTCCCGTTCCTTCGGAAGAACATGTGACAAAGGCAACGCCAGTGACGGTACCTCCGGCACCCACGGAGGTGACGCTGACAATTCCCCCATCTCCACCAGACACCAACAGACGGTCACCTGCAACATAACCGCTTCCGCCTACCACTGGAGTGGCGCTCACCGCGGTTATTGCACCCGCTGCGTTAGCTGTGACATTTACAGTGCAGCCTGTTCCATGGGGATTCCCAAACACTGAGATATATTTCCCCAGAAGTCCATTGCCAAGATTTTGGCCGCTGTCCACCGCTGCCGGTACCTGGTCGCTTGCGATCATATTGTTTCCCGTACCGGAGTAAACACCAGTTGCGTCAGGGTATCCGTTGAAAGCAGCATTCCCCTGTTCCTTTAAATGCCACACGCCCAAAAAACCGTTTGCACTGGAAAACACATTGGCGCCGTTGGAGCTGTCGGATGCTGTTGCATTTCCCCAGTACATCACGAAATATTGCGTGCTGTCGCTCCCATTCACATCAACCTTCACCCAGATTTCCGCGATTTGGTTCGTACTGTTCCAGCGCTCTATCTGGTAAGGAATGTGCGTGCCGTCGGCCTTTGAGAATCGGATGTCTTGTCCGCCGGACAGCGCCTGACTGAACGAGAATGTCGGGGTTGTGTTTGTCAACCTCACGAGCACGGGGAAACCGGCCTGCGCGGTGGTGATGTTCGCTCCGCTTCCCTTGGTGTTTAATATGACATTCGTGTTGTATTTCCAATTGGCATAGTTGTCCGGAGTTTGGGCGGAGACGGTGCTGATATGTCCGCCTGCCGCCAAAAACATCGCAACCACGCCTGTAACGCACATGTCAATTTTCGACCGCTTTTTCATCATAATCCCTTCCGCAGTTTCAACACTCATAAATCACCACTTTCGACAATCCATACCTTCGCCGAATGGCGAGCAAATATAACAATAGGTTGCGACCTTATGCACCCATTTACGCACCCTGATTATATCATCAAAAACACCGGCAATCAACACTTAATCGCATAAGCATGAGGTCCTGCATATCTGAGTTGCCCCGCCAAAATGCACTTCAATAATTTGAAACATCACTTTTCAACCAGGATATGTTATTTTAGCGGGCATCCCATCGTCGCCGCGCCTCCGGCGACAGCTTCGCGAGCCGCCATGTTCAAATAGAAAGCAGCCTGATCATGAAACTTCTCTTCGACCTCTTCCCCATTATCCTGTTTTTCGCCGCGTTCAAATTGAAGGGGATATTCGTGGCCACCGCCGTGGCCATCACCGCGAGCGCGTTGCAGATCGGGTGGATGCTTGTGAGACGCAAGAAGGTTGAACCCATGATGTGGGCAAGCCTGGGCATCATCGCGGTTTTCGGCGGCGCTACCCTGCTCCTGCACAACGAGACCTACATCAAATGGAAACCGACCATTTTATACTGGCTCATGGGCTGCGTTCTCATTTCGGGCCAGGTGTTTTTCGGAAAAAACGGGATGAAGGGACTTCTCGGAAAGCAAATGGTCCTGCCGGACAGGACGTGGAGCGTGATCAATGTGAGCTGGGGAATTTTCTTTGCGGTTCTCGGATGCGTCAACCTGGCGGTCGCATACCTGTTTTCGACGGATACCTGGGTGAACTTCAAGCTGTTCGGTATCATGGGGTTTATTGTGGTATTTGCGGTTGCGCAGAGCTGGATTATTGAGAGGAAGATGAACAGGGAGAAGACTGGCGTGAACGAACATGGTTAGAAGATCACCGGCATTTTAGCGCACGACATATTTTGATAAGATAAGATTCAAGATATGGAAAGGGCTCTGCCCTTTAGATCCCGTAGGGAAAATGCTTCTAATATTCCCCCACCAAGCCTCCCCCGCCGGGGAGGCTTTCAACCGACACTGAATTTCATAGGATTAATTTAACTTGACGACATAGGAAATTGTCCTTGCTGAGCCGTTTGCTTCGTGGAGACATTCACGTCCTCCGACTTCGACTCGTTGAAGAAGACTCCTGTACCGTCTCTATCATTCCTCATTAGTTCCGTATCCAAGGGTCGCACCATCTCCTCAGGTACTTTTCACGCCTTCCATCCTTGAAATTGCCGAGCGCACCAACAGAAAAGGCCTTTCCATATCGGAAAGGCCTTCATTTTTTCGCAGCATGTGTAATTGGTCCGCTACTTTTTCTTTCCCTTGGCCTTGGGTGCGGCCTTTTCGATTGCGGCGGTCAGCTCCGCCTTGATTGCTTCGATGCCTGCAAGCGCCCCATTCGCCGCATCACGTGCGGCAACAAAATCACCATTGATCTTGAGCTTCTGGATCTCCGCAGCCTTTGCCGCGGCCGCCTCGATTTGTTTGGCCTTTGCCTCAAACAGCGCCTTGGCCTCTTTGCCTTTTTTCGGCGCCTTCTTGACAAGTTCTCGCGCTTCGGCCGCGGCCGAATTCAGTTTTTCAAGCGCTGATTCGGCTTCGGCCTGCACTCTTGCTTTTTCGGTTTCCGCCTTTACCCTGAGAGTAGCCGCAGTCGCCGCAACCGATGCCAGGCGTGCCTTGGCCTTTTCATAGTTTCTGCCCAAGGGACTTGCGGCATTCTGTTTCTGCACTTCCGAAAGGACGGCCTTGAGCGAATCCGCCGCTGCTGCAAATTCCTTGCTTACATATTTATAGGCTTGCGCGGTCTTCGCGGCGGCCATTGCGGCCTGCGCAGCGGCAATTTCCTGGACAGGTTCTTTGGCACAACCGACCATCATGAGACAAACGCCAACGGCGACAACAACGGCAAAGCTTCCGAACCGTTTCATTGATGCAACTCCTTAGTGGTGCTCAACCCGTTCCGCCTCGTTTACGGATTCCAGGTCGTCTGCACGCTCACGGTCTCGGGTGGGGCCACGATCGGGTCGAAATACCATATGGTGACCGTGTCGCTGCCCGCGACCGAAATCGTTAGTGCGGTAGGGTTCGAGGCTCCCTGGGTGAAGCCGACGGTACCGCCGAAAATGAACGACGTGTCCGTCACGGCCAACGGCACCGAAATGCCCACAGGGTCCTTTTTGCTCTTCACGTTGACGGTCACGGAGTTGGCCACGATGTGGTCGTCTTCCATGGAAATCTTCATTTTACTTGACGTACCGTGGTACCCGGTGCCGAGCGAATCGGGCATTATCGATGCCTGGTTGCACTTCCACAGCAGCGCGGTACCTTGCAGCGCGGAACTTATCACCGGGTAGCTGAGAGCAGGGCTCTGATAAATAGTCGTCAAAGTATCGATGGGCGGCCGCACCGCAATAACCTTGCCCGGAGTTGACTGTGTCAACGAAGCGCCGACGGAGCCCGTATAGTCACCGGGCGATCCGGAAAGGGCGTGCAAGACGACATTAATGCCCACCGTATCCTTGTGAGACGCCAGATGAATGGAAATCGCTGAATCGGTAATGTTGCGGTCATCCGCGTTGATGTTGATAGGGAGTCGCAGGCCAAGGTAAATCGATACGCTGGGTCTTACGCTCGGCGGGACGGCCACCCACTCGGCCTTGGCCGTTGAAACGGATGTCAATGGGGCCGCGCCGTGATAGGAAACCGTGATCGAATCCTGGTCAAACGTGTGAATCGAGTCCGTGCCCTTTGTCACGGGCCGCACCGAGAAAAAGACCGAATCCTCATACATCCCGGGGAAGCTGTCGACCTGGGTGAGCTTCACGGTGTCCGGGACCGGAAAGGCGGCCGAGATTATGATGGCGCTAACGGTTCGCGTAGTGGCGTACGGGTCTTTGGCCGTGATGTACATCGGATAGCTGATTCCCTGGTAGTAATCGATGTCAAGACTCACCGACAGAGCCACCGTCAGCGTAACGGCATAGGTTCCCGTATACGATGCTATAGGTTGCTTTGCGTACGCATATCCGGAACGGGAAATGAGCAAGGTGTCAACGGCAGCCGCTTGCTTGGCAAAATAGGCATGTTGAGGATGCGTAGCAAGATAACCCGCTCCGTTGGATGAAGCGATAAGCGGACTTTTCATAAGGCGCGATACGGTGTTTCCCACGGTTACCCGGCAAATATACATCTGCGAGGAAAAACCTTCGGGAAAGGGGATTGTCTTGTATGTTCCGGCAGCCATCGCCCTGTCCCGGACGGCGCAGACGCATCTCCCCAAGCAATCAAACGTCTCTATGGTGACACGATCATTATCCCTGGCGACGGTAAAAGTAAGAAGATTGCCAGAAAAGAACGGCATGGAATACGCAGGCGACGTTTTTCCCGCGGCTACACCGGCCACGGTAAACGCGTAATTTCCCGCTGTGTCGGTTACCGTTGAAAGTTTTAGACTTTTCAATTTCACGACGGCGCCGTACACTTTCTTGCCGTTTTCATCCGTGATTGTGCCGGTTATATTGACAGCCTGGCCCATCGCAAATGAGAACAGGCCCAAGTGAAAAACCGCTAGAAACAGTAATTTTGTCGGATTCATGGATTCCCCCTTTGAAAAGAATTGTATAGAAATGGATTTGTCTCTCGTTTGCCTGTTTGACAGTACGAAAAAAATCGTTATTGCACACGCTCTTTGCAATAAAAACAACCAGAAACAATCCAAAAAAACTTAAAGTTGAAAGGGAACCGTTCTTCCTGCTCACCCCATATCGCGGGATTGCGCGGGCAGTGTTAGTCAACTTTCAACAATGAAAGACCCCTCAACGAGCTGCGAGGGGTCTTTCCATCCCTAAGGTATTTGATACGTATGGTCGCCCGTTCAACCCGCTCCACGTCGCGGGGATTGCACGGGTAACCAACTAGCCCGTCTATTTAGTAAAACGTAATCATCCCCTGCTGCCTGATGTCGAGGGACGATGATCCCACAAGGACGTCTACCGCCCCCGGCTCTATCACCCACTCCGACTGCGTGGTGTCGTAGTACTCGAAGTCGCGCTCCACAAGATTGAAGGTGACGGTCTTTGTCTCTCCGACGTTAAGAGGAACGCGCCTGAACCCGCGGAGGTCTTTGTACCGGCGCTGCTGTGCACTCTCCTCGTCGTGAAGGTACAGCTGCACCACCTCATCGCCGATCACGCTGCCGGTGTTCTTGACGTCCACCGAAACGGCAAACGTATCGCCCGGATAGCCGCCGGGCGGAGAAATCGATAGATTGCTGTACGCGAACGTGGTGTAACTGAGGCCGTAGCCGAAGCAGAACAGCGGCTTCAGATGGTGGTAGTCGTAGTAGGGATATCCCCGACCCTCCCACACAGGCTCGTAGGGATCGCCGGTATCGCCCCACGGAGTGTTCACGCCGAACCTCGGGAGCTGGGTCGAGTCCAGCGGGAAGGTCAACGGGGTTTTCCCGCCCGGATTGTAGTCACCGAACAGAACCTCGGCCAGGGCCATGGCGTGATCTTCACCGGGATAAGACGACATGATAATCGCCGGGACTTTGTTCCAGTTACCCGTGTCTGCGGTGCTGCCTCCGGTATACCACACAATAGTATGACCGGGTTTTGCCGCGAGCACTTTTCCGGCCAGCTGGTCCTGCGTGTCCGGAAGCGACACTTCGTTGCGGTCAAATCCCTCGCCCTCATCGTTGGGCCCGATGCACACGATCGCATAGTCGCAATTATTGTAATCGCTATTGACCGTGATGTTCGAGCCGCCGATCTGTTTTACCGCCGCCGTCGGCGGAGTGTAGTGCTTGCTGGGACAATTCTGGGCGCTGCCCACCGGACCGCACCGGATCTGATTGGCCCAGGGCCCCACCATGGCAATGGTCATCGGGACGCTTCTGTCAAGCGGAAGCAGGTTGTTGTCGTTCTTGAGAAGGATATAGCACTCGCGCGAGACGCGGCGGGCATAGTTGTACATGTTGGGGCTGTTGATGGAATCCGTGTACATTGTTCTTGTGTATCCGGGATTAAAACAACCTGTTTTGTACCGTGCCCACAGCGAGCGTCGCGCCTTGTCGTCAAAAAACGCCTGTGTTATCGTACCGGGCACCAGTCCCTCCAGGCCGCCGCCCCATGTTCCCGGCGTGGGTAGGTCGAGCCCGGCAAGCGCCAGTATGGAAGCGTTGCCGGTCCCGCCGTTGTCCCAGTCGGTGAGGACGAATCCCTTCAGGCCCCAGAAGTTCTTGAGGATGTCGGTGAGGGTGTGATGGTTCTGCGCGTTATGGAAGCCGTCCACCGAGTTGTAGGCGGTCATGATGGCGGCGCAGCCGGCATCATGCGCGGCCATGCCGAAGTGATATGTGTAAAGCTCACGAAGCCCCCGCTCCGAAACCCACACGGGGTAGAACCCCCGCGCGCGCTCCACATTGTTGCAGCAGTAGTGCTTGAGCGTCGGGATGGTGCTCCACATAACGCCCTTGACGGCTGCGGTAGCGCCCTTGCCGTTCAGAAACGGGTCCTCACCGTAGGATTCGGTGGTCCGTCCCGCGCGGCTGTCGCGGCAAAGATTGCACGAAGGCCCGAGCTGGACGTTGTAGTCGAAGCCGCGGAAGCACATTCCCATGAAATAGCCGCCCTCCTGGATGATGGCAGTGTCCCACGTGGCGGCCATTGCGAGGCCCGTGGGAAAGGACCAGGTGCCGCCAAGGCCGTACGGGCCGTCGCGCCAGTTAAGGCCCACAACGCCCGCCGCGCTCCCGCCGTTGATGATGGTCTGCTTGTCGCCGTTGGACATCGATGCAATCTTGTTTTCGATGAACGTGGCGGTGTCGCTCTGCGAACAGGCAATTGAGATTTTTGCCTTATAGGTGCCCGTGGGCTGACCGTTGAACTGGCAGGTGAAATGAATGCCTTTTTCGCCCTGCCACGTGAGCGGGCCGATGTCGCCCTTCGTCATGGTGAGCGGCACGACCGTTCCGGTGCCGTCCTGTATGAGCGATAAGGAAACGTTGAACCGGTCGTACGCCCACCCGATGATACGGTAGGACACCTTTCCCCTGTACTTGTAGACGCCGCCGGAGTTGTCGACGAGCTTGAGAAAAACCGGCGTCACCTGCACGGTGTCTATTTGTGTAACCGGTTGGCCGGAAACGATTACCGCGCATGCACAAAGCGCCGCTGTTATGAATCTGAATTTCATATCCTCCCCCTCATGTTGGACGAAATTTGACGTTTGACAGTTGACAGAAAGGCATTGTCATATACACCGCTTGTCAACCGTTAACGTTCAATCTGCTAATATAACGTGATCTTCCCCGTCTGCCGTATGTCGTGCGATGACGCGCCTACGAGCACATCGAAGGTGCCCGGATCGACCACCCAGGCGGTCTGCGTGGAATCGTAGTATTCCATGTCGCGCTCCGTGATCCCGAAGTTCACGGTCTGTGTCTGGCCCGCAGTGAGCGGAACCCTGGCAAAGCCGCGCAGGTCCTTGTAGCGCCTTGGTTGGGCGCTCTGCTCGTCGTGCAGGTACAACTGCACAACCTCGTCGCCGTCGAGCGTGCCCGTGTTCTTCACGTCCACGCTTACGTGGAACGTATCACCCGGATAGCCGCCGGCCGGAGTGATTGATAGGTTGCTGTATGCGAATGTCGTGTAACTCAGGCCATAGCCGAAGTAGAACAGCGGCGTCAGATTGTGGTAATCGTAATATGGATATCCTCTTCCTTCCCATGCGTCCTCGTAAATGTCCTTTGTCGCGCCCGAGGTGTTCCATGGAAGGCCGATGCCCCACACCGGAAGCTGAGTCGAGTCGTGCGGGAACGTTATGGTTAACCTGCCGGCAGGATTGTAATCGCCGAACAGGGCTTCGGCCATTGCAAGTGTGTGATCTTCGCCTGCAAAAAGCGTCATTACAATTGCAGGCGCGGTCGACCACGCGCCCGTGTCTGCATCTGTGCCACCTTCATAAAATACGATGGTTTTCCCGGGCTTTGCGGCCATCACCTTGGATACCCATTGGTTTTCAGAATCCGCTAAGCCGACGCTGACCTTGTCGAATCCCTCACCCGCGTCGTAGGGCCCTATGCAGACCACGGCATAGTCGCAGTTTGTGTAATCGTTGGTAACGGTCACGTTTGTGCCGCCGATCTTCTTAATCGCCGCGGCGTCGGAAGTATGGTGGATCGGGTTTACCTGGGCGCTGCCGGCAACAAACCATTGCATATCGTTCGCATACGTACCCACCACGGCAATGGTGACCGGCTCTGATCTGTCAATCGGCAGCAGATTGCCGTCGTTCTTGGCAAGAATCACGGCCTCACGAGTTGCGCGGCGCATAAAATTATAGTGCGTCGAATCATTGATGGAGTCATGGTAGGTCGACGCGATCGTATACCCCGGCTCAAAGCAGTGCGTCCTGTACCGGGCCCATATCCAGCGACGCGCCTTGTCGTCGAACAGACCCTGCGAAATGGCATTCCCAATCAAAGGCACCAAAGCGCCGCCCCATGTTCCGGGCGTGGGCAGGTCGAGCCCGGCCGCTGCCGACACGGGGAAATTGCCGCTGCCGTTGTCCCAGTCCGTAAGGATAAATCCCTTGAGGCCCCATGAGTCCTTGAGAATATCAGTCAAATCGTGCTTGTTTTGCGCGTTCGGCAGGCCATTGACGTTATTATATGCCGTCATGATACCTGTGGCCTCGCCCTCAAGCGCAGCCATCCCGAACTGATAGGTATACCGCTCGCGCAAGCTCCGCTCGGAGCAGTACACGGGGTAATTGCCGCGCGCGCGTTCCTCGTTGTTGCAGCAGAAGTGCTTGACCGTCACCATAAGGCCGCTTTTGCTGCATCCCCTGCAGTCTGCCGCGGCCATCTTGCCCTGGAGAAACGGGTCTTCGCCGTAGCTTTCAAACGTCCGGCCGCCCCGTCCATCGCGCACAAGGTTCACGGTCGTACCGAGCATGATGTTGTAGCCCAAGCCCCGAAAGTCTTGGCCTTTGTAGTAACCAGCCACTTCGGCAATGGAAGTGTCGAATGTAGACGCCATGGCCTCGCCGCAGGGATACGCGTAACCGCCGCGGCAGCCGTATGCACCGTCCGACCAATTCACGGCGGGAACCCCTCCGGCACTCCCGCCATTGATGATGGTTTGCTTATCATTGTTGGAAAGAGTATTTACCAAGTTTTCAACGAATTTGGCAGAGTCGCTCTGCGTGGCATTAACGCTCACCTTAGCCTTGTATGTTCCGGTAGGCGGGCCGTTGAACTGGCAGGTGAAAAAAATTCCCTTGAGACCCCATCTTGTGAACGAGCCGAAGCCGTCGCCTTTGACCGAGGTGAGCGGCACCACCGTGCCTGAGCCATCCTGGATAATTGAGAGCGACGCGTTGAACTGGTCGTTACTCCAGCCAACGAGTTGGTAGCTCACCTTGCCGACGAATTTATAGATATTGTTCGAATTGTCAACGAGTTTTAGGAACACGGGCGTCACGAGCACCGTATCGATGTCTGAGGCCGGCTGCGCATAGAGCAAGGCGGCGGCCGCAACAGTGATAATCGCGATCTTCTTTATCATGGTGTCCCCCTACCTGTACAGCGCAAGTTTGAGGTTCTGCCGGTACGAACCATAGGAAATGGTGGCCAGATAGATTCCCGCAGCCGAATGGGACAGATCGCATTGCACCGAACCCTCATTCTTTGTGAGAACCAGGTTCTTTACAAGCAAGCCCGAGACTGAATACACGGAAATGCGGCCCTGCGTGGCGCTTGTGGGAACACTCCACTGGAGCATGACTATTCCCTTTCGGGAAATGTTTCCCGCGGTGCGGAAAAATGTGGGCTGCATGGCGGAAGCCTGCCGGCCCGTCACGGACGTGAGTGTTGTTGGAAATGTAAACGACGCGCTCAGTTTTTCCACTACCTGCGCGAAAAGTAGGCCCGATGCGAACAACAGGACAAGTCCTGCCTTTGCAAATTTATGGATAACCATTGTCCCCCTCCTTTGTTGGGTTGAATTGATTGCAACGTTGTCGGGTGGGATTCCGGCGGATGAAGAGCAGTCACGTGCGAAACGCGTAATTCTCCTGTTAACCATGCTCCCCCCTTTTTGAGTCGGGTTAACCGATTAAGAACCGGAACTGACCTTCACTCAAAGAATGTCCACTTGCGGTTGATTCATCACGTACAAACCGCAAGCGATCCCGAAATCTGAATATAGGTATAATATATTTAAGATCGCGGGGAAAATCCTGAAAAAAAACTATTTGTTCAAGGGTGATGCGAGAGGCAAAACAGTGTCGGGGCCTTCCGCCCCGAACCCCGACCAAGGGATAGTCTGGAGCAACCACCTCTTGGAACCCCGCGCCACGCCAGCAGCGCCGCCTGGTCCCTCGGCCGTCGCTGCATAGCAGCGTGGCGCCCAGCTCTTTGTGTTTATAACGAAATCGGCGTCAATACCGGTGGCCCTTCTCCAGTTCGTCAAGCATGCTGCCGCATTGGGAGGAGGACGCGGAATCGGCAACGCATGCCTTGAGCACCTCCTCGGCCTTGGGCCAGTTTCCCTCGTTGGAATAGGATATCGACCAGTTTACATACGCCGCTTCAAGGTTCTTGGCGATCATGGCTGCATAGGTGCCCCGGACATCGACCGCCTTCTGTTTCTTGATGATACGGATTACCTCGGGCCAATCTTTTTTGTCCCAGAACGACTTGAGCTCCGTTCCGTACATGGCCAGCACGTTGTCGTGAAACCATTCCTGGTTCCTCGCATAGGGCAAGAAAGCGGTCGCCAGGCTTTCGGCGTCTGCGAAATCGTTCATGTTTTCCGTATAAAACCTGATGTAATTGTCAATGTTTATAAGAAGGCCCTTATACATTTCGGAAGTGTCCGCCCCGCTCCCAGAATTCTTCATATCCACCAGCGCGGACTTGGATTCGGCGACAAACTCATCGTACTGGTGCTCTGTGTAGAGCATGGTCGCGTGATTGTATTCCAGCATGGAAGCGTTCCTGGCCACACCGGCGCTCGCCGAAAAGCGCTGCCTTTCCGCCAGGACCGCGGGCATGATTTTTTCAAACATTTTTCGCGCGGTTTTGAGGTCGCCGGTTTTCTGCAAATACTGGAATTCAAGGCCGTAGATCGCAAACCGTTCTTTCTGCGCAGCGGAATCGTCGTCGAGCACGTACCCGATCATTTCCTTCAACCGGTGGATGTCTTCGGTTTTCATCACCGAAGGGGCGGTGTGCTGGTTTGTCATGTTGTAGCAGACGAGCCGGTACGGTTCCATGATCCTGCGCTTCTTGTAATCCTCAAAGGTCGATTGTGCGAGGTTGCGTGACACGAACCAGGCCGTGGCTCTTGATTTATAGTAATTCTCGTCATGGACCCAGTCAAACCCTGTTTTTGAAGTCGTTTCGATTTCGATGATTTTGCCGTCGGGCGCCGTCACCCGCACAAACACGTGAGACGGCAGCACCACTCCCTCGGCCTGCATGTCGAAATACCGGGCCAGCACGACGAACAAGAGAGCGGAACTGATGCAATTGTATTTTCCCGTTTCCAACAGGGTCGACAACTTGCTCTGGTACCAATCGTACCCCGCCATGTCGTTCGCGGGGTCCGTTTTCAGGAATTCTTTTCGCATCGACTCGAACAGCAAATGTCCCTTTTGCCAGAAATCTGGTTCGGCGGCAATAGCCGGCCGGATCCTGGCCACAAACTCCCTGACCCGTGACATATACCTGTTGAAGGACAGTGTGTCGCGCACATCGCCCGATGCGAGAAGCGCAAGGGCCAGCAACTCGTCGGGATTTCCTGATTTAGCCTGCGAAATGTTTTTGAGGGTCCGGACCTCAACGGGTTTCAGATTGAACCAGAACGGAAACGGTGCATTTCCGAATTGGGAACGGTCGTACGACAAATCCACAGTCGAATCGCCTTTCCCGTTTGTCGTTTTCATTATAATCGCGCACCCGGCCGCGAGTAGCACGCACACGATTATGGCAATTAAGCAGGTTCGCTTCATCGCACTATTCTCCATAAAAGGTCCATGCAAAGACACGGCATGTCGGTCGCGACTATGAATACTCCCTGGGAATATACCACTTTGCTTGCTCCAGAAAGCACCTCTAAAACCTCCCTGCCGAGAACCGTGGTGAAAACGAAACCCTGTAAGGTGCCGTCAAAAGAAAAGGCATCCCTCCGGATGCCTTTTCCGACCGGCCGATGCTGATCTGCGTTATCGCATCAGGGCAAGCCGTTTCACGTATTGCCCGCCATCCACGGCGAGGCGCACAAAGTAAATGCCGTTGGCCGTTGACTCGCCGCTTCCCGCAGCCCCGTTCATCTGGATCGAGTGCCAACCGGCCTCGATCCTGGATCCCGGTATCCGTTTCACGATCTTTCCGCTTGCGTCAAGAACATCCGCGGAAACGAACGAAGCGCCGCTGATGAAATACCGTATGATCTTCCCGGCCACCGTTATGGACACGTTCGGCCTCACCGCCTGCGCCGTGCGCGCCCCTGGTATCCGGACCGCCACCGTACCGGGCGGCGGGACCGGAATCGTGGTAAACGAGGCCGTGCCCTGGCCTATGCCGGGCGAAGTGGCGGTAACGGTGACGACGCCCGGGGTGAACGTCGAGCGCACGGCCACCTTACACATACCGCCTTCCGCGGTGAGTTCATGATCGCCGGGCGAATGCGCGAACTGGCCGCCCGGCGAGGTGTTGTTGTCCGCGCCGCCGCGGTAGTTGCCGGGCCCATTCACACTGAACGTGACGTTGGGAGTTGACGTGGGGCACCAGTTGCCCTGCGCGTCGACGATGGTGGCAAGGATGAACGCCGCGTCAGAACCGTTCGCGTAGATCTTGAAGGTATCGCCGTCGCAGGGCTTCACAATCGGAGTAGCAACGGTGAGCTGGACATGGTCGGGATTCCCCGCAGTCACCTTCTGGTCGGAGCAGACCACGTTTCCGTTTGCGTCAAGCCCTTCGGCAGTGAGCGTTCCGGCAGCCCACGCGACGTTCCACTGGCACTGGTGAGGCATGAGCGCGGTTCCGTTGCCTGTGTCCGGGTAGGGTATTTGATCGGTACCCTGTTTGGTCCCGTTGATGAGCAGCCGGACCGACGGACAGTTGCTGAACGCGTTCACCGTCACGTTGCCGGCACGGTTCCAATGGTACGCAAGATTGACCACCGGTTTCACCGCGTAGTAAGTCAGGCAGGCCTGATAGATCTTGTACAGCATCTTCGGAATGCGGTTCCAGTCCATCATGGAAGTCCCGAACGACCTGCCGATTCCATTTTCTCCCGGAGTCTCCGCCATGTACCACTGGACGAGGCCGAAGCACTTGCCATTCTTGCTGTTTTTCCAGTTCTGCATGTATATATTCGAAAAGTTGAGCTCGTTGTCATAGTCGAACCTGAACGCGGTCGCGTTTCCGGCCCATGACTCGGCGCCCCACGACGGTATGGCGGGATATTGCTGGTGGAACGGCACTTCGCAGCCGGTGGCCGAGCAGGAAATGGTGCTCACGATGCCGGCATCGAATTGCGGTATGTCGGGCCAATACCCGCGGTCGGACATCGCGCGTGTGTGAACCGGGTCCCACACGCTGTCGATGTTGATCCGTATGTCTGTCTCAAGAGGAAAGTTGATGGGGCCGTTGCTCACTTCCCATCCGAGGATCGAAGGATTGTTCCTGTCGCGGACTATCATGTCCCTGTGGAACGCCTTTTTAATCTCGTATTGATAGGCCGTGGGATTTTGCAGGGTACCCTCGATGTCGCCGCTGGGCTGCATGATCATGACGCCGAACTGGTCGCACGCCTCGGTGAATTCGCCGCTGGCCGTGGCATGTCCCGGCCTCCAGAGGCTGCCGCCGCAGTCGGCCATTATCTTTGCGTCGCGCCATTGCTGCTCCTCGGTCTGCGCGCAGCCGAGCGCAGGATAATCGTACCGTGAGGCGCCGCCCCACACGTAATGCGGGTGGCCGTTGATAACAGGGAAGTCGCTGGTCCAGGTGATCACGCGTATTCCCAGGGGGCTCTGGAATACGTCAACCGTGGCCCCGCCGACCTGCACGATATGGTACACCTTGTACATGTACGGTTTGCCGTAGAGGCTATTGTTCGGATACCACAAATGAGGGTTCGCGATGTCGGCGGTATCGCTGAATACAAAGCTGGCACCGGTATTTATCGTCTGTGTCTTGTCCTGGCTAAATACCACCACATTGTCCTCGTCGACGACCTTTGTCGTGAGCGTGACGGCCTGCGCCGCGCCGCTTTCGTTCTGCACGTGAGTGAGGATCTCGACCGTGGCGTCGGCATCGGTGGCGGTCAATGCCGCCACATAGGTTCCCCAGTTGTTGACAACCGAGTACACGTTGGCAGGCACATATACTTTGTTGCACACGTACATGTACACGGGCCTGTACAAGCCCACGCATTCCATGCCGTACTTAAAGGCTTCCGCAAACCCCGGGTCTTTGTAAAACCCGGCGGCGCTGCTTACCCTCACCGCAAGAACATTGGTGTTGGCCGCGCCGAATTGGACATACGGCGTGATGTCCACGATAAAGGGAACAAAGGTGCCGACATGCGTGGCGCCCGGGTTGGCCGTGTCGTTTCCCGGAAGAAAGGTGCCATTTATATAGACCGCGGCTCCAATGCCCACACCCCTGAATTCGACAAGTATTTTCCTGCCCGAATAGGAGTTGTCGAGCGTGAAATGATTTCTGTACCATGCTATCCCGTCGTAGCCGTTACCCGGGCCGCCGGAAGCCATGTTCAGGAACGAAAGCGTGTCTCCCCAGGTGTGAGGTATGCCCGTGGTATTCCACGCAGCATCGTTGAACGAAGGGGCCTGAGCTCCGACAGGATCAAGTCTGGCAAACTTCCAGGGCGTTGAGCCGAGGTTGATCTTGAGCCTGATCGTGGGATCGGGAACATACGTTTCCCCGTAAGCGGCGACCCCCGAGGCCAACGCGACAAACAATGCCGTAGCCAAGAGCTTTTTGTGAATCATGAATCCTCCCTTTTCTGCTGATTACCCGATTAGTCCCCTTCCGAAATTGCGTTTCACTTCCCCGCGCAACCGGGCCGATTTCGTTCTGCGATTTGCGTTTCAGGTGACGCTTACGAGGCAGCGGGATTCGAAAGGAAAAATCCGGGATATTGTGATGGACAGCGATTGGGATACCAACCGATGAAAGATTCCCCCCCTTTCCCACGTATAAATATATTGAAAAAAAGGGGGAAATGCGTGGAATTGTTTGGAGTTGCGTTGGGACCTAGGAAGGAAGAAGACATTTGCAGACACAATTACCTTTGAAACGGAATAGCCCTTACCTGCTCAAGTTCATCTCTGATTTCGTGCAATTATAGTTTCGTGCGCGAGCCAACGGCATGGTTCACAAACACAATTCTTGTCATCCGGTCTTTCCAATCTTGACAAAAAGTCTTCTAAACGGTATATTCTCATGCGATGCTTATCCGGGCGGACGTCGGCCGGACAGATGGTTTGTTTGTCCGTAATTACCCGGGAATAGCTCACGCACTTGTTGGCGCGGTAACACGTACCACTTACCCAGGAAAGGGGATGCGCATGGCGCGGACCGGATTGAAAACGGCATTTGCAGTGTGGTGTGCGGCGGCCTTACTGGCTGGATGCGGCGATAAGGGCACGGGGCCGGGAAGTTCCGCAGGCCCCGACGGCACCAGGTTCACCATGGAGAGCATAACGTATCAGGTGCAGGGGAACACAATGATAGAATCGGTCCAGATGGTGATGCCCGGAGGAACCTACTGCGACCTTGACAGTTTGGTGCGTTCCAACGATTCTTCGATGACCGAAAAGGACACGGGCGAATTTGATCTGACCGGCGATACGCTGCGGCTGCTGCAAGCGCCGGAAACGATGATGGTTTCGGGCGCCGTCATCCAGCCGTACACGCAGATGTTAAGAAAAGGGAGCGGCACGGGTCTCACCGGCGTCTGGACCGATCCCACGGCCGGGTACACGGTGCTGTCCGGGACCCTGACGTCCGATGAAATAGCGGAGGAAAACGCCAACAACGTGTCCTTTTCGGACCTCTATGGGTTGACGGTAGAATATGACATCACGTCATCGCAGGTTCTCATTTATCTATCCGGACAACTCGATCTTGCGGCGATGTTCATCAACGACTGGAACTATGGTTCGGACCCCACGTTATATCCGGCAGACAGCGCCATGTATAACATTACCATACAGAAAGTGTCCCCCAAAAAGCTCATTCTTACCGGAAACACATCCGGTGAATCCGTGACAATCAACTGGAACGTCTTGTCTGGCACGTTTCTGGACATGAAGTATACCGAGGTTTTCACAAGCAGTAACCCTGCGCACACCGCCTATACCTATTATTCGAACCCGCAGACCTGTCCCGACGATGAGTACCCTCTATGGTGGGACGGTTCGTTCCTTACCGACAACGAGAAAGCCGGTCTTGTAAAAGCCCTTGCAAAGAAATCCGCGCGAGCGAAAGGGCCGGGCTCGCTCTTACGGAAAATCATGCCATTTTATGTGAAGTAATCGTGAAAAACAATTCCAGTCTCTTTTGAGCTGTGCCTTGAGGCACAGCTTTTTTTTCCGGTCTCTTCTTACTCCGCACTCAATTGGGCACATTTTCCTCGTACCGGCCCAGATCCGCGACAACCATGTGGGTGCTTTGGTCCCCGGTATTGTACCAGAAGCAAAGCTTTCCCTCGTCGCGCGTGAAGCACTGTTCGAACTCTTTTGCCGCGGAGCACGGGAATATCTTGTCGTGTATCGCGGTCGCCTCGTCCATCAGTTTCGCTTCGAGAGTAGTCATGAGTACTCCTCTTCACCAGTTCCACACTGCATTTCCCTCCCCCTTCTCTCGCTGAGAGAAGGGGGCCGGGGGCATGAGTTATTGCATCTGCTTTCTCAAGAACGTCGGCACGTCCATATCGTCCTCATAGTGTTCGATGATGTTGCCTTTTGAGACGACGAAATGCGGGTCCTTTTTCGCAGCCTTTTCCTTCTTGAGAAACGCAGGGAACTCGAGCTGCTGCGGCGACGTTCCCGTGTGCGCGCCCGCAGCCACCGCGGCCGTCCGCTGAGTCTCCTCGCAGACCGACGAGGCCGGCTGGAAGGTCTCTTCGATCTTCTCTTCCTTGAGCGCCGCTTCCACGAATTGCTTTTCCTCCGTCTTTGGAACAGCGGTCGCCAAAGCAAACGACATCTGTTCCGCCTGGCGTTCCGCGACGGCAGGCTTTTGTCCCGGCAGCTTTATGGTGAGTTTCGCGGCGTTCGACTCTTCTTTCTTCTTCTCCAGTTTTTCCTCGTTGAACCCGGTGGCGATCACGGTAACGCGGATCTTGCCGTTCATCTCCGGATCGGTGACTGCGCCGAAGATGATGTTGGTTTCCACGTCTTCGCCCACCGCGTCGTAGATCGTCTGCGTTGCGTCGTTGACATCGTACAATGTCATGTCCTCGCCGCCGGTGATGTTGATGAGGATCCCCTTTGCACCGACGATGGAGACGTCGTCCAATAGCGGGCTGTGAATGGCGTTGTCGGCCGCGGTGGCCGCCTTGTTTTCGCCTTCCGCATACCCAGTGCCCATGAGCGCGTCGCCCATGCCGTTCATAATCGTCCGCACGTCGGCGAAGTCGAGGTTGACAAGCCCGTGAACCGAAATCAGGTCCGAAATGCCCTTGGTTGCCTGGTACAGAACGTCATCCGCTATTTTGAACGCGTCGATGAGCGACGTCGTCCGGTCCACGATCGAAAGCAGTTTCTGATTGGGAATCACGATAATGGTATCGACGCTCTTTCGCAGGTCGTCAATTCCTTTTCGCGCATTGCGGTCGCGCACTTTTCCTTCAAAGAGAAAAGGCCGCGTGACGATGGCGACCGTGAGAACGCCGAGCTCGCGGGCGATCTCCGCCACGATAGGCGCGCCGCCCGTGCCCGTGCCGCCGCCCATGCCCGCCGTGATAAACACCATGTCCGCGCCTTCGAGCATGGCCGCAACTTTTTCGCGATCTTCTTCCATGGCGATGCGCCCGATTTCAGGGTTCGCGCCCGCCCCGAGGCCCTTGGTGATCTTGTCGCCGATCTGGACCCGGTTGGCCGCTTTGTTGTTGTCAAGGGCCATTGCGTCGGTGTTGATCGAAATGAATTCAACACCGGAAAGGCCGGCCGCCACCATGCGGTTCACAGCGTTCCCGCCGGCGCCGCCGACACCCAGGACCTTCATCTTGGCCTTGGCGCCGAAATTTTCGTCGAGTGTGAAAACCATAAGAACCCCCTTCTGAAGGTTAAGAGTTTATCGTAAAGAATCGTTCATTGTTTTCTCTTTTGTTTCTGCAACTCACCCCTTTACCCCCGACTCCTCTTCCCCTCTCTTGACAAGAGAGGGGAAGAGGAGTGCCCGAAGGGTGGGGTGATGGGGTGAGTTAAAAAAACTCCTTTACCCACACCTTCATGCGTTCGAATATCTTCTTGAAACTGTCGTCGCCGGCAAAGCTCTTCTTGCTTTTCTTTGCTCCCCTGCCGTGTCTTACTCCGTAGATGCACAACCCCACGCCCGTTGCATGGATGGGCGATTTGGCCGCCTCGGTGAGACCGCCGAACCCGGTGGGCACGCCGATCTTCACCGGCATCTCAAATACCTTTTCGGCCAGTTCCTGGATTCCTTCCATAAGCGCGCCGCCCCCGGTGAGTACCACGCCCGCGCCGAGCATGTCCGCATATTCGGTGCGCTTTATTTCCCGTAGAGCAAGCGACAGGATTTCCTCAAGCCGCGGCTCGATGATGGAAGCTAGCACCGCCTTGGAGACCTCGCGCTGTTCCCTGCCGCCCACGCCCGGAACGCTGATGTACTCATCGGCCTTCACAAGGGGCGAATAGGCGCAGCCGAACTGCTTCTTGATCTCCTCGGCCCGCTCGATGGGCGTCCGTATGCCGATGGCGATGTCACTGGTCACGTTCTTGCCGCCCAGTCCCACCACGGCGGTGTGCCGGATGCTTTCGTCGAAGTAAATCGCGATGTCGGTGGTGCCGCCTCCCATGTCGACCAGCGCGACGCCGAGTTCCTTCTCATCTTTCTCCAGCACGGCGTAGCTCGACGCGAGCGGCTCGAGCACGAGATCGCGCACCTTGAGCCCGGCCTTCTCAACGCTTTTGTAAATGTTCTGGGCGCTCGTCACCGCGCCGGTGATGATGTGCACCTGCGTCTCCAGCCTCACCCCGCACATGCCGATGGGGTCTTTGATGCCCTTCTGGTCGTCGACGATAAACTCCTGCGGGATCACGTGGAGGATTTCGCGGTCCATGGGAATGGAGACGGCCTTGGCCGCGTCGATAGCGCGCACCACGTCAAGTTCGGCGATCTCGTTGTCCTGGCGCGAAATGGCCACGACCCCCTTCGAATTTATCGCTCTGATGTGATCGCCGGCGATTCCCACGTAGACCGATTCGACGTCGGTGCCGGCCATCAGCTCGGCCTCCTCGACCGCCTTCTGGATCGAATGCACCGTTTTGTCGATGTTGACAACCACGCCTTTGCGCAGTCCGTCTGAAGGGCTCACGCCGACGCCCACGATCTTGAGTTCGTTATTGGCATCGAGTTCCGAAATGATGCAGGCGATCTTGGTTGTCCCTATATCGAGGCCAATAAAACTGTTATCTTCCATGATACTCCTCCGCTAGAGTGAATGTATAAAAACGTCCCGCCCGGCACGGCGATGACGGATGGTATCCGTTTACCATTGGACGTACGCGAGATTCTCGTAACACAGGTTGATCCTCTTGGGAGTCCCCGCGGGCTCCTGGCGGGCCGATTCCACAAGTTGGCCCAGCCGCCGCATCCCGGTGCGCGTCTGCGACTCGGACAGCTCAACAATGGCCGGAAAGTCCTCGAGCCGGATTCGCACCATCGTCTCTTTCGAAAAGTCGATCTGGGAAATCCGCCTTGCCACCGGCTCGTCGCCGCAGTCGTCCAGAAAGCGTTGCACCCGTTCCACCGAGCCGGCCGTACAGCGCCCCACCGCGTCGGGCGCCAGTCCCGACACCACAGGAAGACGCGAATAGGTGCCGCCGAACAGAGGCAGCAGCACGCCGTCTTTGTCCATGTACCTGATGCGGCCTGAATTGACAAGTACAATCGGCTCCCGCTCTTCGAGACGAATCGTCACCGTGTTGGGCAGGTGTCTTTCGACGTGCGCGCGGCGGACCCATGCGTTCTTTTCTATCCCCTTTTCGCACACGGCCGGGCGTACGGCCGTCATGCGCATGCCCGGCGTGATGCCGGACAGCCTCACCGCGTCCATGGTATCGACCCGCACCGCGCCCTCCACCCGGATGTTCGAGACCACAAACAGCGGCGAGCTGTTTACCCATGACACAATCTTGACGGCAGCGAATACGGCTCCGCCGATCACGCACACGGCAATCACCGCGACGGTGGAAAACGACGCGCCCCTAGTCACGGCCTTCTTTACGGCCTTTCCCAGCGCCCGCTTTTTTTCGCCGTGAATCCGGCGCCTGTTTGCGCCCATCCGCTTATGCATCTTGAATCCTCGAAAGAATGTCCCGGCATATCTCGTTGATGTCTCCGGCGCCCATCACCACAACGGCGTCCCCGCGTGCAAGCGTGGGCGCAAGCATCGCAGGAATGTCTGCCTTGTTGTCGACATACGCCGCGTGCCGATATCCCAGCGCGAGCGCCTTGTCCACGATCGCGCGGCCGGTGACTCCCTCGATCGGCTCCTCCCGCGACTTGTAGATTGCAGTGACGACAAACTTGTCGGCGCGGCAGAGGGCCGCGGCAAAATCGCCGAGAAAATCGCGCGTGCGCGTGTACAAATGCGGTTGAAAAACCGCCACCACCCGCGTGTAGCCTGCGCTTGCTGCAGCCGACAGCGTCGCGCGGATCTCGCTGGGATGGTGCGCGTAATCGTCGATGACCGTCACGCCGCGCTTCTCCCCTATTATTTCAAACCTTCGCCTGACGCCCGTAAATCCTGACAGGCTCCTTGCCACGTTGGCAAAATCCACGCCGAGCTCGGTTGCCACTGCGCAGGCAGCCAGCGCGTTCTTCACATTGTGAAACCCCGGAATCGGAAGCTCGAGCAGGCCGAGCCGTTCGTGCTTCCGGTAGACCGCGCACGAGGTCTTCCCCTGTGCAAAGCTGATGTCGCGCGCCGTGTAATCGGCGTCGGTGTCGATGCCGTACGAAACGACCGGTTTCGAATAGGACGCGAGCAGTTCGCGAACCTGTGGCTCGTCGGTGCAGGCCACCAGCGCGCCGTAGAACGGCACGAGGTTGGCAAACTGGAGGAACGCGGCCTTGATGTCCTCTATTCCCGAATAGCAATCAAGATGGTCCTCCTCGATGTTGGTTACCACGGCGACAGACGGGTACATCTTGAGGAACGACCGGTCGTATTCGTCGGCCTCGGCGACCAGCACCTCGCCCGCGCCCGTGATGGCGTTGGTGTCGTAGCGCCGCAGAATGCCGCCCACGATCACCGTGGGCGTTTTGCCCGCGTCGGAAAGAATCTGGCCGATAAGCGAGGTGGTCGTGGTCTTGCCGTGTGTGCCGGCAACGGCAATCGAAAACTTCATGCGCATGAGCTCGCCCAGCATTTCCGCGCGCCGCATGAGGGGAATCCGATGCTCGGCCGCATACGCACGCTCCGGATTGTCCTCGCGGATCGCGCTGGAATACACGGCGAGGTTGGTCTCCTTTATCAAGTTTGGCGTGTGGTCGTATTGCAGTTTGACGCCGAGCGATTCGAGCCTTTTGGTTATCGGGGACGCCTGTTTGTCGCTTCCGGTAACGGCGTAACCGGAGGACCACAGGAATTCGGCAAGGCCGCTCATTCCCACGCCGCCGATGCCCACGAAATGGACTTTCTTCCGCTGGTTGAGGCCGATCATAGTCCCAGTTCCTTTGCAAGCCCGGCCGCGATCTTTTCCGCCGCTTGTGCGGGGCTGTTGTCGAGCGCCTTCATTCTCATGGCGTTGTATGTTTTCTCGTTCGACAGTATCGTGTCGACCGCTTTTTCGACGCCGGCGCCGGTTTCGCTGTTTTGCGCAACGCGAATCCCCCATCCCTGGCTTTCCACGACCCCCGCGTTTACCCACTGATGGTTTTCCGCGGCCCACGGCAGGGGAACAAGCACCGCAGGCAGGCCGAAACAGCTCGCTTCCGCGAGCGTTGATGCACCGGCGCGCCCGACAAGGAGTTTCGCCGCCGCGTAGTACGGGTACAGGTCGGCGATCGTGGAAAAGACAAACACGCCGCCGTGCCGTTTGAATTCGCCCGCTATCCCTTCGAACGACGCCGCGCCGGTCTGCCAGATCACCTGCAAGCCGCGGTCGGCCCATTTCTTGACAACAGCTAACAGTGCGCCGTTCATCGACTGGGCGCCCTGGCTGCCGCCGCAGATCAGAATGGTTGTTTTTCCTTTTGCAAACCCAGCCGGATAGGCAAACCCGGGGTACGACTCTTGTCTCCGGCGGACCGGCGTCCCGGTCAATTCGCTTGTACAGCGCAGCGGGCGCCTGCCGGCAAGCGGAAACCCCAGGAACACCCGGCGCGCTTGCCCGGCAAACAGGCGGTTGACAAGTCCGGCAACGGTGTTCTGCTCCTGCAGGAAATAGGGCACGCGCCTCAGGCGCGCGGCTGCCAGCACGGGCGCGCACACATAGCCGCCGAACGCCACCACCGCCCGCGGCCGGCCGGCGCCGAACAACCGCATCATGCGAAGCACTGCCGTGCAAAAGCGGAGTATCGCACGTAATGCGCTTAAACTCATGGTGCGACGTATTCCCTCTACGTCAAGCATTTCCGCCGGAATACCGTTGCGTTCGCACAGCTCCCGCTCTCTGCTGCGGCTCGTCCCGATCCACAACAGCGGCGTTGCCGGAAACCGCCGGCGCAGTTCGAGCGCCACGCTCAAGGCGGGAAAGATGTGGCCGCCCGTTCCTCCTGCGGCGATGACGATTGCGGATGCCGATGCGTTCATGCTACGCTCCCCCGATCACGCGCTGCGGCTGCGGCCGGTACGTTCTTCTCGAATGCGGAAGGGGCGACAGGTCCGCCTGGCTCGATATGTTCAACAAGATTCCCATGCTGCTCACGGTAAACAGCAGGCTCATGCCGCCGTAACTCAAAAACGGGAGCGGGATGCCGGTGGTGGGGATGAGGGCGACGTTGACGGCGGCGTGAATGAGAACGTACGCCGCCAGCACAAACGTGAATCCGAACGCCATGAGGCGTCCCAGCTTGTCGGGTGCATTGAGCGCGATCTTTATCCCGCAGTACACGATAAACGCGAACAGGAGCAGCACGAGCACCACGCCCACGAACCCCATTTCCTCACCGAGGATCGAAAACACGAAATCGGTGTGCGGCTCGGGAAGGTAGAAGTATTTCTGGCCGCCCTGGCCCAATCCTACGCCAAACGTTCCGCCGTTGCCCAGGCCGATAAGCGCCTGGTAGGCCTGGTATCCGATGTCGCTCTTATGGTCCGATGTGTGAAGAAAGGCAAGAATCCTGTGCCTGCGGTACGCGGCGCCGAATGCGGCCACAACCGCGCACGGCACGGCGGCGCCCGCAAGCGCGGCAAGATGCGAAATGCGCGCGCCGGCCACGAACAGGATCACGATGCCCAGGCCCGCCACGAGCGAGGCGGTGGAAAAATTCGGTTCCAGGCCGATGAGCCCGCACACTATTCCTATTTTGACAAGATACCCCAGGAGCTTCTTGCCGTCCTTCACGCCGTCGCCGTCCTGCGACAACTGCGCGGCCAGTAGGACCACAAGCACAAGGAGCGCGAGTTCGGACACCTGGAACTGGACGAACCCAAGGGAGATCCACCGCTTGGCGCCGTGGATGGCGCGCGCCGAGGGAGCCACCATCACATACACCAGGAGCGCGATGACCCCGACGTAGGCGGCCGTGCCCAGCTTTCCCCACACATGATAATCAACATTGATAAATACCATAAAACATCCGAGCGCCAGCGCGGCCCGGATGGCCTGTTTTACCAGAAAGAAATCGGCGCCGCCGTACTTGCTTTGCGCAAGCGCGCACGACGAACTGTAGACAAGAACGATGCTGAAGCCCACCATCACCAGGGTGGCCGCGAGCAGCCCGAAATCGATACGAGACAGCCTCGTTTTCACTGGGCCTCCTGCTTGAGCACGCGTACGATCATGGCAAACGCCTCTCCGCGCTTTTCGTAGTTCTCGAACATGTCGAAACTCGAGCACCCGGGCGACAGAACTACCACGTCGCCCGGTTTCGCATTCTGCAGGGCCGCGCGCATGGCCGATTCCAGCGATTCGAACCTCTGCTGCGGCACCAGGCCGTCCCATTCCTGCGATATCCGTTCCGCTGCCTCGCCGATAAGGTACACCCCCTTCGAGCGCATGCGGATCGCGTCCTTAACAATAGAAAAATCGCATCCCTTGTCGCGTCCGCCGGCGATAAGGTGCACGTTTCTCCCGAATGCGGTGACAGCGCACAGCACCGACTCGGCCGTTGTCGCCTTGGAATCGTCATAGAATTTCACGCCGCCGATTTCGTCAATGTATTGTAGGCGGTGCGGAAGTCCCTTGAACCCGCACAGGCCCCTGACAATGGCCTCGTCGCCGATGCCGGCGACCATTGCAAGCGCGGCCGCGGCGCATGCGTTGTCGTAATTGTGCGGCCCGCTCAAATGCATGGCCGCGGTTTCGAAAACGGCGCGGGTCGTGCCGTTCATCGTGGCCCATACGACGCCGTCGCGGTGCCACACGCAGTCGCGGCTTTCCAGCTGCGCGCCAAAGAAAACGACATTTGTTCTGGCGCTCATTCCCTGTGCCCATTCCACGAGCTTGGGATCGCGGCTGTTAAGCACGAGATGGTTGTCAAAGGTGAGGTTCCGGGCGATTTCCTTTTTGGCGTTGTAATAGGCCTCTTCATTGCTGTAGCGGTCGAGATGGTTTTTCGTGAGGTTAAGCACGGCACCGGCGTGCGGCCTGAACAGATCGATGTTTTCGAGCTGAAAGCTTGAAATCTCGGCAACCACAAAACCGTCGGCGGGAACGGAATCTATCACGTCCACGAGTGGAATCCCGATGTTTCCGGCAACGGCGTGCGGTTTTCCCGCAGCGGCCATGACCGCGCCCAGCATGCTTACGGTCGTGCTTTTCCCGCTGGACCCGGTGACAGCAAGGAACTTCGCGCCGGTAAATCTATAGGCGAGTTCCACCTCCGACCACACCGGAATGCCCTTGCGCCCGGCCTCCACGAGGACCGCCAAGTCGGACCGCACGCCGGGCGACAGTACGATCACGTCGCAGTCGAGAACCGCACGCGTGTGGCCCCCGGCCTCGTGGCCGATGCCGGCAAGGCCGCTTGCGCCGAGTTTTTCGTCGAGCTTCTCCTGCGGACACGTGTCGCTGATAAACACGGAAACGCCTTTTTGGATCAGGAATTTCGCCGCGCCGATGCCGCTTTTTGCCGCGCCTATCACGGACACCCGTTTGGGCACATACGATTTGGGATACGAAACACGCGCGGGTGTGGAGCGGTCCTCTTCTTTCTTGTCCAGTCCTTCGAACACGGTTTCCAGATGGATGCCGCGCGAGCCTTTAAGCAGGACGACGTCGCCCTCCCTCACCAGCTTTTGCGAAAGGGAAACGGCTTGTGCGCTGTTTGGCGCGGTAACGATATGTTTGGGCCGCACGCCGCCCGATTTCGCGCCCTTTGCCACCGCGGCGGCAAAGTCGCCTACGGCGAGGACCCGTTCCACGTGCGCTGCGGCAAGCTGCCTGCCGAGCGCGGTGTGCAATCTTGTGGAGAATCGGCCGAGTTCGAGCATGTCGCCGACGATGGCGACCTTCGGTTTGTTCCCCGCGACGTCGGCAAGCATGGCTATGGCGCTCTTCATGGAAGATGGATTTGCATTATAGCAATCGACAACGAACGTAGCGCCCCGTTTCTTCTCTATGGTCCCGCGCAGGGGGCCCGGACGCATCGCCGCAAACGCGGCGTCGATGCGGCTCTTGTCCACGCCAAAATGGCGCGCCACAACGATAGCCGCGAGCGCCGAGTGCACGAAATGCCTCCCCGGCATGGGCAGCCCGTATTCTTCTCCGTCAACAATAAACGTTACGGATCCGTCCGCGCCGGACCGTACGTCGCGGGCGCGCACGCCGCACCGGGCAGACATGCCGTAGTACACCACGTTCATCCGCGCCGATTTTCCTTTTTTCACCAGCAACGGATCGTCTCCGTTGAGCAGCAGCATGCCGCCTTTTTTCATGCCGTCCACGATCTCAAACTTTGCCCGTGCGATGTTGGCAAGCGACCCGAAATACCCGATATGGGCGTATCCGATGTTGGTGATGACCCCTATGTCGGGCCGCGCGATTTTCGACAGCGTATGTATTTCCCGGGTGTGGTTGGCGCCCATTTCAAGCACGCCGGCCTTTTCTTGTCCGGTAAACCTCAGGAGGCTGAGCGGCACGCCGATGTGGTTGTTCCAGTTTCCCAGTGTTTCACTCACCGTAAGCGATTGTTTGAGTACGCCGGAAATAAACGACCTTGCCGTCGTCTTCCCCGAGCTGCCCGTGATGCCGACGATCGTACACGAAAGCGCCGCGCGGTAGCGGGAGGCGATCCGCTGCAGGGCAGCAAGCGGGTCCGCCACAACGATAAGCCTGCTTCTTTCCGAATCGGAAAATAGGCCGAGCTTCTTCTTTGCGACAAGCGCCGCGGACGCTCCTTGAGAAAGGGCGTTCTTCACATACTTGTGTCCGTCGTCATTTTCCGTTTCAAGCGCGACGAACACGTCGCCCGGGCCCGCATTTCTCGAATCGTTCCACACCGCGTGTATGCGCTGCCACATTTGGTCCGGCAGCAGCAGCGAAGCGCCTCCACTGAACTCGGCGAACCGGCCCAGGGTAAGCCCGCTCTGCGCCTGTGTGACGTCAGTTTCCATTGCCCGCCGTCTCCGTAAATGCCTTGTGCACTTCTTCTTTGTCGTCAAAATGGCGACGCACGCCCTTTACTTCCTGATAGTCTTCGTGCCCCTTGCCCGCCACCACGATGCAATCGCCGGCCCTGGCGATCCGCAGGGCTTTCCTGATTGCTTCTTTCCTATCAACAACAACGGCGTGAGGGAAATCCAGTGGCATGCCCGCGAGCATGTCGCGGATGATCGCGTGCGGGTCCTCGCTTCTCGGATTGTCGGACGTCACAACCGCTTCGTCGGCGTATTCGGCGACCGCGGCCGCCATGAGCGGCCGTTTGTGTTTGTCTCTGTCGCCGCCGCACCCGAACACGCAGATGAGCCTGCCCGTGGTGAGTTCCTTGACGGTAGACAAAACATTGACAAGAGCGTCCGGCGTGTGGGCGTAATCCACAAACACCGAATAGGGCGCGTCCAGCGGCACCCGTTCCATCCTTCCCGCAACCGTACGCGTTGCCGCAAAGCAGCGCCGCACCGCGTCCATGGAAATGCCGAGTGCATGCGCGCCCGCGACAAGCGCGGTCATATTGTACACGTTGAAGAACCCCGCGAGCCTGGAGGTGAAGTCCAGCGGCGAGCCCGCCACGGACAGCGACACCGCCGTCGAATCCCAATCGCAGTTCCAGCCCGTGATCCGCACATCGGCGGTCTCGTTCCTTCCGTACGAAACGATCCGCGTCCCCGCAAGCTCGCGGGCGAGCCGGAGGCCGTACGGGTCGTCGGTATTTATCACCGCGGCGCCGCCCGGTTTCAGGTATTTGACAAACAGCAGCTTCTTGGCCAGAAAGTACCGTTCCATTGTTTCGTGAAAGTCAAGATGGTCCTGCGTGAGGTTCGTGAAGATGGCGCAGTCGTACAGCAGGCCCGAAATGCGGTCGAGAGCAAGCGAGTGCGACGAGACCTCCATCACCACGGCCCGCGGCTTCGCCGGGGCCGTCCGTATGTTGCGGAAGATCCGGGCGGCCTCCGGCGTGGTGTTGTGCGCGGGCTCGGTTGTGCCGGCCTCATAATACGCTATGGTCCCGAACATCCACACGTCCTTTTCGTTGTAGAGCTGCGACAGAAGGGCCTTCATCAGGTGCGCCGTGGTGGTCTTGCCGTTGGTGCCCGTGATGCCCACGAGCCTCATGTCGTCCAGGTGTATGCCGTAGACCATGCGGCTAATGTTTCCGAGGCTTTGACGCGCATTGTCCAGTTGCGCCCATACGACGGGACATGCCGGCTGCGGGTTTTCCGACAGCACGGCGCATGCTCCCCTATCGATTGCGCTTTTGATGAACGTGTCACCGTGGACCTGGAACCCCGGGATGCTCACAAACAGCGAACCGGGCGCGACCTGACGGGAATCACATGTGACGTCGGCGATAACGGGGTTGCCCGTTCCGCCGGACGATTTGACGGCAAGGGTTTGTGTCAGTTCATGCCACATCATACACGTTTTGGGTTGCCTGTTTTCTCATGGCAACGATGTTCCGTTTCCTTGTGTCCCATTGGCCCCGGAAATCAGCCGCGTTTTTCTCGATCCACTCCAATGCCCTCTTTGTAAAGTACTCCGACTCCGTGTCTGTTCCGATGTCCCGAAGCATCACCGCCAGTTCCGCCTCTATGAATTCCCTCAGATCGTCCGCCATACATGGTCCTCCCAAAAAGGAACCGTCACAGCTTTCGCGCTGCGTCGCCGAAAGAGCACACCAACGTACACACTTCGGCATGATGAACGAGGTTGCCGGCCGGCGGGCCCTGGCGCATCACGACGCCCGCTCCCATCACATAGGCCGACAGCCCGTGCAAATTCATGGCATTCACGGCGTCACGCAGGTCTTTTCCCAGGCAATTGGGCACCGCGATATTGTCGTGCCGGTGCCGGACCGAGTCGGCAACGCTCGTATACAACAACAGTTTTTGGCCCCTTTCGAGCGCGCCTCCGGGCAAAGGTTCCTGAAACGCAATCGTGCCTTTGCCGCCGCCCACAAGCTCGAAGGGAATTTTCTCGGATTGCAGGAAGCAGGCGGCCTTTTCGGCCTGCATGCCGCTGCAATCCGGCACCGGCGTCTTGTCCTCAGCAACCGTTTCCTTCACCACGTCCGGCCCGCCAAGGATCTTTTCGGCGAATTCGAGTTGCGGATGAGAAATGATCTGGCTCATGATCTTCTGAAACGCGGGCGCGGCGGCGAAACCGCCCATTTCGTTGTGGGCCGGCTCGTCGATGACGACCGCGCACAGGAGGAGCGGATGGTCGGCCGGGGCAAAGCCGATAAACGAGGCCCACTGGCGGGTGCTGGAGTAGGTGCCTGTCTCTTTGTCAATTTTCTGGGCAGTCCCCGTTTTCCCCGCAACCGTAATTCCCGGCAGCGCCGCCTTGACGCCCGTGCCTTTTCGCACAACGTTGCACAGCATCGCCGTGAGACGCCGCGCCATGTCCTCGTCGATCACCCGGCGGACCGGCCTGTACCCGGCGCTGTCGACGGCCTCGCCGTTTTGCGCGCGTACGGTTTCCACGATACGCGGCTCCACCAGCACGCCGCCGTCGGCAATGGCAGAGAACAAGAGCGACATCTGCAGCAGTGTAACGCTCACCTCCTGGCCGATTGCCATGGTCACCCGCGTACGGCCCGACCATTTGTCTATGGGATGCACGATGCCGCTCTCCTCGCCGGGTAATTGGATGCCTGCGCGCTCGCCGAATCCGAAGTCGCGCGCGTATTTGTAAAGACGCTCATTGCCGATGTCGTTTGCCACCTTTGCGAAGCAGACGTTGCTCGAATACGACAGCGCATCGCCGAAGGAAAGTTTGCCGTAGGGTTTTTCGTCCCGGATCTTTTCGTCGTACACTTCGTAGACGCCGCGGTTGCCGTCGATCGTGTCGGTTTCCTTCTTCACGTGCTCCTGCAGGGCGCACGCGGCGGTCACGGCCTTGAACGTGGAGCCCGGCTCGTAGGTGTACCCTATGCATTTATTAAGCCTGGCGTCGAGCGCGTACCGTGCCGGCATGTTCGGGTTAAACTCGGGCTCGTTCACCATGGCAAGAATCTTGCCCGTGGCCGGCTCCATCACGATGCACATGCCGCCTTTGGCCGACAGCGTGCTCACCGTCTGCCGTATCACGTTCTCCGCTATTTTCTGTATGTCAATGTCGAGGGTGAGAAACACGTCGCAGCCGGCCTGCGGCTGCTTTCTGGGCAAATCGAGCGTGGGGTAGGTTCGGTTGCGGCCGTCCCGCATCACGATGGCCCAGCCGTTCTCGCCGCGCAAGTATTTGTCAAAGTAGAACTCGGCGCCGCCGAGGCCGTACCCGTCTTTACCCACGTAACCGAGCACCGGGCCGGCGGCGTCGCCGTACGGATACACCCGCCGCACGGTCACCGCGCGGTTTCCCGAATCGGCTGCCGCGGCGCCGTCCTGCGGCGCGAGCATGTCGGCCGTCACGGTGAGCCGGCTTCCGACGGTCGTCGAGAGGATCCGGCCCTTCCGGTCGCGGATGTCGCCGCGTTTCGCACAAAGCAATACGCGCTGTTGCGCCTGTTTCCTGCTTTCCGCCGCGTACTCCTTATTGTGCACCACCTGGATAACAAACAGCCGCGCCACGATCCCCATGCACGACGCCGCCAGAAGCGCAACAATAAAGAATGCCCGGGCCCTGAACATGAAGGCTACCCTTTCTCGCGGGAAAACGGTTTCTTGATTATTGCTAAAAAGCGGGCGGCCGTGCCACCGGGTGCGTGGTTCCTGGGTTCCCGTATCACGATTATCTGTCCGGCCGTCGGATACTCCAGCCCGAGGCGCTCGCGGGTTATGGACTCTATCCGGGCGGTGCTCGACAATTTCTCGTTGTACAGTTTGAGCGAGGCAAGGTGTTTGCCCGCCACGGCAAGGCTGTCTGCAAGCGCGCTTTCCCGAACGGACAAATTGGTAATGAATATTTGCTTGGACACCATGAACAGCGGCCACACGATGAGAAACGCGATGCACACGATGCCCACGGCCAGCTCACGGAGCCGCAGCACCGGCCCGGATGACCGGTGAGGGGCCGATTTCAGTTTCACATTCCGGTCCATGGAGCGCCTTCCTATTTATCAAACAACGACCTGCGCGGCGCGCAGGCGCGCACTCCGGGCGCGGGGGTTCTTTTCGACCTCTGCCGTTGCCGGAACGATCACTTTTTTGTTTACACGCTTAAGCATTATTCTTTTTCCGCAGACGCATCGCGGCAGCACCGGCGGGCATATACACCCCTGCTCACCGTCGCGAAAGAAATTCTTGACGATTCTGTCTTCGAGCGAATGGTACGAAATGACGACAATCCTGCCGCCGTGCTTCACATTCGGTATTGCTTTCGACAGGCAGGCGGCCAGTTCGTCCAACTCACCGTTCACCGCGATGCGCAGTGCCTGGAACACCTTCGCGATTACCTTGACGGGGAACAATGGACCGTACTCGTTCCGCAGGCACGCCACGAGATCCGCCGAGGTGCGGAGCGGACGGCGAGCGGCGCACGTCTTGATTGCGCGCGCCATGCGGAGCGGATTGGTGATGTCGCCGTAGGCCGAAAGAACGCGGGCAAGTTCGTCCTCGCCGGAGCGCGCGCAGAACTCCGCTGCGCCTATGCCGGCGGCGGGGTCCATGCGCATGTCGAGGTCCGATGTTTTCATGTACGAGAATCCGCGCTCCTGTGTGTCAATCTGGTGCGACGACACGCCCAAGTCGAGCAGCATGCCGTCGACGGGGCCGATGTGGTGGCGCGAAAGAACCGTGTCGAAATGGGAAAACGGGCACTGTTCCAGGACGACGGTTGCACCGCCGCGCTCACGGTGCGCGCTGATCCATGCGATTGCGTCGGGGTCCCTATCGATACCAATGATGGTTCCTCTGTTGTCAAGTCTTGCCGCGATTTCCTTTAAATGGCCGCCGCCGCCGGCCGTTGCGTCCAGATACGCGCCGCCGGGGCGGACGGCAAGCGCTTCCATGGCCTCGCGCACCATTACCGGGACGTGATAGACACCGCTAGCGTCCAATGTTCCTCGCAGCGTCCTCAACCGACTTGAAAAACACCTCGTCGAAATCGTCCTGCTTGCCAAGATAGGAATTGAGGCGGTCGGTGTCCCAGAGTTCTATGAAGCCGTTCTGACCGATCAACGTGACGTTTTTCGCGAGGCCGGCCATGTTCATTTGCAAAGATGAAAGGGAGATTCTTCCCTGCGCGTCAAGCTTTGATTCGTGCAGCGTGGAGTAGAGAAGGGTCTTGTGGCGCACGGTTTCCGGCGTCTGCGGCCATTGCGAAATTTCGTCTTCGTATTTGTTCCACATGTTCTGCGAAAACGCCCGCAGGCATCCGCCCGGGGCGCGGCAGATAACGAATGTTTCCGCCGCTTCGGGGTCCAGAACTTTGCGGAACTTCGCCGGAATATTGATCCTGCCCTGATTATCGAGACAGAGATCGAATCTTCCACGAAAACGAGACATTGCGCACTCCTTTTTTCCCCTATCTTCCCCTATGTCACCCTTTAGAATACTAAATAGAGGTAAGAAAGTCAAGTCTTTTTCTTCAAAAAACCGTGCGAAATTTTGTTCCTTCCTGTTTTTGATCTTTGCACAAGGCACAAACCACAACAGATTGGATAATTTGATCTTGTCGGCCACAACAGGTTGGTTTTGAGGAGGGAAAAGATGGAGAATTACTGCTAAGAAGGCATCATCGGGGAACAGAAAAAGCGGAAAAAGAAGAAATTACTCGTCGTCACCAACGTCGAATTCATTCGTGTCGTCCAGGGCCGAGGACTTGAACAGCCGCGTATCTTCGTACAGATTCATGTTCATCTCGACATGTTCCCTGCCATACGAGGCATTCTGCGCCGCCGCTCCGTTTGCGCCCGCATCCGCCATATACGGGGCCGTAGGCCCGGCCTCGACTTTCTTCTGGAGGCTCTTGACTTTTGCGCGTAACGAGTAGTTTTCGCTGATCACGATATCGTACTCTTTGTGCAGCTCGCGCAGCTTGGCGTTGAGTTTCTGTATCTCGTTGCTGGAGGAGCTGTTTTCTTCCTGGAATTTCTCGATCACCTGCTGCTGCGTCGACAGAGATTTGTTGATTTGAGCGATTGTCTGCTCGTATTCGTTGAGCCGCTCCTCTGTGGACCGCTGCGCAGCGAGGAACTTGGTGTCGCCGGTCGGCTTTCCGCCCGGGACCTGGACGACCGGACCGTTATCGTTCATAATATATAGTTCGAGCATACCCCATGGCAACATATCTTCATATAGTCAACCCAGACTTGGATACATCGGCGTCACCTTGGGAAGCTTGCC
>Ga0181527_1000634_pt1 | contig 39678 bp, 34 predicted proteins | sample PEATcosm2014_Bin_30_FD_119762 | JGI IMG/M metagenome (GOLD analysis project Ga0181527, IMG submission 119762) | Peatland microbial communities from MTU Mesocosm Facility, Houghton, MI, USA - PEATcosm2014_Bin06_60_metaG | ecosystem: Environmental > Terrestrial > Soil > Wetlands > Peat | place...
CAGGCTGATCAAGCTCTCGCGATATTCCCATGCAGACCGATGCGATGAAACACCGAGTCTAAACAAAAGTATACGGCGGCGTGATTCGTTGTCAAGAAAAAACTGATAACTTTAACGAGTAATGTACAAAAGGCCTAGGCTTTCGGTTCCCTTGCGCCAGATGGCGAGCAGGGTCTTCTCCAGTGTTTAGAAGATTTCCTCAATGCCGCGAGCGTGTAGCGCCGTTTCGCACCGCAGGGTCGCTCTCCACTCTAGATGTCGTTGAAGTAAACGGCGGTAATGCTATCTTCAGCGCGGTTATACTTGCGCAGGGCCAACCGCCGGCTGGGTTTTCAATACTTACAGTCAGGTTCTCGATCTGCGGCCTGTAGCCGAAGAACAGCGAGGCCATCTACGGCTGACGCCGCGTCGACTCCCGTGCCACGATCTTCGGCGGCAGCAGAATCGTCTTCGGACGCGGTCTCTCGCCCTTGGATTGCACCAGGCTCAGAGCCAACGCGGCGGCCTGGCGCCCGATGCCGGCGCTGTCCTGATCCACGCTGCTCAAAGGCACTCTCAGCAGCTCGGCGTGGCGCACGTTGCCGCAGCCGATCACGGCGATGTCTTCGGGCACACGCAGGCCGCTATCCAGGATGGCCTTCAGGACCCCCATGGCGGTCGGATCGTTGAAGCAGAACACCCCATCGGGGCGCGGCTCCACGGACAACAGCCGCAGCATGGCATCGTGCCCGCCGATGTCTCCCGAATCGTCGCTCGTGCCCGCGGTCTGAATATAATCGGCGGGAGCCTCGAGCCCGTGCCGGGCCAGCGCTTGCCGGTAGCCCGCCAGGCGCCCCAACGCCGGACTGATTTCCGACCCGCGGATGTGCGCGATGCGGCGGCAGCCCACCGAGATCAGATGCTCGGTGGCCAAACGGCCGACCGCTTCGTCGTCCACGCCGACGAAATTCGCGGGTAGGCCGGCAAAACACCGGTCGATCAGGACATAGGGCCGCTTGCGTTCCTCGATGCGCCGGAACGACTCCACGGTCCATTGCGTGGAGGCGATAATCAGCGCGTCCACACGGCGGGCCAGCATCTGGCTGATCTCCTCCCGCTCCAGTTCCGGGTTCTCTTCGGAAGAGGAAATCAGCAGGCCGTAGCCCTTGATGCGCAGCGCGCTGGAAAGGCCCTTGGCCACTTCGGAAAAGAAAGGATGCACCAGATCGGGAACCACCAGGCCGATGGTGAGCGTACGGCCGGTGACCAAGGCACGGGCCGCCAGGTTCGGCTGGTAGTCCAACTCCTTCATTCTCTTGAGCACGCGCTGCCGTGTTTCCTCGCTGATGTCCTCGTGATTCCGGAGGACTTTCGAGACGGTCACGACGGACACGCCCAAGTCCCGCGCGATGTCCTTCATTCGGACGGCCATGGCTTATTATGGCAGTAATCGAATTCTACGCGCACCTCAGATGTATCCGCTACCAAAGCACGCGGCGACGGTAGCGTGCAGCCGCTTGATCGATTCTGCCTGCTCAGCGCGGCAGATCAACGTCGCATCCCGGATATGAACCACGATCAGATCCTCGCAGCCGACGACCGCCAGCAGGTGCCCGGGCACGTCCGACACCACCAGCATACGAGAACTGTCCTGGAGAACCAAAGCGGGGCGCGGTGATCGCGTTCCCGGCTTCATCCCGGCTGCGGGTCAGACCGAATGCCGGCCAGAATCCGATATCCAGCCAGTCCACAGCAAGCGGCAGCGCTAAGACTGAAATGGCCGGGTCATTGGAAGCGGGTTCCATGACGGCGTAGTCGATACTCACCTTTTCCGCGGCGGCGTACGCCTGTTGAAGCACAGATTCGCGGATCGGGGCATTCCATGCCTGCACGATCTGGTCCAAGCGGCGCGCGGTTTCCGGCCGGTAGCACCGGATGCAATCCAGGAGCGTCATTGCCCGCCAGACGAACATTCCGCTGTTCCAGAGGTACTGGCGGCATCCGGCGCGAAAGTACTCCCCGGCTGTGTTGGCGTCGGGCTTTTCGCGAAAACGGCTGACCCTGTGGATGCCCGATGCGGCGAACTCGGTGCCGATTTCCAGGTAGCCATAGGCCGTAGATGGAGTGGTGGGTGCAATCCCAAAGGTGATCAAGACATCGGAATGCTGTTCCGCCAAGGCGTAGGCCAGCTCGATCGTGCGCCGGGACTGTTCAACTGGTTGGATGAGGTGGTCGGCTGGGAACACGGCCATGATCGCCTGCGGGTCGCGCTGCGCAATCACGGCTGCGGAAAGGCCGACCGCCATTAGAGTGTCGCGGCCCATCGGCTCGCCGATGAAGTTCTCCGCGCTCCAGCCAGGCAACACCGTGGCAATCGCTTCGTGGTACTGCTCGGCGGAGCACACATACCGGTTTTCGGTTGCCACCGTGTCGCCGAGTCGCCCAGCGGCTGCGGCGAGGAGGCAACCACCGTCAAAGAAAGGAATCAACTGCTTGGGCCGACTTTGCCGGCTCAAGGACCAGGGCCGCTGACCGGATCCCCCCCGCAAGGATCAGTGCGTGCCGCATGTTTGGGTTGAAAGGCTCCTCCAGATTCCCGCGCGCCGTTGGTGAAAGGCCACGTGATCGGCCAGCAATGCGATCTCGGCGGCGCTGTAGCGGTCGGCCCGGCAGAACGCGCGCAACTCCGCCGCGCTGGCGGACTCCGGCGCGTACATCCACAGCCAATGCCAGAATCCCGAGACCTCGCGCACCGCCGGAAAGACGCGCGCGTTCCAAAGGCTGCATTCCGCCGGGTGCTCCACGCCGGGCCAGACTTCATCCGCATGGACGCCCGCGGCGGCCAGCCAGTTCATCAACGACCGTCCGCAGAATTGGCCGGCTCCGAGCAGCGAGCGTTTGAAGGTGTCGCGCACGCCGTAGCACCGCACGAAATGAACGCTCTCGCCGCCGCGGCTGCGGCCTGGCGAAACCTCCAGACACGCTTCATGCGGGAGCGCCAGCGGCGATTCCACATCCACGCCGGCAATCACATTCTGCCCGGAAAGATCCAGCGGCGAGGCAATGCGACATCCTTCGATCCACGAACTCGTGCCTCGAATCCGGCCCTGCCCGCTGACTGAGCTGTTGACCACCAGCAGAGTCGAGGACGGTGGCACGATCCCATCCGCCTCCGCCAGCGCCAGGCCACTTTCGATCAATTGCCGTGTGGACCCAAAGTGCAGGAACCTGCACGCCGGAACAAGCTGAACGTGAAACGGAATTGCGCGTAGCACTGGAAACACCCGCGCCAGCAACTCTCCGGGCCAGGTCGAACCGCTCGCTCGCGCGCTCGAAGTGTAGTGTTCGAGGGTGGCGGCGCTCCCCAAAGCGCAACAGATCTCGCGATAGAGGTCCACGCCGTGTTCGAGGATCTGCCGGCGCGCTTGCGGCGTGAAGTCCAGGCTGCCCTCCCTGGCCGGTTCTACTCCGAAAGCGGACAGCAGCGTCGCAGCCGTGGCCGCATCCATGTGCATGACCCCTACATCCAAGGGCGCGCGCCCACACGCGTCAAGCGCCCCCGCGGCCTGCTGCGTCTCGATGGACGGCTTCTGCAGGTATAGCGACACGTCCCCACCCGAGCCCATGCAGAAGACGCCGTGCCGGCTCGCTTCCTCCGGGGTAGCGTAGCAGCCCAGCGCGATGAGGCCCGGCTGCGAGAATCCCACCCTGCCCGCGTCGAAGCGGATCAGAGCGTCGCCTGCTGCCACGACCACCTGCCCCTTGCCCGGGATGCCCTCGGAGAGCGCCAGGAAGGCGGGCGCGAGCCGGTCAAACAGCGCCGGTGGCAGAGACGCGTCCGGCGCGCCCGGCAGGGGAACGAAGATCTTGCCGCACGGCCCGTAGGCGGGCAGACGCCGCGAGTCGCCGCCCGCGTGCACAATGAGGATGCGAAGATCGTTTAGCGCTTGCTGAACAGCGCCACTGCCGGTGAAATCGATGCCGCGCCGCTCCCGCTCCCGCCGCAGGATTTCGACCAGGCACCACAGGGTACTGCCCCCGCTGCCAATGCGCTTGCCTTCGAGATCGGGCACAACGAATGCCTCGCGGACCTGTGGCAACAAGCCCAGTTCCCATCGGACGTGCAACTGGCTTGCATAGGCCCGCGCCTGCAGGGCGTTGGACGCGGTCAGTATCAGGTAATCCCAACAGCCCGCGGCAGCGCTCATTGACGGATTCGAAACACGAACGCGTAGTCGTTGGGGCGCTTTGCAGGCAGGTGTACCCTCAGACCACTAGCATCGCGCTTCCAGCTCAGCACGCCTGCGGCACCTAGCAGGTCTACCTTCTTGACCGGATAGTCCGCTAGCGATTTCACCACCAGTTCGCCGTTCTCCGGCCAGGCGAGTGCAATGGCATACAGGGCGTCGCCCTTGGTGGTGAATCGAATGTCCTGACCGGTAAAAGGCTTCGAAGCCGTGTCTTTGAAGGCGCCCCCAACCACCTCGGTCGGACCCTCGCCGGAGATCTTCCAGGGCCGGGTGCCATAGATGGCTTCTCCGTTGACCTTCAGCCATCCGCCGACGGCCAATAGGATGTTGCGCGCCTGTTGCGGAATGGTTCCATCCGATCGCGGGCCGATATTCAGGAGCAGGCAGCCGTTCTTGCTTACGATATCGACCAGGTCGTCCACCAGGGAATCCGGCGTCCGGAACTCGTCATTTTCGATATAGCCCCAGCTCTTGACGCTGATGGAAGTATCGGTCTGCCAGAACAGGTCGCGCGTCTTGTCCAACCTGCCGCGCTCAATGTCCAGAACCGCAGCCTGTGGAGGGAAGGCCTCGTTCTTGAAGTTGATCGCCACCCCGTTACCCTTCCACTCAGCCGCACGGTTGTAATAGAAGGCGGCAAACTTCTGAAGGTAGGGCTGCATGACCGGCTGTTCGATCCACCAGTCAAACCAGACCAGGTCCGGTTTGTACTTGTCGACGATCTCGGTGGTGCGCGCTAGCCAGTCCCGCATATGGGCTTCGCTGGGCTGGTTCTGTTTGCCATCGGCGGTTTCCCGCGGCTGGGCCGGGCCGTAGAACGACTCGAAGCGCGGATCGCGCACGTCGGAATCGAATTTGCGCCCACCCTCCATGAAGAACCAGTGTTCGAGGCGGTGCGAGGAAGCACCGAAGTGCAGGCCCTGTTTGCGGACCGCAGCGGCGAGTTCGCCAATGATGTCGCGCTTAGGTCCCATTTTCGCCGCGCTCCACTCGGTAAAGCTGCAATCGTACATGGGGAACCCGTCATGATGCTCGGCCACCGGCACCACGTATCGGGCGCCCGACTGGCGGAAGAGCTCCGCCCAATCGGCGGGATTGAACTTCTCCGCCTTGAACATAGGGATAAAGTCCTTGTAGCCGAACTTGCTCTGCGGCCCGTAGGTTGCCACGTGATGCGTGAATTCGGGCGTGGCCTCCATGTACATCTGCCGCGGATACCACTCGCTGCCGAAGGCGGGGACGGAGTAGACACCCCAGTGAATGAAGATGCCAAACTTGGCATCCTGGTACCATTCCGGCAGGCGGTACGTTTTCAATGAGTCCCAGGCGGGGCGGAAGGGACCTTGCGCCGCTACGCGGTCCACTTTGTTCACCGCGGTCCGGACTTTCTCTTCGTATGTTTGCGCCGAGACGACGGCGGCGGCCGCCAGAAGGGCCGGCAAAAGGCGTAGTTTCATGAAGAACTCCTTGCGTGGGAGACCCGCACTTTCGATCCGATGAAAGCGAAATAGGCGACAAAAACGTAACAGCACAGCGGAACCAGCATCGCCCGGGCCATACTGTGGCTGGCAATCAGTCCCATGATCGGCGTGAACACCGCGCCACCGACAATGCCCATCACGATCATCGAACCGCCCAGCTTGGTGTTAGGTCCAAGTTCCTTCAGGCCCAGGGCGAAGATGGTCGGGAACATCAGCGACATGAAGAAACTAGTCAGGAAGATCGACCACAGGCCGATCCAGCCAGGGTATGCCACGCCGACGCCAACCAGGCATAAGTTGGTCAAAGCGTAGCCGCCCATCAGCACGTTGGGCCGTATGAACTGCATCAGATACGTTGCCGAGAATCGCCCTAGCCCAAAGGCCACCAGCGTTCCGGAGAGAAAGTATCCGGCCAGTTTCTCGGGCTGGTGGGTGTAGTCCTGAGCATACTGGATGAAATAGCTCCAGGTTCCCACCTGCGCTCCGTTGTAGAAGAACATGGCGATCACGGCGATGCGGAAATGGCGGTGGCGCAGGAGTTCTCCGAGGCTCCCCTTCTCTCCGCCCGCGGATTTTTCGCCGCCGATGGTCGGAAACCTGGTACGCGCAATCATCAGGGCCCACGCCAGGGTGACGCAGCCTAGCACCAAATAGGGCGTGATGACGCGCATGGTTTCGTGCTGGAGGTAAGCCTGGTATCGCCCTGCAAGTTTGAGCGCCTGCACCTCAGGCGCTTTGAGCTCGACTCCGGAGAAGATGAAAACCGTGCCCACCAACGCGCCCGTGATGGCGCCCAGCGGGTTGAACGCCTGGGAGAAGTTCAAGCGGCGCTCGGAACTGGCGGGGTCCCCCAACTGCGCGATGAACGGGTTGGCCCCGGTTTCCAAGAAGGCCAGCCCGCTGGCGATGACAAACAGCGCGCACAGGAAGAACGCGAACTTCCCGACTACCGCCGCCGGCCAGAATAGCAGGGTGCCGATGCTATACAGCACGAGACCAGTCACCAGCCCGGCCTTGTAGCTGAAGCGGCGCATCACCAAGGCGGCGGGCATGGAGAGGAGGAAGTAGCCCATGTAAAACGCGGACTGCACCAGCCCGGCCTTGAAACGGGTAAGCTCGAACGACTTCATGAACTGCCGGATTAGAACGTCGTTCAGATTATTGGGTATGCCCCAGAGGAAGAACAGAGCCGTGACCAGCACAAAAGGCAGGATGTTCTGCATGGGCAGGAGCGGGTGCCTGGAGGCTCCGACGGGTTCGGGTTGGGTGGTGAGGGTGCTCATCTTTGCCTCACGCGGACTCCAGGATCATGTTGGCGTACTGAACCGTATCGCCGGTGCGGATCAGCCCGATGGCCAGCGGAACGCGCTTCTTCAGGTCCGTGTGGGGTTCGAAGATCAACGGCAGGCCCTGGAGCGCCTGTTCGAACTCAGCTAGTACACCGGACTGATTGGCGGCGCGGAACTCCTCGGCCATAAAGACCCGGCCGGCCACGAAATTGGCGCGGATCGCCCGCAGCACATCCAGCACCCGCGGAGTGTCGTCTACCAGCGAGATATCGACGGTTTCAATGTGGGGCCAGAAGGGGAAGCCACGGTCGGCAATCACCAGTGTGTTGGTGTGGCGCACGCGGCTAAGCAGGGAATTGATGCTCGGATTCAGAATGCCGGCTTTGAGCATTTCGTCCTCGTCAGGAAGTCCGTACTTTCACGCGAAGAGACCCAGGCACATCCTCCTTCGAGGCCACGATCAGATAGCCTCCGCCACATCCCGAGTACATCGCTCCGGGATAGCGGGATTGGAAGTTCGCCAGAATGGCTCTCAGGTCCAAGAAAATCGTGGGGTGCTCGACGGTATGTGGAAAGATGGCCTCCCAGCACTGCATGCACCGGTTCATCGACTCACCCAGTGCCCGCACGTTGCGCCCGACAATAGCCTCAAAGCAGCTCCGGCCGGTCTGCCCCAGCCGCTCGATCCAGACCGGATCGAGGTTCTTGACGCCCAGGGGATTGTAGCCCTCGGGCCGCTGGTTGATGGGCACCAGTTGCAGGACGCGCTCCAGCCAGCGAGCGATCTCGGGATCGCAATTCGACTCTACATGCACCGGGAAATACCCGCCCTCGTGCGCCGCTTCGTAATCGAGCCGGCACACGCCGGGATAGATCAGCCCGATCATGTCCTGCGAACCGGATGGCTCCGGGCGCCCTTGGTTTTCCGCCTGGTAAAGCTCTCGGACCAGGTCTTCGCGCGGCCGGTCAGGCAGTACGCCTTTCCATATGCGCAGAGCCACTTTCCGGGTGCCGCTGGCAATCCCGGCCCGGTCCATGAACCAGCGGTCGGGTTCGAGACTAACCACCACCATGGACCCGGGCGGATCGGGGTTCAGCGCGGAGACGAAGGGCTGGTCGATCCAGCCGCCCGCGAGCGCCAGCCGGTGGGGGATACTGCCGATCAAATCGCTGATATCGGCTGCCACCGGCCTGGCTGCGCTTTCGAAAGCAATTGAAGATGCCATTGTCAGGCTCTCCTGAATCAATCTCTCACGACGCGCCTGCCGGCCTTACGGTCCGCGAACTGCTGAGCAATCCAGGCGTAGGTCCTCTCCATGCCCGAGCGCAGGGTTGTCCGCGGCTCCCAATCGAGAACCTGCCGGATAAAGGTGTTGTCGCTGTTTCGCCCGGCCACGCCCTTGGGCGCATTCAGGTCGTACGTGCGTGTCAGTTTGATGTCGGCAATGTCCTCGACCATGCCGACCAGGTTGTCTATGGAGATGAGCTCGCTCGAACCAAGATTGATCGGGGTGGCGATGAGGTCTTTCGAGTGCATAATCTGGTCGATGCCCAGCACGCAATCGTCAATGAAACAGAAACTGCGCGTCTGCGTGCCATCGCCCCAGATTTCGATCCGCATATCGCCCGAATCCTGGGCCTCGACAACCTTGCGGCAGATGGCCGCCGGTGCCTTTTCGCGGCCTCCGAACCAGGTGCCGTGCGGACCGTAGATGTTGTGGAAGCGCGCAATGTGGGTTTCCAGGCCCCGCTCGGCCCAATACTCCTGGCAAAACATCTCCGAGATCAGCTTCTCCCAGCCATACCCTCGCTCCGACATGGCTGGATACGCGTCCGATTCTTTCAGCGCGCGGACGTTGGGATCTTTCTGCAAATCCGTGTTGTAGGCGCACGCCGAGGAGGAAAAGAAATAGCGCTGCGACCCGGCGCGCCAGGCGGCGTCGATGAGGTGTGTGTTGACCAGGATGCTGCGCAGGCACTCCACGCGGAAGTGCTCGATGAAGCCCATGCCGCCCATATCGGCGGCCAAGTTATAGACTTCCGCCGCTCCTTCCACCGCCCGTATGGCGTTGGCCTTCTCGCTCAGATCCATCGACAGGCATTCCACGCCCGGCACCCGCTGGTACCATTCCGGCAGCGGCTTGCGGTCGATGGCCCGTATGCGCGTATAGCCCAGGTCGTGAAAATACCGGGCCAGCGCCCCGGCGATGAACCCGCCCGCGCCGGCGATGACGATCAGATCGTCGGTCTGGATCTCGCGCTCCATGAGAACATCTTCGTTCGGCGTCATAGTTAACGATCAAGTGAGCGAATGCTAATATAAGCAATTAACTCGCGTTTGTCAAGCCAATTCTGCCTACTCGCCTTTTCCGTGGGTTTCCGCGGAACCTGAATGGTCAAATATAATAAAGCTTTACAAGTCAGCAATTTGCAGAAATAGCGAGCAGCGGCGGGCGAGATCCGTGACAGAAGGCTTTTTCTTGCCAGAAACCCCAAAGCTGACAGGAAGCGTCCCAGTGCACCATACCAAGGTTCGATCCCGTTGTGGCCGCTATCCGAACCGCTTGACCGTGCGGAGAGGCTATAGCCGGCAGCGCATAGAATCGGAGCGGCCCGGAGGACGAGGATGCACAGCTTTAGCCGCTGCTTGGGAAACGTCGCAGTAAAGGTGAGCCGCCGCAGTGACGGTGGATGCAACTAAGTAATTCATAAAATGGTACTTATATACCACACACCTTCCAGGTTGCGACTCTGTTTGACGCAGCGAAGAGTCTCCTCAATTCTCCATCGCGTCGGATGGATCGGCACGATCCATCCGAGCGATTGCGGATGCCGCACTGCGATTTCCAGACTTGGCAGGAATTCCGGCTAACTGGAAGTGGATGAGGATTTTTTGGGGAAACTCCCGCAAAACAATCCTGTAACATTCCAGAAACTTTCTCTTGACAGCCTGGGGAAGTTCATGCTAGCCTCATTTCACGATGAACTCGGTAAAGGTATCGACAATAGTAACCGTTACCGCTAGGTTCGTCCGTAGTAAAAATCATACCTCGGCGATGAAAAAGCGAAAAGAGGACGCTATGTATTCTCAAATTGCGAAAAACGGAAACCTTCCGCTCAAGCTCACATCAGGTCGTCAACTCGAGCCTGCCGGACGATCACTGGCAAAGTGCTTCGCTTTGCTCTTGTCGGCCACAATCATTTTCTCCGCTCTGACCATTCCCTCCACGGCTCAAACCGTGACGGGCGTGATCTTGGGCGCTGTAGTCGATCCGACCGAGATGTCCGTGCCCGGGGCTTCCGTGACATTGATAAATGAGGCGACCCAAGAGAAGCGGTCCACCGTCACGGCGTCTGATGGCAACTTCGTGTTTCCGGCGCTGGCCCCCACAGTTTACACGGTGGAAGTTCTTGCGCAAGGCTTCGAGACCTACCGGAAGGTGGGGAATATCTTGACGGCCAACTCGCGGCTGTCCCTGGGCACCATCCACCTTGTAGTCGGTTCGGTGACGCAGACGGTAAGCGTCAGCGGAACGGGTCTTGCGGTGCAGACAGCCAGTTCGGAAGGCTCGGATCTGGTGAGTTCAAGGCAACTCGACACCATATCGCAGCGCGGGCGTGAGATCGTTCAATTGTTGAACCTTCTGCCGGGCGTCCAAACCTCCGCCGGCCAGGAATCGATAGGAGGAACCTACTCGGGAATACCCACGACTGGCGCGAATGGCCTGCCGAGTTCCGCCATGACGGTGACTATCGATGGCCAGGATGCAATGGATCTTGGCAGCGCCGGCGTGTATGTCAGTTACGAGAGCTTCGATGCCATCGACCAAGTCCAGGTCTTGCTGAATAATTACCAGGCAGAATATGGCCGGGCAGGGGGCGGCATGATGAACGTGGTCACGAAGGCCGGCACGAACCAATTTCACGGCACGATTTATTCATACTTCCGGAATAATGACCTCAATGCGACGGATTTCTTCAATAACAAGCAGCACCTTCCCAAAACTGAATACCGTTATTTGACCGAAGGTGGCACCATTGGCGGCCCAGTTACCATTCCCGGATTGTTCAACACCAGCCGCCGGCACAATCTTTTCTTCTTTTACAACATAGAAGGCGATCCCGCTATGATCTTCCAGGGCGCCATTCAACTTACGCTGCCCACGGCGCTGGAACGGCAGGGAAATTTCTCGCAAACGTCGATTGTTGTGAAAGATCCAAATACGGGCGCACCGTTCCCCGGGAACATCATTCCGTCATCTCGCGTCAACTCCAGCACAGAAGCCTTGCTAAATCTATTCCCCACGCCCAATCAGCTTAACCCAGCCATAACCAACGGCGCATACAACTGGGCAAACAACGAACTAGCCGAGTCAGGGAAACTTTCTAACGTATTTCGTGTCGACTATGCGCCCAACGAAAAGAATTCGATCTATTTTCGAGGTACCGTCTGGAACCAGTCGCTGACGGGATACAACGGCACCGGAGGGATGACCAACTGGCCGCTATTCAGGAATCAACTCGTATTTCCAGTCCGGAGTTCTACGTTCGACTTCACTCATGTTTTTAGTCCCACGGTTGTAAACGAGTTCGAGGGCACAGCCCGGCGCAACTATCTTATCGTTCCGGCCCCTACTTCGGATCAGCTTAAAACGATCCAGCGAAGCCAGGTCGGCTACAACATCGGACAATTGTATCCGCAAAACAATCCGCTCAATCTGATCCCGCAAGCTACCTTTTCCGGCATATCGGACTCCCCTAGTTTTACCACCTTCTATGGTGGCCGTTATCCCGCACATCGAACGGACACCGTGTTTGGTCTTAGTGACGGCCTTACGATAACTCACCGCAATCACACGTTTAAGGCCGGTGTTTGGTATGACAAAGTTCAGGAGATCGGTATTCCCGGCTATGGTACGACTTGGGTGGGAACTTTTGATTATGGCGTGAACGCCAACACCCCGGGCAATACCAATGACCCATTCGCAAACGCTTTGCTGGGAAATTTCAACTCATATATCGAACCTAACGCGAAAGTGCGGCCGTCGGCGGTGGCTTATGAAGCCGACTGGTATGTACAGGATTCGTGGAAAGTTACGCGACGGTTGACCCTGGAACTGGGTCTCCGCGCGGAGTACGACACGATCTATACATCTAATAACGCTGGTCAGTTATCCGAATTCACAACGGCAACCTATAACCCGGCCCAAGCGCCCTTGTTATACCAACCGACGCTGGTTAATGGCCAGCGTATGGCATTGAATCCCGTGACCGGACAGACCAGTGTACAAGCTCTGATCGGAGCCTATGTCCCCGGGACGGGTAACGTGCAGAATGGACTCATTACGGCGGCCAATCCGAATTTCCCCAAGTCGTTCGTCAATAGCTTTGGGGAATTACTCCAGCCCCGGCTCGGCTTTGCCTATGACGTATTCGGAAACGGCAAAACCGCAATTCGCGGCGGATTCGGAAAGTTCAACGAATTGATGCGCTTAGAGGCTACGTCCGCCAATCCGCCTATCAATTACAACATAACGATTGAAAATGGAAATCTGGGGACTTTCCTGGGTGCTGGCGGGGTATTGTTCCCGGTCGCCGTTACGGGCTGGCAACAGAATGCGCGGGCGCCAAATGTTTACCACCTCAGCTTAGGAGTACAACAAGACCTCGGATTCCATACGGTGGCGGAAGTGCAGTATGTGGGTACGCTGGGAAGAAATTTGTTGGCGGCGGAGAACATCGACGCGCTGCCCTATGGGCAGCGATTCCTGCCATCGAGCCTGGATTCGACAACAGGGAAGCCTTTGCCGGATACCTTCCTTGTTCCGTTGCCCGGGTATACGACCATCACAGAAGAGGTGACGTGCGCAAATTCGAATTACAATGCGCTTCAGGCCACGGTCAATCGGCGGTTTAGCCAGAATTTTGAATTCGGGGTAGCGTTTTCCTTTAGCAAGATGATGGATTACGGAGCGACGTGGCCACGCTACGCAAATCCTGTCATATGGGCCTACAGTCTCTCTACCCAGGACCAGAAGTTTACTCTCGTCCCCAACTATACGTATAGTCTTCCGGCATTGAGCCGCGTATTGCCTAACGCTTTCACCCGCGGGCTTCTGGACCATTGGAGCCTCTCCGGGTTGATGACGTTCGCCAGTGGTCTGCCTTCCCCCGTCACCTTCACGACAACAAACGGAGCCGACCTTATCGGCGGAGGAGACGCACAGCGCATCAATGAGACTTGCAACCCCTATTTGTCGCATGGGCAGCGCAATGCCTTGCAGATGTTCAACGCCGCGTGTTTTGCGGTCCCAGCGCTAGGTTCCCCTGGCAACGCACCCCGTACTGACGTCCGCGGACCTGGTTTCAATCAATGGGACATGACGCTCTTCAAAGAATTCGCTCTGAAGAGTGAAAAGCGGACGCTTCAGTTTCGCTGGGAAGCTTACAACGTGTTTAATCACACCCAGTTTTCCGCCATGAATACGGCTGCGCAGTTTAATCCCGCGGGTGTGCAGACCAACGGTCAATTCGGCGTTCCGACAGCGGATCGGAACCCGCGGACTATGCAGTTGTCCCTTCGGCTCCGATTCTAGGCGGGATACGTCAGGCCTTAAGAAAGACAAGGCAACGGATCTTGTTCAGGGGCCGGTTCTCAGCCGGCCCCTTTTCCAGGTGAACACTCATGCGCATTCGAATGATTCTTGCGGTACTCGCAGTATTCGGCCTCTGCGCCCCCGTTTGGGCGGCGGATGAGGTCGCCGTAGCCAGCCCCGACGGCCGCGTGCAGTTCCGGTTGTCAACCGACGCCAAAGGCAACCTGGCATACACCGTCACATTCGCCCAAAAACCTGTGATCGAGCTTTCGGTGATCGGCATCGTTGTGGACAAGGCTAACCTCGCCGAGGGCGTCGAATTCGGCAAAGCCGAGTCCTACAAGATGAACCAGACCTACCCCTGGAACGGCGCGCATTCCACGGCCGTCGACAACTGCAATGGCGTGAAGGTGGCGTTGACCCACCGCCAATCTCGTACCGCCTACACGCTGGAAATCCGCGCCTACAACGACGGCATCGCTTTCCGCCACGTGGTTCCTGGCGAAGGCCCGCGCACGCCCGATGAGGCCACGGCCTTCCGGCTGCCCGCAGGAAGCACGCTCTGGTATCACGACCTGGAAGACCACTACGAAGGGACGTATGTAAGAAAAGGGCTGGCAGCCGTCCCTCCCGGCGGCTACCTGGCGCCTCCCGTGACCATCCAGTTGCCGCAGGGGGCGGGTTACGCAGCCATCACCGAAGGAGCGCTGGTCAACTACAGCGGCATGGGCCTGCAGAGCGACGGCGCCGGCACATTGTATGCGCGGCTCGCCCACGCCATACCTCCCAGCTACCCGTTTCGGCTGCGGTACGCGCAGGATGTGGAGCGCCTGAAGAAGCCGGCGGTCGTTACCGGAACCATCACTACGCCCTGGAGGGTGGTCATGGCCGGGGCCGACCTGAACGCGCTGGTGAACTGCGACATTGTGCACAATGTCGCGGCGCCGCCGGACCCCAAGCTGTTTCCGGACGGCCTCAAGACCAAGTGGGTCAGAACCGGCCGCTCGCTATGGAGCTACATCGATGGCGGCGACCGCACCCCGGAAGGCGTGAAGGAGTTTGTCAAGATGGCGGCCTCGCTGGGCTTCGAATATAACCTCCTGGAGGGCTTCTGGTCGAGTTGGCCCGAGAGCACGTTGAAGGAGGTGGTGGACTACTCGCGCGAGCGCGGCGTCGGAGTCGTCATCTGGAGGCACAGCAACCAGCTTCGGACCCTCGAGAGCCGCCGCGATTTCTTCGCCATGTGCCGGCGCACCGGCGTCGCGGGTGCCAAGATCGATTTCTTCGACAGCGAGCACAAAGAATTGATCGACCTTTACGCGGAACTTCTGAAGCTGGCCGCGGAAAACCAGATGGTGATCGACTTCCACGGCTGCAACAAGCCTACCGGCAATGAGCGCACCTGGCCGAACCTGATCGGCATGGAAGGGATTCGCGGCATGGAGAACCGGCCTCCGTGGGCGCTGCAAGACGTCACGCTGCCATTCGCGCGCATGCTGGCCGGCCTGGCCGATTACACGCCCATGATTTTCGGCGGCGTCAGGCTGGGCGACACCACCTGGCCGCACCAAATTGTCAACGCCATCCTGCTGCAAGCGCCGTTTCTGGTCTTCGTCGCGAATCCAGTCAATATCCTGGCGAACCCAGCGGTGGATGTGATCAAGAGCATTCCGAGCACCTGGGATGAGACGGTGGTTCTGCCGGTTTCCGAGATCGGCGATGTGGCCGCTTTCGCCCGGCGAAAGGGCAACACGTGGTTTCTAGCGGTCAATAACGGTCCGGTCGGCAAGACCGTGCGCGTGGATCTCACATTTCTGAAGCAGGGGTCGTACGCATCCACGCTGCTTCGGGACCAGCCGGAAGCCGACGATGTCAAGGTCGAACACGTGACGTTGGGAGCGTCGGACTCGCTCTACATCAAGATGCGTTCCGGCGGCGGTTTTGTCGGCAGGTTTACCAGATAGCTGCCGATCAGGATGGCAAAACGGAAATGCGGTGTTGACTAAGGACGAGCCATGACCAATCCAGACGGGCAGTTTTTCTCCAGGCGCAAGTGGTTGGGCGCCGCTTCCTTTGGTTCGGGTATATTGGGCGCCGGCACCGCCGCCGCGCAGCCGCGCCAAAGCGCGGACCCGGGCTCTCGCGTCTACAACATTCGCGACTTCGGCGCCAAAGGCGATGGCACGACGCTCGATACGGCGGCCGTGCAGGCCGCCATCGACGCATGCAGCAAGGACCAAGGCGGCACGGTGCTGGCGCCCGCGGGCGTGTTTCTCATCGGCATGGTCGAACTGAAGAGCAACGTCACGCTGCACGTGGCGGCCGGGGCGAAACTGCTGGGCACCGCCGACGGCAAACAGTACCACCCGGTGGATGCCATCCCGCTCACGGGCGGGGGCAGCATGGCCGATGGCAACACCGGGCTGATCTATGCGGTGAACGCCCATAACATCGTCATCGAGGGGATGGGAACCATCGATGGCCAGGGCTCCCAGTTCCGCAGTCCCCGCCCGGGCGTTCCGCCACCCTCCGGCATCGGCGGCAGCCTCCGCCCCTATCACCTGATGTTCTATCGATGCGAGAACCTCACCGTCCGCGACCTCTTCCTGACCTCGAGCGCCTTTCACTCCGTGCGGGTGTGCATGTGCAAATACGTCAAGATGGACGGCCTCCGCATCTACAACCGGGTCAACGGCAACAACGACGGCTTTCACTTCATCTCCTGCGAGTACGTTCACGTCAGCAACTGCGACCTGGAGTGCCAGGACGACGCCTGCGCGCTGTTCGGAAGCTGCAAGTTCGTGACGGTGACGGGCTGTTCGTTCAGCACGCGCTGGTCGGTGTTCCGGTTCGGCGGCGGAGAGGCCGAGAACATCGCCGTTTCCAACTGCATCATCTACGACACCTTCGGCTGCCCCATTAAAATGCAGTGCTCGCCCGGGTCGCGTCTTGAGAACATGTCGTTCTCTAATCTGGTCATGAGGAACGTGACCGGCCCCATCTACATCGGACTAGGCTCGCAGAGGCCCGGCCAGTCCGGCGAGACGGCGCAGAAGCCGGGCATCGTCCGCAACATCTCGTTCAACGGGATTCACGCCACGGTGATTCATCCCGTGGTGCTTCCCGACTTGTCGTCGTACCCGATCGGCGAGTTCAACCCCGGCGAGATCAAGTCCTGCATGGTGTTGAACGGCACGGACGGCTACCTCGAGAACATCAGTTTCCAGGATGTCCACGTCGCCTATCCGGGCGGCGGCACGGCGGAGGATGCGGTCCGGGACATTCCGCTGATCGGCGGCGAGTATTTCCGCATTGGCGTTCCACCCGCTTACGGTCTATACGCGCGCAAGGTCCGTGGGCTTACTCTGAACAACGTAAGACTCGAGGTGACCGCGCCTGAGCTACGGCCGGCGGTGGTGTTCGACGATGTCGAGGACGCCACATTGAGCGGCCTCAGCGCCCAGGGGGATCGAAAGGCCGGTTCGCTGCTGCGCTTCATCAACGCGCGCCAGGTTTTGCTCGGCTCACCGCGAGTGCTGACACCCGCGGCTGTCTTCCTGCAGGTGGAAGGCGCAGCCAGTCGGGAAATCACGGTTGACGGAGGCGATTTATCAAGAGCGGAAAAGCCGTTGATGTTCCGCGCGGGCGCTCCCCAGAATTCCGTGCGACTGCGCGAATGAACGGCCGCCGCAAAACTCCGTCTTGCTTCCAAGTCCTCGCATTGGCCATGATGCTGTGCACTTGCGCAGCCTGCGTGACGCCAGGAGCTTTGCGCTGTTGATTTCAGTCAGTCGCCGAGTTGCGGCTGAGCCGTGAAGCGTAAACGCTGGGCTCAGCCTGATCTCAGGACGCAGATCCGAAATTCCCCCTCCTGTTAACACCCTGGAGAGAGTGCTCTGCCCCTGTTTCTCTATTCGCGATTTCGTCTCTGCTTGGCACTCAGGGAGCCAAACTCCAAACACGTGAATTCTCCCGTCCCGGTGGTTAACAACAGGTTTCCTGCGCCAAGACGATACAGAGCGGGCGCAAAACCGCAAAACCCACTGTCCTGCAAACATTTCACGGCCTTTGGCTTGGCCCGGCCATTCTCCGTTTCGAAATCGGGATCTCTGGGAACCCGGTGCAACGTCAGGGTTGTGACCGGGGCACAGCGCCCGAAAGCGCCGTGGGCAATGGTGGGCAATGCCGCACGGCATTCCTGGCACTTATGGCAGCGGCGGCAACGAGGAATCTGCAACTTGCAGATCCTATTGATGCATCGAGGGTTCGAATCCCTCTCTCTCCGCCATGTATAACAAAATAAAAGAGTTATATTGAAATCAAACCTCGTTTCAGAGTATCCCTCTCCGTGGTTCCCCCTCCCCGCGACCTATCCGCTTGGCTCTCTGCCGGCCGCGATGCCACCGTGAACCATGTCCACCTTTCATGGGTGTGATGTTTCGCGCCCTCTTGGGTTACATTTTCATTTGACCCAACCGAATCTCTCCTGGTGACATTTTACGTGGCCCAATTCGGTGCAGAGCCGCTGCCTGGCTGGCGCGTGATACAATACGCCAGAAGGAGTTACCGGATGCGCCCTAAGCGAATACTCGCCTTGCCCCTGTTCGCAATGGCCGCCTGGAGCGCGGTTCCATCGGGACCGGAAATCGGGAAAACGGTCCCCGAGTTCTCTGCGCCGGATCAGACCGGCAAGACTCAGACCCTCAAATCCATCATGGGACCCAAGGGCGCCCTGCTGGTCTTCTACCGCTCGGCGGATTGGTGACCCTACTGCAAAACCCAGCTCGTGGAGCTGGAACGCGACTATAGCTTGGTTCGGAAACGCGGCCTGGGGCTGGCCGCCATCAGCTACGATTCGGTGGCTGTGCTGAAGAATTTCTCGGATCGCAAGAAAATCACCTTCCCCCTGTTGTCCGACTCGGATTCGCGCATGATCCGTGCGTTCGGGATCCTCAACGAATCGGTGAAGCCGGAAACCGCTCAATACGGCATTCCGCACCCCGGCACGTACCTTCTCGACGCCAAGGGCCACGTGGTGGCGAAGTACTTCGAGGAGGACATGCGCGAGCGCATCTCGGCCAGCGCCATCCTGGCGGGACGTTTCGGGGAACCGATCACGGCGGCGCGCACTTCGGCGGAGGTCAAGCACGCGGCTCTGACTACCGCCGCAAGCACCCCGATCGCGATGCCCGGGCACCGCATCCTGCTCAGCCTGGAAATCGATCTGCCGGCGCACATGCACGTCTACGCTCCGGGGGTCGCAGGCTATATTCCTGTTGACTGGAACATGGACCAGGCCGGCGGGACGAAGCTCCAGGCCGTTCAGTTCCCCACGCCGGAAAAGCTGTACTTGAAGCCCATCAAGGAAACCGCGCTGGTATACCGCCGGAAGGTCCGCTTGACCCGCGAGATCACCTTCGGCCAGGAGGCCGCGCTCAAGCCCCTGCTAAGTCCCTCCGGCGAACTGGTTCTGAAAGGCTCGTTGCGCTGCCAGGCGTGCGACGACCGGGAATGCTACACGCCTGAAACCGCCCCCGTCGAGTGGCGATTCCAGTTCCAGGGTATGGAGCGCGAGCGGGTGCCCACCGACTTACAGCGCAAGGGGCGGTAGGATGTCCAGTAGTGGGCATGTCGAAAACCCAGATCGAGAACCTCAAACCGCCTTCTGCCGATGACCCGGTATTAAGCGAGATTGTCCGGCGGCTGTCTGAGGTCTATCACCCTCTCCGGATTTACCTGTTCGGTTCGGCGGCACGCGGGGATGCTGGCCCAGACAGCGATTATGACCTGATGGTCATTCTCCCCGATGAAGCCCCACAGCATCTCCGGCGGGGGAATGCTGGATACCGAGCTCTTCGTGGAACCGGGATAGCCGCGGACGTGCAAGTTTGGCCGCAGGGCGATTTCAATAGGCAGTTGCACCTGAAGGCGTCATTTCCATCCACCATCGTTCGGGAAGGGAAACTGCTGTATGGAGCCTGACCTCGTCCTTGTCTCGAACACCAGGGAGTGGCTTTTGCGCGCCAAGGAAGACTTGGACAATGCGCAGCATGATCTGATGGCAACTCCTCCCTTTGTTAGGGACGCTCTGTTTCACTGCCAACAAGTAGTCGAGAAGGCGATGAAGGATATCCTTACGTGGCACGACTCTGCCTTTCGGAAGCAGGACGTGATGGACACGGTCGAGCGGCAGCGGGGCATCGCGCGACGCTCCGGCTACCTGACGAGCAACGACCAGATTGTGGTGAGCGACGGGCCGTACATCACCATCATGCCCGTGAATCCGGGATATATCGTGGTTCCGTACTATGATCCGGCGGTGGTGTTCTTCGCGCCACGGCCCGGATTCGCGGTCGGCGGTGCGATCCGCTTCGGCTTCGGCGTGACCATCGGCGGATTCTTCGCGCCGTGGGGCTGGGGAGCAGGAGGGATCCGCTTCGACTGGGGCGCGCACGCCGTATTCCTGAACAATGCGCGCTGGGGCAGAACCTGGGCCAACCGGAGCGCCTACGTCCATCCCTACGCCGCCGTCCGGCGGCCCGCGCCGGGTGTTGTGCGTCCCGCCGAGGCGCATGCGCTCCATCCACGCTCGGAGCCGGAGCGAAATGCAGCGCGGCAGGGCAGGTCCATGCCTCGCGAAACGCACCGGGAAGGGCACCGCTAAGTATGGGTTCCGAAAATTGATAGGTGGCATGATGCTAAGCATTCAGAAAATTCTTGTTCCTCTAGTGTTGACGGATACTTCCCGGCACATCGTGCACCAGGCCGCCTGGTTGGCGCGCCGCTTTCATGCGGAGATGATCCTGTTGCACGTGGTGCCGCCTCTCAGCTATCCCGCCGGCGTGCTGGAGAGCGGGGACGAGATCACCGCGCGGGATCTGCACGCGCGCATCGTGCAGCGGGCTGAGCAAGATCTGGATCGGGCGCCAGGGCCAGATCTGGATGGGATTGCGGTCACACGCCTGCTGCTCAGAGGCGACCCAGCCCACGAAATCGTGAGGACGGCTCGCGAGCGGAACGTCGATCTGATCGCGATGTCGACTCATGGCCATGGGGTGTTCTACCGCTTTCTGCTGGGATCGGTGACAGCGAAGGTACTGCACGAAAGCCATTGCCCGGTTTGGACAGGCGCCCACCTGGAAGAGACGCCGGCGCGCGAGTTTTCGATCCGCCGCGTCCTCTGCTCGGTGGATTTGAGCCTTCGCAGCCCTTACACGGCGTCGCTGGCCGCCGAGATGGCCGCGGCCGTCGATGCAACGCTTACGCTGGTCCACATCACGTCCAGCGTGGAGGTCTGGGGCCCCGGCGGATCCTCTGTCGACCCAGCGTGGAAAGAGATGGTCGTCGGCATTGCCACCAAAGAGATCGCCCAGCTTCAGCGGGACGTGGGCACGAAGGCCGAAGTCATCATAGATAGCGGCAATGTTCCGGAGATGTTGAACCGGGCGGCAGAGCAGACGAAGGCTGACGTCCTGGTCACCGGGCACAGCCCTGGGCGAAGCCATCTGGGGGACAACGGCGAAGGCTATGGGATCATTCGGGAGTCGCACATCCCGGTGCTGAGCGTCTGAGGACTCGGACGTTTCAACCGCTCCTCGTCGAAGCCCGTGTCGTACTCTATACTTTAGTTAGCTTGACAGCACACGGCTGACGCAGCCAGGAATGACCTGGCAGCGGAGGACCACGTGACGAAGCAAGAGAAGGGACCGACGAAAACTCCGGCGTCACCTGCGAGGGGCCGGCTGAGAGAGGCAGCGAAATCCTCCGGCGCTACCTCCAGACCTCAATTTCCGATTGTGGGGATTGGCGCCTCCGCTGGGGGCCTGGAGGCTTGCACGGCGTTGCTCAAGGCCCTGCCAGTCAACCCCGGAATGGCGTTCGTAGTAGTCCAGCACCTTGATCCTCACCACGAGAGCATTCTGCACAAGCTACTCTCCAAGACGACGGAGATGCCTGTCATCCAGGTCGAAGACGGAATGGCGCTGGAACCGAATCATGTTTACGTGATCCCTCCGAACAAAGATATTGCCGTTCGCGAGAGGACGTTGCGGCTTCTGTCCCGCCGGCGGACCGCCGGCAGACACTTGCCGATTAATCGCTTCTTTGTATCTCTTGCGGAGGACCAGAAGAGCGCCGCCATCGGGGTCATCCTGTCGGGAACGGCATCCGACGGGACAGTGGGATTGCAGGCCATCAAGTCCGAAGGCGGCGTTGCCTTTGCGCAGGACCCCAAATCGGCCGGCTATCCTGGTATGCCCGAGAGCGCGATTCAGGCGGGGTGCGTGGATTTTGTACTCCCGCCCGAGGAAATTGCCCGCGAGCTGATCCGGCTGGAGCAGTTACCTTACGCCAAGAGGACCGCCGCCGTGCTGGAGGTGGAGCCGCCGTTGGTGGGCGCGGCCGATCTTCAAAAGATCCTCCAAATTCTGCGGACGGCCACGGGGGTCGACTTCGCTCTTTACAAAACCGGAACGATCAAGCGGCGCGTCGCGCGCCGGATGATCCTCCAAAAGATCGAGAACCTCCAACGTTACGGAACCTACCTGGAGCAGAACCCTCTCGAGGTGGCGGCGCTCTACCAGGACATTTTTATTCACGTAACCAGCTTTTTCCGGGAACCGGAGATGTTCGCGGCACTGCAACGAAAGGTGCTCCCAAAACTGATGGCGAATCGGCCGTCAGGTGAGCCGCTTCGCATATGGGTTCCGGGATGCTCTACCGGGGAGGAGGCGTACTCGATTGCGATCACGCTTCTGGAATTCCTGGACAAACGGGCCTCCGGGGCCGCTGTCCAGATTTTCGGCACCGACATCAGTGCGGCGGCCGTCGACAGGGCACGGGCCGGCACATACTCGGAAGCCGCGGTGGCCAATGTCTCCCCGGAGCGTCTGAAGCGCTTCTTTGTGAAAGTGGGAGATAGCTACCAGATCGGCAAGCAGGTCCGTGAGCGGTGCGTGTTTGCCCGGCATGACCTGGGCAAGGATCCGCCTTTCTCCAAGCTCGATCTCATCAGTTGCCGCAATGTGTTGATCTACATGAGTGCGGCGCTTCAGGAGCGGGTGCTCTCCTTCTTCCATTACGCCCTGAAGCCGGCCGGCTTTCTTTTGCTGGGAAAATCGGAGGCCCTCGGTTCCTCCGCGCATCTTTTTATCCAGGAGGAGAGCAGGCACAAGATTTATTCCCGGAACCCGGCAGCGGTCGTGGCCAGGTCGTCTCTGGCGCCCGCGGATCACGCAAAAGCGCCGGCGCGCGCCGTTACGGCGGAGTTGACGGGCGCCGCGTTCAACCTGGAGAAAGCCGTCGAGCGCATCATCTGGCAGCGATACGCCCCGGCAGCGCTGGTGGTAGACGCGGGCTTGCATGTCCTTCATTTCGAGGGGAACACCGGCCCCTACCTGGCGCCGGCGCGAGGAGCCGCAACGCTCCATGTGTTGAAACTGGTGCGGAAAGAACTGGCGCTGGATCTCCACACGGCGCTTCACCGGGCGAAAAAGGAGGAGACCCCGGTTCGCCGGGAAGGTATCCGCTTTCCCCAGGATGGCGGATCGAAGACAGTCAATCTGGAAGTCATTCCGATGAAAGGCCGCCACGCGAAAGGGGCGGATTTCCTCATACTGATCGAGGAGGTTGCGGCGCAAGAAGCGGCGCAGCCGCGCGAAGCCAGGGAGGGAGACGAACTCGTCTATTTGAAACAGGAACTGGCTTCCACCAGGGAACATTTGCAGTCCATCATCGAGAGCCATGAAGCTACCAACGAGGCACTGACGGTGGAACACGAGGAGGTCCTGTCGGCCAACGAGGAGTTGCAGAGCACCAACGAAGAACTGGAGACCGCCAAGGAGGAATTGCAGTCCTCGAACGAGGAATTGACCACGCTGAACGAGGAGTTGCAGAACCGGAACGCGGAACTGGGCCAACTCGCGAACGACCTGAGCAATCTGCTGGTCGGAGTCAGCATCCCGGTGATCATCGTGGGAGGCGACCGGCGAATCCGGCGTTTCACTCCCGCGGCGGAACCCTTGCTCAACCTGATTCCCACCGACGTGGGCCGGCCAATCGGCGATATTAGGCCTAACATCGATGTGCCCGACCTGGACAACCTGATCTCGGAAGTGAGCGGCAAAGGCAGCTTGGTTGAACGGGAGGTCCAGGGCCGGGACGGACATTGGTACGCCCTCCGCATGAGACCGTACAGGACCGCCGAGAACAAGATCGACGGGGTACTGATGGCGCTCATGGATATCGACGTGATGAAGCGCGGCCTCGATCAGACCCTGCGGTCCCTTGATGACGCGGTCGCCGAGAGGGACCTGTCGGCTAGCCTCCTGGACATGAGCGGCGCCCTGACCGTCATTCTCGACCCCGCTGGCCGCATTATCGCCTTCAACCGCTCCTGCCAGGAGAAGTCGGGCTACTCCTTCCGCGAGGTAGAGGGCAGGACGTTTTGGGACTTCCTGCTCCCACCGGAAGAAGTGGACGAGGCGAAAGCCGCGTTTGCGGGCATCCTCGAATGCGCAGATCCCGCGAGAACTCACGAAAGAACCTGGATCGGAAAGGATGGCTCCCGCAGGGTGATCGCCTCGTCGAGCATCGGGCGTTGCGGCGCGGATGGCGCTGTCAGGCAAATCATCAGCACCGGTATCGACATCACCCCGCGCAAGCTCGCCCAGGATGCCCTACGCCGGAGCGAGGAGCAACTCCGGAGACTGATGGCGAACCTCATCGCCACTCAGGAAGAGGAGCGCAAACGCGTGGCGCGAGAGCTGCACGACGACATGAACCAAAGAATGGCCATGCTTTCAAACGAGGTGGCCACATTAGAACAGACTCCGCCCGGTTCGGCCCGCCTCATCCGCAAACAGCTCCGATCGCTTCGCGAGCGGGTGGATCAACTCTCGGATGACCTCCGCAGCGCGGCTCACCGGCTCCATCCTTCGGCCCTTGAGCATCTCGGCCTGGCGGCGGCGATTGAGTCCCACTGTTCCGACTTCATGAAACTGCACCGGATCCCGCTCAAGCTTACGCATCGTAGCGTGCCGGAATCCATTCCCCCTGAAGTCTCGTTGTGCCTCTACCGGGTCACGCAGGAATGTCTGAACAACGTTGCGAAGCATTCCGGCGCCAGGAAGGTGACGGTGGCGATTCGAGGGGACAAAGACGGCATCCTCTTATCTGTCACCGATAACGGAAAGGGGTTCGATCCCGGCTTGCTGGCGGACCAAAGCGGGCTTGGCATAGTCGGCATTCGGGAACGGGTACGGCTTGTGGACGGGATCGTTTCGATCGACTCAAGGCCAGGTCACGGAACGCAGATCGATGTTCGGGTCCCCCTGACTGAGAGGATGGACCCATGAAGCGGCCGCGCGTGCTGCTGGCGGATGACCACACGCTGGTGGTGGAGGGGCTTCGAAGGATACTGGAACCCGAGTGCGAAGTCGTGGGAGCGGTGGAAGACGGCCGGTCGCTGCTGGTGGCCGCGGGACAACTGAAGCCGGACATCATCCTGCTTGATATCTCCATGCCCCTGTTGAATGGCGTGGACGCCGCCCGCAAACTGCGCCACACCGCGCCGAGTGCCAAGGTGATCTTTGTTACCATGCACGCGGACGCTACTTACGTCACTCGGGCCTTTGGCGCGGGAGCGTCCGGCTATGTCTTGAAGCGGTGCGCCGCGATGGAGTTGCTCAACGCCGTCCACGAGGTACTTAAGGGCAGGACCTACGTCACGCCCTTGATCCGGAAAGACATCCTGGGCGAATTGCCGGGTTGGCCGCTTGGGTCTGGGGAGACCTCCGGCGAACTGACGGACCGCCAGCGGGAAGTGGTGCAACTGGTGGCGGAGGGACATCCCGTCAAAGAAATTGCGGCGATTCTCAACATTTCCCGCAAAACGGTGGCATTCCACAAGGCGAACGTGATGCGGAGATTGGGCATCCGCAGCACCGCCGAATTGACAAAATACGCTCTGCAACACGGCATCAGCGGGTCCTGACCGGCGTGGGCAGTCGGGCCATTCCCAGAGGTGGTTCTTTCGGGCTATGAGGGGACTGGACATTTGCCCAGTTCCGCCCGGCTGATATCGAAGGCTAACATTCGGTGTAGTACACCGCGCGGAGGAATCAATGAACGGCCGAGCAGACGTGCAAACAGGGGACCCTGAATGAATACCGAACGCTTCCAGCGGCGACTGCGCGACAAAGAACGCGAACTTCAGTTCAACATCGCACGCCTCGAAGGCGAAGCACGAGTTTCAGGCAAAGCGGCAGTCGGAGACGCTACAGATGCCGCCACGTCCTCCCAAGGCACATCTGAGTCCCTCCAGGAAGCGACCTTGGCTTCGCAGACACTGGAACGAGTGCAGGACGCCTTACGGCGTATCGAAGACGGCGCCTATGGCAAGTGCATCGTCTGCGGACGCCAGATTGAAGCAGCCCGCCTGGAAGCTAGTCCCTGGGCGTCAACTTGCCTGGAGGATCAGGAGAGGCAGGATAAAGCGGCACATGTGCAGCAAGGCGGTTCGACCCTTTGATGCCCAGCCGTCGCCCTGGGACGGCGGCGATCATTGCCAGAAGGATGGCGGCCATTAGCATTAGCGGCCAAGGAGGGGAGTCTATCCCATCGCCAAGGCGCGTGGGCCGGCGGCACTGAACCTTGGAGGCGCTTTGATATGCTCGCCCAGCCACCCACCTCGGAAGAGATACCCCGCGTAGGGTCTGCCGCGGGGGGGCGCGCCCTTTCGGTTTCGAGCCGGATCCTCATCGTCGATGACGACGAGCGCCAGCGTACCGTTCTGGCCGCCATGCTCTCGGGGTGTGCCTACGACACGCAGGTCGCGGCCGACGGGCAGGAAGCGCTGGAACGGCTCACTGCCTTCAACGCAGACGTCATCGTTTCGGATCTGGTCATGCCGCGCATGGACGGCTTCGAACTGCTCCGGCATTTGAAAGAACGCGGCGACCCCACTCCCGCAATCGCGCTCACCGGCTTTGGGAGCATGGAAAAAGCGCTGTCCGCTGTTCACGACCTCAAGGCGTTCTGGTACCTGGAGAAGCCGGTTGAACCGCGCGCCTTCAGGACCCTGCTGGAACGTGCGGTTCAGTACAGAAGGAGTTTGCGGAAAACCGATGAGTTCAAGCGCGACCTGAGGCTTCTTGGTGTACTCGGCGACCTGGTGGGAACCTCCCCGGCGATGCAGCAAATCTTCTCGCTCATCAGGCAGGTAGGGCGCACTTCAGCGCCCGTATTGATCTGCGGAGAGAGTGGCACCGGGAAGGAGTTGGTTGCCCGGGAAATCCATAAATGCAGCCCCCGCGCTGATGGGCCTTTCGTCGCGGTCAACGCAGCCGCGTTACCGGAGACCCTGATTGAAAGCGAGTTATTCGGCCACGAGAAAGGCGCGTTCACGGGAGCCATGGAGCGTTCGGCCGGGTGTTTTGAGCAGGCTCACGGGGGTACTTTGCTGCTCGACGAGATCGGCGAGATGCCGCCGTCCACGCAACCAAAACTGCTGCGGGTTCTCGAGGACTTGCGAGTACGGCGACTTGGCGGAAAGCACGAAATCCCAGTAGACGCCCGGGTATTAGCCGCGACCAGTCAGGAACCCGGAACGCATCTGCGCGAAGAGCTCTATTATCGCTTGAGCGTATTCCAGATCGTACTGCCGCCGCTGCGTGAACATAAAGAAGATATCCCGCCGATCGCCGATGCCATGCTGCAGAGTCTGAACAAGAAACACGCCACACGCGTTACGGGGATCGATGCCGAAGTGTTGGATCTTCTTCATCGGTACGATTGGCCCGGTAATGTGCGGGAGCTGCGGAATGTCCTGGAGCGGGCCACCATCATGGCAGGCGAGGGTTCGATCCGGCTGAGGGACCTTCCTTCCCCTGCGTTCGGTCTAAGCACTGGTCCGTACACTCGTCGATCACCCGGCCGTGAGGGTTGTATCACGCTTCAGCCCGGCCTGCCACTCATGAAACTCGAGGAGGCTTACATTAAACTCACCCTTGAGCACGTGCGCGGCAATCGCAAACGCGCCGCCGAGATGTTGGGGACCAGCCTGCGGACGCTGCAGGACCGGATCATCGCCATGCGCGCCGAGCCGAACGCGAAGGTCGCCGGCCTATGAACAGCCTGCCTCGGCATGTACGGGCGTTGGCCGTCAACGCAACCCCGAGCATCCCTGTCCCGAACCGGTGCTAGCCATTTGCCCAGTTCCGCCCGGCTGATATCAACGCTAACATTCGAAGTGGCGTATCCCGCCGAGAGGTCAAAGTGCCCTAATTGAATGAAGTGATGTAGATTGGGCGCCGTGTCTGGAAAGGTGAAAAGGAGATTTCAACTATGTATTACTGGGGAATGCATGGGTATTGGTGGTTTTTCTGGATCTTCCTCTGGATCCTGTTCTTTTCCTTTATGATGCCGGTGAGGCGGACTACCTACCGGCAAATGCAATCGCCTCTGCAGCTCCTGCAAAGGAGATATGCCGCCGGGGAGATCACAGGCGAGGAATACGAAGAACGGCGTACCAAACTCCTGCGGGATGCCAATGTGAAATAGGGATAGCTCTTCCGAGCCATGACTGGACTGGACATTTGCCCAGTTCCGCCGGCTGATATCGAAGGCTGACACTCGAAATAGCGCATCGCGCGGAGGCATTCCATGAGCGGCCGGTCAGAGAGTTCTATCCCATCGCCGGAAAGGACCGCAACGGTCCTTGCAGTAAGTCCTTTGGCTGCCGATCGCGTTCGACTTCGAGAGATCCTCTCCCAGGGAAACTGGAAACTGCATGAGGCTTCAGACTGCGGTGAAGCTTTGGCGTTGTTGCGCGACCAAAATGTTCCGGTGCTCCTCTGCGAGCGTGACCACGCCGATGGCGGCTGGGAAGACCTTTTGAATGCCACGGCGAGACTGCCGGCTCCGCCGAACCTCATTGTGTTCTCTCGTCTGGCCGACGAGTCGCTCTGGGCGAAGGTATTGAATCTGGGTGGTTTCGACGTGCTGATGACGCCTTTCGAGCCGGAGGAGGTCTTGCGAGTCGCCTTCGCTGCCTGGAGCCGCTGGGAATGCGACTTTGTTGCAAGCACCGCTAAGGAGGCGACTCGTACTGGGAGGCCCGAAGCCGGCAAGGTGGCTCCGCCGGAAGAGGACTGGCTCCGGGCGGAACGGGAGATACGAACGCGATCGTCGTCAGCCCGCCGGTCAACGAGGCTTGATCGGCAACTTGAAGGTGCAGTCTAGTTGTGCGGGATAGTCGGCCCGTACGGGCGAGGGGATGGCCATGAAGATAGCACATACCGAAAGGGGCGGGTTCCAAGAGATCCTGGAACGAAGAGCTGTCGAACTGGATCGGGTATTGCGAAAGCGGGACGGCATCGCAATCGAGAAGAGCGCGGACCAAATGGATGAGATTCAATATGCGTCGGAACGAGAGCTGGCGATGCGAAACGTGGACCGCGAGTCCAGCCTGCTGCGTGACGTGAAAGCCGCATTGCGGCGGATTCACGACGGCAGCTTCGGAACCTGTATTGAGTGCGAATCGGAGATCAGCTCAAGACGCCTCGCGGCCGTGCCGTGGGCGTCGCGTTGTATCCAGTGTCAGGAGGCCGCCGATCGGGACCGGCAGGAGAGAACGGAATCTCCCGGCGAAAGTCTCGGCAATGCGGCGTGAAAGAGCCAAGGCGTGAAAATAGCGTCCAGCATTCGAACCATCGCGTTCCTCGGCGACTACTTGCCGCGCAAGTGCGGGATTGCCACGTTTACATCCGACCTGCTTGGGGCGGTGGCAGCGCGGCATCCCCAAAGCCGGTGCTTCGCGGTGCCGGTCAACGACATCGAGGGGTGCTATCGGTATCCGGATGTGGTTCGGTTCGAGATTGAGGAACAGGATCTGGAATCTTACCGGTGCGCCGCCGACTTCCTGAACACCAGCAACGTGGACGTAGTCTCGGTCCAGCACGAGTTCGGAATTTTCGGCGGGCCGGCCGGCAGCCACTTATTGGCGCTGTTGCGCGGATTGACCGCGCCGGTCGTCACCACGCTCCACACCGTTCTCCGCACGCCCAACGCCGACCAGCTCCGCGTGATGCAGGGATTGATCGCCCGCTCAACCCGGCTGGTGGTCATGACGGAACGGGGACGAAACCTCTTGCAGGAGGTGTACCAAGCGCCACCGGCCAAGATCGATCTCATCCCGCATGGTATTCCCGACGTGCCATTCGTTGCCCCGGATTGTTACAAGCGCCAGTTTGGCGTGAGCGGAAGGAGGGTGCTGCTGACGTTCGGGCTGCTGTCGCCGAACAAGGGCATTGAACACGTGCTCAATGCCCTTCCGGATATCGTGGCGGAGTTTCCCGACGTCGTGTACATCGTGCTGGGCGCCACCCACCCCAACGAGTTGCGCTCGCGAGGCGACGCCTACCGCCTCGGCCTCGAGGCCATCGTTAGGGAAAACCAACTCGAGAACAACGTCATCTTCCACAACCGCTTTGTAGAGCTGAAGGAACTGACCGAGTTCATTGGAGCGGCGGATCTTTACATTACTCCTTATCTGGATGAAGCGCAGATTACCTCGGGAACATTAGCTTATGCGTTTGGCGCGGGCAAAGCCGTGATCTCGACGCCGTATTGGCATGCCGCCGAATTGTTGAGCGGCCAGCGCGGCGTACTGGTGCCATTCGCGGACCCGAGGGCCATTGCGTGCGAGGTGACCGGGTTGTTGCGCGATGGAGCGCGCCGCCACACCATGAGCGATAACGCCTACAAGCTGGGCCGCACAATGGTGTGGAGCGAGACGGCGGGGCGGTACATGCGGTCCTTCGAGATGGCACGACGGCCGGGGGTGGCGGCGACACGAAAAACCGCGGTTGGCGTTCAACGGACCGGCATGGCAGCCTAGATCATTAGGTTGCGGCGCGAACCCATGCTCTTGACTCGTAGTTCAGACTCTCGGCCCCGAGCGGCTGTTGTCGTCGCCCATCCGGACGATGAGACGCTCTGGTGCGGCGGCTACATACTTACCCATCCGGAGTTTCTTTGGCGCATCGTGACCCTATGCAGAGCTATGGATGCGGACCGCGCCCCCAAGTTCCGCCAGGTCTTGCAGCGCTTCGGGGCGGAGGGAGAGATGGCGGATCTGGACGACGGACCGGACCAGGCGCCACTGCCAGTCCAGCAGGTTGAGGAAACCACCGCCCGCCTATTGGCGGGAAACAGTTACGACTTGATTTTGACCCACGGGCCGCATGGCGAGTACACGCAGCACCGCCGGCACACGGAGTGCTGCCAAGGCGTCGCTGAGCTTTGGCGGTCGGGCGGTATCGATACCAACCGGTTGTGGATGTTCGCTTACCAAGACGGCGGGCGGGCGTACTTGCCTCGGGTTTGCGACGACGCCGATCGGCGGGACTTGTTGCCAGAGGACATCTGGGTCGAGAAGCGGCGACTGATTACGGAGTTTTATGGGTTTCGTCCTGACAGTTGGGAAGCACAGACCACTCCGCGAGAAGAAGGGTTCTGGTGCTTCGACTCGGCGCAAGAGGCGGCCAAACGCGCGGCTCCCTGGGAGCACCAATCATGAAAGTGCTGGTGCTGACCGAATACCCGCCATCGGCTGCCGGCCTGGCGACGCAGGGCCAGCTATTGTGCAGGGGCCTTAGTGAGATCGGCGTGGATGTGTACCCAGTCCATTTTGAATCGCCCCAGGAAAAGGAATGGTATTACCGCTGGTTCAAGCCGGACGTGGTAGTCGGCATTGGATTCTGGGGCCACGTTCCGCACCTGGTCCTGCACCCGCAGCAGTTTGGCATGAGGTGCGTGCCATGGCTCCTGGCCGATGGTTATGTCGCGGCCCACCGGGAGCTGTTGGACGCTCTCCCGCTGATTCTGGTCACCTCCAACTGGGTGAAGGAGGTATATATCAGGGACGGCATCCGGGGTGACAATATCGAGGTGCTGCCTGTAGGTTGCGACACGGACAGCTTCGCGCCGCGCAGCCGCGACGACTTGAAGGTTCGATCGATCCGTGAGGCGTTGGGAGTGACTGACGGCCAGATCATGATCCTGACCGTCGGGGGCGACGCGGCGTCCAAAGGCGCCCAGGAAGTCATGCAGGCGCTGGCCCTGATAGATGCCGAGGCACCCGGATGGAGATATGTCTGTAAGGTCTGGCCTCAGCCGCGCACGGTCCGACAGAACGCGATCGACCTCCAACTGGCGGCCGATCTGGGCCTCGACAAGAAGGTCATATACTCCACTAATGTGGTCTCTCACAGATTTATGCCCTACTTATTGGCCGCCTGCGATATCTACGCAGCACCGTCGCGGCTGGAGGGCTTCGGAATGATTCAGGTGGAGGCTAACGCCTGCGCCAAGCCGGTAATCGCGATCGATGCGATGGCATTTCTCGACACTATGGTCCACGGTGAAACGGCCTTCCTGGCGAAGGCAGCTGAAGAGCGGAAGATCACGGAGGCGGTATTCGGCGAAGGCCACGGGGTCGACGACAGCCATCGCATCGTGTTTCCAACTCCACGAACAGCGGAGTTCCGTGCCAGCGTCCCCGACATCGCCAAATACCTCTTGGCACTCATGCGGGACAGCGATCTGCGTCGGCGCATGGGCGAAGCGGGCCGAGATCACGTGGTCAAATTGTTTGACTATCGCCAGGTGGCTCGGCGCTTCGTGACGATCGTGTCCGAACGATTGGGAATTCAGTAAGGTGATCATGTTTATGGACGAGAAATCGCTTGTCTCGATCGATCAGGCCAAAGACGCGGCCCTCCGCATCCTGGTCCACAACGCCCGGGGGCCATTTCAAGGACTGCCCCGCGCCGCCGGGTGGGGATACCCGGAACCTTACACGCGAGACCTCATGATTTCCGCGCTCGGGTTTGTGGCCAGCGGCAGCGAGCAACTTGCCGACGCACTGCGGCGCACTTTGGTGGCGCTGGCAGCCAATCAGACGACGCGCGGTCTCGTCCCGTCACTCGCACACGATCCTGCCGACCGTGGCGCCAGCGATACCACGCCGCTCTTCCTCTTCGGCCTGGCGCTGTACAGGAAATCGGCCAATCAGCCGGGTTTCCTTGACGAGGCGGCGCAGAAGGCCCTGAAGTGGATGCAATACCAGAGCCCTGACGATATGGTCATGGTCTCCCAGTTACCCACCAGCGACTGGCGTGACGAGCAGTGGGTGATGGGCTATGGGCTCTACGTAAACACTCTGGTCTACGCGTATCTTGTGTTGTTTGGCGAGCACGAGTCCGCCGGTGAACTGCGCGGGTTGATGAACCGCCTGGAGGTTCGTGGTAACGCGAAGAACCCCCATGAGCACGAGGGTCTTGTCGTGCCATCCAAGCCCTATTACGCCCTTTACGCCTACAAGCTGTTTAACAGCGACCGTTTCGACCTGCTAGGCAACAGCATGGCGATCCTGACTGGAGTTGCTCCGCGCGATCGGGCACGCGATCTGGTGGCATGGGTTGAAGCCGAGTGCGAGGCCATGCGGGAGCGGAAAGAACTGGCGGTGGATTTGCCGCCGTGTTTGTTTCCGTACATCTTGCGCCAAGATCCCGACTGGCGACCGCGATACGAGCAATACAACCGGCCGGGCGAGTATCACAATGGGGGCGTCTGGCCCTTTGTCTGCGGATTCTACGTGGCGGCATGTGTTGCGGTGGGGCGGATGGACCTCGCGAAGCGGAGACTTCTGGCGCTGACCGAACTGGTGAGGCCTTGGCACGAGAACGAGGCGGACTGGGGTTTCAACGAGTGGATTAAAGCGCAGACCGGTCAGCCCAGCGGACGGGATTGGCAGACCTGGTCGGCCGCTATGTACCTATACGCGGCTGAATGTGTCGAGCAGGAGCGCACGCCGTTCTTCGGCGAGATGCGCGTAGAGAGTGGATCGGCGGGCTATTGAGTCAGAACTCTCCTCAAGGTAAAGCTGCCAGACGCGCGTTTGTCCTCGAAGGCCCCTTCCGCAGATTCTTCTCCAATCTTGGCCCCGGATTGATTACCGGCGCCGCGGATGACGACCCATTCGGCATCGCGACCTATTCGGTTACCGGCGCCGCGCTCGGCTACTCGCTCTTGTGCGGCGCGATCTTCTCTTTCCCCTTGATGGCAACGGTACAAATCATGTGTGGCCGCCTCGGCATGGTCACCGGGCTCGGGTTGGCGGGCGTGATTCGACTTCGTTATTCCCGCTCAAAAGCGATCGGAGAAGTGAGAATGGTAACAAGAACGCCATTCTGGCGGTTGTTAGCGGCGGTTCCTTTCCTGGTCTTGTTTTTCCCCGAGCCCGCCGCCTGCCAAGAAGCCCAAGGAACGTCAGTCCGCGATGAATCGACCCGCTTTGACTACTCGAGGAGCCACAGCTTTCCCCGTGGTTTTTATCTCTACACCGTTCCCGCCCTCCCCGGCCCGCGACTGGACAAATCGCCACGGCTGCAAGACTTGATCGTCGGCGGCAAACTGACGCTCACGCTTGGTGACGCCATCGCGCTGGCCCTGGAGAACAATCTGGAGATCGCCGTGACGAGGTACGACCTGCCCATTGCCCAAACCGACCTGCTGCGTGCGGATTCCGGGCGATGCCGATCAGCGTTCCGAGGTGATGGCGATCGCCATTCCGAACTCATGCCGATCACGATTCCGAGATGATGGCGATCACTGTTCCGACGGGAAGCCGATCACTTTTCGGCGGTCCTCGGAATGGCGATCGGCATCGTCGGAATCTTATTCTTAAGCCGTCTTCATGAAGCGCGCTGGGCAAACCAGCGGCAGGCTGGTCTCCACTGGGAGGTGGAGGAACCAGGTTGCCGCAAGAGAGGTTGCCCGTGCGCAAGATCAAGGAAGTCCTGAGACTGCATGCCCTGGGGCTGAGTCAGCGCCAGATCGCACTGAGTTGTTCCGTCGGCCAGGCGACGGTTTCCGAGTATCTGAAAGCCGCCGAGACGGCTGGCCTGAAATGGTCCGATGTCGCCGATTGGGACGACGACCATTTGGCAGGCGATGGCCCCGCCCCGGAAAGCATCCCCACCCCGGAAGCACCCGGCGGAGCCGGACTACGCGGCCCTCCGCCACGAACTGCAAACCAATAAGTACGTCACCCTGCAGTTGCTCTGGGAGGAGTACTGCAACCAGCACCCGGAGGGATATCGGTATAGCCGGTTCTGCGAGCTGTACCGCGGTTGGCTGCGGCGGCAGGAGTTCGTGCTGCGGCAGGAGTACCGCGCCGGCGAGAAGTTATTCGTGGACTACGCCGGCGCCACCATCCCCATCTACAACGTGGAGAGCGGCGATGTCTGGGAAGCGGCGATCTTCGTCGCGGTCCTGGGCGCCAGCAACTACACCTACGCCGAGGCGAGCCTGACACAGGGCTTGGCCGACTGGATCGGCGCCCATATGCGCGCCTTCGAGTTCTTGGGCGGCGTGCCCGAAATCGTCACGCCGGATTTTGTGCCCGGGCACAAAATCGTAATTTTGTGGCGCGCCGCGTTATGTGGCTGCGGCGTGCAGGACCCACGCCGGTCAGGGTGGAGGGTGTGAATCGTGGAACATAATCCTCACAGCGAATCGAGCCATTTCAGGAGATCCGGGTCTTTGCTCCATCCGGCGGCGGGGCGGCATTCCGCCGAGGAATCGACAGGCGGTAGACACGCGGCGACCGCGGCCTGCTTGGTACGCAACGTGATCTCAGCGTAGCGATTGGTGGTATCGAGGCTGACGTGGCCGAGCCATGCCCGGATCACATTGACCTCGACGCCCGCTTCGAGCAGGTGGACAGCCGAGCTATGCCGAAAGGCGTGAGGGTGCAAGCCGTGGTGTTCTTGCCCCAGAGCGCTGCACTCCAGTGTGGCGGTGTGCCGTTTTACGATTTTGTAAATTCCGAATCGTGTGAGCGGCTTCCGCTGCTGGGAGAGGAACACAGGAGAGGTCTTCTCAGCCGAGCTGACGGTCATTAGTCGCTTCAGCAGGGTCACGGTTTCCGGCCACAGCGGACAACAGCGCCACTTATCTCCTTTTCCGTGCAGGCGGGCCCGGTAGGGTTCATCGAGGTCGATATCCGTGTTTCGAAGATCAGCAGCTTCTTGAACACGAGCGCCAGTGTTGTAGAGGAACATCAGGAGCGTGCGGTCTCGCAATGCCAAGCCACCGCCTCTGGGCAGGGACTGAAAGAGCGCATCGATCTCATCGCGTTCCAGGTAGACTGTTTTCGAAGCCTGGACGCGCTTGGTTGGAATGGCTTCCACTCTCTGCGCCTCGGCTAACATTTCTGGGTGATGAACGGCGAGGTAACGGTAGAACGTGCGCAAAGCAGCAAGCCGTTGATTTCGCGTACGCGGCTGGTTGCCACGCTTTTCCTCGATCATGCGCAGAAAATCCAGAACGCGGTCAAAGGCAAGATCGCTGAGGGCCAGGCGCGTGACGGGGCGGCGGCACAGGGCGGCAACATGAACGAGAAACAGCTTAATCGTGTCCCGATAGCTCCTGATCGAACCGGGACGGAGCCCTTTCTGGATCTTGAGGTGGTCTTCGAAAAAGGCGAACACAACTTGGCCGAGGGCGCCGCTCATTGACTTCCTCCGGTCGGGGCGAAGGCGCGGAAACGGCGATCAGCTTCGCGCAGCAACTCATCGGTGACCGTCAGGTAAACCGCAGTGGAATTTGGGTCCACATGCCCCAGAAAAGTGGACAAGTGGATAAGCCGGCGGTTCGGATCGATGCCCTCTCGGTACCACCGCAACAAAGTGCCGACGGCAAAGGCGTGTCGAAGATCGTGTAGTCTCGGCGAGGATACTCCCGGCGGAAGGACCAAGCCGAGCCTGGGGACGAGCGCGTGAAACGTTTGGCTGATGGTCTCCGGACATATGCAGCCTCGTTTGGTAAATGAGAACAATGGTCTATCGGCTTCAGGTGCTCCGCCGTGGCGTTCCTCCACATAGCGACGGAGGCGCGCAGCCAGCCTGGGCCCCAGCGGTACAAGACGATTTTTGCTGAATTTCGTCTCGCGAATGAGTAGAGTGTCGCGATGGAAGTCGACGTCTCCCAGTTTCAACCTGACTGCCTCGCCGACGCGCAGCCCAAGGCCGTACAGCAGGGCGAAGATCGTCTCGTAGGTCTGCGCCCGATGAGGCGCACGAGACCGGTCCGGCAACGTATTGACCAGCTCCAGGAGGCGCTTGGTGTCATTGAGATCGAAGAGATAGGGAATCCGCTTGCCGGTATCGCGGCGTCGCGCGGCGCTCACGGGATTGCTCGCGACGAGCCCCTGCACGACGGCCCATTCGAAAAACCGATGGAGTACGCCAAGGAGGTGGTTGTAGCTGCGTGGCCGGGACCGTGGCCTTGATTGGAGGAAGCTTTCGATCAGGGCGCTATCGATGGAATTCCACCCGGTTGCGGCGTGCTCACAAAGGTATCCATCGAACAGACGCAAAGCGGCCGCCTCCGGCCGATATTTGCGGTTCAGTGCCCGCTTGTACTCCACAAAGGTGCGGATCGGTTCCGCCAACGCGCTATGAAGACCCGCAACAGCCCTCATAGTTTCTCCCCGTCGCCCATGGCGACCTCTCGTAGCGCAGCGATGGCGACCTTTGAGTAAATCTCCGTCGACTGGGGTGAGCGATGACCGACGTAATCCCCGATGGTTTTGAGGGGGAACTCAGCGTCGATCAGTCTCTGGACGCACGTATGGCGGAGAGTGTGTGCGCCTGGCCGGCGTACCTGCACGCCTGCTTTACGAAGGTACGCTGCCACAGTGGCGGAAACGGCGCCGTTGGTGATTGGCGACCGCGGAGCCAGCACACGGAAGAAGATATGCCGATCCTCCGTTTGCGGCCTGCCAGAGCGCAGATACTCGATCAAGGCTTCAGCCACTACATGGGCAAGCGGGTAAGCCGTCCAGTGTCCGGCTTTGCGCTCGGGGATCTGTAGCCGCTCGCGTTTCCAGTCGATATCGTCGAGAGTCAGCTTGGCAACCTCATGCGCACGTAGACCATAGGTCACCAAGAGAAGCAGAACCGCATAATCGCGCCGTCCCAGGGCGGTCCGCCGGTCGACTGCTTCGAGCATACGGCGCACCTCGTCCCAAGTGATGGACCGCGGCACATCGGCCAAGCGGTACTCCTGCGGCATTTCGACTGCACCACTCAGATCCTTGGCGATCACCTGCTGGCGATGACAAAAGCGCAAAAAGACCCGGATCACTCCGCAGAGATCCCGCTTGCCAGTGCGCGCCAACTTCGGCGCGGTGTCGACGACGAAAGCTGCCAGCAGCGCCGGCGACAGCTCCGTCAGCGACTTGACGCCTAACCGGTTGAGGTAATCAGCAAGACCATTCAGACGATGGACATACTGATATATCGTCGCTTCACGCAGCCCGCGTTCTCCCCGGAGGTACTGCAGAAATCCAGGCGCTTGATCCTCGAATGGGAACGCCTTGCGCGTGCGGGCGGCGGTCACTCGGCCTTCCAGCGCTAATCGCAACATTTGCCGCACCGGATTCCTGGCCTCTTCGGCGATCTTGGATCGGGCTGCTGGCACTCTGCAATGCGATCCGTGGCTGGCCAGCCAATGTGATGCGAATTCCTCGATTTGTGATGCCGCCGATTTCAGATCGGCGGAGCCGTGGACCTTGGCGAATTCCGCAAATTGACACAGTATCGGCACTCGCCGGTAAACATTCCGGATGGCGTAGCCCTGCAAGGCCATCCATTCGACGTACCGTTCGATCTCCGGAGCTAACCAGCTGCCTCGGATGCGATCGACCGTTGACGGCTTGACGAAGTAGCGTTCGAGCATGACAACCTCCGTTCGGAAATCCCGAACGGAAATCCATGATGCGCCAAAGCTGAACCGTTATGTGCCCCAAATTTGCCTGAGAGCCCCATGTTGCGTGGGTCCTGCACGCCGCGGCCACATAACGCGGCGCGCCACAAAACCCGGACAATCTCAAGTCCGGGGTCACGAAAGCGTGCCGGTATGAACCCGGCATCAATCGCACCTACGAGGAGATGGCCGCGCATTATGGCGTTGCCGTGGTGCCGGCCCGGCCCGCAAAACCTCGCGACAAAGCCAAAGCGGAAGCTGGAGTACAGGTGGTTGAGCGGTGGATCCTGGCGGCTCTGCGGAAGCGCAAGTTCTTCAGCCTGGCCGAGCTCAATCAAGCGATTGCGGAGTTGCTCACGCGGCTCAACGAGCGTCCTTTTCGCAAGCGCGACGGCTGCCGCCGCAGCCTCTTTGAACTGCTCGATAAACCGGTGCTACGCCCGCTGCCGGAGGAGCGCTACCAGTATGGCGACTGGGAAACCCATCGCGTCAACATCGATTACCACGTCGCCTTTGAGGACCACTGGTACAGCGTGCCCTATCAGTTGGTCCAGCAGGTAGTAGAAGTGCGCGCTACCGCCGCGACGGTGGAGATCTTTCACCGCGGCGTCCGGGTGGCCAGCCATGCCCGCAGCCAGGCGCGCCACCGCGCCACCACCGTTACCGAGCACCGCCCCAAGGCGCATCAACGGTATCTGGAATGGACGCCTTCCCGACTGGTGGATTGGGCCCACAAGATTGGCCCGGCGACCGCCGACCTGTTTGAGAAAATCATGGCCAGTAAACCCCACCCGGAACAGGGCTATCGGTCCTGTCTCGGCATTTTGCGGCTCGGCAAGCAGTACTCCCCAGCGCGCCTGGAGGCGGCCGCGCACCGCGCGATCGCTCTCCAGGCCTGCTCCTACCCGAGCGTGAAATCGATTCTGAAATGTAACCTGGACAGCCTGCCCGTCGAAACGGCCGCCCCACCCAGGCCACCGCTGAACCATCCCAACATTCGCGGCTCGGAGTACTTCGACTCGGGCGAACCACCCACCCTGCAGTGAAAGAGGAAACTATGCTGACACAACCCACCATCGAGAAACTATGCGCCATGCGGCTGCGCGGAATGGCCGAAGCCTTCCAACAGCAACAAGAGGACGCCAACATTCACGGCTTGAGCTTCGAGGAGAGGCTCGGCCTACTCATTGACCGCCAGTGGAACTGGCGGCAGAACCGGGCGCTGGAGCGGCGCCTGCGGAACGGCCGG
>Ga0181527_1000635_pt1 | contig 39678 bp, 36 predicted proteins | sample PEATcosm2014_Bin_30_FD_119762 | JGI IMG/M metagenome (GOLD analysis project Ga0181527, IMG submission 119762) | Peatland microbial communities from MTU Mesocosm Facility, Houghton, MI, USA - PEATcosm2014_Bin06_60_metaG | ecosystem: Environmental > Terrestrial > Soil > Wetlands > Peat | place...
GACGGGATCGGTCGCCTGTTCCGAAACCGTATTCAGCCCATATCCGACATGGGTTCCCACATAGAGGCCCTCCCATGAGAAGATCGGCGGCGGCGGCGCGGGCGGCGCTTTCAGCGACGGAAGATCGGCGGCGCTCGCCGCGCCTGGAAACGCCAGCAGCGTCAGCAGGGAAGTCGAAATTCGTTTGGACATGAGAGGGCTCCTTCGAGCGAATCATCAAGCAGTCGCATCACTGCGAAGTCGTAGAATGTTATTCTGTGCCCGGTGGTGCTCAATTCGTATTTCTTTATGGGCAGTAACAATTTCCTTATGGGCGCGGCGCGATGTCTCATGCGTTCTGCCCATCGAATAAGCGATCGCTCCTCGGTCGAATCGGTCGCAACCAGTTCTCGCATATTTTCGTGTCAATCATATTTACCTGTTATTATTGAATAAACTCCCCAGTTCTCGGGGTTGGGCGCGGGGCCGAGCGACAGGCGCGGCAAGTGCCGCGATATCGGGCGCATGCATGATTTTGCGGCGCCCTCACCCTGAGTTACTTCCTGCCCGGAATGAAATAGTTGACCAGTGTTGCAACTCGGTCACACTCGCATAAAACGACAAGCCTGCAACAAGCACATTCCATTTCTCGAACGAAACTTCCGCCGCTCGGCGTAAGACAAAAGCGTGTCTTCATCCGCGACCGCCTGTAATGAAGGCCGCGAACCGCGCCGCCCGCCAAAACCTCGGCGCTGCGCTTTTTTCGCGGATGCGCTATGAAGCCGCTACGCCACCATTTCCCATGAGAGTCGAAAATGCCGCTGACCGCCGCCATCCGCACCATTCCAGACTATCCCAAGAAGGGGATTCTGTTTCGCGACATCACCACTCTGCTCGGCGACGCGCGGGCGTTCCGTCGCGCGGTCGACGAGCTGGTGCAACCCTGGTCCGGGTCGAAGATGGATAAGGTGGCGGGCATGGAAGCGCGCGGCTTTATTCTCGGCGGCGCCGTGGCTCATCAATTGTCGGCGGGTTTTATCCCGATTCGCAAGAAGGGAAAGCTGCCATACAAGACCGTGTCGATCAGCTACGCGCTCGAATACGGCGTCGACGAAATGGAGATGCACGAGGACGCCGTGACCGCGGGCGAACGAGTTATTCTCGTCGACGACCTCATCGCCACCGGCGGCACGGCGGCGGGAGCCATAGGACTTTTGCGGAAGATGGGCGCTGAAGTTGTCGCCGCCTGCTTCGTGATCGACCTGCCGGACCTTGGCGGGGCGAAAAAGATCGAGGCGCTTGGCGTCCCGACGCGCAGTCTGGTTTCCTTCGAAGGGCATTGATACGAAAGGGCCCGGGACTTTCAGGGGCGGCGGCCGCCTGGACGAGCTTTGTCGGCTGCTCTTGTTTGCCTTAAGCTCGTCGTGTCGTTAGGCTTTACTCGCCACGGGGCTTGGGGCTGGTCTGGATGACGCCGCGTCGAACACACATTACATTGGCCGCGCTCGCGATAGCGTCGCTTGTGATCGGCGTCGTCGCCCTAAGGTTGCTGTCGGACGTGCCTGAGCGCTCCATGCCCGCCGCGACGTCGCGAGATATCCGCGTCGCCATCGCTCCCGCCGCGTCAACCGCCGCCACCGGCGGCAACAGTGGTCTGGCGGCGCGCTTCTTGCGGGGGCTGCGTGGACATATCGCGCCCGAATCTGAACCGCCTTCCCCCGCCGGGACGATGGCGCTCGTCGAGAATCCCGAAGCCTGGTCGCGCCCGGATGGCGCGCCGGCTCAAGCGCAAGCCGAAGCGCCGCTGCCGCCAAGACGTCCCGCCGATCTCGCCTACCGGGAATCGCCGCCCGCGGCTCCCTTGCCGCCGGTGCGCCCGGTCGACCTTACAATGGGCGGCGAAGCCGCGCCGCCGCGAGAGTCAGCCGCCGCTCCGCCCCTCGCGCAAGAACCCGCCGCGGCCGCCGCCCCAGCGGAGCCTGCTCTCGCCAACGCTCCTCTGCCGCCGACTCGTCCTCGCGCTCTCGCCGCGTTGACTCCCTCGCCATCCGCTCCCGCTCCGGAATCGTCTCCCGTCCTGGCCGCTCCTGTCCCGGCCGCTCCGGTGCCCCCCGCCGCCCCGGCCGCGGAACAACTCGCGGCGCATACGACGGAGCCGGTGTTGCGGCCGGCGCCTCCCGAGGTCTTCAGCGAACCCGAGCGGCCGGCGCGATTCAACATGGGCGCGCCTGCCTATGTGCGAATTTTCAAGAAAGAGGGAGAACTCGAACTCTGGCTCAAAGTGAACGGGCGTTTTTCGCTCTATCGCGCGTTCCCGATTTGCAAATGGTCTGGTCGGCTGGGCCCCAAGGTGAGGGAGGCGGACTATCAATCGCCGGAGGGTTTCTACTCAGTCTCGGCGCGCCAACTTAACCCGCATTCAAATTATCATTTGGCCTTCAACGTGGGCTATCCCAACGCATTCGACCGGCAGAACGGGCACACCGGGGGCCTGGTCATGGTGCACGGCAACTGCAAATCGGTCGGCTGTTTCGCCATGACCGACAAGGGCATCGAGGAGATTTACGGCTTCGTCGCCGCCGCCCTCTCCGCCGGCCAGCGGGAAGTGCCGGTGCATATCTTTCCCTTCCGCATGACCGATGCGGCGATCGCCCGCGAGACCGGCGGCGGCGGCGGCGGCATTTTGTCCTTCTTCGCCACCGACGGCGGCAATGGCGCGCAATGGGCTGGTTTTTGGCGCAATCTGAAGGAAGGTTACGATCTGTTCCAACAGACCGGCGAACCGCCGACCGCCTATGCGTGCGGCGATCGCTATGCTTTTGGCGCGCAGGACGCGTCGTGCAAACGGGTTGCCGGTTGGTGAAAGCCGGATGCGCGAACCGGACGCCTCCAGTTCGCGCGCTTCCTAATCCGACCCGGACTAAGCCAATATTCCGCCGAGTTCCCTAACGATGGCGTCGCCCATCTCGCCGGTCGAAACCGTGGACGCCGCCGAACCCTTGATGTCCGCGGTGCGCAGTCCCCCCGCCAGCACCGCCGAGATCGCGGCGTCGATCGCGTCCGCCGCCTTGGGCAGATCGAAAGAATAGCGCATGGCCATGCCCAGCGAGCCGATCATCGCGATCGGATTGGCGATTCCCTTGCCGGCGATGTCTGGCGCCGAGCCGTGGCACGGCTCATACATCGCCTTGCGCTTGCCCTGCGCGTCCGGCGCGCCGAGCGAGGCCGACGGCAACATGCCGAGCGAGCCGGTGAGCATCGCGGCTTCGTCCGACAGCATGTCGCCGAAGAGATTGTCGGTGACGATCACGTCGAACTGTTTCGGCCAACGCACCAGCTGCATGCCCAGCGCGTCGGCGAGCATATGTTCGAGCTTCACGTCGGGATATTCGCGCGCGTGCAACGCGGTGATGACCTCGCGCCACAACAGGCCGGATTTCATCACATTGGCTTTATCGGACGACGTGACCTTGTTGCCGCGCTTGCGCGCCAGTTCGAAGGCGACCCGGCCAATGCGCTCGATCTCGTAAGTGTCGTAGACTTGCGTGTCCACGCCGCGCTTCTGGCCATTGCCGAGATCGATAATTTCCTTGGGTTCGCCGAAATAGACGCCGCCCGTCAATTCGCGCACGATCATGATGTCGAGCCCATCGACCAGTTCGCGCTTCAACGATGAAGCGTCGGCGAGCGCCGGGTAGCAGATCGCCGGACGCAGATTGGCGAAAAGGCCCAGATCCTTGCGCAGCCGCAGCAGGCCCGCTTCGGGGCGGACCTCATAAGGGACGCCGTCCCATTTGGGGCCGCCTACGGCGGCGAGCAGCACGGCGTCCGCCGCCTGCGCCAGTTCCATGTCGGCTTCGCTGATCGCCTGTTTATGGACGTCGTAAGCCGCGCCGCCCACGAGGCCGGTCTGGGTCTCGAACCGAGCCACGCCCGTCTCGTTCAGAAACGCCAGAACCTTTTCCGCCTCCGCGGTGATTTCCGGGCCGATGCCGTCGCCGGGCAGGAGCAGGAGCTTATGGGCGGACATGAATAACCCTCTCGCGGTTTGTGTGATTCGACGGCTGGCCGCCGATCTCTTGAATTATCGCCTCGCGCGTCAATAAGGCGCGAGGATTTCCGACGCAACCTCGGGGGTGCTCTCCTCGCCGCGAGGGCTTGATGCGACAATTGGTCCCTTGTCGCGCTCTTGCGGTGGATCAAAGAGGCGTGCAGCTTGAAGACTGCAGCAAAAGAAATGAGACAGTCATCTCGGCGCCCAGCACCTTGGCGCCGGTCCATGCAAAAAAACCGCTGCGCGCAAAAAAGCAGGAGACGCACCCATGAGCAAAATGAGAATCCTCGCATTGGCGGCTTTCGCCATGGCGCTGGCGGCGAACGCGCCAGCCAAGGCTTTCTGCCTCATCAATTGCGAGCCCGGCCCAGACCAGGCCAAACAAGTGTTCGACAATCTCGTGAAGACGAAATTCGATCCCGACGCCAAGCTCACTGAATTCAAGGTGGACCGCTTCTGGCGACTGGACGTCGAAGGCTCCGGCCACGCGGGAGTGGAATTTTATTTCACCGCCAAGGTCGAATTCCCCAAGGGCGCTCATTTGGAATGCAAGCCGACGGAAGCGGCCGACGGCTCCAAGTCCGTCGCGGCGGGATGCTCGGCGAGCACCTACTATTCGACAACGATCCAGAACCAGATGATCAAGGAGAAGCAGTATATCGAGCCAGGCAAAATCGTCGATTTCAAGGACGAGACCCGCTTCGATCAGACCTCGGCCGGCTGGAAAGGCCAGGACGGCAAGATTTATTGATCGGGGGTTGCGTTCCCATATGGCGGACCCGCGTCCCGCGGGTCCGCCATTTATTTTGGCGCATGACGTCGCGTGGCGTCCTTCGCGCCGAGTCGAACCGCGGCCCCGCGAGCGAGGCGCGGCTACAGATCAAGCGCCGGCGCCCCTTCACCGCTCGCCCGCGCCCTATTGGCCTCCGTCGATCTTCTGGCCGATAAGCGCGATGGCCCGCTCATAGACCGTCGCGGCGTTCCAGGCTTCGATCGCCGCGAAATTGGGCTCGCCGGGCTGATACCCCGCGCCGGCCTGCCAGCCATGGGCGTGGAGGAAATTCGCGGTCGCGTTCAGCGCGCCGCTGGGGGTCTCTAAACTTCCGCCCGCGCCATATTCGAGAATGTTCTTGGGCAGGAACTGCGTCTGGCCGATTTCGCCGTGCATCGAGCCGCGCGTATTCGCCGTGAGAACGCCGCGATCGACCAGCGTCAGCGCCGCGTAAAGCTGGTCAGTGAAATAGGCCGAGCGGCGGCAGTCGTAGGCGAGAGTGGCTATGGCCGAGAGGGCGTTCTGATTGCCTGACACGGCGCCGAAACCAGTCTCCATGCCCCAAATGGCCAGCAGCGGCCCCGGCGGGACGCCGTAGCGTTGCTGGATCGACGCGAACAGCGCCGCATGGGTCTGCTTGAGCGAGCGCCCGCGCGAGATAATGACTGAGCCGCCGCGCTTGGCCATGAACTGGTCGAGCGACAGATGGAAGCTCTTTTGGCCGCGGTCGGCGCCGATCGTCGCGCTGTTATAATTCGTCGACATCAGCGCCGCGATGGCGCCGCCGCCGACGCGTCCCCTCGCCTCCTCGGCGAATTGCCGCTTCCAATTCTCGAAGCCGGCGGCCGAAGTTCCGCATTGCGCGGCGTCCGCATTGCCGGTCATCAACGTCAGCGCGGTCAAGGCCGCCGCGGCGATTGTCCTGAACTGCCAGCCCTTAGTCATGTAAAGCACCTTTCCAAGCCTTTGGGGACGAAACACCCGCTCTACCGCGCGACGATGTCCAAGCCCTTCATACCGAAATATGGCCGCGCCGGCCAGTCAGGCCATCGGCGCGCGAGCGGTTCGAATTTTGGAGCGGCCCACCGTCATCTCGCATGGCCGCTCACGAAAACGGCCTCAGGGTTCCGGTGAAACCCCACCCCGGACCTTACGCCGCCTCGGCCAGCGCCGCCTCGAACGCCTCCATGTCGATCACCGGCCTATGCAACACAGGGGCGAATTCGGGCTTGGCCAGCAAAGGCGCTTCCATGCGGGCCCGCTCCAGCGCCGCCTCAATTTCGAAGCGGCGCAGCAGCGCCATCAGCCGGTCGAGTTCGCCGCCGTTCAGCTCCTCGCAGGCGGTCAGCACCCGCTCGATCATGATCAGCGAGAGCCCCGCCTCGCCGCTGTCCTCGTGCAAATCGCCGAAATCGCGCTGCGCCTCCAGCGCCGCCCGGAAGGCCGGCAGGAATTTGGCCGGTAGGCCCGCCTTGGCGTAAAGCGCCGCGAAGCCCGCGCCGCGAAAATCGCGCAACTGGCCGGCGACGCGTTCCTCGCGCAGGCCCGACAGCTCGGCGAGCGCGGCCTCGAACAGATCGCGGCGGCCGGACAACAGCGCGCGCAGCACGAGGCTTGGGGTCAGTTGGCCGGAAACGCGCAGATGCGCGGCGAGTTCGCGCAGGCCCGCGCGCCCGTCGCGCGCCGCCGTCTCGGCGACGATAATCACATTGGCCTTGTCGCGCGCCTCGCGCGACAGGCGTTCGGCGCGCTCCGGCGAGAGCCAGGCGCAATCGACCACGAAGGCGGTGAGGCTCTCGGCCGCCGCCGCGACCAATTGGCTGCGGATCGTCGCCGGCAGCCAGGGACGCGAGAGCAGCGCCTCGCGCATTTCGCCGTCGTCGCCGAAGCGTTCGATCATGCGGCGCATCGAAAATTCGGCCAGTTCCGCGCCGGGATTGACGGCGAGCGAAATCGCCGCCTCGCGCGCGCCGACTTCAGCGAGCGCCGCCGCGACGCTGACGGGAACGCGGGCGCGCAGAGCGATGGCGCTTTGGGCGAAGGCGTCGCCTATCGCGGCGCAGTCGACCAATTCCGCCTCGGAGAGCAGCGGCGAGCGCGACAAAACCGGCGCCGCGATATCGGATTGATCGTTGGCGAGCGCGGAAATCAATGAATGCGGCGCATCGGCGGCGCTCGCGAAATTGTCGGCGAGCGCACGGCGCACCAGGGGCGAGGGATCGTCGAGCAGCGACATCATGGCGATTTCGGCGTCGCGGCGGGTGCGCGCGTCCAGCTCCGAGTAAAGATAGGCGCGAGCCAGCGCGCCGGCTCCCTCGGAACGCTGCGCGGCCGAAGCGGTCTGCGCCCATTGCAAGAAGTTACGAACGATCATGGGCGACTGCATCCTTTTGACGCCGACCGTGAAAACCCAGCTTCACTAAACAGAGTGTGACGTTTTATGGTAAATTCCACCTTAATGACGCGACCAAGCTCGAACAGCCCAAGAGGAAAAGACGCGGCGACGCGATCCTGCCTGATCCTGCCCGACGATCCTCGGCTTGAAGCGGAGGCTTGGCTTGCCTGTGGCGCCTCGGCCTTGCTGCTCGACTTGCGCGAGCCGCGCGCCGGCGCTCTGGCGTTTTTGCGGCAAGCCCGCGAATTCGGCCCGCGCCCCGCGCTTTACGCGCGGCTCGGGCCGGTCGAGCGTGCTGGCTTCGACCTCGCGCTCGAATCGATGCTCCAGGCGCCGCCCGACGGGATTTTTCTGGACGGAGCCGAGGGCGCCGCCAGCATCCAGCACCTCGCGGCCAAACTCGCCGTCTTCGAGGCGCGGGCTGGACTGACGGACGGCGCCATGACCATCATCGCGGGCGCGGCTGGGACTCCGGCCGCGATTTTAGCGCTGGGAAGCTACAAAGACTGTTCGCGCAGACTCATGGCGCTTGCCTGGGAAAGCAACGCCCTGGCCCGCTCGCTCGGGTTGGATGCGAGGGCCGACGTCGTCCCCGCGCCGCTGGCTGTCGCGCGCGGGCTGCTGGTTTTGGGCGCGGCGGCGGCCGGCCTGCCCGCTCTCGACGCGCCCAGCCCTCGCCCGAGCGACGCCGCCGCGCCGCGGGCGGAGTGCCTCGCCGCGCGCGCCGACGGTTTTAGGGGCAAGCTGGCGACTAGGCGGGAAGAAATCGCGATTATCGAAGAAATCTTCGCGGCGCGCTCATGATCCCCTTCGAGCGTCGACAAAACGCCCCATTCGGCGCCATATGTGTGGGCATGCCAACGGCTTTCCCAAGATCTCTCTCCTCCGCGCTGCTGCTGGTCGGCCTGCTTAGCGCTTCGGCCGCCCTGGCGCAGATGCAGCCGAAGGGCGCCCATGCGCCAAAAGCCGGGCCCGAAACGGCGCCGACCGGGGCCGTGCGGCTCCTCGCCTTGCTGGCGCCCGCCGATACGCAAGGCGTCAAGGCCGGCGTCGTCTGGCGCGTTTTCGACGAGCAGGCGGACTCCGAAGGCGCGCATAAATTGATCGCCGAGTCGCATGAGGCCGCCCCAACGATCAGCCTCCCGGACGGGACTTATATCGTTCATGCCGCCTTCGGCCTCGCCGCGGCCACCCGCCGGGTCGTCGTCGACGGCCGAACCGTCACCGAGCGCGTGCCGCTGAACGCCGGCGGGCTGAAACTCGTCGACAAGCTCGGCGAGGCGACCATTCCGCCGCAGCGCCTCTCCATCTCGATATACGTGCCGGAGCGCGGCAATTCGGAAGCCAAGCTGGTGCTCGCGAACGCGCGCGGCGGCGACACGATCTGTCTACCGGAGGGGGCCTATCACATCGTCTCGACCTTGCTCGACACCAGCCAGGGCTCGCAGGGCGACAACAACGCCACCAATTCCGTCGTGACCGCCGATCTGCGCGTGCCCGCCGGCAAGCTCATCGAAGCCACGCTGCGCCACCGCGCCGCCACCATCACGCTGAAACTGGTCAACGCGGCGGGGGGCGAGGCGTTGGCCAACACCTCTTTTTCCGTGCTGACGCCGGGCGGCGACGTGATCCGCGAATTGATCGGCGCCTTTCCGTCGCTGATGCTGGCGGAAGGCGAATATGTGGCGATCGCCCGCCACGACGGAAAAACCTATCAGAACGTATTTAAGGTGCAGTCGACCAAGGACGCCGACGTGGAAATTCTCGCCAAGGGGACTCCGCAATCCGAAGCTTCCCCGACCGACGCGCCTCCTATCGTGTCGGAGTGATGAGCCGCGGGACCGAAGTCGTCGCGAATTTCGTGCTTCATCTTGAGGTTTCCAATGAAGTGGCGCGATGGTGTAGCTCCACTCCGGATGGAATGCGTCGGCCTTCATGTCTAGAGCGGCCATTTCGACATCGCTGCCTTTGAAGCGCATGGCGTCGAGCGCCGCGGTCCTCCGACTGGATTGTGCTCCAAACACCGGCGTTCGAGAGCGCGCGCAAAATAGCTCCGCGGAATTGACGCTCGGGCGTCGCCCGCTTCCGCTCCAGCCCCCGTCGTGCTAGCTGCTTGCACTTCAATTTTCTCTGCCCGAGCCAAGGCCATGCAAGCGCAGCCTCCCGAAACGCTTCCCGCGGACACGCAAAGCCTCATGGCCGAAATCGGCCGCGCGGCGCGGCGGGGGGCGCGGGCCGCCGCTCTCGCGCCGAGCGCGGTGAAGGACGCCGCCTTGCGCGTGGCGGCGCGCGAAATCCGTTTCGCAAGCGCCGCGATCCTCAAAGCCAATGCGCTGGATGTCGAAGCGGCGCGCGCCGCCGGCGCGTCGCCCGCCGCGCTCGACCGGCTGACGCTCGATCCAAGGCGCATCGAGGCGATGGCGCGCGGCGTCGAGGAGATCGCCGATCTGCCCGATCCCGTGGGCCGCGTGTTGGCGGTGTTCGAACGCCCCAACGGGCTGCGCATCGAGCGCGTGACGACGCCGCTCGGCGTCATCGGCGTGATTTACGAGAGCCGACCCAATGTGACGGCGGACGCCGGCGCGCTATGTCTTAAGTCAGGCAACGCCACGATTTTGCGCGGCGGCTCCGACAGCCTGCGCTCGTCGGCTGTCATTCACCGCTGTCTCGTCGCGGGGCTCGAAGCCGCCGGCCTGCCAGCGGAAGCAATCGCGCTCGTGCCCACGACCGACCGCGCGGCGGTAGGCGCTATGTTGGCGGGTCTCGACGGCAATATCGACGTAATCGTGCCGCGCGGCGGAAAGAGCCTCGTCGCGCGTGTGCAGCACGAGGCGCGCGTGCCGGTGTTCGCGCATCTCGAAGGCATCGTGCATGTCTATGTGCATGGCGCCGCCGATCTTGAAATGGCCAAGGAGATCGTGCTCAACGCCAAGATGCGGCGCACGGGAGTCTGCGGCGCGGCGGAGACGCTGCTGGTCGACCGCGCCTGCGCCGCGACGCATCTGGCGCCGTTGGTCGACATGCTGCTCGCGGCGGGCTGCGCGGTGCGCGGCGACGAGGCGACGCGGGCCGTGGACGCGCGCGTGACGCCGGCGAGCGAAGAAGACTGGGACACGGAATATCTCGACGCCATCATCGCCTCGCGCGTCGTCGACGGGTTGGACGACGCCATGACGCATATCGCGACGCATGGCTCGCATCACACCGACTGCATCGTGACAAAGGACGAGGCGGCGGCGGCGCGCTTTCTCAACGAGGTCGATTCGGCGATTGTCGTCCACAACGCCTCGACGCAATTCGCCGATGGCGGCGAATTCGGCTTTGGCGGCGAGATCGGCATCGCCACCGGCAAAATGCATGCGCGCGGACCGGTCGGCGTCGAACAGCTCACTTCGTTCAAATATCGCGTGCATGGCGAAGGGCAGACGCGCCCGTGAGGCGGCCTCCCGCATGATCCCACGCCTTCCGCCTCACGCGCCCGGCATGCGCATCGGTCTGTTCGGCGGCTCCTTCGATCCGCCGCACGAGGGGCATGCGCTGGTCTCGCGCGTCGCGCTGACGCGGCTGGGGCTCGACCGGTTGTGGTGGCTGGTCACGCCCGGCAATCCGCTCAAGGACGCCAAGGCGCTGCCGTCGCTGGAAGCGCGCATCGCGGCCTGTCGCAAGCTGGCGGTTCATCCGCGCATCGTGGTGACCGGCGTCGAGGCGCAAATCCGCACGCGCTTCACCTACGACACTCTGCGTTACCTGCGCCTGCGCTGTCCCGGCGTGCGTTTCGTCTGGATCATGGGCGCGGATAATCTTTTGCATTTCCACCGCTGGCGGCACTGGCGCGAGATCGCCCGGCTGGTTCCGATCGCGGTGATCGACCGGCCCGGCGCCACTTGGAGCAGCGCCAGCGCGAAAGCCGCCCACGCATTCGCCAAATGGCGACTGCCGGAGAAAGACGCTCGCCTCCTAGCGACGCTACGCCCGCCAGCCTTCGTCTATCTGCACGGCAGGCGCGCCTTTCAGTCTTCGACCGCTCTGCGCGCCGCGCGCAAGGATCGATAATCAGTTACGCTTGCGCCGCGTCCAGGTCAGAAAGGCGGCGAGGCCGATCATCGGGATGATCACCAACACAAGCACCCAGGTCGAGGTCTCATCGTAGGGGTGCGTGTCGTAATAGTCGTTGGAGATCGCCTGCGTATATGGGTTGCGAAAGAAGAACACGACGAACACCCATAGCGCCATGACGCCGGCGGTAAGAAAGTAAAGCCCGCGCGGCACGCGGTATTGCGGCGGCTTTTTCGGCTCTTCGTCGGTCATGTCGTGGATCCTTGGCTATGGCGGCGCTCCGAGCCTATCGGACGCGTCTCGAATAGGTTGACTCCACCATAACATAGAGGACGCGCGCGCATTGCAAACCGCCGAATTCCGCCCCTTCCCGAGCATTATGAGACAAAGCTAACCATCTTTCCAAGACGCCGCGCGGGCATACGAGTCCTTAACAAGACGCGCGGCATGGTTCCGACCGATTTTCACAGCCGGAGCTTCGTGATGTTTGGTTTCGACTGGGACGGATTTTTAGCGATCCTCTCCGGCGCCAGGGGGGCGCTGAGCTGGGGTCTTATCGGGCTTTTCGTCTGGTGGTTGATGTTTCTAGCCCCGCTCGGACGGCGCCGTTTCGAAAGCCGCGCCGTCATCGCCGCGCCGGCGGAAAAAATATGGGACTCTTTCGTTCTCGGGCCGGAGCCGGACGACGGCTGGACCGGGCTTTCCGAGGTCCAAGCCCGAGAGCTTCTCGACGGAGCGCCCATGCGCATACGCGAGGTCACGCGATTGCTCGCCGGCCCCAAGAAGTTCAAGACCTATGTCTATCGCGTCACGACCTTCGACGCGCCTCGCATTTTCGAGACGTGCACGCAATCGCGCGACGGCGTCGACGTCGATTCCAAGAATGCGACCCGCGCGACATTGCTCCTGACGCCGCAAGCGCAAACGACGAAAGCCATTCTCTCCTACGAACATCCGGTCAAGGGTCTTTATAACCTCCTGTTCCTGCGCAGAATCTACGCAAGAATGCTGGAACGCCTGCGCGCGCTCTGCGAGGACCGTCCAATGCCGAGCGCGGCGCGAGGGCTTGGCTGGAGAAACGGCGTCCTGTTCGGCGTTCTCGGCCTTCTCGCCACCGCTTATGCGATGTCGGACGGCGACCTCGCCGGCGGGTGGCCAATTTTATTGGCGGCCGCCCTGCTGATACAAGGCGTCGTCGTGGTCCACGAATTTGGTCACTGGCTCGCCATGCGTTGGTTTGGGCACAAAGGCGCGACCATCACCATGATACCTTTTTTCGGCGGCGCGGCGATCGGCGGTCAGGCCGCGTCCTCGTCCTTCGAAAAGGCGATCATCGCTCTGATGGGACCGGGCTTCTCCGCGCTGTTGACACTGTTGCTCCTTATTCCGGCGTGGCGTTGGAGCCTCGGCGTCGAGGCGCTCACGCGCCACGCTCCAGGCGAGACGCTGGATTTCGTCACGATGGGCAAAATGGTTGTCGGCGCGCTCTCGATGGCTTTCGTGCTGATCGCGGCGCCGCTCAATCTGCTGAATCTCGCGCCTCTCGGCATGATGGACGGTGCCCGCGTCGTGGACGCGTTGGCCGAAAGCCGCCCGCTTCGATTGCTCGCGCGCCTGGCGCTCGCCGCCGGACTGGGCTTTTGTGTCTATGGGCTCGGCGGCGCGGCGGACATCGGCCCGACATTCGGCGTGTTGGCGGCAATTTCGCTATCGGGAGTTTTGACGCCAAAGGCGGCGCTGGCGCCGGCCTTGACGCCAATGACAAGTCGCCAGCGCTGCATCGCTGTCTCGGCGCTCGCGCTGACGCTCGGTGTCCACGGCTCGGCGCTCCATTTGGCGCTGTCTGGAATTTTCAACAGAGTGTTGCACTAAGCCATCAATTCAGCGCGCCAGAGCGACGACGTTTGCGACTCCCTGCCCTATCCTCGACCGCGACAAGCGCGGCCTTCGCGCTCGACCATGCGCGCCCCATCCTATTTGCGCGCGCGATCGCGCCTTATGTCGCCGAACCGCGCAAATCATATGCGTCTGCGCCTTCGACCTTCACGCTCACAATGTCGCCGGCGCGCAATGGTCTGCGCGACGACAGATGAACGGCGCCGTCGACGCCGGGCGCATCGGCCTTGCTTCGGCCCTTGGCGAGACCGCTAGCGCCGCCGATGTTTCGAGCGGCGCCGCCTAAAGTCCCGCCGCCGGGCTCGTCGACGATGACCTGTATGCGCTGGCCGATTTTGCGTTTGAGCAGTCTGGCGCTGATCGCCTGCTGGCGTTCCATGAAGCGCTTCCAACGGCTTTCCTTCACCTCGTCGGGAACGGGCGCGAGTCCTAGATCATTGGCGGGAGCGCCCGCGACGGGTTCGTATTTGAAGGCGCCGGCGCGATCGATCCGCGCCTCGTCCAGCCAATCGAGAAGATAGGCGAAGTCCTCCTCCGTCTCGCCGGGAAAACCGACGATGAAAGTCGAGCGCAGCGTGAGATCGGGAACGAGGCGACGCCAATTCCGAATGCGCTCCAGAGTCTTCTCTTCATTGGCGGGGCGTTTCATCGCCTTCAAAACCGAGGGCGCCGCGTGCTGGAAGGGGATGTCGAGATAGGGCAGAATCTTGCCTTCCGCCATCAGCGGCAGCACCTCGTCGACATGCGGATAGGGGTAGACGTAATGCAGCCGCACCCAGACGCCGAACTCGCCGAGTTCGCGCGCGAGATCGACGAACCGCGCGCGCACGGCGCGATCTTGGAACGCGCTTTCGGCGTAGCGCAGATCGCGGCCATAGGCGCTGGTGTCCTGCGAGATCACCAGCAACTCCTTCACGCCCGCGCGCACGAGCTTTTCGGCCTCGCGGAGAACCTCCGCCGCCGAGCGCGAGCGCAAAGGCCCGCGCAGATGCGGAATGATGCAAAAAGAGCAGCTATTATCGCAGCCCTCCGAGATTTTGAGATAGGCATAGTGACGCGGCGTGAGCCTGACGCCCTGCTCCGGGACGAGATCGAGGAAAGGATCGTGCGGCGCGGGAGCCGCGGCGCGCACGGCCTCCAGGACGCTCTCGTAATCCTGCGGGCGGGTGACCGCCAATACGTCGGGAAATTTCGCCAATATGTTTTCGGGCTCCGCGCCCATGCAGCCGGTCACCACCACCTTGCCGTTTTCGCCCAAGGCGGCGCCGATCGCTTCCAGCGACTCGGCCTTGGCGCTGTCGAGAAATCCGCAAGTGTTGACCACGACCACATCCGCGCCGGCATGGCCGCGCGAAAATTCATAACCTTCCGCGCGCAGCCGCGTGATGATCCGCTCGCTGTCGACCAGAGCCTTGGGACAGCCAAGCGACACAAAGGAAACGCGCGGCGGAGCGGCTACGGCGGATTTAGCCAAATTACGATGGGGATTTTCGCTCATGGACGTGGATTGCCACGCCGAGAAGCGAATGGCAATCCGACGGAGGGGCTGCGGCCGCGGCCGAGATCCCGCTGTAGGCCTATGACGCGCGGGAGGAGGTCGAAATGGCTTCGGACGACTTGCACGACGCGAGATCCGCGGCCATCACGACACCAGCCAGGGAATACAACGCCACGATAACGAGAATGACAATTCGTATCAATGACTTATCTCCGAATTGGCACGATGTTGGGTCGCCTCGGCCTTGGGTGGACGCTTCCCTCCTGTCGGCCTAAGCCATAAGCGTAAGCGGTTAACAAATATTAGCTTTCTGAAGCCTTTCGTGGTCCTCCGGCGACCGAGAGCGGGAACGCCCGGACGAAAAGGCTTTAAAAGCATAAAGTTAACAAGCCGGACGACAAGCGAAATGATGCGAGGCGCCGTTCAGACAAAAAAAATGCGCGCCGCGATCCTAGGATTATGTATAGAAATTCGCCATCGCATGGAGCCCCGGCGAGCTTTCGCTCGGATAAAGCCCTGCGAACGGGGCGTTCATCGGATGCCCGACCCATGGAACAGGCTCGGAGACGAGCCATGCGCCGAGCGACGCATCGCACGCCGCGTCATCATAAACTCGCCTATCGCGGCGCCAACGAGGCCTGAACATTTGCCGACATCCGTTATTCTGGGGACGGGCGCCTATGCGCCCTTAAAAGTGCTCACCAACGCCGATCTGGAAAAAATGGTGGCGACGAATGGCCCCTGGATCGTCAGCCGTACCGGCATCAGGGAACGCCACATAGCCGCGGAAGGGGAGACCACCTCGGACATGGCCGCCGCCGCCGCGCGGCGCGCCCTCGAATTCGCCGGCGTCGACGCCAGCGAGATCGACCTCATCATCGTCGCCACGGTGACCGGCGACACGTCCACGCCCTCCTGCGCCGCGTTCGTGCAAGCAAAGATCGGCGCATGGAACGCTTTCGCCTTCGATGTTTCGGCGGCTTGCGCCGGCTCGCTTTACGGCCTCGTCATCGCCGACCAATTCATCCGCAACGGCGTGGCCCGGCGCGTTCTGGTCATCGGCGCGGAAACCTTGAGCCGGGTCGTCGACTGGACCAATCGCGAGACCTGCGTGCTCTTCGGCGACGCCGCCGGCGCGATGCTGCTCTGCGCCAGCGAAGCGCCAGGACGCGGCCTGCTCGCGGCGAAACTGCGAACCGACGGCTCGATGACCGAAATTCTGGGGATTTACGGCGGCGGCAGCCGTCGCCCGTTTTCACAAGAAATGCTCGCGGATAACGGCCACAAGATCAAAATGCGCGGGCGCGAGGTTTATAAGGCGGCCGCCCGGCTATTGCCGGAGGTCGTGCGAGAAGCGCTGGAACAGGCCGGGCTGGAAGCCGCCGACGTGACCCATGTGATCGCGCATCAGGCCAATCTGCGCATCATAGAATCCGCGATGGAAACGCTCGGCGTGCCACTCGAAAAATGCTGGATCAACATCGACCGTTACGGCAACACGTCGAGCGCCTCGATGCCGATCACGCTGGACGAGGCCAACCGGGCCGGACGGTTGAAGCAAGGCGATGTGATCGCCATGATGGCCATAGGCGCGGGAATGACCTGGGGCAGCGCGATTTTGCGCTGGTGAGCGCGGGCGCGAAGCGTCAGCGATTTTGAAACTTCGGGCGTCGTTTCTCGATGAAGGCGGACATGCCTTCCTTCTGGTCCTTGGTCGCGAATAGCGCGTAGAAGGCGCGGCGCTCGAATCTCACGCCTTCCGCCAACGTCGTCTCGAAGGCGCGATTGATCGCCTCCTTGGCGCTGAGCACGGCCGGCCGCGACATGCTCGCGATGGTTTGCGCGGTCTTGATCGCCTCGGGCAGCAAGTCCGGCGCCGGCAGGACGCGCGACACCAGCCCCGCCCGCTCGGCTTCCTCGGCGCCCATGAAGCGGCCGGTGAGGCAAAGCTCCATCGCCTTGGCCTTGCCAATGGCGCGGGTCAGACGCTGCGTGCCGCCGGCGCCGGGAATGACGCCAAGTTTGATCTCGGGCTGACCGAATTGCGCGTTGTCGGACGCTAGAATGAAATCGCACATCATCGCCAGCTCGCAACCGCCGCCAAGCGCGAAGCCGCTGACCGCCGCGACGATCGGCTTGCGAATGCGCGCCACCGCGTCCCAGCGCGCGAGAAAGTCGCCCAAAAACGCGTCGGCGAAGTCCTTTTCACGCATTTCCTTAATGTCGGCGCCGGCGGCGAAGGCCTTTTCGGAGCCGGTCAACACGACGCAGCCAATCTCTTCGTCCGCCTCGAACGCCTGAAGCGCTTCGTCGAGTTCGCCGATCAGCTTGGCGTTCAGCGCATTGAGCGCATCCGGTCGATGCAGACGAACAAGCCCCGCATTGCCATGCCTTTCGATCTCTATCGTCTCGTAGCTCACGCGCGCATCTCCTCGCATCTTCCAGACCGGGCGGGTATCTTCGCCCATGGCTTCTTTTATATGTCGAAATCGCCGCCGGCGTCCTGCCGTTCGCCGAAACCGCGCGCGAGCGCGCTGGCGTGCAAATCGTCGAGCGATATCGTCTCCAACCGTTCGAAAACGCTGGCCTCGATTTGCTCCAGAACCGGCGTCAGCACCGCTTCAAGCGACGTCTCGTTCCGGCGCCCGCATTCCTCTTCGTCGCCGCTTTCGGCGCGCAGGGCGACGCGAACGATTTCGGCGGCGGTCAAACGGCGGCGCTCGCGCGCCAGCTCATAGCCGCCAGCTGGACCGCGCAGGCTCCTCAATATTCCGGCGCGCACCAGCGCCTGCAACAAGCTTTCCAGTCGGCGCGGCGGAAAATCGTGACGCGCCGCCAACTCCTTCGAAGACACGGGTCGCGCCCGCGCGTGCAAGGCCACGTCGAGAACCGCCAGCAACGCGAAACGCGCGGCGCGCGGCAGCAGCATCATTCTCGCCTATCTCCCGACACGCCGGTGGAGCCGAAGCCGCCGCCGCCACGCTCCGTCTCTTCCAGCGCCTCTCGTGTTTCCTCCAGATGCGCCCGCGTCACCGGCGCGACGACAAGCTGCGCGATCCGCGCGCCGCGAACGATCTCGAAAGGATGCGCGCCAAGATTGATCAACAGCGCGTGCAGTTCCCCGCGATAGTCGCTGTCGATGGTGCCGGGAGCATTGAGAATCGTAACGCCGTGCCGCAAGGCGAGCCCCGAGCGCGGCCTGATCTGCGCCTCGAAACCTCGCGGCAAATGGATGGCGAAGCCGGTCGGCACGAGATCGCGGGCGCCGGGTTCGAGCACGAGTTTTCGTCCTGGCGGCAGCGCCGCGCAAAGATCGAGGCCGGCGGCTCCGGCGCTGGCGTAAAAAGGCAGTTCCAGGCCTTCGCCATGGGGCAGACGCGAAATCGCGATTTTCATGGAGAAGACTTCCCACTGTCGTCGGCTAGCTCTCGCGCTAGACGTTGCACGAGCCGAGCGGCCACCGTCTCCTTGCCAAGGCGTGGCCAGCTTTCGACGCCCTTCGCCGAGACGAGATGCACTTCATTTTTTTCGGCGCCGAACACTCCGGCGGAAACATCGTTGGCGACGATGAGATCGCAGCCCTTGCGCGCGAGTTTTTCCTTCGCTTGGCGCAACAGGTCGCGCGTTTCGGCGGCGAAGCCCACCACCAGCGCGGGGCGTCCCGTCTCTCGCGCGGCGACGCTCGCGAGAATATCGGGATTTTCGACAAGGGTCAGGGCTGGCGCTCCGCCCTTCTGTTGTTTCTTGATTTTGTCGGGCGCCGCCTCGACGCGCCAATCGGCGACCGCCGCGGCGCCGATGAATATGTCGGCCGGCAGCGCCGCCTCGACCGCCGCGAGCATCTCGCGAGCCGTTTCGACATGACGCGTTTCGACGCCAGGAGGGTCGGGAATAGTCACCGGCCCGCTGACCAGCGTCACGCGCGCCCCGGCGAGCCAGGCGGCGGCGGCGATCGCGTGTCCCTGCTTGCCCGAGGAGCGATTGGCGATGAAGCGAACCGGGTCGATCGGCTCATGTGTCGGGCCCGAGGTCACGACGACATGACGCCCCGCGAGCAAGCTGGCGTCTTCACCCGGCGCGGAGAGCGCGGCGCGGATCGCCTCAATGATTTGGGGCGGCTCGCTCATGCGTCCCGGGCCATATTCGCCGCAGGCCATCTCTCCGTCTTCCGGCCCCACAAACAGAGCGCCGTCCGCGCTCAGCCGCGCGACATTGCGCCGCGTCGCGGGATGAAGCCACATGCGCAAATTCATCGCCGGGGCGAACAGGACGCGCTTATCGGTGGCCAGCAAAAGCGTTGTCGCCAGATCGTCCGCCAGCCCCTGCGCCGCGCGCGCGAGCAGGTTCGCGGTCGCCGGCGCGACGACAATAAGGTCGGCCTGTCGCGAAAGCTGGATATGCCCCATCTCGCCTTCGCGCGCCGCGTCGAAGAGATCGGTGTGCGCCGGCGCTCCCGAAATCGCCGAAAATGAAAGCTCGGTCACGAATTCCCGCGCCGAGGCCGTAAGCACGACCCGCGCGAAGACGCCGCGCTCGCGCAGCCGCCGAAGCAGTTCGAGCGACTTATAGGCGGCGACGCCGCCGCCGACGATCAGCAGGACGCGCTTGCCGGCCAATTCTCGCGGCTCTTCTTGCGTCACCGATTGCGCCTCTTCGCGATTCGCCATCCCAACGCCCCCAAGGTTCGGCCGCCGCGACAATACTCATTTTCGCGGCGGCGCCCAAGTGGATCGGTTTCGTGGATCGGCGCTGGCCCTTTTTGTCCCGGCGTGGCAAAGCCATCCGCGATGAAGCCTTTCGACGCAAGTCCCGCTATTTCAAGTCCGCTGATCCGACGGCTGACGCTGCGCGACTTTCGCTCCTATGCGGCGCTCGACGCGCGTTTCGGCTCCAAGACCATCGCGCTCACCGGCGAAAACGGCGCCGGAAAGACCAATATTCTTGAAGCGCTTTCGATGTTTTCGCCGGGACGAGGATTGCGCCGCGCGGAGATTGGCCTTTGCGCGAGGCATGACGGGCCGGGAGGTTTCGCGGTTTCCATCGAACTGGAGACGGGCGGCCAAATCCTGCAGTTCGGCCATGGATTGGAGCTAGATGCTCAGGGCAATGCGGCGCGGCGCTTTCGCGTCGACCGCGCGCCGGCGACATCCCAACGCGCCTTCGCGGAGCATATCCAGGCGCTGTGGTTGACGCCCGCGATGGACGGGCTTTTCACCGGCCCCGCGGGTGACCGCCGGCGCTTTCTCGACCGGCTGACCTTGGGGGTCGACGCCGACCATGGCGCGCGCGTCTCCAAATTGGAGCGCGCTCTTCGCAACCGCAACCGCCTGTTGGAAGAGGGCGGCGCCGATCCGCGCTGGCTCGCCGCCGCTGAACAGGAAATCGCGGCGCTCGGCGTCGCCGTCGCAAGCGCCAGGCTCGACACGGCGCGCCGCCTCGCCGCCTTGATCGAGGCGACGCGCGACGAGACTTCGCCCTTCCCCTTCGCTCTGATCGCGCTCGACGGCGAGTTGGAGCAAATGCTGCGGGACGAACCGGCTTTCACCGTGGAGGAGCGTTACCGCTCAATGCTCGCGCAATCGCGACGCCGCGACGCCGCTGCGGGACGAACGCTGATCGGACCGCAAAGCAGCGATCTATTGGTGCGGCACGGCCCCAAGAGCGAGGCCGCGCGGGACTGCTCCACGGGCGAACAAAAAGCGCTGCTCACCGGCCTTGTTCTGGCCCACGCACGACTGGTGACAGCCATGCGCGGCATGGCCCCCCTGCTTCTGCTGGACGAGATCGCCGCGCATTTCGACACGCGCCGACGCGAGGCTCTGTTCGACGAACTGGACAAGCTCGGTGGTCAGGTCTGGATGACCGGGGCCGATCCGTCGCTGTTCAAGTCGCTGGAGGGCCACGCGGACATTTTCACGGTCACGCCGGGGCGGATAGAACGACGGTGAAGCCGCCCTACCCCAACAACTGCCGCAGCACATAAGGCAGGATGCCGCCGTTGCGGAAATATTCCAGTTCGTCGAGCGTATCGATGCGCGCCAGCAGCGGGACTTCCTTCGTCTCTCCATCGGGATAGACGATCTTCGCCTTCAGCGTCTGGCGCGGCGCGAGGCTCTCGCCAAGACCCTCGATCGTCACGGTTTCCGCGCCGGTGAGGCCAAGTGAATCCCAACTCGTTCCCGCCTCGAAGGTGAGCGGCAAGATTCCCATGCCGACGAGATTGGAGCGATGGATGCGTTCGAAGCTCCGCGCGATCACCGCGCGCACGCCGAGCAGCGCCGTGCCCTTGGCGGCCCAGTCGCGCGAGGAGCCGTTGCCATATTCGGCCCCGGCGAACACAACGAGCGGCGCGCCTTCGGAGGCGTATTTCATCGCCGCGTCATAGATCGACATCTCCTCGCCGCCGGGGAAATGCCTGGTCACGCCGCCCTCCGGCACATTGCCGGCGGCGTCCTTGGCGATGAAATTCTTGATGCGGATATTGGCGAAGGTTCCGCGCATCATCACTTCGTGATTGCCGCGCCGCGTGCCGTACTGGTTGAAGTCCTTTGGCTCGACGCCCTGCTCCTGCAGCCATTTGCCGGCGGGCGAGGCCGCCTTGATCGAGCCGGCCGGAGAAATATGGTCGGTCGTGATCTTATCGCCGAACAAGGCGAGAATGCGCGCGTTCGAAATGTCCGCGACCGGCTTCGGCTCCTTCGTGAGCCCCTCGAAATAGGGTGGGTTGCGCACATATGTGGAACTCGCGTCCCAGCCATAGGTCTCGCCGGCGGGCACCTTGATCTTGCGCCAATGCGCGTCGCCGTCGAATACATGCGCATAGGCGTCCCGGAACATGGCGCGGGTGACGTTCTTGCGAATGAATTGCGCGATTTCCTCGTTGGAGGGCCAAATGTCGCGCAAAAACACCGGCTCGCCCTTCTTGTCATGGCCGAGCGGCTCCTTGGTCAGGTCGATCGCCGCCGTTCCCGCCAGCGCGAAAGCCACCACCAGCGGCGGCGACGCCAGATAATTGGCCTGCACGTCGGGGTTCACGCGGCCTTCAAAGTTGCGGTTGCCGGACAGCACCGAGGCGGCCACGAGATCATTGGCGTTGATGGCCTTCGACACCGCCGCCGGGAGCGGCCCGGAATTGCCGATGCAGGTGGTGCAGCCAAAGCCGACGAGATTGAAACCCAGTTTGTCGAGCGATTTCTGCAGCCCGGACTTTTCAAGATATTGCGCCACCACTTGGCTGCCCGGCGCGAGCGAGGTCTTCACCCAAGGCTTGACCTTCAGACCGCGTTCGACCGCGTTGCGCGCGAGCAGCCCCGCGCCGATCAACACGCCGGGGTTGGAGGTGTTCGTGCAGGAAGTTATGGCGGCGATCACCACGTCGCCGTGGCCGAGGTCGTAATTCTCGCCCTCGACCGGGAAACGGGCGCCCAGCCCGCCGGGCTTCTTATATTCGTTGACCAGCGAAGCGTCGAAGGTCGAGCCCATGTCCTCCAACGCGACGCGGCCCTCGGGACGCTTTGGGCCAGCGAGCGAGGGCACGACGCTGGAGAGATCGAGCGCGATCGTATCGGTGAATTCCGGCTCGGGCGCCTTCGCCGTGCGCAGCATGCCCTGCGCCTTGGCGTATTTTTCGATCAACGCGACGCGCGCCGCCCCGCGCCCGGAGGTGTGGAGATAATCGAGCGTCTCGGCGTCGATGGGGAAGAACCCGCATGTCGCCCCATATTCGGGCGCCATGTTGGCGATAGTGGCGCGGTCCGCGAGCGAGAGATGATCGAGCCCCGCGCCATAGAACTCCACGAATTTGCCGACGACGCCTTTTTTGCGGAGCATTTGCGTGACCGTGAGCACCACGTCGGTCGCGGTGACGCCCTCGCGCGGTTGGCCTTCCAATTTGAAACCGATGACCTCGGGGGCCAGCATGGACAAGGGCTGGCCGAGCATGGCCGCCTCCGCCTCGATGCCGCCGACTCCCCAACCGAGCACGGCGAGACCGTTGACCATCGTCGTATGCGAATCCGTGCCGACCAGCGTGTCGGGATAGGCGGTCTCGATGGTTTGGGTCTTGCCCTTGACTTTGATCTTCTCTTTCTTGGTCCAGACCGTCTGCGCCAGAAATTCGAGATTGACCTGATGACAAATGCCGGCGCCCGGCGGCACGACACGGAAATTGTCGAAGGCCGATTGGCCCCATTTCAGGAAGCGATAACGCTCGCCGTTGCGCTGATATTCGATATCGACATTTTGTTTCAGGGCGCGCGCCGTGCCGAAGTGATCGACGATCACCGAATGGTCGATGACGAGATCGACCGGAGCCAGCGGGTTGATCTTTTGCGGATCGCCGCCGAGCGCGACAAAAGCGTCGCGCATCGCGGCGAGGTCGACCACGGCGGGAACGCCAGTGAAATCCTGCATCAACACGCGCGCCGGACGAAAGGCGATCTCGACTTCGCCCTTGCCCTTGGCTGTCAGCCAGCCGGCGAAGGCTTCGATATTCTCCTTCGTGACCGTGCGGCCGTCTTCATGGCGCAGCAGATTTTCGAGCAGAACCTTTAGCGAATATGGCAGCCGCGAGACGCCGGGGAGTCCGTTTTTCTCGGCGGCCTTGAGCGAATAATAAAAATATGTTTTTGCTCCGACGACGAGTTTTTTGCGGGATTTGAAGCTATCGAGGGACATCATGGGATTTTGTCCTAAGGGGGCGCGGTGGAGGGCTCGCAGCCCCTTTTAGAAAATTCCATGCCACGGACACAATAGCAAAGGGTGGAATCGCCTCGCTCAAACCGGTTCGGAATAGCCGATCTCGTATAATTGAAGCTTGCGATCCGAGATTTGCAACCTTTGCCACGCCGATCGCCAGACGCCCAGGTGCGGCGCCGCGAAATGATCGCGCAGGGCCTCGCGAGAGGTCCAGATTTCCTTGACGTGGATGAGGCCGGGCTCCAGCACGTCCTCGGCGTAGCTATATTCGAGGCATCCCTCCTCGGCGCGGCTGGCGCTGATCATGGCGAGGATATCCGCCCGCGCGGCGAGAAGTTTTTCGGGCGTCAGGCGGACCGTTCCAATAACCAATATCAACGCTTTCAGTCCCTTGTTCGCGAATAGAAAGCCATGAATTTCAAAATCTCCCGCGACCGGGGTCCCGGTCGCGGGAGAGTTAAGCCGCGCGGCTCACCCCGCCTGCATGGCCTCGGGCTTGGTCCTCGCGCGCTTGGTCATCAACCGGTTGAGCGCCGAGACATAGGCTCTGGCCGAGGCGACCAGCGTGTCGGGGTCGGCGCCGCGTCCCGTCACCGACTTGCCATCCTCGGAAAGGCGCACCGAGACCTCCGCTTGCGCGTCGGTCCCTTCCGTCACGGCATGGACCTGGAACAGCTCCAGCACCGCCTCATGCGGCGCTAGCGCCTTGATCGCGTTGAAGATCGCGTCCACCGGGCCGTTGCCGGTGGCCTGATGCGTGACCTTTTCGCCGTCGATGTCGAGCGTCAGCGCCGCCGACTGCGGACCGTTGGTGCCGGCGATGACCGTCAGAGCCGCGACCTTGATGCGCTCATGGGCGTTAATGATCTCATCGTCGACCAGCGCCATCAAGTCTTCGTCGTAGACGACTTTCTTGCGGTCGGCCAAGTCCTTGAAACGCTTGAAGGCGTCCTCTAGCGCATTGTCGCCGAGATCATATCCCAGTTCCTTCAACTTCTCGCGGAAGGCGTGGCGACCCGAATGCTTGCCCATCACCAGCGAGGTCTTGGCGACGCCGACGCTCTCGGGCGTCATGATCTCGTAGGTGAAAGCATTTTTGAGCATTCCGTCCTGGTGGATGCCGCTTTCATGAGCGAAGGCGTTCCGTCCGACGACGGCCTTGTTATATTGCACCGGAAAGGAAGTGACCGCCGACACGAGTTTCGACGCCCGGGTCAAGAGCTTGGCGTCTATGCCGGTGTGGAACGGCAACACGTCGGGGCGCGTGCGCATCGCCATGACGACTTCCTCCAGCGCGGCGTTGCCGGCGCGCTCGCCGATGCCGTTGATCGTGCATTCGATCTGGCGCGCGCCGCCGCGGACCCCGGCGAGCGAATTGGCCACGGCCAGCCCCAGATCATCGTGACAATGCACGGAGAAGATCGCCTTGTCGGAATTGGGCACGCGCTCCCGCACGCCGCGGAACAGCGCCTCATATTCCGCCGGAGTCGTATATCCCACGGTGTCCGGGATGTTGATCGTGGTCGCGCCGGCCTTGATCGCGATTTCGACCGCGCGGCACAGAAAGTCGAACTCGGTGCGGGTGCCGTCCTCGGCCGACCACTCCACGTCCGCGACATGATTGCGCGCCCGCGTCACCGAGGAGGCGATCAACTCCAGCACGCGCGACGGCTCCAACTGGAGCTTGTATTTCATATGGAGCGGCGAGGTTGAGATGAAGGTGTGGATGCGCGGGCGACGCGCCTCGCGCAGGGCCTCGGCGCAGCGGTCGATGTCTTTTTCCGAGGCGCGCGCGAGGCCGGCGACGGAGCCGTTTTTCACGCGCCGCGCGATCTCCGAGACGCTTTCGAAATCGCCAGGGCTGGCGATCGGAAAGCCCGCCTCGATCACGTCGACGCCCAGCGCGTCGAGCAAGTCGGCGACCTCCAACTTCTCTTCGAGGGTCATGGAGGCGCCTGGCGACTGCTCGCCGTCGCGCAGCGTGGTGTCGAAAATGACGACGCGGTTGGCGTCGTGGTCCGGCGCATGCGAGGGCGCGCGTGGGTCTGGAGTCTGATGAGTCATTGGTCGGTTCCTGCTGTAACATGCCCGCCTGGCGGGCTTCTCTTCGCCTGTCTCGCGCTTAAATCCCCTGAAGGCCTGGGCCACTAAAAGCCCGTCGTGCGTTCAGGGGCGGCTAAGAAGCAGCAGGAGGGCGAGAGGACGAGCAGCATCAGCCGCCGCGTCGGGGCGGCGCGCTTTCGAGCAAATCGCGGGGGCGGCATCGCTCGCCACGCTTCAAGATCCTCGTTCGCCGGCAATTGGGCCGGGGTTGCGGCGACAGGAAGATAAACGGCTTCGAGCGGGCTGACAAGCGAGCGGCGCGCAACCCCGAAATTTTCCACGAATCACCAATTCATCGGCTATAAGGCCGCCATGAAAACTTCAAGAAGCGACATCCACGATGACCGTCAGACTGCATAAGGGCGACCTCCCCGCAGGCGCCGACCTCGGCTCCATCGTCGCGATCGACACCGAGACGCTGGGCCTCAACCCCCAGCGCGACCGGCTCTGCCTGGTCCAGCTGTCGCGGGGCGACGGCAACGCCGAGCTTGTTCAAATCGCGCGCGGACAGACGCGCGCGCCCAATCTGGAGCGGCTACTGAACGATCCCAAGGTGCTGAAACTCTTTCATTTCGCGCGGTTCGACCTGGGGATTCTGGGTCTAACCTTCGGCGCGGTTCCGGCTCCGGTCTATTGCACCAAAATCGCCTCCAAACTGGCGCGCACCTATACCGACCGCCACGGCCTAAAGGATCTCGTGCGCGAATTGCTCGGGGTCGAGATCTCCAAGCAGCAACAGTCCTCGGATTGGGGCGCGGAGACCCTCTCGGAGGCGCAGCAGACTTATGCCGCCTCGGACGTGCTGCACCTGCACGAGCTTAAGGCGCGACTCGACGTCATGCTGGCGCGCGAGGGACGCGACGCCCTTGCAGCCGCCTGTTTCGACTTTCTGCCGGCCCGCGCTCGGCTCGATCTCGCGGGATGGCCGGAAACGGATATTTTCGCGCATATGTGATGCGCCTCGAATTCGCCACGGCGCGCGGGTTTAATCCGGGGAATCCAACATTGTCCGTCCTGTCGAGGTCTTTTTGAACGACGCTCCGTCCACTTCGCGTAGCCGCCTTGGCTCCATCGGCGCTCCACGGGCGGACGCCTTTCCGGCCGCGCTGCGACATACGACGCGCGTGGCCCGGCTGCGCTGGTTCATGCTCTGGGGCGTCGGCGGCATCGTGGCCGTCGTCGCCGTGATCGTCGGCTTTCAATTCCTCCGATTTCTGCCCATTGACTTGCGCTTCGCCCATATCGCGATGAAGGGGTCGCGCATCACCATTGAATCGCCCAAGCTGGTCGGATACCGCCCCGACGGACGCCCGTACGAACTGCGGGCGAAAATCGGGATACAGGATATGTCGACGCCCGATTTGTTCGAGCTCGTGGAACTCGACGTGCATCTTGACAGCGGCCCCGACCAGCAAGTGCTGCTGAAGGCGGCGACCGGCCTGTATGACTCCAAGAATGACCGCGCCGATCTTTCTGGCGGCGTTCGAATTTATGACGACAAGAGCTACGAACTGCTGCTGCGATCGGCGGTCATGGACTTTAAGGCGAGCACGCTGAACTCCGACCAACCCTCGACGCTGAACCTCAATGGCGGCAAGGTTTGGGGAAATTCAGTGGAAGTCGTCCAGGGGGAGCGGCGCCTGACCTTCGTTGGCGACGTGCATTCGGTGCTGTATGGCGACGACGGCGACGCAGTGGCCAAGACGCCATAGAGCGCGGACTTGCGACGGGCGGTAGCCGCCTTGTATCCCTGAGGACAAGGCTTTCGACACAACCTATATGGGAAGGCGACAGTTCGATGCGTGCATCTGTTTTCGCGGCGGCGCTGGTTTTCGCGGTCTGCGCGCCCGCATGCGCCAAATCCACTCGCACCGGAGGAATCTTGCCCGGAGCCAGCGCGAGCGACCCTTTGAACATCGACGCCGGCAAGCTCGATTATTTCGACAAGGAGCAGAAACTCATCTATTCCGGCAGCGTGATCGTCGTTAACGGCCCCTCGACGCTGAAAGCCTCGAAGCTGACAATCTTCCTCGACGACAACAAGACCGCGCCCAAAAACGCCGCCGAAGGTGGAACGTCGAGCGACAGAGTTAAGCATATCGAGGCCGATGGACCCGTGACCATGGTTTCCAAGGACCAGATCGGCACGGGCGATCACGGCACCTACGACCGCGCCGAGAACAAGGTCTATTTGAACGGCAACGTCGTTCTGACTCAAGGCGACACCGTGACCAAGGGCAATCGGCTGATCTACGATATCCCCACGGGTCAGGCCGTGGTTCTGGCCGACGACGCTTCCGGGAAAGATTCGGGTCGCGTCCACAGCATCTTGACGCCAAAAAGCAAATAATTTCGGCGGCCTGACGCCGGCTTGCCACTGGAGCTTTCGCCAACCCATCGGAACCCGTCCGAGAGGAGCGAAGCATTCCAGCGAGCCCCCCGATTACTTCATCGTCATCGCAATGACTGGGACGGACTCCTCGGTGAGCCTCGGCTTCTGGATTTCGCCACGAAGCAGCCATCAACATAGCTCGACGGCATTTGGCGCCTATCCAGCGCTCTCCGCGGCACATAGGTCACCAATAACGTCTCATTGATTACAGCATGCATGCTATCCGCGCATAACACCCAAAACATAGGCAAACCGCTCAATTAATACTTGTTGTAATTTAGTCACAGCATTTGAAAAATCGGTATGTTCCGCCGTTAGGCGCTCGACAAATCAAAAACAAGCAATCTATAAATATTGCTTATATCGCGCTTCGCCGCCCGCGCATAGGGAAGTGGGGTGCGAGATCGGCGGTGGCGTCGCGCCGAGACAGATATGCCCGCCTTCGTTATATGACGGCCTGTCGCCGCCGTTGGAGATGGAACAATGGTCCGTAAGCCACTGGATCGCGCGAACCCCAGCCGCAGATCAATATTGCTCGGCGCCCTTGCCGCCTCGGGGGCGCTCGCGCGTCCGGCCAGGGCGCAAACGGCTACCCTGCAAGTGGTGACCAGTTTCCCCGAGGAACTAACGACTCGCTACGAACAAGAGTTCGAAAAGGCGCATGCCGGCGCGCATGTGCAATTCGTCTGGAAGCAATCGCGCGACGCGCTGGAGCAACTTTCGCGCGCAGATCAAGGCGGAGCCGACGTTTATTGGGCTCCTTCGCTTGGCAATTTCCCGATTCTTCGCGATCGCGGAGCCTTGCGCGCGCTCGAGGTCGACCGCGCGGTTTTGCCGGGCAAGCTCGGCGCGCAGCAACTTTCCGATCCATCCGGCTTCTTCGAGGCCTACGACATCGCGGGATATGGCGTCGCGATCAACCCCACGCTGTTGGCCGAGCGGGGGCTCAAGGCGCCGCGCGCCTGGCGCGACCTCGCCGCGCCCGCCTACGCAGGTCAGATCGTCATGCCGCTCGCCAGCAAGGTCGGGTTTTCACCCGCGCTCTACGACATCATCCTGCAATCGGAAGGCTGGGAGCAAGGCTGGGCGCTGTTGTCGGAAATCGGCGGCGCCTCGGAACTTCTCGCCCAGGGCGGCGGACCTGTCAGCGCCGTCAAGGACGGCCAGGCTCCGCTCGGCCTGACGATCGACTTCCTGGCGCTGCAAGCACGAGCGAATGGATTGCCGGTCGATTTCGTCTATCCGGAGCGCACCGCGTTTCTACCCGGCCATGTCGCCATTACGGCGACGACGCGGCGATTCGAACTCGCCAAGGCTTTCGTCGACTTCACGCTGTCGAGGGCGGGCCAGCGTCTGATGATGGAGACAGACAGTTCGCGCCATCCCGCGCGTCCCGACGCCTATGAAGGCAAGCCGACGCCCAACGTCGACCCCTTCGCGCTGCCGCCAAGCGCGTCATTCGCCTATGACGCGGAGATCGGACGCCAGCGGCCCGGCCTCGTCGTGGCTTTATTCGAAGTCATGCTGAGCGAACGGCGCGCGGAGATCGCCCTTCTCTGGCGGGCGATCCACGCGGCCGAGGCAAAAAAGCGTCTCGACGGCGAGGCGCCGACGACCCTTAAGGAGGCTCGCCGCCTCGTGGGGCTTGTCCCCGTTTCGGCGCGCGACGCCTCCGACCCGACCTTCTTGGAGCGCTTCGCCAAGCGCGACGCGATTGATCCGGCCTTGACACAGAAATGGCGCGCCGAAATCGACGCGGCGCAAACGCGAGCACAAGACTTGCTCGCGCGCGTCGGAGCCGCCCCGTGAGGCGGGCGCTCGCGCTTGTTTCCTTGCTGGTTTTGACCGCCGCGGCTCCGTTCGAAAACGCCAAGCTCGACGGCGAGGCGTTCAGCCGGCCGATGCCCGGCCTCGACGTCGCGCAATCGAAAAGCTTTCACGCCGGAAGCGGACTGTTTCGCCAAGCCTGGGTGATCGGCCCCTCGCTGGATCATCCTGACGTCGTGGGGCTGGGGCCACTCTATAATCGCCTTTCCTGCATCGCCTGCCATGTCAAGAACGGGCGCGGCGCGGCGCCCGGCGATGAAGGCGGCGTCGCGCGCGCCATGGTGTTGCGGCTATCGAAGCCCGGCGTTGATCGAGGCGCTTTTGGCGCCCCCCTGCCCCATCCCGTCTATGGCGCGCAGCTAAACCCGGAAGGCGCGCCGGGCGTGCCGGGCGAGGGTCGCGCGGTCATTCGCTACGAGTTTTTCGAGAGCAAGCTCGTCGACGGAACCGCGGTCGCGATGCGCCGCCCACGCGTCGCATTGGAAGACCTCGCTTATGGACCGTTGGAGCCGGAGACGCCGACCTCCCTGCGCAATGCGCCGCCGGTGTATGGGCTCGGCCTCCTCGAGGCGGTGCCCGAGGCGGAGATTCTCGCGCTCGCGGCGAAAAACGGCGGCAGGCCAAACCATGTGTACGACATCGAATCGGGCGCGAAGAAACTCGGGCGCTTTGGCCTCAAGGCCAACCAGCCCAATCTCAGGCAGCAGATCGCCAACGCCTTCGCGGAGGACATAGGCATAAGCTCCAGCCTGTTTCCCGGCGAAAACTGCACGCCGGCCGAGGTCGCCTGCCTCAGTGCGGCCAAAGGCGCGCCCCAGGCGGAGCTGACGGAGGCGCAACTCGCGGAGGCGCTGGAATATATCCGCGCGCTGGCCCCGCCGGCGCGGCGCGGCGCGGACGATGCGCGCGTGAAGCGGGGCGAAGCGCTGTTCGGGGCGATCGGCTGCGCGGCGTGCCACCGCGAGACCTTGATGCTCGGCGCCTTCGCTCCGCTGCCCGAGTTCGCGGGGGCGCAAATTCACCCCTACACCGATCTGCTCTTGCATGACATGGGCGAGGAGCTCGCGGACGGCCGCGCGGATTTTCTCGCGGGGCCACGCGACTGGCGCACGCCGCCGCTGTGGGGACTTGGCCTCGCCGGCAAATTCGGCGACGCCGCTAATTTTCTGCACGACGGCCGCGCGCGCGCCGTCGCCGAGGCGATCCTTTGGCATGGCGGCGAAGCGCAAGCGGCGGCGGAGGCTTTTCGCAATCTCGCGGGCCCCGAGCGCGACGCGCTGCTCGCCTTTCTCAACTCGCTCTAATCAAGAAAAAACGCGGAGACCGCTGATGAAAAAACTCTATGCCTCGACCGTTCTAGCCGGCGGTTTCGTCTTCTCAGCGGGCGCCCTGGCGCAAGAAGCGCTGCCGGCGATCGATGTGGGCGCGCCGCAACCCTTTGGCCTTGGCCAGACCGCCGTCGGCGAACAGAAGGGCGCCGTCGCGCCGCGTCCGCCGGAGGACAAGAACGCCGACAACGGGCCGCTGCCGCGCCAACACGAGGACGACTTCGCCGGCTCGACGATCAGCAATCGGCAGATGGAGACCTTCCAAAGGGATTCGCTCGACACCGCCGTCAATCTCGCGCCCGGCGTCAACAGCGAACCCACCGGCGGACCGCGCAACGAACAGAATATCTATGTGCGCGGCTTCGACCGCTGGCAGGTTCCGATGACCGTCGACGGCGTGAGAGTCTATCTTCCCGCCGACAATCGGCTCGACTATGCCCGCTTCATGACGCCCGACATCGCCGAGGTGCAGATATCCAAGGGTTACGCCTCCGTGCTCGACGGTCCCGGCGGCATGGGCGGCGAAATCAACCTCGTGTCGCGCAAGCCGACGCGCGAGGTTGAGGGCGAAATCCGCGCGGGCTCGGATTTCGGCCGCGACGGAACCTACGAAGGCCCCAAGACCTATGGCTATCTCGGCACGAAGCAGGACAATTATTACGCGCAGGTCAGCGGAACCTGGCGCGATCTGAAGGGCTGGATGCTGCCCGGCAGCTTCCTGTCCACTCCGGATCAAGGCTGGGGCTTTCGCGATCAGTCCGGCACATACGACTGGAGCGCCAACGCCAAGGTCGGCTTCACGCCCAATGCCACCGACGAATATTCATTGAGCTTCATCCACCAGGAGGGCAAGAAAAACTCGCCGTTTAGCGTCAGCGATCCGATCACCAGCATCAACTACTGGGAATGGCCCTACTGGAACATGCAGAGCCTGTATTTCCTGTCCAACACCAAGATTGGCGACACTTCCTACGTCAAAACAAGAGCCTATTGGAACAAACTCGAAAATGAAATTGTATCCTACAGCAACCCGCTGATGACGCTTCAAAACACGCCCGCCGCCTTCAACAGCGTCTATAATGATTACGCGCTTGGCGCCGCCGTGGAGGCCGGAACCGTGATCGCCGGCGTCGACACGGTCAAGGTGAGCTTGGAATATCGCCTGGACAGCCATGGGGCGTGGCAGCAAGACTATGGCGTCAAGGGCCATAAAGGCTGCATCACCAATGTCGTTTGTTGGACGCAGCCCACCGTCACGTCGCTCGAGGACACCTATTCGGCGGCGATCGAAAACACCTACCGGCCGACGCCGCAAATCGATCTCGTGCAGGGATTCAGCTATGATTGGCGGCATCTGCGCCAAGCCGAGGATTATAACACCTCTCCCACTCCGGCCGAACCTTTCGGCGTCGTCCATTACCCCGTGAGCGACGCGAGCGCGCCGAATTTTCAGGGCGCCGCGATTTATCGTTACACAAATAAGGAAACGGTTTACGCCAACGTCTCGGACCGCGAGCGCTTTCCGACGCTATTCGAGCGCTTCAGCACTCAATTCGGCGGCGCCGAGAACAATCCCGCGCTCGAACCCGAGCGCGCGATCAACTTCGATATCGGCTGGTCCAGCGAGTTCGCGCCGCGCAGCAAGGTCACGTTCGACGTTTACTACGACGTGATACGCAATCTCATTCAACAGGTGCCAGTCCCCGTCTATGGCCCGACCGTCACTCAGTATCAAAACGTCGGCGACGGACATTATTTTGGCGGCGAGGCGACGGTCGACTATACAGTGCGCGAGGACTTTTCACTCGGCGGCAATTTGTCGATCGAACACCGTCACGTCTATGCGCCTTATATTCTGAACTTCCAGCCGATCGGCGTGCCCGACGTGAAGATGAATCTTTTCGCCGGCTATCGCCCGCTTCCGGGGCTGACGCTGACGCCGAGCTTGCAGATGGACGGCGCCCGCTGGAGCGCCACGGACATCGCCCCGATCATTTATTTCCGCACCGGGGCGTTCTTGGTCGTCAACATGAACGCCGAATATCAGGCCACGAAAAACCTGAAATTTTCGGCGGGCGTGCGCAATATATTCGATACGGCCTATACCCTGACATACGGCTTTCCCGAGCCGGGCCGCAGCTTCTATATCGGCGTGAAGGCGACCTTCTAGCGCGCGTTGGGCGTCACGAACCCCCAACGCGGCGGCCGAATCCGCGGTTGATCCCCGCCCGCTCGCGCGGGCGACCTGGCGCCGCGAATCGCGGCTTCGACGGAAAGCCTTGGCCGCGCTAAGGCCCGTTACGCCGTTTAACTGTTTATCGGATATTGCGGTCATCCGACGTTAAGACATTCCTGCCTATCCTGTTCGGGATCATTCGCGCCCGCGCGCGGGCCGGAGGCCTGTTCATGAGTAATCGCGCTTCGAGTTCCGCCGACAAACTTCAACTGGCGCCGTTCCGGCAAGAGAACGCCGATCCAGAGACCATGGGCGGCGACGCCGTGGCGATCATCCGGCGTTGGATCCGCGACTTTGCGATGAGCGATCATCCGGAACTTGGGCGAGAAGGCCATGTCTGTCCCTTCACGTCGTTCGGGGCGCGTATCGATACGCTGCGCTTTGGAGCGAGCGAGGCGAAGGCGCGCGACGCGGATCGCATCAGGCGTGAATTGCTGGCCGCGTTCGCGCAATTCGACGAGATTCCACATCCCAGGAACATGGGCGTCTATCGCGCCATTCTGATCGCCTTTCCAAATTGCGCCGACGAAGAGGGCGTAAAGACGTTGTCCCGCGTGCAAAAAAGCCTTCGGCTCACCTCGTTCGTGCGCAGGCGCATGATCGGCGTGTTTCACGCCAATGCGCCGGAGCCCGGCCTTTGGAACAAGGATTTCCGTCCCTTGCGCGCGCCGCTGCCGCTGGTGGTGATCCGCTCGTTGGTGGCCGCCGATTTCGCTTTCGTGTTGCGCCATCCACTGCTGGCGCCCGCCTATTTTTACAACTTCCCGCTCGATGGCGTTCGCCGATTGGCCGAATTGACCATGAGAAAAGCATGAATTCCATGGCGGCGAGCTTCGCGTCCAGAGCTCCCTTCGCGCGCGTCATGACCGGCGAGGCCGAGGTTTTTTCGCTTGCGCTGGCGTCCGAAAGCTCTTGCGACATTTCGGTCGTTCGCGACCGCGCCGGTTTCGACGCTCTCGAAGTCGAATGGACGGCGCTGTTTGAGCGCTTCGGCCGCCCTGAACAATTGTTCCAGACCTTCGGATGGCTTTCCTGCTGGGCCGATCATTTCCGTGACGGCGCCGACGGGTTGCGCATCGTCATCGGTCGACGGGACGGACGGCTCGTCATGGTCTGGCCCCTCGTGGAAACCAAAAGCCTGTTAGGCTTTTCCAGACTCTCGTGGATGGGCGAACCCGTCGGCCAATATGGCGACGCGCTGATCGAGCCCGGACCCGCGGCTCGGGCGAACCTGGCCGCGGGTTGGCAAGCGGTCCGAGCGCTCAAGGCCGACGCGGCGCTTTTGCGCAAGACCCGAGCCGACTCCAATGTTTCGACACTGCTGGGCATAGAGGCTCTGATCTGCGAGCAGACCCTGGCGCCTTTCGCGCGATTTGGCGGCAAGGCGGATTTCACGGCGACGCTGTCCCGCCGCTCCGCCAAAACGCAATCGTCCCGGCGGCGCCTTCTGCGTAGACTGAAGGAGACCGGCGACATCGCGTTCGAGAGCGGAGCGGATAGCGCCTCCGCCGAAAAGTTGTTGCGGCGCGCCTTTGCGATGAAACGCGAGTGGCTGCTGCGCCGGGGGCTTTATTCGGGGCCGATCGAAAGCGATGCGATGCTGGCGTTTTTCGTCGATTTCGCCACGCGCGCGCCAAACCAGGCGACGGTCTTGATCGATGCGATTCGCCGCGATGGCGAAGCCGTTTCGGTCGGCGTGACCTTGGCCTGCAAGGATGTGGGCTTTGGTCACATTCTCGCGCACGATCCCGATTGCGATAAACAGGGCGCCGGCGTGCTGCTCGCCGAGCATGTGATGAAAAGCTGCTTCGAGCGCGGGCACGAACGATACGACATGCTCGCGCCTTACGACGCCTATAAGGCCGAATGGGCCGACGACGCGGCGCTGGTGTGCGATTATGTCGTGGGCTTCACGCCGCGTGGAAAAATTTTCGCGCGCGTGTGGAGCGGCGCGGCGCGACAGCGGATCAAGGCGGCGTTGAAGAAAATGCCGGCGCGCATTGGCCGCGTCGTCTGGCCACTGGCGCGCAAGGCGTTGCGGAAGCGAGCGTTATTCAACGGCGAAGACAGCGAGCGTGATCAAGGCGTCACTTCATCGCCTTCTCGATTTCCGGAATCAGCGTCGTAGCCAAGGCTTGCGGCGATAGCGGGCCGACGAATTTATAGGCGATGGTTCCGTCGCCCCTAACGACAAAGGTTTCCGGCACGCCGTAAACTCCAAAATCGATCGCCGCGCGGCCGGAGAAGTCCGCGCCTATCGCGGCGTAGGGATTGCCGTCGCCCTCTATGAATTTGCGCGCATTGGCCGGCTCATCCTTATAGGAGAGTCCATACAAGCGCACGCCCTTGTCTCTCAGCGTCGGATCGCGCGCCAGCGCCATGAGCGTCGCGTGCTCGGCATGGCACGGCGCGCACCAGGATGCGAAGACATTAATCAGGCTGACATGGCCCTCGCGCAGATTTTCGTCGCTGAGTCCGGGAACGCCGGCAATCCCCTCGACCGCCGGCAGCGCGAAGGGCGGGGCCGGCCGGCCGATCAGCGCCGAAGGCAAACGCGACGCGTCGCCGGCGAAAAGACGCAGCAGGAAAAGCCCCGCCAAGAGGATAAACACGCCCAGCGGCAGCAACCGCAGCAGCGAGGCTTGTCGTGGCGCGCCCGGCTCTAAGGACTCGCTCAAACGTCGTCTCCGCCGCTGTCTTGCAATTGCGCCAGTTCTGCGAGCAGGCGCCGATGTTCGGCGACGATGCGCCAAACGACGGCGCCGACAACCGCGAAAGTGACGCCGTAAGCCAGCAGAATATAAGACCAGTGCGCGTCGTCGTTCATTCCGCCGCCTCCAACTCGCCGGCTTGAACGGCTTCCCGAGTCAGCCGCGCGATCCGACGCCGCAGGATTTCGTTGCGCAGCGCCATGAAATGCAGCGTCAAAAACAAGGCCGAGGCGCCGAGCGCCATCACCAGCAACGGCCATAGCATCGAGCCCGAGATCGTCGAGCCGCCGGCGCGAAACACCGAGGCCGGCTGATGCAGCGTGTTCCACCAGTCGACCGAAAATTTGATGATCGGAATGTCGATGAGGCCGACGAGCGTCATGATCGCGGCGACGCGCGCGCCGCGCGGCGTGTCGTCCATCGTCTGGCGAATGGCGATTATGCCGAGATAGAGCAGGAACAACACAAGGAACGAGGTCAGCCGCGCGTCCCAAACCCAATAGGTTCCCCACATCGGTTTGCCCCATAGCGAGCCGGTGACGAGGCACACGAAGGTGAACACCGCCCCCAAGGGCGCCGCCGTCTTCTGCGCGGCGTCGGCGAGCGGATGGCGCCACACCAGCACGCCCAGCGAGGCGGAAGTCATCACGATATAGGCGAACATGCCCAGCCAGGCCGCCGGCACGTGGATATACATGATCCGCACCGTCTCGCCCTGCTGATAATCCGGCGGGACCAGAAAGAAAGCCGCGAACAACCCGACGCCAAGCAGCAACGTCGCCGCCACGCCAAGCCAAGGCAGGGCTCTGTCTGTCAGCGCCATGAAGCGCGTCGGGTTCATATAATCGAGAAAGGTCGCCAATTTGCTCACTCACGCCGGACGCGGGAAAACTCCTCTCCCCGGCGTGCCGGGGAGAGGACTGACATCCACTACTAGTTAGCCGTCTTGTCCGTCTTTCCCGAGGCCGCGTCCTTGGGAGGCTCGACCGACATGATCTGGGCGCGCGGCTTGCCGTGAAGAAGCTCGATGGCGGCGGTCAGCTGTTTGTCTTTCTTCTCGTCCGGCGGGACATAGGCTTGCGACCCCGTCTTCTCGTCGTCGCCATTCTTCAGATGACCCTTCAGCGACGCTTCGCCCTTGGTGTCGTCCTTGCCTTTCAACTCGTCCGGCACGTCCTGCAACAGGTTGATGTCGGGATCGATGCCCTTGGCCTGAATCGAACGGCCCGACGGCGTGTAATAACGCGCCGTGGTCAGCCGCAGCGCGCCATTGGACCCGCCCAGCGGAATGATCGTCTGGACGGAACCCTTGCCGAAGGAGCGCGTCCCGATCAGCGTGGCGCGCTTATGATCCTGCAAGGCGCCGGCCACGATCTCCGAGGCCGAGGCCGAGCCGCCGTTGATCAACACCATCACTGGCTTGCCCTTGGAGAGGTCGCCGCCGGGACGCGCGTTGTAGCGTTGCGTTTCGTCGGCATTGCGACCGCGCGTCGAGACGATCTCGCCATGGTCGACGAAGGCGTTGACCACCTGGATCGATTGGTCGAGCAGGCCGCCCGGATTGTTGCGCAAATCGAGAATATAGCCCTTGAACTTGTCGGCGGGAATTTCCTGCTGGAATTTAAGCATCGCGGACTTCAGTCCGTCCGCCGTCTCCTCGTTGAACTGCGAGATGCGGATATAGCCGATGTCCTCGTCCTGCTTATGCGACTTCACCGATTTGATATGGATTTCGGCGCGCGTGAGCTTGACGTCGATCTTTTGTTTGTCCTTGCCGCGCAGAATTGTCAGCTTGACCGTGGTGTTGATCGCGCCGCGCATTTTTTCGACGGCCTGATTGAGCGTCAAACCTTGCACGCTCTCGTCGTCAATGCCGGCGATTAGGTCGCCCGATTGGATGCCGGCGTGCGACGCGGGAGTGTCGTCGATCGGCGAAACCACCTTGACGAAGCCGTCCTCTTGCGTGACCTCGATTCCGAGACCGCCGAACTTGCCCTCGGTCTGGGTCCGCATATCCTTGAAGCCCTTGGAGTCGAGGTAGCTGGAATGCGGATCGAGCGACGTAAGCATGCCGTTGATCGCGGCCTCGACCATCTTCTGCTCGTCGGGCTTTTCGACATAGTCGGTGCGCACCTTGTCGAAGATGTCGCCGAATAGGCTCAAATTCTTGTAAGTGTCCGCGGGCGCGGCCAAGGCTGGGCCGCCCACCAGCGAGCGCGCCTGCTGGCCAAGCGTGACACACCCGGCGCCAATGGCGATGCCGGTGGCAATCAAAGCAGTTTTCCGAATCATCCGCCAACCTTCCGCATGTCCGACCGCGCCCACCATGGGCCAGGGTCTATCGAAGTTCCGTCCTTGCGGAACTCGACGTATAAAATAGGCTGCTTCGCGCCGATAGCGATCGTCGCCGCGGTTTGCGCGGTCCCGTCGCCCATGCTCGCCACCGGTTCGCCCGCCAGTACGAATTGCCCCACGTTCACATTGATTCGAGACATGCCGGCCAAGACGATATAATAGCCGGCGCCGGCGTTAATGATCAAGAGTTGTCCATAACTGCGATATGGCCCGGAATAGACGATCCATCCATCGTTGGGCGAAATGACGACGCCATTTTCCTTCGCGGCGATGGAAAGGCCTTTTTCGGTCCCCCCATAGCCGTCGGGCGCGCCAAAGCGGCGCAGCGACGGGCCGGTCGTCGGCAATGGCAAGCGGCCCTTCAGATTTTCGAAGGCGACCGCCGGGGCGAGTCGCGCCGCGTCGCGGAAGGGCGCCGCCCGCGCCTTGGCCCGCTGCTCGCGCGACAGGGCGGCGTCCGCGGCCTCGCGGGCCGCGTCGGCGTCGCGCGCCGCCTGCGCCGCGCGTCTGGCGGCCTCGCTTTCGCCCTCCATGCGGGCGATCAGATCCTTGATGCTCGTCGCCTGAGCCGCCAGCGCCCGGATGCGTTCGGCCTGCGTGTCTCGCGCGGTTTGCTTCTCCCGAAGCGCCTCCTGTCGCGCCTCGATCATCGGAGCCAGCGCGGCGCGTTGGGACACGAGCTCCTCCTTTTCGCGCGCCAGTCTGGCTTGCTGCGTTCGGATGTCGTCGCGCAGCGTAAGCAAATGCGTCAGATCGGCCTGCAGCGCGGCCGTTTCCGCCCGCATTTGCGGAAGCACCGCGCCGATCGCCATGGATGTGCGGATCGCCTCCAAAATATCCTCGGGCCGCGCCAACAGCGCCGGCGGCGGTCGGCGGCCCATGCGTTGCAACACCATGAGAACCTCGCCGACGAGAGCTCGGCGGCTTCGCAGCGATTGCACGAGAGTGTTTTCGCCGTCCTTCAGCGATTCGAGCTTTTGCTCGACCTCGGCGGCGCTTTCCTCGGCGGCGCGCAGTCGCGCGGTGGCGTCGAGCAAGGCCTGGTTGAGCCGCTCGCGCTCGACCCGCAACGTCGCGATTTCGCTTTCGATCTTGCGTCTTTGTTCGTCCGAGGCGTTGAGCGTGTCCTGCACGCCGCGCAACTCCAGGCGCTTACTGGAAAGTTCCGGACCATCCGTCGTGCTCGCGCTGTGATTGTGTTGCGCGGGCGCGGGATCGCCGCACGATGGCGCCGCTGGCAGGCATAGGGCGCAAACAAGCGCCAGGCAAAGACGCCGGGAGCCGTCGCTATTCACGCAATCCCACCCGCTTCATTCGCGTCCAAATGTTCTGTCGTTTCACTCCCGCGCTAAGCGAATATGCCGACGAAATCTAGTCCA
>Ga0181527_1000637_pt1 | contig 39602 bp, 41 predicted proteins | sample PEATcosm2014_Bin_30_FD_119762 | JGI IMG/M metagenome (GOLD analysis project Ga0181527, IMG submission 119762) | Peatland microbial communities from MTU Mesocosm Facility, Houghton, MI, USA - PEATcosm2014_Bin06_60_metaG | ecosystem: Environmental > Terrestrial > Soil > Wetlands > Peat | place...
GGAGCCTGCAACCGGGGGTGTGGCCAGCAGTTTGGTACCCCTTAGGTACTCCATCCGACGTCCCTAGTGTGTTCCGAACATCAGTTGTGACCTTTGAATCAAGTTTTTCCGCAGCCTGCTAGGAGGCGTGGGAGAATGGGAGCGATGGCTTGCCAAGCCAGTGTGCTCCCATTTACCCCTGCGCTATCCACCACTTGCAAGCCAGTGTGCCCGTGAGTGTGCCTACCCTCTGGCGTCTTTCGCGGACGTCCTGGGTGAGGGCGCCGAGCGCTTGGCAGATAGGTCGGCTGCTCACTCACGAGGCGCTCCCTCAGCCGGCATCGCAGTTTCCGCCTGTCTTTGCTCCTGCCCATCGTTCGGTTTGGCCGCTCCAAGATCCGCCGCATATCTTCTCACGATGACGGTCTTGTCGGCTTCCACCTGGCGGCGCTTCAGCCCTAGCTGCTTGGCGATTTGAGAAAAAGAAACCGCATTTCGGGTCACGCCCATGTTGAGTTCAAGAAGCTGGCTCCGGCTCAGACGCTTGGCCCCGCTGAATTGCGCCATCAGTAAGCCGAACATCAGGTCAAGGAAGGCCAGGTAGTCGCACATCTTGGCCTCTTTCGCCGAGGCGTTCGCGGTGCCGCCGAGGTCCGCCAGGTAGTCATCCCGGCGGCCGGCGAACAAGGAGCCCAAAGGACTGGCCAGGTCAAACCCCTTGCGGATCCTGGCCAGCAGGCCATACTCGCCCGTCACGAGAGGGCGGCCGCCATCTTCGCCGGGCTCCAGCTCGCCCTCCGCGCGCTTGCGCCGCTTCTCCTCGTTCACATGCTGCATCCACGCCACGCGGCCAGGGTGAGGCGTCCTCTGTTCGGGTGACTGTTTCGATACTGTCTCTGCTCTGCCGTGCCCGTCAGTGTCGCTCATCGCTGATTTCCGTGTTGCTCGGGTGACTGAGTTCTCGGGTCGGGTATTTCGGCCCTCGTGTCAACGGCGGATTATCGCCTCTCTGTCTCCCTTTTCCCCCATCCCCACCTGAACGCAGGACGTAGGATGCTCCTTAAAGAAAAGGACTTCCTTCCTACGTTCTTTGAACGGAAACGTAGGACGCTCTTTCCTGCGTTCCTAGGATGTTCCTTCCTGTGTTCACGCCTTCAACCCCCACTTGATAGGATTCCCCGGTCCTGGTTTGGTATCGCCCAGGCGCTGGACGATGCCCGCCTTCTCCAGGCGGTACATGGCCTTTTGCACCGTGTCTTCCTTGGCGTCGAGCTCCTCGGCCAGTTCCCCAATGGTGCGCCCCCCCCGATCGCAGGGAGGCACGTATGCTGTAAGTCAGGCCGGCCCGTTCCCGGAGTCTCGCGTCCTGGGCCACCTCGGCAGCCCGGATCTGGATGGTCTTTTCGGCAAACTCAAATTGGAGGCCGAAAGGCGAGGAGAGCCGACCCAGGTTGCTTTTTCTGTGATAGAGCCCGACCGTCAGGATGTTCTCCGTCTCCTCGTCCTCTCCCTTCCGGAGCTCCCACACGTTCCTCGGCAAGTTCTGTACGAACACGCTCCCGAACGGTCGGGCGGCCCCCCGTTGGTCGGCCATAACCTTTGATACGTGGGCGATGACCAATTTGGCGGGGGTGATGCTCCGCAAGGCGTTCAGTGTCCGGATCGCCGCGTCCGCGCTCTCCGGTTCGGCCCCGCAGGCCGGGCCCAGGCTATCGGCTGTCACCAGGACAGGCTTGATCCGGGCCACCTCCGCTCGAATGGCCACCATGTCATCCGCCAGGGCGCCCGTCATGCGCCGATAATGGATCAGGACCGGGCCCGAGAGCCCCAGGCCCGCCATCAAGCGCGCGAGGCAGTCCTCGTGCTCCTGCTTGCATCCCTCCTAATCCAGATAGAAGACGGGACCGGTCTGCCGCGGGAGAAGCCCACCAGGAAGGGGCGTTTTGGTGGCCAGGCTGAGGGAAATCGACTTGGCGACCAGCGACTTGCCGATGCCCCCGTCGCCGAACAGGACGGATGTTTCCCTGTCGGGGATGAGTTTGCCTATCACGTAGGGCTCGACTGTCCTGTAGGCCGGGACGAGCTGCACGGTCGGCTCAGTGGCCCGGACCGCCTCGGTCGTTCCCCGGCACACCTGCTCCAGGATGTCCGCCCAGGGGATCCTGGTGGACGACCGCCGCAGCTTCGTGGCCAGCGCCTCCCGAGCGGAGAGGCTCGCGAGGTTCGCCCGGCCCCAATGCAGCGCCCGGCCATCAAGGGAGACGGTTAACTCGCCCTGAATCCCCTCCCCGCCGTCCCGCACGCGAGCGACTTGGATCTCCACGCCCAGGGAGTCCTGGCTAAACTTGAAGTCGTCCCCCTCGCGAATGACCGCCATTGGAACCGGGCCGGCGATGTCCAGCGATTTCGTCGCCTCCCAGAAGTCGCCCAAGAGTTCCGCCTCGTCGCGGCCGTTCTCCCTGGTCTTTTCGACCAGCTTGGTCCCGGCCGCAATAAGGGCGCGGCGTCTCGCCTCCTTGTGGAGGCAGGCAACCGTCGTCGCCAGATAGCCCACCGCTGGCGGGGCGGCCTCCAGGTCGTGGATCGCGGTGATGGGAATCTCCTTGGCGATGCCGTCGCGCGCCTGGAGCTCCTGGTACACGGTCAGCACGTTGACCGCCTCGCGGCGAGCGACCAGCGATTGTATTGCGACAAAAATTTCTCGGCGGTGATCGTCATAAAAGTGTGCGGGGCTGAGCTCGGAGACTTTTTTGGCGGCTTCGGGATCCTGGAGGGCAGCCGTGAGGGCGGCGCTTTCTGCCTCCGGCGAGTGAGGCTGGAGGTTCTCCGGTTCCTTGGCGGATGAAGGCCGCCGCGCCGTCGTCATGGTTCGCGCCTCCGCTCAAGGTGCCGCGCCCATGCATCAAGTCCTCGCATGACGGCCATCGCGAGGGCCGGCAGGGCGCGTCCTCGCAGCATTCTCCAGCGGAGGAGCAGAAGGCGGGCCGAATTGACGATTAGCTGGCGGCGTGATATCCTGTCCACATCAACTCTCCAGCCGCCATCTCGCAAAGCTTCCCAGGGCCTGCGGGGTGGCGGTTTCGTTTTAGACGACCAACTCAGGCACCTTCCCCCCTGGGTGGACAAGCCCCTCCTGCTGAATGCGAATCTCGGTCTCGGGAATGCGGATCGCCCGTGAGGAAAGGCGCACCACGCGCACCTTGCCTTCGGCAATCCACTTGCGGAGTGTGGGGGGTTTAACGTCGAGGAGGGCCGCGCCTGTCGAGGGCCTGTAGAGTTTGACTGGAGCCATCGTGCGACCTCCAACCGCCGAATAAAAAAGCCCGGCGGCGAAATAGGGAACCTGGAAATTCAGGCTCCCTACACGCCGCCGGACTTTTCGGCTCCAAGACTGGAGGTCGCCTCCGCGTTTGTGTGCCTACTAGCGGAGGTTCAAAGCTCTCCGACGGTGGAACCGCGGATGGTGTCCCCTGAGCACCCCGGCAACGGACCCAGGTTCATGCAAATTCCGCGTTCCCTAATTGCCCCTTTAACATACTTCGTTCGATGTTGTCAAGTATATTCTGGCGTTAAGGTACTTTTTCATTTTCGAATCACGGAGCTCATCGTGCACCAATCCCACCTAGTCCGCAGAACTGCCGTCCAGAAATACAACCGCCCTGGAGGGTGTTTCCCGGGCTTCGTGTGTCCAGGGTCTCGCCGGCCAGGCCGGCACGATCCGGCTTTTCGGGAGCGACCCTAGGCCGGGAAGTAGGTCAAACTAAAGACCGCCGAAATCCAACTTAGACTTGACAACGGTTCACCGGGGTGGGATACATATATTTATGACTCTCGAAGTCCTCCAAGATGAACTCGCCTTCTTCGAGGAGCGTCGCCCCGAGTTGGTGAAAACCCACCTGGGGAAGTTTGCTCTGGTGAAAAGCCGTGCTCTAATCGACACCTTCACAACCTTTCCGGAAGCCTACGCGAAGGGAGTGGAGCTGTATGGATCCGAACCCTTTTTGGTCAAGATGATCCTACCCGAAGAGCCCAAGCACGCCGTGCCTGTCCTGAGCCTTCATCTCCTCAATGCCCGTCTTCAATAGAACCTGGATCGATCCAGCCACCGGTATTCAGAGGCCTGGCGATTTGCGCCTGCGTGGCCCAGCTCTCCCCGTCGAGGTTTCAGTAACGGCTGGCCTGGCCGCTGCCCTGACCGCACGCTCCACCCAGCTCCCCGCTCCGCAGTCAGGCTCCGGCTTGATCGATACCGGCGCGAGCATCACAGCCGTGGATATGGAAGTCATCGACCGGCTTGGCCTTCCGCCCGTGGGTACTGCAACGGTCCTCACCCCTTCTGGGAGCGAGATCCAGGGAGTCTATGTCATCCGCCTCCCATTCCCAGGAACGCCAATCCCCGCCTTGGATCCGATGCCTGTCGTGGGAAGCCAACTCCGAGGGTTCGGACACATCGTCCTCTTGGGACGAGACCTGCTTGTGGGTGCTCTCTTAATTTACGATGGTGCCCACGGTCACTGGACGCTCGCCTTCTGATTCGTGCTCCCTGCCGCTTCATCCGCCCTCGTCCTGAAACACCGAGTCCCTGAGCGGACAGGGGGTAGCCCCACCTAGGGGCATCCCTGGTGTGTGTGCTTGCTCCTTTGTGAATCCGCTGCCATTCCGTTGCCACTGCCAGGGGGTATTCTGGGGGATTCTGAGGCGTGGCCTTGACGGGGACCAAAACAGCAACAGCCCGGAATCGCGCGGGCTCTTCTGCGTATTGGCCAGGCCGGCAGGGGCCGCGGGGGAGACCCTAGGCCCGCGATGGTGTGATCTCTTGGCCCTCGGCATTAGTCGGCGGAGTACCGAACCTCGCGCACTTGGAATTTCGCCTTTGGGGTCCCCATCATGAGCGGCACCCAATAGCCCTTGTCCTCATCCAAGAAAAAGGCCTTCCCGTCATCAGTCAACCCGTAGAGTTCCACCTGTTTGCCCCGGTTGGCCGTCGCGATCTGCTTGAACGTTAGGTCCTGCAGCTCTGGCTTCTTTGGTGGCATCGTGCCTCCCCCTTCCTGAAGTACCTCCAAAATGTGCCCGCGTGGGCTACGCCCTATCCGATTCTACACCACGCCACAGAACCGGAAAAGAAAAACCCCCTCGGAAATTCGCGGATTTCCAAGGGGGTTCCTCATGCGCGGCAGTCCCCCATGCCAGTGCGCTACCAGGCTGCGCCACGCCCCGAATGATCGTCTTGGATGGCTTGCCGGGCCATCTCTCGCCGTCCCTCTGCAGCGGCAGCGAGGAGCCCCGATGACGCAGTCGATGCTGCAGAAGATCACCTGGCACGACGGGGAATCACGACAATTGCTTAAGAATGCCCTCGAGTCCGGCCCGCAACCGCTGAAGCGTGGCCCGTGCCTCCATTCGTCGGGCCCGTTCCTCGCGTTCTGTCAGCCGCCGCCGCGCCCCGGCCACCGTGTAGCGCTCCTGGTACAAGAGCTTCTTGATCTCCAGGATCATGGCCACATCCCGTTTTCGGTAGAGCCGCTGTCCACCCCCGCTCTTGCGGGGTTGCAGGGCGGGGAACTCACTCTCCCAGTACCGCAGGACGTAGGGCGGGACCCCCGTGATGGCCGAGACCTCGCCGATGCGGAAGTACAGGCGGTCCGGGACCTCCGATGGAAGCTCCGGCGTAACTGGGGACGGCCGTTCCCTCGGGGGAGCGCTCCCCGGGACGGGATCCGCTTGAATCCGAGGAGATCTAGACATTTTCCTGCGTCGCGCTGGCGGCGTTGACCGTCTGGTGCAACGCCTTGCCCGGCTTGAACTTCAGAACCTTCCGCGCGGTGATCGTGATCTCCGACCCGGTCTGAGGGTTTCGACCCTTCCGCGCGCGCTTCGCCTTCACCTGGAAGGATCCGAAACCGACCAGCTGGATCTTCTCGCCGCGACGAAGGGCATTCTTGATAATCTCCAGGGTCGCCTCGACCGCTTCCATGGCCTGCTTTTTCGTCAGGCCTTTCTCAGCCACCAGGGATGCGATGTCTGCCTTGGTCACTCATCCCACCTCCTTCCCGGTGCGTGGTCTGGTCGGCAGGTCCATCGAACGTCTGGAACGCCAAGACAGCGCGTCATTCGCGAACGACCAAGAAGCTGAAGCCCTTGCCCTTCAATTCTTCCCCTCGTCTCACGGCGGCAGCGCGTGAGTCGAACTTTCCACACCGGACCTGGTACACGACCGTGGTGGTTGGCTTGGAGGTGATCTTCGGGGGGTAATCTTTCTTCTGGAGTTCCCGCGCCAAGTCAATGGCCTCGTCCAGGTTGAAGAACGCCCCGATCTGTGGCGTATACTTGCCCCCGACGGCCAACAGTTGGGACGGAAAACCGTCCACGTTCAGCCGTCTGGAGAGGTCCTCCGCATCACGCTTCCCTGACGGCTCCCCTACCGTGACGATTTGCTTCGTCACGTACGCCTTTCCCTTGCGGATGACTGCCGGGAAGCCGCTCGCATCCAGCTTCCGCTTCAGGGCCGTGGCGTTCTCCTCCATTACCATGGCGCCTATTTGCAGACTATAGCGGGTCGGCGTGGGCTTCTCCACCGGCTTGGCCTCGGCCTTCGCAGGGGGCGCCGCCTTTCCTGCGGGAGCCGGTGGCGCGACGGCCGCCTTTCCGGGAGCCGCCTCTTTCGACGGAGCAGCTGGAGCCCCTACCTTGGCGGGCGGCGCGGCCGGTACCTGATTCGCCTCTTCTTTGGTCGGCGACTTTGCCGGAGCAGCAGGAGCGGGTGCCGCCTCCTTTATTGGGACGGCTGGAGCCGGTGCCTTTGCCGGAGGCGCCGGGGTTACTGGTCGGACAGGCACCTGAGGAGGCGCTGGTGGCGCGAAGAACAACGGCTGCGCCAGATACCAACCTCCGACCAGAATCACGCCGATTCCGAGGATGATCAGGATCCGGCGTACCCCCCCACTCTCACCACCGCTCTCCTCACGGGCACTGACCTCAGTTCCTTCCTCTTCCGGAAGCCCTTCCTCTTCAACACTTCCCTTACGAAAGCTGAACCTGGCCATGAGCCCTCCGTTGTTTTCCGGCGGGTATCATAGGGAGGCCCGAACCGGATGTCAATGTATTTTTAGCTACTTACGCAGAAGCGATAAGGACCCCCTTCAAGTGATGCGATGTGGCATCAGTGGTTTCAACCTTTAGAAGGCTCCCCTCCTCCACGCCCTCTCCGCGGAAGTGGACGATTTTGTTCTGCCGCGTTCGGCCAGCCCCGAGAGAGGAATCGCGCTTCTGCAACTCACGATCGCTCAACACTTCAACCACCTGCCCGACCAACGCGCGATTGCGCTCGAGCGAGAGCCGGTTCTGGAGGTCCAGCACCAGGCCCAGCCGTTCTGTTTTGATCGCTTCCGGCACCTGGTCCGGAAGATCCGCGGCCGGGGTGCCTCCTCGGGGTGAGAACTTGAAGGCAAAGCAGCCATCGAATCCCACCTGCTCCATGAGGCTCAGGGTCTCGGCGAAATCGGCATCCGTCTCGCCCGGGAAGCCCACGATGATGTCAGTCGTGATGGCCAGACCCTGGACCGCCGAACGAAGCAATGCCACCTTGTCCAGGTATTCCTCACGGCTGTAGTTCCTCTCCATGCGGGCCAGGGCGCGCGTAGAGCCGGACTGGACCGGGAGATGGATGTGCTCACAGACGGTCTCAAGGCCGGCCATGGTCTCGGCCAGTTCCCGCGTGACATCCCGGGGATAAGATGTCGTGAAGCGCACCCGGATACCCGGCCCCACCGCGGCGTCGATCCGCCGGAGCAGCTCGGCGAACGACACCGGGGGATCCAGCTTCTTGCCGTAGGAGTTGACCGTCTGGCCGAGCAGCGTGATCTCGTGGTAGCCCGCCTCGCGCAGGCGAACGACCTCTCGCAGGATGTCGTCCGGATGGCGGCTCCGCTCGCGCCCGCGGGTGAACGGCACCACGCAGAAGGTGCAGAAGTTGTCGCAGCCTTCCATGATGCCTACCCAGGCGCGGATGCGGCTGTCCCGATGGATCTCCGTGTCTTCGGGAAAGAGGCCGACCGGCTCGCTCGTGGCCACGGCGGGCTGGCCCGGCGCGATAGTCAGGAGCTGGGGGATCTCGGCGAGATGCTCGCCGTTGCCGACCACGAAGTCCAGATATGGGAATCGGCGGAGAAGCCCGGCCCCCTCCCGCTGGGCCAGGCAGCCCGCCACCCCCAGGCGCAGCCGGGGATTCTCGGCCTTCAGCGCCTGCAGGGTCCCCAGGCGGCTGAACAGCTTCTGTTCGGCCTTCTCGCGGATGCTGCAGCCGTTGAGAATCACCAGGTCGGCCTCGCCCTCGTCCTCGGTGAAGGTGTAGCCCTCCTTGGCGAGGACGCCAGCGATTCGGGCGGAATCCAGCTCGTTCGCCTGGCAGCCGAATGTTACGACCTTCACCTTGGGCATGGCCGACTCGCCTGGAAGCGGAAAGCCCTTTTCGGCGAACAGGATCACTCCGTGTCGTCTCTCACCGAAAACGGCTCCCGGATGGCCTTAGTAGAGGTGACAGGCGACCCAGTGCCGGGGGCCGATCTCGCGCAGCACTGGATCCTCCTTGTCGCAGCGGTCGAAGCGCTTGTGACAGCGCGTATGGAACCGGCACCCCCGCGGAGGGTGGATGGGACTGGGCGGATCACCCTCGAGGATGATGCGCTGGCGCTTGGTGGTGGGATCCGGGATGGGGATGGCCGACAGGAGAGCCTCGGTGTAGGGGTGGAGCGGCTTGGCGTACAACTCCTCGCCATCCGTCAGCTCCACGATCTGGCCCAGGTACATCACGGCGACCCGGTCGCTGATGTGTTCGACGACCCGGAGGTCGTGGGCGATAAACAGGTAGGTGAGGTCGAACTGCTCCTGGAGGTCCTCCAGGAGGTTGATGACCTGCGCCTGGATGGAAACGTCGAGGGCCGAGATGGGCTCGTCGGCGATGATGAGCTTTGGATTGACCGCCAGGGCGCGCGCGATGCCCACGCGCTGGCGCTGCCCGCCGCTGAACTCGTGGGGATACCGGTTCATCTGCTCGGGGCTCAACCCCACCTTGTGCAGCAGGTCCGCCACGCGCTCCCGCCGCTCCGCCTTGGTCTTGCAGAGCTTGTGGATGATGATCCCCTCGCCCACGATCTGCTCCACCGTCATGCGCGGGTTCAGCGAGGAGTACGGATCCTGGAAGATGATCTGCATCCGCTGCCGGAGGCGGCGCATCTCCGCCTTGTCGGCCTGGAAGATGGGGACCTTGTCGAAGATCACCTCGCCGGAAGTCGGCTCGATGAGGCGGAGGATGAGGCGCCCCGTGGTGGACTTGCCGCAGCCCGATTCGCCCACCAGGCCCAGCGTCTCGCCGTGCCTGAGGTCGAAGCTCACTCCGTCCACGGCGTGGACCTTGGCCGCCTCGCCCCAAAAGAATCCCCGCTTGATATCAAAGTACTTCGTGAGGTCCCGGACCTGGAGCAGCGTCTCGTTGGCCATGCACAGGTTCCCTTCAGTACAGGTAGCAGCGGACGCGGTGATTGGAGGCGACCTCTTTCAACTGGGGCTCCTCGCCGCTGCAGGGCTCGAAGAGCTTGGTACATCGCGCCTGGAACTTGCATCCCCTGGGGAGATCCAGCAGGTCCGGCACCATCCCGGGAATGGCCTGCAGGCGGGCGCGGCGCTCCGCCTTTTCGAGGCGCGGAATGGAGTTCAGCAGCCCTTGTGTATACGGGTGCTTGGGGCTGGTGAAGAGCTCCTTGACCGGGGCCTCTTCCACCACGCGTCCTGCGTACATCACCGCCACGCGGGCGGCGGTGTCCGCCACCACTCCCAGATCGTGGGTGATGAGCACGACCGCCATTCCCAGTTTCGCTTTGAGCTCGTTGAGCAGCTCCAGGATCTGGGCCTGGATCGTCACGTCCAGCGCGGTGGTGGGCTCGTCGGCGATCAGGAGCTGCGGGTTACACGACAGGGCCATGGCGATCATCACCCGCTGCCGCATGCCCCCCGACATCTGGTGCGGGTACTCCTTCACCCGCCTCTCCGGATCCGCCATGCGCACTATGCGCAGCATCTCGATGGCCTTGTTCCAGGATTCGCGCTTGGAGAGTCTTTGGTGAAGGCGGATGCCCTCGGCGATTTGATCGCCCACGGTGAACACCGGGTTCAGGGACGTCATGGGCTCCTGGAAGATCATCGAGATGGAAGCCCCCCGCACCTTCCGCATTTCGTACTCGGGCAGTTGCAGGAGATCCCGACCCTCCAGGTAAATATTGCCGCTTACGATCTTCCCCGGAGGGTTCGGGATCAGCCGGAGCACCGAGAGCGCCGTCACGCTCTTCCCGCAACCCGACTCCCCCACGACCCCCAGGGTCTCACCCTTGCGAACCGTGAGGCTGACCCCGTCCACCGCCCGCACCGTCCCCGCCTCGGTGAAGAAATGGGTTTGCAGTCCTTCGATCCTCAGCAGGGCGCCGTTCTTGTGTTGCTGGCTGCCATTCATGGGTTGCCCTTTGTGTGAGGTCCAACTGATGAAAGCGCCCGTGAGTCTAACATCGGCGCCAGAGCAGTTCAAGCCCAAAAACAGGTAGGGCCCGGTGCTTCCCGCCACGCTGCCGATGGTCGGATTCGGACTTCCACAACCTCCCTCAGGGCGGGGCCCGGGTTAGCGGCCGGAGGTGACTCGCTGACCCAAGTCGCCTCGGAGGCCGTCGCCCCGTCGGCCTCGCGAGACCCATCGTCGGCCATCACGAAAGCGCATCCTGGTCAACGTGCAGATGCGACCTGTGGATCCAAGGCGTCTCGGAGGCCGTCTCCCAGGAAATTCAGCGAGAGCAACGTCACCGTCAACGCCAGGCCCGGGAACAGAATCAACCAGGGGTAGGTTTCCATGGCGGCCGCCCCCTCTGAGGCCAGCGATCCCCAGCTCGCCATGGGCGGCTGGACCCCGAGGCCCAGGAAGCTCAGGAACGCCTCTTCCAACATGACCGCCGGGACCGTGAGGGTGGCATACACAACGATCGGCCCCAGGGCGTTGGGCAGGACGTGCCGCACGAGGAGACGTGCCGGCGAGGCGCCGATGGCCTGGGCGGAGAGGACGAACTCTCGCGTCTTCAGGACGAGGACTTGGCCGCGCACGATGCGGGCCATGGTCAGCCATTGCACTGCCCCCAGGGCTATGAACAGGTTCAGGATGTTGCGACCGAAGATCACCATTAGGATGATGACGAAAAACATGAAGGGGAGCCCGTAGAGAATGTCCACCGCCCGCATCATCAGGTGATCCACGCGGCCGCCCCTAGATCCCGAGACGGAGCCATAAGTCACGCCGATGCTCAGGCTCACCAAGGTGGCCAGGATGCCCACCGCGAAGGAAATGCGTGCGCCGTACAGGATGCGCGTGAAAAGATCGCGGCCCAGCTCGTCCGTCCCCAGAAGGTGGGTTCGGGTCGGCGGCTTGGCCCCGTATTGAAGGTTTGTCCTGTCGAACGGGAACGGGGCGATCCACGGGGCCAGCACGGCCGACAGGACGAAGCCCACCAAGACTAAGAGGCCCAGCATGGCGAGCCGGTTCCGGCGCAGTCGGCGTAGCGCGTCGTGCCACGGCGACGCCCCCGATCTTTCCAAATGGGGAATGCGGATCACCCAGGGGGTACCCGAATGCGGAATGTCCGACGCCGCCTGAGGTTCTCGGCGCTCGCCGCTCGGCGCTTGACTGCTCATTGCACCTGCACCCTCGGATCGAGATATGCGTACAACACATCCACGATCAGGTTGAAGACGAGCAGGAGGACGCTGTAGAACACCACCGTCCCCAGGACCATGGTGTAATCCCGGTTGAGGGCGCTGCCCACGAAGTAGCGGCCGATGCCCGGGATGCTGAAGATCGTCTCCACCACCACGGACCCGGTGAGGACCGCTGCCGAGGCCGGCCCCAGGTACGTCACGACCGGCAGGATCGCGCCCGGCAAGGCGTGACGCAGCACCACCGTCGCCTCGCGGAGGCCCTTGGCGCGGGCGGTGCGAATGAAGTCCTGGCCGATGACCTCCAGCATGCCGGCCCGCGTAAGCCGGGCTACATAGGCGGCATAGAACGTGCCGAGCGTGACCGATGGCAGGATGAGGTGGCGCCAGGTCCCCCACCCCGCCACGGGCAGCCATCTCAAGCCCAGAGCGAACACCAGCATCAGGATCGGCCCTAGCACGAAGTTGGGCACTGAGACCCCGAAGAGCGCAAAGGACATGGTGAGGTAATCCACGAAAGCGTTTCGCCGCAGGCCGGCCAGAATGCCCGCCGTGCCGCCCAGCGCCAGCGCAACGCCCAGGGCGCACAGGCCCAGCGTCACCGAGACAGGGAACCCGAGGCTCAGGAGTTCGTTGACCGAACGGTCGGGGTACCGGAAGGAGGGGCCCAGATCGCCTCGTGCCACGTCGCCGAGATACCGGAGGTACTGACGCCAGATGGGCTCCTCCAGGTGATAGCGGGCCTCGATGTTCGCCCGCACCTGATCCGGGAGGGCTCGCTCTTGATCGAACGGCCCGCCCGGCGCCAGGCGCATCATGAAGAACGACAGGGAGACCATAACGAACAGGATGGGCGCAAATCCTGCCACACGGCGGAGGATGTAGCCGAGCACGGTCGCGTCACCGCTCCAGGCTGATGTACTTGAGCGGATGCATGTCGAGGATGTTGGGATACCAGCCCTTCACCCAACGGCTCAGCATGCCCTTGTTGACATAGGTGAACAGAGGCATGATGGGCAAGTCGTCCACCACCAGGATCTTCTCGGCCTCCTGCAGGGCGCGCATTCGGTCCTTGGGGTTCACGATCTTGCACGCGGCCTGGCCGATGAGGTCGTCGTACCGCTTGTTCGACCACCCGGTCTGATTGTTCCCGCCCCCGGTGACCCACAGGTCCAGGAAGGTGTTGGGGTCCACGTAATCCCCGATCCATCCCGCCCGGGAGATCTGGTAGTCGAGGCTGTTCTGCCGGGCCAGGTACACCTTCCACTCGACGTTGACCAGGTCCACCTGGATGCCCAGGTTCTCCTTCCACATCTGCTGAACCGCCTGGGTGACGACGCGGTGCAGCTCGTTGGTGTTGTACAAGAGTTCGACTTTGGGGAACCCCTTGCCATCCTGGTACCCCGCCTCCGCCAGCAGCGTCTTCGCCGCGGCTACGTCGAAGCTGAGGCTCTTTACCCCCTCATAGCCGCGCATGCCGGCCGGGACGAAGGCGCTCGTCGGGATCTCACCGGCCTTTGTCACGAACTTCGTCAGGGATTCCCGATCCACCGCCATGCTCAGGGCCTTGCGGACGCGGACGTCGTTGACAGGAGGCTTCGTGACATTGAAGCGAATGTAATAGGTCCCGAGGTACGGCGTCACATAGGATTCAGGCCGGCTCCGCGCCGCGTCGATCTGCGATGTGGGAACCTGGGGCACCCAGTCGCTTTCTCCCGCCAGGAACTGCTTGTACGCGGTGTTGACGTCATCCGTCGGGAGAAAGACAACTCTCTGGAGCTTCACCCTTCCCGCGTCCCAGTGCTGTGGATTCTTCTCCAACACCAGTTCCCTCTGCGGCACCCAACTGACCAGCCGGAATGGGCCATTGCTCACGATCTTGCCGGGCTTGCCCCAGTCCTTCCCGTGGGCCTCGATGGCCCAGCGAGGCACAGGATACAGCGTATCGGAGCTCGTGAGGTCGAGGAAGTACGCTGTCGGGCAGCGCAGAGTGACCTGGAGGGTTTGGTCATCCAGCGCCTTCACTCCCACCTGCGAGAAATCGATGATCCGGCTCTTGTTGTAGTCCTCGCCGTTCTTCAGGTAGAAGAGCTGCTGCGCGTACTTCGCCCCCATCTTCGGGTTCAGAACCCGTTCCCAGGCGTAGACGAAGTCGTGGGCCGTCACCGGTTTGCCATCGGTCCAGCGCGCATCACGCAACTTGAAAGTGTAGACAAGGCCGTCTTTGGAGATCTTCCACGAGGTGGCCATGCCAGGCCGAGGGGATAAGTCTTTCGGGTCGGTTGTGGTAAGCCCCTCGAACAGGTTGCTGAGGATCCGGTGCTCTGGCACGCCTGTAACCGCACCGGGGTCGAGGCTTTCCGGTTCGACCATGTTATTGATGCGGAAGACCTGCCCCTCCGCGCCCGGCGTCAGGAACGGAGCCCCGGTGGAGACAGCCACGAGCACCGTGAAAGCTACAATCCACTCCCGCACGTGCATGGCCATCTTCTTTCTTCTGCCTCAGGTCCGAAGCCGGGGGTCCAGCGCGTCGCGCAGCGCGTCTCCCACCAGGTTGAAGCCGAGGACCGAGAGCATGATGGCCGCTCCTGGAAAGAAAAAGGCCCACCAAGCCCCGCTGGTGAAAAACTTGTAGCTGTCCGCCAGCATGGCCCCCCACTCCGGCATCGGGGGCTGCGCCCCGAGACCGAGGAATCCAAGCGCTGCCGCCTCCAGTATGGCGAAGGCGATGGCGAGGGTCGTCTGCACCGAAATCGGTGGAAGGGTGTTCGGGAAGATATGCCACAGCACGATCCGACGGGCGCTGCCCCCAAGCCCTCTCGCGGCGGTGACGAACTCGCGCTCTTTCAGGGCCAGGACCTCGCCCCGGGTGATCCGCGCGTAGAATGGGATGGAGACGACACTGATGGCGATGAGGGAATTGCGGAGGCCGGGGCCGATCATTGCCACGATGGCAATGGCCAGGAGGGTTGCCGGAAAGGCAAGCAGGATGTCCATGCAGAACATGATGTACAGATCCACGCGACGGCCCGCATACCCGGCCATAAGGCCCAGGAGGGATCCGACCAGGGCCGCGACCACGACCGAGCCCACCCCCAGACCGAGGGAAACACGAGCCCCGTGGAAGATTCGTATCAGGATATCCCGACCCAGGGCGTCGGTCCCAAAGGGATGCGTCCAGCTCGGAGGCTTGAGGCGAGCCAGGAGGTCCGCATCCACCTGGGGGTTGTATGGAAGAAAGACGGGGCTGAGGACGGCCATCAGGGTGAAAACGGCGATGATGACGAGTCCTCCCCGGGCCACACGGTTGGCCAGCAGCCGGTGCAGGGCTGCATCCAGGGGGCTTCGCCCCCGCCCCGCTATGGCGATAGCGGGAAGCTCAATCGTACTTGATGCGGGGATCGACTGAGGCATAGAGCACATCCGTGAGGAGATTCACCATGACGAATATCGTCGCGATGAACAGTGTCGCACCCTGGACGATGGGATAGTCCCGCGCCTGGATGGACTCGTAGATCCAGAGGCCAATGCCAGGCCAGGAGAAGATGGTCTCGGTCAGGATGGCCCCGGCCAGCAGACGCCCCACCTGAAGTCCCGTGACGGTCATGACGGGGAGCAGCGCGTTCCGCATGGCATGCCGCAGGATCACCGCCCGCTGGGGAAGGCCCTTGGATTCGGCAGTCCGGATGTAATCCTGGGAAAGCACCTCCAGCAGGCTGGCGCGCGTCATCCGGGCGATGACAGCCATGGGGATCGTGGAAAGGGCTATTGCCGGAAGGATCAGATGGCGCAGGCTTGAAACCAGTGCACTCCAGTTCCCCGCGAGTAGGCTGTCCAGGATATTGAAGTGCGTCACCGTAACCAGAGTCACGTCGGTCCCCAGGCGGAAGCCGGTCGGCAGCCACCCCAACACCACGCCGAAGCACCAGGCCAGCATGAGGCCCAGCCAGAAGATCGGCATCGAGACACCGGCCAGCGCCACCAGCCGGGAGAACCCGTCGAAGAACGAATTTCGCCAGACCGCGGAGATGATCCCCATGGGAACGCCGACGAGGATGGCGATGAGGATGGCCGAGGTGGCCAGCTCCACCGTCGCCGGGAACCGCCGCACGAGGTCCCGCAGGACCGGGTCGCCCCGCAGGATCGAGGCTCCTAGGTCACCGTGGAGGATCTTGCCGACGTAGATGAAATATTGCGTATACAGTGGTTGGTCGAGGCCGAGTTGCGCCCGCACCTCCGCCACCCGCTGGGGCGTCGCCCGCTCTCCCAGCATGGCGACGGCTGGATCACCCGGGATGAGATGAGTGAAACTGAAAACGATGAGGGAGACCCCGATGAGGACGGGGACGATGGTCAGGAATCGTTTGATGGCGTATTGGCCCATGTCGTCCCCGTCCTCGGCTCGCCTTCGAGGCTATTCCTGGAAATACACGGTGTTGAAGAATTCGCTGTTGGTGGGGTTCGCCACGTACCCTTTCACCTTCTTCTGGAACGGGATCGGCGGCTGATTGTGCGCGATGAAGAGTCGGGCCACGTCATCGTGGATCATCTGTTCCGCCTTGCGATACAGTTCGGCCCGCTTTCCCTGATCCGTCAGCTTCTGCGCCTGCAGCAGGATTTCGGTCAGCGGCTGATTGGTATAGAACCCCTCACGCGATGCACCCGGCGAACAGAAGAAGTAGCAGACGAAGTTGTCCGGATCGCCATTATCTCCGGTCCAACCCAGCATGTACAGGGGGAGCTGCCCATTCTTCCGCTTGTCGAGGTAGACCGTCCAATCCGTCGTCTGGAGCTGCACCGTGATCCCCGCCTTGGCCAGGTCGGCCGCCATCGCCTCGCCAATCTCTTTGGGATTCGGATAGTACGGTCGCGAGACCGGCATGTACCAGAACTGGAGCGGCTCCTTCTTGCCGTCGTCCCAGGTGATTTCCTTGAGTCCCTGCGGGAAGCCAGCCTCCTTCAGGAGATCGCGCGCCCGCTGGGGGTTATATTCGTAATCCTTCAGCTCCTTGTTGTAACCCCAGAGGGACGGGGGCTGGAACTCCTTGGCCACCAGGCCAAGCCCGCCGTACAGGGCATCCACGATCCCCTTCTTGTTGATGGCGTGGGCGATGGCCATCCGCACGCGCTTATCCTGAAACTCCTTCACCTTGAAGTTGAAGGCCAGGTATCCCGTCGTGTTGGTCGGGCGGAGGATGATCTGGAGGTTCGGATCCGCCCGGACCACCTTCACGTCATCGGGGTTCAGCCCCTCGAAGCCCTGGATCTCGCCTGCCTTCAGGCCTGCCAGGCGCTGGGAGTTGTCCTTGATATTGCGGACGACCACCCGAGATATTTTGGCAGCGTGCGCTTTGTCCCAGTAATCCGGATTAGCCTCGAGGATGACCTCCTGGCCGACCTTCCACTCCACGAACTTGTAGGGTCCCGTCCCCACCGGATGTTTGCCGAATTCTACGCCCCACTTCTCTACGGCCGTCGGGCTCACAATGTCGAACACGAACATCGCCAGATTGGCCAGGAATGGTCCCTGAGGGGACTTGAGTGTCACGCGGACCGTGGTGGGATTCACGGCCTCGACCTTGGTGATGAGACTCTTGTCGTCGAAGCCGCCGAACTGTGCCTCATAATACTCAAACGTCTTTCCAGCCTTGATCTGGTTTTCGTGCTGGGGGTGTGTGCTGAGGCGCCACCGGTCGAAATTCCACACCACGGCGGCGGCGTCGAAGGGAGTGCCGTCGTGGAACTTCACGTTCTTTCGCAGGGTGAAGGTCCAGACCGTGCCGTCGGCGCTCACCGACCACTTCTCGGCCAGGGAGGGAATGACATTCGTCGTGGACCCGTCGTATTTCACGAGCCCCTCGGAGACTTGTCGGGTAATTCGGTTGGAGATCCCGTCGGTGATCACGGCGGGATCTAATTCCACCGGCTCCCCCTGGTTTCCGAAGACGAACGTGGTCTGCGCGACGGCAGGTCCCGCTCCGAGAAGCATCCCGGCGAGCGCGATGCCAATAGTCACCCACGCGATGAGTCTCATGGTCTTCCCTCCTTGTCCTCATTGGATAATGCCATGCCCGCGCCGTACCGGCCCCTGGCTGCCCGGACCGCCTCGGCGCCGCCCCCTGTCACCTAACCCAGCCCCTTCACGGCCTCCGCCATTCGATCCATGCCCTCCTTGATGTTCTCCAGCGAGGTGGCGTAGGAAATTCGGACGTGCTCGTCGTTGCCAAACTCGATCCCGGGCACGACCGCGATCCGCGCCACCTCCAGCAGGTAGGTCGTGAAGTCGCTGGAGTTCCGGATGATTGTTCCGGCGTAATGCCGGCCGTACATTCCAGAGACATTGGGGAAAACGTAGAAAGCCCCCTGCGGCTTGATGCACCTGATCCCGGGCATGGCGTTCAGCCGCTCGACGATATAGCGCCGTCGGCGGTCGAACTCCTCCCGCATGCGCTGGACCGTCACCTGGGGGCCGGTCAGCGCCGCCACGGCGGCCCGTTGCGCGATGGAGGTCGGGTTGGAGGTTTCTTGGCTCTGCAGACCGTCCATCGCCCGGATGATCTCCTTGGAGGCCGCAGTGTATCCGACCCGCCACCCCGTCATGGAATAGGCCTTGGAGAGCGAGTTGAGCACAATCGTCTGTGCGTACACCCGATCGCTGAGCGATGCGATGCTGAGGTGCTGATGCTCATCGTACACCAGGGCCTCGTAAGTCTCGTCAGAGAGAAGCCAGAACCCCCCATTCTGTCGCCAGGTCCGCCAAGCTCTCCAGCCCTGCCAAGGAGACGGCCGCGCCGGTGGGATTGCATGGTGGGTTCAGAAGTAGGATCTTCGTGCGGGGGGTCACCAGCGGCTCCACCAGCTCCCGGTGCAGGCGAAATCCCTCGCGCTCATGGGTCTGGACGAAGACCGGTTTCCCGCCACATACCTTTACCTGCTCGGGAAAGCTCACCCAGTAGGGGGCGGGGATGATGACCTCGTCCCCCGGCTCCAAGAGCGCCTGGAACACGTTGAAGAGCGAGTGCTTGCCCCCGCAGGAGATGAGGATCTGGTCGCGCGTGTACACGAGGTCATTGTCCCGCTTCAGCTTGGTCGTCACGGCATCCTTCAGTTCGTCGATCCCGCCTGAGGCAGTGTACTTGGTGAAACCCTCGCGGATGGCCTGGATGGCCGCTTCCTTGATGTGCTCGGGTGTGTCGAAGTCGGGTTCTCCCTGGCCGAAGCCGATCACGTCAATGCCCTGGGCGCGCAGGCGGCGCGCCGTGGCGGCGATGACCACGGTCGCCGAAGGAACGAGATTCCGCGCCCGCTGCGAAATGCTCATCACTCCCCCTCCCTTTTCCCTACGAATGTTCCCTACGAATGTGCTCGACGGGCGCGCTCCTTGAGCAGCTTGGATGCCAGGGGCGGGACCAAGTCGTCGACATTGCCCCCGAGGAGCGCCACCTCCTTCACGAGTCGCGAGCTGAGATACGTGTACGCCTGATTCGGCATGAGGAAAACCGTCTCGACGTCCTCGCTGATCTTCCGGTTCATGAGGGCCATGGCGAACTCCGCCTCGAAGTCGGAGACGGCACGCACCCCTCGGAGGATGACCTGCGCGCCTTTCTTCCGGACGTAGTCCACCGTCAGGTCATCAAAGGTGTCTATCTCCACCCCCCCCAGCCCCCCGATGGCTTCCTGGATGATGGCCAGCCGCTCTTCCACGGCGAAGAGTGGGCTCTTGTGTGGATTGCGCGCCACGGCGACGACGAGTCGCGGGAAAATCCGGAGCGCTCGCAGGACGAGGTCGATGTGGCCGTTGGTGAACGGGTCGAACGTTCCGGGGTACACCACCGTTACTTGCATGCCTCCTCCTTCGTGTAGAGCGCGAGGCTGCTCTCCCCGTAGCGCCGATGCCAGGTCCGTCGAAGGACACCAGCGTAATCGGGCAGCCCGCTCTTGTGGAAGGCCTGGGCCACGAGAGCGCCATTTTCGCCTAAAAGGGCCCCGTCGGCAAGCATTTCGATGCAGCGAACCGCCAGATCCCCCGCATAGGGCGGATCCAAGAAAATGCAGTTGAACGTCTCGCCGGCAGCCTGGAAGCGTCTCAGGGCTGGGAAGACGTCGCCCACGATGACCCGTGCCCGCGACGTGAGGCCCAGCCTCGCTAGGTTGGATCGGAGGGCCCCTACCGCGCGGCGATCCCGCTCGATGAACGTGACGTTCGCGGCCCCCCGGCTGAGCGCCTCCAGACCAACCGATCCCGTCCCCGCGAAAAGGTCGAGCAGGCGCCCCTCCAGGATTCGATCCCCCAGGACATTGAAGACCGCCTGGCGCAGGAGGTCGGAGGTCGGCCGCGTGATCCTTCCTTTCGCACTCTGAAGCCTCCGTCCCCGGTGTTCCCCCGCGCTGATCCGCATCCTTCTGCCGTTCTCCTGATTGCCAAATTGCCAGGCTGCCCAATTGCCAGTTCACCCAACCTGTGCCAGACCGAGGCGGGCGGCCCATCGCTCCTCCACTGCTGCGCGGACTTCCGCCCACCCCCCGCCCAGTGCCGGCGCCTCTGCCAGCGCAGCCGTCGCCTCGGCCCGGGCGGCCTCCAGCAGGCGGAGATCGGTCGCGAGGTCCCCCAGGTGAAAGTCATCCAGGCCGGATTGTCGCGTGCCGAAAAATTCGCCTGGGCCACGCAGCTTCAGGTCCGCTTCCGCCAGCGCGAATCCGTCGTGCTCGCGTGTCAGGGCCTCCAGCCGGGCCCGCGCATCCTCTCCGATCTCCTGCCGATCGGCCACGACAAAGCACACGGCCGGGCGATCCGCTCGCCCCACGCGCCCGCGGAGCTGGTGAAGCTGCGCCAGCCCAAGGCGATCGGCATCCTCGATGACGATGGCCGTGGCCTCGGGGACGTCCACCCCCACCTCGACCACCGTCGTCGCCACCAGGAGGCGAATCGTTCCCTCGCGGAAGGCCGCCATCGTCGTCGCCTTCTCCGCGGAGGGCAGCCGGCCGTGAACCAGCCCGACCCTGAACATGCCCAGGGGCCCTCGCCGGTAAAGGTCGGCCGTCTGGACGGCCGCCTTCAGTTCCGCCGCCGACTCTTCGACCACCGGGCAGACGATGTAGGCGCGCTCGCCCCGAGCCAGGCGTGTCCTCAGGTCGCCTTCGATCCGCGATCGCTCCCGGTCCTCGACCCAGATGGTCGCGACGCGCTCGCGCCCCGGCGGCATCTCGTCGATCACGGAGAGATCCAGGTCCCCGTAGAGCACCAGGGCAAGGCTGCGCGGAATGGGTGTGGCCGTCATGACCAGCACGTCCGGGTGGACGGCCTTCCGCTGGAGGCCCGCGCGTTGCAAGACCCCGAACCGGTGCTGCTCGTCCACCACAACGAAGCCCAGGCAACCGAAAGCTACCTCTGGCTGCAGGAGGGCATGGGTCCCAATGGCGAGACATGGCGACGTGCCGGCCAGAAGGTCCAGCGCCTGCCGCCGGAGGGGCCCGGCTGTGGCGCCGGCCAGGTGCACCACCGGGACCCCCAGGGGCTCGACCAGCGTCCGCGCGCGCTCGGCGTGTTGCGCCGCCAGGATCTCCGTCGGGGCCATGATCGCCGCCTGATAGCCGCTGCCGATCGCCGCGAGCGCAGCCAGGAAGGCCACGATGGTTTTGCCCGAGCCGACATCCCCCTGGAGGAGCCGCTGCATCGGCCGGGGCTGTGCCATGTCCTCCCAAATAGCCTGAAGCGCGCGCTCCTGTGCGGCCGTCAGCGTGAAGGGCAAGACCTCCCGCGCGCGCTCTACCAGGGCATTCGGCGCCCGGAAAGCAATCCCGGCCTCCGTCGCGCGGGCCGCGCGCTGCCGGAGCATCGCTAGGCTGAACAGGAAAAATTCGTCGAAGGCGAGCCGGCGCCGTCCCGCCGCCGCCTCGGCCATCTCCTTCGGGAGGTGGAGGGCCTCCACCGCGCGAGCCAGCGGGAGCAGATGCTGTCGCCCGCGCACGGCCGCGGGCAAGGGATCCGCCAACGCCGCGGCCTGCTCCCGCACTAGGTCCGCCAGCCACCGTCGGAGGAACCGCTGGCTCATCCCGGCCGTGAGCGGATAGATGGGAACGATGCGTCCCGTGTGATAGTGGCTGTCCCGGCCGTCCTGGATCTCGCGTTCGGGGTTCACCATCTCCCGCGGGGGATAGGGGGTCACCCGGCCGGCCAGGATGATCCGCTGGCCCCGGCGCAGCGTACGGGCGAGATAGGCCTGCCGGTACCAGCGCACCAGAAGTGTCCCCGTCCCGTCCTCCAGCATCACCTCGCAATACGGGATCCCCCGCCGCGTCCGCCCCACGCCGACCGCCTTCACGGACCCGGCGACGGTCTGAAACTCTCCCAGCCGCAGGCGGCCGATTGGCAGGAGGGCCCGCCGGTCTTCGTAGCGCCGGGGGACGAGGAGCAGCGCATCCCCCACCGTCCGCACGCCGAGGCGTTCAAGGCATTCCCCTCGGGACGGACCGATGCCCCGGAGCGAGCGCACGGGGGTGTGCAGGCTGACCCGAGAGGGGGCTGTAGCGGGGGAAAAGCCTTGCCTTGGGCGGGCCAATTCAGTATAGTCTGGCGCCGTCATTTCCCGGCATCCAGACCCGGACACCCGCCACAGGTGGGTGCCCCGCCAACGGCGGGGTGCCAAAGGGAGAGGATCCGTATGCCTGCCACTCGATGTGAAATCTGCGGGAAGGGCCCGCAATTCGGCGCCCAGGTGAGCCACGCCCACAACGTCTCGACCAAGAAGCGCTACCCTAACGTCCAGCGGGTCCGCGTCATAATCCAGGGTGCGCCTCGCTACCGCCACGTCTGCACCCGCTGCCTGCGCTCCGGCAAGGTCCAGAAGGCCGCCTAGCCGTTTCACGCCTCACGTTTCACGACTCGTGAAACGTAAAACGTGAGACGTCAGAGCGATCTCACCCGCTCGACGCCGACCACGCCGTCCACCTTCTGGATCGCCTGCATCGCCGCCTGAAGCTGGCGGAGATCGTTCACCTCCAGGACGAATGTGTTCACACCCGTCCGCTCCTCCGTCACGCGGATCTCGGCCTGGGCGATGTTGGTGTTGGTCTCCGAGATGGCGGTGCTGATCTCGGCCAGGATGCCGGGCCGATCCTTTCCGATCTGCACCCGGATCTTCACCTGGTGCGCCCCCTTGCGCTGGCCATCCCAGTGCACCGCGATCTGCCGCTCCGGGTCCGCCATCAGGCTCACCGCGTTGGGGCAATCCAGCGTGTGTATGGAGACCCCGCGGCCCCGCGTGATGAAGCCGATGATCTCGTCGCCGGGCACCGGGCTGCAGCACTTCGAGAAGCGGACCAGGATGTCGTCGATCCCGCGGATGCGCACCCCCTCATCTGTCGGGCGCGGCTTTGCCGGCTTCCGCTCCGCCTTCTTGCCTCGCGCCTCCTCCGCCTCGGTGAGGGCCTGCATCTCCTCCGGCGGCAGCAGCCGCGCCACCGCCTGCCGCGGCGAGACCTTGCCGTAGCCCACGGCCGCGAAGAACTCGTCTTCCGAACCGACCCCATAGCGCTCCAGCACGGCCGACAGGAGTTCCGGCTTGAGAAGCTGGGCCGGACTCTTCCCCAGGCGGCGGATCTCCTTCTCCAGCATCTCACGGCCCAGGCTGACGCTCCGCGCGCGCTCCTCGTTCTTGATCCACTGCCGGATCTTGCTCCGCGCCCGGGGCGTCTTGACGATCTTCAGCCAGTCCCGACTGGGCACGTGGCTCGGGGAGGTCAGGATCTCGACGATGTCGCCGTTCTGCAGTTCGGTCCGGAGCGGGACGAGGCGCCCGTTGACCTTGGCCCCCACGCAGCGCAGGCCCACGTCGGTGTGGACCGCGAAGGCGAAGTCGATGGGCGTGGCCCCCTTGGGGAAGGGCTTGACGTCGCCCCGAGGAGTGAAGACGTAAACCTCGTCCGGGAAGAGGTCCACCTTCAAGGTGTGCAGGAACTCCTTCGAGTCCTTCAGCTCCCGCTGCCACTCCATGAGCTGGCGCAGCCAGACGAAGCTCTGGTCCGTCGGATCGATGCTGCTCCGGCCTTCCTTGTACTTCCAGTGGGCGGCGATCCCCTCCTCCGCGACCCGATGCATCTCCCAGGTGCGGATCTGGATCTCGACGGGGTCGCCCTTGGGGCCGATCACGGTCGTGTGGAGCGACTGGTATCCGTTGCTCTTGGGCACCGCGATGAAGTCCTTGAACCGCTGGGAAATTGGCTTCCACAGGGTGTGAATGACCCCCAGGGTGCCGTAGCAATCCTTGAGAGAATCGGTGATCACCCGGACGGCCGTCAGGTCGTAGATCTCGTCGAACTCCTTCTTCTGGTCCTGCATCTTCTTGTAGATACTGTAGAAATGTTTCGGCCGGCCAGTGATCTGGGCCTTGATGTCCACCTCGGCGATCTTCTTCTCGAGCACGCCGATGACCTCGTTGATGTCTCCCTCCCGCTCCTGGCGCTTGTGGGCAATGCGCGTCGCAAGGTCTTGGTACGCCTCCGAGTCCAGATACTGCAGAGCCAGGTCCTCCAGCTCGGCCTTGATCCAGTAGATCCCCAGCCGGTGGGACAACGGCGCGTAGATATCCAGCGTCTCCCGGGCGATGAGCTGGCGCTTGGCCTCGGGCAGCGGCCCCAGCGTGCGCATGTTGTGCAGGCGGTCGGAAAGCTTGACCAGGATCACCCGGATGTCCTTGGACATGGCCAGGACCATCTTCCGGATGTTCTCCGCCTGGGCCTCCTCCCGGGTGCTGAAGGGGATGCGGGACAGCTTGGTGACCCCGTCCACCAGGGCCGCGACCTCGCCGCCGAAATGCTCCTGGATCTCCTCCTGAGTGGCCTTGGTATCTTCCACCACGTCGTGGAGCAGACCGGCCGCAACGGTGGCCGTATCCATGCGAAGTTCGGTGAGGATGCCGGCAACTTCCAGGGGATGGCTGAGGTAAGGCTCGCCAGAGATCCGCTCTTGCCCCTTGTGGGCCTTGGCGGCGAAGACATACGCCCGCATGACGGGGTCGACGTCCGCCTGAGGGTTATACTCGTGAAGCTTGTCCAGGATGCCTTCGATTCGCAATTCACTGCCTCTGCGCTACGGAGCGCTAAGTGCAGTGTAACACGCCATTTTTTAGCCTTTCAAGGATTATCTATTCGCCGCGCCAGTGGATGGCTCGCGCCCCAAGAGCACCGCCGACTTCAGGCCAGAGCGATCTTGGCTTGAAGCCTACTCCGGGGGATGGCGCCCTCGCGAAGGATGCGGGCGGGCTGGGTGGTGCAGTCAATCACTGTAGATGGCACACCGAGGGCTACGCGCCCGCCATCCAGGATGAGGTCAATCTGGCCCCCGACGGCCTTCTGCACGGTCTTGGCATCCGAGGGATCGGCCCCCCCGGACTTGTTGGCGCTCGTCCCGATGATGGGTCCGGCAAAGGCCGCCAGAAGCGCTTTTGCCACGGAGCCGGCCGGCATCCGAAGCCCGACGGTGCCGGCGGCCCCCCTGAGGATGGAGGGGATCTTCGGAGAGGCCTTCACCACTACGGTGAGGGCGCCGGGCCAGAGAGCCTGCATGAGGCTTCGGACTCCATCCGGCAGGTCTGCGGTCAAGTCCGCCGCCACCTCCACCGAGGGGACCAGCACGCTCAGGGGCTTGCCGTGGTGGCGGCCCTTCACCGTGAGCACCCGATCGATAGCCGCGGGGTCCAGGGCATTCGCTCCCAGGGCATACAGGGTGTCGGTGGGAAAGGCCACCAGGCCCCCCTGGCGCAGAGCCTCGCAGGCCTGCTGGATGACCTCAGGTTGCACGTTCTTTGGATCCACCTGGAGCACTCGTGTCTTCACTGGGCATCACTCCATTGCGAGACGTCCACGTTGGGACAACCCACCGGCGGACTTCCCTCGAAGGCTGCTGGCCGGTGCAGGCCCCGTCGTTCATTGCGTGCCGTCGATCGTCCTGCTCAGCGCTTTGCCGGACGCGTGCGATTCCTCGTAGGGGAAATCCCGGTCAGCTGCTCGAACCAGCCTTGCAGGCTCCCCCCTTTTCGCGTCACATACACAACGTATGGCGAGGTGGCCAGGTCCCCGTTCTTATCCCAGCGGAGCCGCCCGAGGGTTCCATCGTACTCCATGGTATGCATGACCTTCAGGACCTTGCGCAGTTCCTCCTTCGAATTCGTCGAGGGCTTGGCGATCTGGATGGCGCGCATCAGCATCCCCATGGCATCGTAGGTGTAGAGGACGTACGGGCCGATGGGGCCGTAACGTGCTTCGAACCGCTGGATGAACGGTCCCGCCGCGGGCAGCAGTCGCGGGTCGGGCGCAAAGGTGAGATAGGTGCCGCTGGCCGCCTCCTCGCCGGCGATCTTGACGAACTCCGGGTCCAGGACCCCATCGCCGCTGACGAAGGCTGCCTTCATTCCCGCCTGCCGCATCTGCCGGACCAAATAACCGCCCTCGCGGAAGATGCCCCCAAAGTACACGACATCCGGTTCCCTCGTTTTCAGGCGGGCCACCACCCCGCTGAAGTCCTTGTCGCCCTGGGCGATCTCCTCCACCGCGACAACGATCCGCCGTCCCGCGCGGCGCTCCACCGTCCGGATCAGCGTGTCGGCCAGCGTCCGGCCGTACTCGGTCCGATCGCTCACCACCGCGATGCGGCGGGCGCGGAGCCGCGACAGGATGAACTCGGCCGCAGCGAGCGCGTGTTGATCGTCCCGCCCCGACACGCGAAAGACGTTGTCGAAGCCCTGCGCCGTGAGCCACGGGTGCGTCGAGGTGGCCGTCACCATGGGAATGCCCGCCTGATAGTACACCGACGACGCCGGAATGGAGGAGCTGGAATAGAAATGACCGACGACGCCCCAAACGCCGTCCTGGATCAGCTTCTCGGCGACGGCCACCGCCTGTTTCGGGTCGAACTGGTCATCCCCAAGGACGAGTTGCACCTTCCGTCCGAGCTTCTCGGTCCAGTCGGCGACGGCCAGCTCGGCGGCCTGGCGCATGCTCTGTCCGATGCGGCCCGCCTCGCCCGCCATGGGGATCACGAGGCCGAGCTTGACCGGAGGCAGCTCCCCCGCCCAAGCGGGGGACGCCAGGACCGCGCCCAAGAGGAGCCAGCACCATCGCATGGCTTGCGCTCAGGCGCCTTCGCCCAGGTAGGCGCGCTTGACGTCGGGATACTCTTGCAACTCCACCGCCGAGCCGTGGAGGGCGGCCGAGGGGAAGCGCCGACCCACGAGGCGGCCGAGCCCGCCGTCGACTTTTCCACCTGCGTAACCTGTCATTGCCTCACTCGATCATGACTCTCCCAAGTACGCTTTGCGCACCATCTCGTTTTCGCTCAGATTCTCTGCGCTGTCGTGCAGCACGATGCGTCCGGTCTGCAGCACATAGCCCCGACTCGCCACCTGGAGTGCCATGAGCGCGTTCTGCTCGACCAGGAGGATCGTGGTGCCCTGCGCGTGAATGTCTTGGATGATCTGGAAAATTGTTTCGACCAGAACCGGCGAAAGTCCCATACTCGGCTCGTCCAGAAGCAGGATGCTCGGACGGGACATCAAGGCGCGTCCGATCGCCAGCATTTGCTGCTCCCCGCCGGAGAGTGTGCCGCCCTGCTGACTCCGTCGCTCTTTCAACCTCGGAAAGAGCGCAAACACACGTTCCATGTCTTGCTGGATGCCGGTCTTGTCGCTGCGGTGGAAGGCACCCATTTCCAGATTCTCTAGCGTCGTCAGCCGGGGGAAGATGCGGCGGCCTTCCGGCGCCTGGCAGATGCCTATTGCGACGATGTCGTGAGCCGGGACGCGGTCTATCCGCCGTCCCTCGAGCGTGACCGTTCCCTCTTTGGGCCGCAGCACGCCGGAGATCGTCTTGAGCGTCGTGGTTTTGCCAGCTCCGTTCGAGCCGATGAGCGTAACGATCTCGCCCTTGTCCACGGTGACCGAGATGCCTTTGAGGGCATGGATATTGCCGTAATAAGTGTGAACGTTGTGGAGTTCAAGTAGTGCCATCTTCCTAGCCCCCTGCTCCCGGCACGACCTTTTGTTTTGCTCGCCGGATCCCCGCGGCGACCCCTTTGCCTAGATAAGCTTCGATGACTTTGGGATTGGCACGCACCTGCTCCGGCGTCCCTTCCGCGATTTTGGCGCCATAATCCAGAACTGTGATACATTCCGAGATGCCCATCACCACTTTCATATCGTGCTCGATCAACAAGATCGTGATGTTCAGCTCGTCGCGCACGCGCTTGATCAGCGCCATCGCGTCTACTGTTTCCTGCGGGTTCATGCCGGCAGTAGGCTCGTCCAAGAGCATTAGTTTCGGATTGGTCGCCAGAGCCCGTGCAATCTCCAACCGCCGCTGAAGCCCGTAGGGAAGGTTCTTGGCGAGCGTCTCGCCTTTGCCGCCCAATCCAACATACGCCAAGAGCTCCTGAGCGCGCTCGCGCGCTTTGGCCTCCTCCTGCATCACAGACCGCGGTCGCAGCAGTGCGCCGTACCAAGCCGATTTCAAGCGGCAGTTCATGCCGACCAACACATTTTCGAGGGTGGTCATGTTGCTGAAGAGACGGATATTTTGAAAAGTCCGTCCCAGCCCCAGCGCAGTGGCGCGATTGGGACGCAGGCCGCCAATCTCCTTGCCCTCCAACAAGATTTGACCCGACGTCGGCTTGTAAAGACCAGAGACCATGTTGAAGAAGGTCGTCTTGCCTGCGCCGTTCGGGCCGATCAGGCTGGCGATCATGCCTTTCTCGATATCGAGGTCGAGGTCGCTCACCGCGGCCAAGCCGCCAAATTGCTTGCTGATTTTTCGAGCTTCTAACAAGGCCATGGCGATCTCCCCCGTTATCCACTTTCTGCCGGCTGGGGCGTCTCTTCCTCCGCCGCGTGTAGTTCGGCGCGCCGTGTGGCGCTGGGAAAGAGTCCTTCGGGTCTGAGCACCATGATGACGACCATCGTCAAACCAAAGAAGAACCACCGCCACAGAGAGAGGTCAATCGTTGCCAGCGGGGAAATGTGAAGCGCCTGACCGACGCCGCGCGCGAAGATGGTGGTCTGAGTCAGGACGACACGGTCAAAGAGCTGGAGCAACATGCCGCCGATCACGACACCCTTGATGCTGCCCATGCCGCCGAGAATGACCATGCACAGGATCATGACCGACAAATTGAACTTGAACAACTCTGGGAAGATCGCCTGCAGCTTGGCCGCGTAGAACGCTCCCGAAAAACCGGAGAAAGAGGCGCCGATGGCAAAGGCCGAGAGCTTGGTTCGAATGGGGTCAACCCCCATGCAGTCCGCGGCGGTCTCGTCCTCGCGCAGCGCCATCCAGGCTCGACCCAGGCGCGAATCCTGCAAGCGCACGTTCGCGAGAATGACGAGGGCGGCAATCGACAGGATCAGGTAATACCAGGGCGTGGGGTCGAAGCTAAACTTAAATCCCCAGATCGAGGGCCGCCCGACTGGGTTCAGTCCCTGCACCCCATTGGTCAAGTTAAAGTTACTGAGCAGCCGCCAGGGGCCGACGCCAATCGTCACACTGCCCAAATTGCGCATGACGACGGGCACGATCTCGCCAAAAGCCAGCGTGACGATGGCCAGATAGTCACCGCGGAGGCGCAGCGTTGGCGTGCCGATGACGATGCCGAAAAACGCGGCGACGATTACGGCGGCCCAGATGACGATCCAAAAGTTCCATTCCAGGTGATGCGGGGGCCAAGTGAGGACGCCCGTGGTGTACGCGCCAATCGCAAAGAATGCGGCGTAACCCAGGTCGAGCAGGCCGGCATAGCCGACGACGATGTTCAAGCCCAGGGCCAGGATGACCAGGACCAGCACGTCGGTGACATCGTTGACGATTCCCCAATTGAACGTCTTGTCCAGCAGCGGGAAGATCAGGGGCAGAAGAATCGAGAAGGCCCAGGTGAGGATCTGGCGCTGCCGAGCCGGCAGCGCTCGCCAGGGCACGGTCAATGAATGCCAGATTTGAGCCATCGAACCCCCCCACTCACTATTTCTCCGGTGTCCGCTCGCCCAGGAGCCCGGATGGTTTGAAGACCAGCACCAGGATCAGTGTCGTAAAGACAAGGGCACGCGTCCATTCCGAGGAGAGGTACTGATCGCTGCCGGCGTTGAGAAAACCGATGACGTAGCCGCCCAACACCGCGCCATTGATATTGCCAATGCCTCCCAAGACCGCGGAAGTAAAGGCCAGGAGACCGGCGTCAAAACCCATCAGGTAACGGCCTGTGTTCAGGTAGATGCCGACCATCATGCCGGCCGCACCGGCGAGGGCGCCGCCTATAAAGAACGTGTTGCGAATCACCGTCTCGACGTTGATGCCCATGAGCGCCGCCGCCTCGCGATCCTGGGCCGTGGCCCGCATGGCCTTACCCATCTTGGTGTTCCGAATAAACAGACTCAAGATTACCATCAACGGCACGGTGACGCCCATCAGAAACACATCTTTGGTCGTGAACAGCACGGCCGTCTTCATCCCCAACACGTTGTTCAGAATATCGATCGTGGGGAAGATGTTCGGATAATTGATCTGGCTGGGTCCCTTCCAGATCATTCCCAAATTCTCCAACATGAAGGACATGCCGATGGCAGTGATGAGCGCAGCCAAGCGCGGGGCGCGACGCAACGGTTTGTAGGCGACGCGATCGATCAGCATGTTGATCGTTCCCATGGCGAGCATGGTCACAAACATGACCCCGAAGGTAATGACCCACAGTTGCCAGCCCCCCAGGGTACGGTTGACACTGAGAATTCCCAGGAAGGTCAGCGAGGTCAGGAAACCCAACATGTAGACGTCGCCGTGGGCGAAATTGATCAGTTCGATGATGCCATACACCATGGTGTAGCCCAGGGCGATCAAGCCCAGGTAAGAGCCGATCGTGACGCCGTTGATGATGAACTGAATGAAAAGTTCAGTCTGGGTCATCTAACCCCATCCCCCCTAAGATAATTTGAGGATCTTAATTACCACCACGCACATGCGGCAACGATTTCCAGTGTTTCCGCGCCGCACAGAAGCCGCGTTTCCGCCGCCGACCTGTCCGCGTTTCGACGACAACTGCGCCCAGCGCGACGTGGGCGAACCGAGGCTGCTGCAGCGGGGGCGGGCGCAGCCGCCGGCCGCGGTTCGCGCGCTGGGCGTCGAGGAACCACACCTCGAAGAGGGCGTAGCAATGGGAGGCCGCCGCCAGCTTCGGGAAGAACCTGGCCGGCGAGATGGCCTGGGGGGGCAGCCCCGCAGCGACGGAGGTAGAGGGCGAGCGCCTCGGGGGGCCAACAGGCGCGCGGGATCGAGCACTTTGGTGAGCACGGCCCGCACGGTCGCCCCCCGCTGCCAGCGGATGTAGCGCAGGCGTTGGGGCGGGGTGGCGCGGCTGCCGCCCGCCTCCACGAGCCAGTCGGTGTGCCGGCCCCCCTCGAGGGCCCGCCGGGCCAGGCACCGGATCTTGCGGAGGCCGAGCCACCGGTTGCGACGGACGAGCCCCCAGCAGCCCTGCGCCCCAAGGCCCGCGAACCACACGCCATTGCCGTAGGGCCGGTTGGCGAGCACCAACGTGTCCCGCGGGAGGGTGCCCACCGCGGCCTATGCGCGGGTCAGCTCCCCCGCCACGGCATCGGCGCAGAAGTCGAAGGTGCGACAGAGCCCGTGGCGCAGATCGTAGACGGTGAGGAGACAGCCCGGGAGCACCGCCGCCCGCTCGGCCCAAAAGAGCTTCCTCGACAGCGATTCTGCTCGGCGTGCTCGGGGCAACAGTGCGAGGTACCGGAAGCTCCCGCGTCAGGCTTAGCACGGACTCTCGGGGTACCAAGAGAATACCGACATCACCCGAGCCAACGGCTGGCCCGCAGTATAACCCATTTTCATGGTGCACGGGTGGGCCGTGGCTCATGAAGGCTTAGCGGGGATGCGGGTTAAACCACACTCCCAGAGCTTACCCTGGCGATGAGGAAACTCATCGCCAGGGTAAGAGCGAGACTCTGCGAATGCTACCGGCAGGTCATGTTGCCGCTGAGATTCCTCTGCCAAACGTACTTGCCGTCCTTGAACAGAAAGCCGGACATCAGGTAGGTCGTCGGATCGCCATTTGCGTCGAAGGTGATCCTGCCGGAAACACCATCCAGATTCTTGGTAGCGCGCATCGCCTCGAGGACCGCGGCGCGCTTGGCCGTGACGTCGGTGGCCCTGTCGAGACTTGGCGCCGCGCGTTTGATCGAATCCAGGACCACCAACATGCCGTTGTAGGCGTAGATGGACCATCCGATGGGGTCCGCGCCGTACTTGGCCTTGTAGTTCTTGTAGAAGTTCTTGCCCACAGCGGTCGGCAGCTGATCCAGAGCCGGGCTGGCGAAGGTCACGTACAGGTTGCCGTTGAGGATGTCTGCGCTGACCGCTTTGGGAACGGCGTCGGAATACATCGCGTCGTCGGAGAGCAGTTTTACGCCCGCCTTGAACATTCCCAGTGCGTCCATTTGCTGCGCGATCTGAGGACCGCCGGAATCCACTAGCCCACCAAAGTAGATGAGGTCCGCAGCGGAGCCCCTGACTTTGGTGAGCAGAGCACGAAAGTCAATGTTCACGGACTCGACACCATCGTGTGCGACGACGTTCAGCCCAATCTTCTTGGCGTGGCTGTCGAATACGTCGGCGATGCCCTTGCCGTACAGTTGGCGGTCGTCGAGGATGTAAACCTTCTTGAAGCCGAGGCATTTCGCCCACGCCGCACCGGACGCGCCCTGGAAATCATCCGCGCCGAACGTGCGGAAGTAGTTGACCTTGCCAGTCGGGCGGTAGATGCCCGGTTCGCCGGGGGCATAGCCGGGCTTGGTTAGGCCCGGATAGCTGTTCGCGGGGGTGATCTGCGCCATGCCGGCCTCGTTGGTCAAGGGCATGGAGATCTTGGCCGCGCCGGAATTGTAGGTGCCAAAGTAGACTAGGGCTTGGTTGTCGGCTATGGCTTTTTGCGCGTTGTTCGCCTCGATGGTGCCGTCCCACGAGCCAGTGGTAGGCGAGGCATCATCCACGAAAACCAATTCGATTTTGTAACCCGCAACCTGCCCCTTTACCTCGTCCACCGCCATCTTGATGGCATTCAGCATGGCCGTGCCTTCAGGGATCATGGATCCCTGCATCGGCCAACTCTCGTAGACCCTGATGACCTTGCCTGCTGCCGGTGCTTGAGCCGCAGCAGCCGGAAGGGCCGCGAGAACAATGAACAGGCCGCCTAAAGCTACGAGCGAAATCAGACGAAGCGCTTTCATCGCAGGACCTCCTCCTCCTAAAATGCTTGTGGAGATCTAAGCGTGCCGAGACTCGATTTGGGAGCCGACCCCTTGCCTCGGTCAATACCCGTGGCACTGTCGCATCCTCGCGCAGTCCGGCCGAGGACCTTCGACGGCTCAATCCCCCCTCTCGACGACTGGACGTACCTCTTTCAAGGCGTCCGTGAATTGGCTGAACGTATCGTCAACCACCAGGGAATCCATCCGCGTCGAAATGCAGAACATGTCGCGCGGCGCGGCGAAGATTCCCCGATTCAGCGGCGCCAGACGGACAAGTCGGCTCGACGATTTTCGCACCGCCGCTGCGCTCCGATAGCCCACCACGGGGTGCGGCGTGAGATGAACGTTGAGCATGGAGCCGAGTCCGGTCACCTATCCCGCCATCCCCACTTCGTCAAATGCCTCCCGTAGTCCGTTGGCCAATCGCTCGCCCAGCGCGTTCAAGCGCGCAATCTCCTCTCTTGGCTCCCTCCGACCGCGCCGTTTGGGACGAGGACCTGGACGTCGGTCACCTGCGATACCCTGCCGGAGGACCGTTGCCACTTGCTTCTAGACCGCAGGGGGGCGGAGAGCGTGCCCCGGTGCCGGACTCGGCAACAGCGGGACAAGCATCCCACAGCCAGAAGAATGGTGTCAAGCCTAAACCGCCATAATGTGGTAAATCAATAATTCTCTCAGGGTCTAACGGTTCAATGATATTCTCAGGGTGAGGTTTGGGCTGATGAGCTCTCCCTCTCGCGAGGGATGGCCCCACGACCCCACACCCATCTCTGCTTCTCATGAGTCAACGCGAGCTGCACTGGTACCACACGCTCTGCCTGATGCTCGAGCGCCGGATCACCGGCGCTGGAGCCGCGGCGAGCCCAGACCTGGGCGAGCGGCACGTGTGGAGCTCGCAGCGGCTATAAAGTCAAGGGAGTTCCTCCCGCACGCGCCGGCCCAGCGCCTCCGCCTTGGCGGGGTGATGAAGCCCCCCTCGCCCTGGACCGGCTCCAGGATGACTGCGGCCACCTCCTCGGGATCGATCTGACGCTTGAAGAAGTCCCCCTCGAAGTACGCCTCCCCGCACGGCGCCTGACAGCGCGGGTACTCCAGTCCCTACGGGCAGCGGTAGCAGTACGGAAAGTGCGCCCGGAAGATGCCGGGCGCCAAGGTGCCCAGGTGCCTCTTGTAGGGAGGGACCTTGCTGGTCAGGGTCAGGGTGAGGAGGGTGCGGCCATGGAAGGCGTTGTCGAAGCAGATCACGCCCGCCCGGCGCCTGTAGTAGCGCGCGATCTTGACGGCGCTCTCCACGGCCTCGGCGCCGGAGTTGACGCACAACGTCTTCCGCTCCCCCCGGCAGGGCACGATCTGGTTGAGCCGCTCGGCCAGCTCGATGTACAACTCCTACATCACATGACGTGGAAGCAGGGGTGCAGGTAGACCTCGAACTGCTCCAGGATGGCGGCGAAGACCTTGGGGTGCCGGTGCCCGACGTTGTTGACCCCGATGCCCCCGGCGGAGTCGATGTACTCCCGGCCCTCCCCGTCGGTGAGGAGCACCCCTTTTGCTTTGGCGATGAAGAGCGGGTGCAGGTTGCTGACGCCGCGGAGGACGGCCCGATTGCGGCGCTCCGTCGGATGATCTGTGATGGGCATCGGAGCTCCTTTGGATCAGGGGCCCAGCTAGGATTTCTTCATTGGGGGCGAGACGGCTCTTCAATTACCTGGACCCCCGGCGATTGGCGCTATTCGACGACTGAGTGGTCTGTGATCTCCAACCCCCGGTCGAGGATAGCGAAGGCCTCCTTCAATTGTCCCTCCGTGATGATCAGCGGCGGACTCGTAAACACCATGTTCCAATGGATAAACGTGTAGAACCCGTTCTCTCCTAGGAAGGCCGCTAAGCGGTTCATCTCCGGGCTGGTGCCGTTAAATGGCGCCAACGGCTCTCGGGTCTTGCGACTTCGCACGAGTTCGACAGCGCCGAACAAGCCCATGGACCGCACATCCCCCACGCAGGGGTGCTTCCTCCGGATCTCCTCGAGCAATTCCGCCATGACCTTCCCCATCCGCCTGGCGTTCCCGATCAGGTCGTCCTCCTCCAGCACCTGGAGCGTGGCCACGGCGGCCGCCAGGCTCATCGGATGGGCGTTATACGTCAGGCCACCGTAAAACACATTCTTCCCAAAGTATTCGGCAATGCGTTCGCTCACGGCCACGCAGCCGAGCGGCAGATAGGCCGACGTCAGGCCCTTCGCCATCGTGATCATATCAGGCACGACGTGCCAATGATCGACGGCGAACCATTCCCCTGTGCGCCCGAGACCGCACATCACTTCGTCACAGATCAGCAGGATCCCGTGGCGGTCACACAGCTGGCGCAGTCCCTGCAGATATCCCTCAGGGGGAATGATCAAGCCGTTGGTCCCCGTGACCGTCTCGATGAACACCGCGGCGATATTTTTGGGCCCTTCATACCCCATGATCTCTTCGACATGATGCAGGCAGTCGAGCGTGCATCCCTCGGGGTTGTCCTTGCAGAACGCACACCGATATTGGTAGGGGTCCAGAACGCGGATGATGCCTGGAATGCCCGGTTCGTTCGCCCAACGCCGGGGATCGCCCGTGAGCGAAATCGCGCCCGCGGTTGCCCCGTGGTACGAGCGGTAGCGGGTAATAATCTTGGACCGGCCAGTGAACTGCCTGGCCAGCTTGATTGCATTCTCGTTGGCCTCCGCACCGCCGAGGGTGAAAAAGAATCGGTTCAAATCGCCCGGGGTATGGGCTGCCAGCATCGGTCCGATCTGCGCGCGGATCTCCGTGGCCATGGACGGCCCGGCGTAGGCCAAGTGCTCCGCCTGCGCTTGGATTGCAGTGATCACCCGGCGGTCGCCATGGCCGAGATTGCTGCAGATCAACTGCGAGCACATGTCGATGTAGCGCTTCCCGTCGGCGTCCCAGAAATAGACACCCTCAGCTCGCACCATCGGGATCGGGTTTACCGCCTCCTGCGCGGACCACGAGAACAGCGTGTATCGCTTGCACAGATCCACGATCTGCTTCCCGGGGGTGATCTCCGAGGCCATCTGCGACATTCTTCCGCCCTCCTGTAAGTTGTCCGGTGTTCCCAGCGCTGCGCTTTCTGTGTCAGGGACCAGTCCTTGAGGTTCCGGTCAGGGGCCAATCGGCATTGCACTCCCTATTTCTTTCCTCCGGGCTCGCGTCTCGGAGACGAACGCCTCTCTGCTAAGCTTTGCCCCTAGCGCGTCGCTCCCCATCTTGGACGTTCCGGACCGCCTTCCCCAGATTCCTTTCCGGCCGAATTGTAAGAAACTCCCTCACGCGGCGCAGGACGTTGCCGACGCGCTTGACGATCGGGCGTCGATCCTTCTTCAGGCTCGGGTAATCGTGCCCTCCCAGGTTCCAACTTTCTCCCCTTGCAAGTCCGCCTCACTGAACCAATAGCTCGTGACCGCCTTCGTTTCAGTGAAAAAGGCAATCCCATCTCGCCCCATGACATGCAAGTCGCCGAAGAAGCTGTTCTTGTGCCCACAGAAAGGGAAGACCGACATGGGGACCGGAATTCCCACATTGATTCCCACCATGCCGCCGTCAATCCGCCGGGCGAATTCTCTCGCGTAATACCCGTTCTGCGTGAAGATCGACGCCCCGTTGGCGAATTCGCTGGCATTGATTAACTGCACGCCTTCTTCGAAGTTCTTGATGCGCTTGATATACAGGACCGGTCCGAACACTTCTTCCCAGCCACACCCCATGTCTCCGGTCACGTGATCGAAGACGGTCGGGCCAAGGAAGTAGCCGCCCTCACACCCGGGCACTTTGACGTCCCGGCCATCCAGCACCAGTTTGGCTCCTTCCGAGATGGACTTCTCGATCCACCCAACCACAGAGTTTCGGTGTTCGGCGGTGACGAGCGGCCCAAGCTCCGTGCCCGCCTCCCAGGCCGGACCGAGCCGGCGCCGCTTGGCGAGCTCCACGATGGCGGTCACGAGCGCATCGCCCATGGGTTCCTCGACTGCGAGGGTGGGAAGCGCCATGCAGCGCTCCCCCGCGCAGCCAAACGCCGAATTAATGATGCGCTGGGCCGTGGCCTTCACGGGGGCATCGCGAAGCACCAGGGCGTGGTTCTTGGCTTCGGTGAGACACTGGACCCGCTTCCCGTGCGCTGCCGCGACGGCGTACACGTGGCGGCCCACCGCGGTCGAGCCCACGAAGGTGACCCCGCGGACCTTGGGATGCTTGAGCAGGAGCTCCGCCTCCTCGCGTCCCGCAGTCACCAGGTTGAGCACCCCCGCGGGCAGACCGGCTTCCGCTAGGAGCTCGGCCATTCGCATGGCCGTTTGCGGGACGAAGCTGGCGGCCTTGAGGACATAGGTATTCCCTGTTGTGAGGGCGAGCGGGATCATCCACCCCATCGGGATCATGGCCGGAAAGTTCCACGGCGCAATGCCGACGAAGACCCCGAGGGGTTCCCGGTAGGAGACCGTATCAAACCCGGCAGAGACATTCATCAGGGAGTCCCCCTGCATGGTCACGGGCACGGCGCAGGCGAGCTCGACCACCTCGATCGCCTTGAGGATGTCTCCCCTCGCTTCGCTGTAGGTCTTGCCCATCTCAGTCGCGAGCAATACGCCGAGGTCGTGAAGATTCTTATCCAGGAGATCCCTGTACTTGAACATCACCTGCACCCGCTGGCTGACCGGGGTATCGCGCCAAGCCGGGTATGCCGCAGCGGCCGCTTCGACCGCCGCATGGACTTCCCCCGCGGTACACTTGGGTGCCTCAGCCATCACCTCTCCGGTGCTGCTGTTGGTCACTGGCATGTACGAACCGCTCTCGGTGCTGCGCCACTCTCCGTTTAGAAAGAACTTGAGCTTCGTTGCCATGACGATTGCCCTCCTGTGCTCAGGGACTCAGGTTTGCCGGATGGGATTGCTGGGGTCCCAAGTCGGGAATATCCACTTCTTTCTCATGGCGCTAATCTGTGCCAATATGAATGAGACATTCCCCCTTCGGAATTTAAGGCAGAGGATAGGGAGGGAGTGGGGAGTTAGTGCCTCGAATGGCATGGTCGTCACGGCAGGGAATGTGAAGGAGGTCGAGGTACTGGCCAAGGCCACCCGGCGGCGGTTCTCGGCCGAGTACAAGCTGAAGATATTGCGCGAAGCGGATGCGTGTACCCAGCCGGGGAACCTCGGGGCCCTGTTCCACTGATCGAACAGACCTCTGCGTGGCAAGGGATCGCCCAGGGGACGCTGACGATTCAGGCGGACCGGAGCGCGGCCATCCTCGCCGAGCCGGTAGCGTTGGTGCTGCCAAATCTGGGGGTGACGGAGACCCACGGCCGCCCACACATCTCGAACCACAACCAGTCGACTTCGTGGAGCCGTCAAGACACGGCGCAATAGTAACATCTGTCTAATTTATTAGTCAAGAAAATGTTGAAACATCGTCGTATGAATGAACACCATCGTAATTTCAATAAGTTAGAACTTCAAAAAAACATCTGTTGACAAATGTTTTTAGAGCGTAGTTAAAATAGTGAACGGATCGTTGGAGCCAAGCCGGAACCGGTGGCATGCAACTCAACGACCTTCGGCGGCAAGTCGAGGGGCTGAAATCATAAAGTCGCTACCTAGGCCATCCATGGGTTGGCCGCTTGCACCAGAAGGTTGGGTCGACTGAAGTCAACTGCTCATGCGCACAAGAGCTGCGGCGGGCGCAGGGGCGTCACCACGCTGATCACATGTGCGCCGCACATTGGAATCTTGTGACCAGGGCTCACGGCTCGCGAGGAGCAGACCCCCACTCTTATTCTCATGCGACATGGGTGGGCGAAAGCCCATTATGACCAACCGGGAAGTGGGCGAATGAATCGGGCTGCCGAGAGCGAGCACACCAGCAATGGAGCAAGAAGTGGAATTGAACATAGGTGAACGGTTGCGGACACTCCGCAATAAGCACGGTCTTTCCCAGCGGGCTCTAGCACGAAAGGCCTCTGTCACTAACGGTATCATCTCCTTGATCGAGCAGAACCGGACCAGTCCTTCCGTGTCCACGCTCAAGAAGATCCTGGACGCATTTCCGATTTCCCTCTCCGACTTTTTCACGTTTGAGCTGGCCATCCAGGATAAGATCGTCTATTCGTCCTCGGAATTGGTGGAGATCGGCGGCGGCGGATTCTCCTACAAACAGGTGGGGGGACACCTGAAGGCGAAGGCCTTGCAGATCTTGCATGAAACAATCGAACCGGGGGCTGATTCCGGAGACGATATGCTTCGCCACAATTCCGAGGAAGGCGGCGTTGTAATCCGTGGCCGGCTCGAGCTCACCGTGGGTTCGGAGACCTGGGTACTGGAGTCCGGCGACGCCTACTACTTCGACAGCAGGATCCCCCATCGGTTCCGGAACCCGTGGGACGAAGTCTGCGAAGTCGTCAGCGCCTGCACGCCGCCGTCTTTCTGACCGTGTCCTTTCGGGAAGCCTGCGCAAAGGTCACCGATCTTGTTTGCGGGTAGTCGGTCAGTGCAGAAGGCCGAGGAATAACGCCATCCCGTTGGCAACACACCGTTCGACTTTGGCCCAC
>Ga0181527_1000653_pt1 | contig 39120 bp, 30 predicted proteins | sample PEATcosm2014_Bin_30_FD_119762 | JGI IMG/M metagenome (GOLD analysis project Ga0181527, IMG submission 119762) | Peatland microbial communities from MTU Mesocosm Facility, Houghton, MI, USA - PEATcosm2014_Bin06_60_metaG | ecosystem: Environmental > Terrestrial > Soil > Wetlands > Peat | place...
AAGCTCTGGAACTACACGACCGGAGACCGCGTGGAATCCTCACCTGCCGTCGACAACGGCGTCGTCTACGTGGGGAGCTATGATAACAACGTCTACGCCCTCAACGCCACCACAGGGGCGAAGGTGTGGAGCTACGCGACCGGAGGCATCGTGGACGCCTCCCCCGCTGTCGTTAACGGCACGGTCTACGTCGGGAGCGTTTATAACAGCGTCTACGCCCTCAACGCCGCCACCGGGGCGAAGGTGTGGAGCTACACGACCCGCGGCTGCGTGGAATCTTCCCCCGCCGTCGCGAACGGCGTCGTCTACGTGGGGGGCGATGACTACAATCTCTACGCCATTGGCAACGCAGCCGCCATTGGCAACGCAGCCGCTGCCACGCCCGGCTTCGAGGTCGTAATCGCTTTTATCGGACTCGTAATCGCTACGTACGCCGTGAGGAGGAAGCGCTAAACTCCTCCACCTTCTTTTCTTTACACACAGTGGCGCGCTGAAACGCCTAAGTACCGATACTGAGTGGACGATGGCTGCCGGGTAAAAAGGATTTGGGCAGTTTCCATTGTCACGCGTACCCCAAAGTCTTTATCGTATTTTCTTGCACGTTCTTAGGCGTCTAAGCTCTTACGAAGCAATCACGCGCCCTTATACAAAATCGTCGCGTCTTCTGCAGTCATCCTTCTCTTTACTGTTCTACTTGCAGGCGTTGTAACCGTTCCTGCAGGAGGAGAGAGCGAAACGATGCAGTTCTGGTGCAACGCTGCGCTCAATGGCTATTATGCTCACTGTACCGTAAACTGTGCGACAAACTCCGACGGTGCATACGAGCTGTTGCCGAGGTATTCCATTTTGAGCGTGTGCACTCCAGCGGACAGCAGCATCGTATCGTTCGGGGATAGGTGCAGCCACCCCGCGATTACTTCACAGGAGGCGCCCGAGTTGACCTGGCGTTCGCCACCAGCGGCACGACCGTCGATGTAATAATAGACCATGCCACAGATGTTCTTATCCTCGGACGGACTGTTGAGTTCGGCAAAAACGCGGACGTCGCTTCCGCGCTGAACGGGAGCGCCAGTTAGCAGCCAAACGTCACCGTTCGATTCGGGCCGCAGAATGGTGGGGAGCTTGCTCGGTGTGGACGTCGGAAAAGCAGTCGGCGTCGGACTTGAGGTCGGACTTTGGGTCGGACTTGAGGTCGGACTTGAGGTCGGACTTTGGGTTGGAAAGTTGCACCCCGCAACACATGCCGTAGCAAGGACAACTACTGCAATCACCAAAACAGTGACTGGCTTTTTCACAAAAAGGCCTCCTATCGCATCATAGCGTTGAAGTATTTTGCAATTTAGAAATGAAAGAGATTACGTGTGGTTGTATATTAAGGAGATGGAACAAGAGGATGTTGCGTTCTTTATTACAACAAAAGCGTATCAGCAGACAATCGCGCTGACTGCTGCGCCTAGACCTCCTCGAAAAAGACCTTTACTCGCTGCGATCCTCGGACTAGTTATATGGGTCTTCGAGATGTGTACGTGGGACAGTATGTAAGGGGCGCCATTATCTTGGTTCTCGAGTTATTTCGTTTTCCTTCTTCCTATACGGGTCGGCAATATTCACCATTATTTCAGTTGTTGACGCTTATTTGCTGGCGCAGAAATACAACCGAGCTGCAGGATATCCGTCGTAGCTTTTTTAATGACACGCCTGTTATGGGCAATATATAGACCTTAGAACTAAGTCTGACCAATTGACGGCAACGCAGTTTCTGCTATCACCTAAAACCGAAGGCTTTTTCGTTTCTGACGCCGCGTAGAATAACAGTTGACACGGCATTGGTGAACGCTCGCAGGCTCTCCGCGATGGTAATACGTCTATTCACGACCCTCCTCGTGGGCTCGTCACCGTGGACGCTTCGACGGCGCAGGCGGCAGCAGTGGGGCGGTAGCGACAGCCGGTGGGCATCGCGGCGACCAGCGGTGCGCTGAGAATGTGCCGTGTTCGATGCTCTGCAGAAGCTGTGCCGGATTGACCAGACGTGCGAAGGCCGGCTTAGAGACGTCCCGCGCTGCGTGCTGAAGCGTATCCCGAACCGAAAGAGACTTTATGTACACCCTAGCCGACTCAGCTGCCGGATGGTTCGGTCCCGCTCTTGTCGGGGTCATCGGCTTTGCGGGACTGGTTTTTGTCATCGTCCTCGTCGAGGCGCTCGCCTTGCGTGGTCTGAAGTGGGGATCGTTCCGGTTATCGTTCGTTGACTCCTTGATGATCAATGTGACCTCAGCCGCGATCGGTGTGGTGTTGTTCGCGTTGTTCGCGCCTGCGCTCAACCTGGGGGTGGCGCCTCTCCTCCTCCTTCTCGGGGCGCTGACCGTACTCATCGAAGGGGGGATGCTCACCCGCTTGAAGCGGCATCCCTTGCGTCAGACGTGGATCGCTGCGGTCGTGATCAATGCAGCGAGTTATGCTTTTCTGTTTGCCTTTGTGCTCTATGTTTTGATTGGCTGATACGGTAAGCGCTATTTATGACGGGGAGACGCCAGTAGTACGCTGGCAAAGGCGATGCAGACTGGGCTTAAGAAGCGTGACGCGCAGCGCCGCTTATCACACAGGCGATTAACGCCACTGTCTTAATTGAATCACTGTTGGGAGCAGCGCAGAGCGCGAGCGCGTCCCACCTCGTCCCTCGTCAATCGTATCGTCAGTGCCCCCAACCCCGTGCGGAGCTTGCAAGGAGGGCTGTCATCCCATTTCTGTCCCTGCTGCGGAACGCGCGTCACGCGCGCAAATTGCTTCTGTCCCAAGTGTGGCACGCAGATACACGCTAAAACCGCGTAACGAATGTCTTAGGCGTGCAATGCGAGAGGCAGTGGTCTAGCACGCTGAAACACGGTTTACGGTACTTCTCGCGCCGCCTGAGGCACGAAGTGGGCACAGACGAGTTGAGTGTCAACTGGGAGACTCGTGTATTGGGGCGTTTATCTACGAGCACCACGTCGCCTGAATCGACCGGCCCCAGCGCTCAGTTCTTCGGAGCTTATGTACCGTTTGCAAGGCTCAAGCACGGCGACGTCACAACGCCCTCTGCCATAGCTCTGTCGCGGAACTCGCCGAAGACCTGCGCATACCGCACCCGCGGAGCGACGTCCGTCAAGTTTACTCAACCTCTGCAATTCCCGTGGCAGGGGTATTGCCGCGCCCGGCTTGTTGCGCTGCATTAGTCAACCTCTTCGTAACTATTCCCGCTCCGCGTGATCGCCCCCCAAGTGCTGCTATTCCGTTCAGGTACACGTCGATTTGTATGGCAGTTCCTTGCGCGTTTTGGACAACCCAGCGGGCGCCGCTGTTTACTGCTGATTTAGCTAAATCCATTGTGCCCCACCTGTTGTGTCTAGCTTTGCGCCTTTGCGAGGCCTGAGCATACGTTTCCGTGGGAACGATCGTGGCGTTATAATGCAGTTGGGGGTCGTTATATCTCACACTGTGATATGTCACCCATAGCACTTGGGTGGCAGGCGTGTCGATCTTGAATCCCCATTGCCGGACAAAGCCGTGACCTGACCGCTGTAGTCAGCTGTGGCGTCGCCGTCGGGCGTACGCTCGGGCTAGGCGACGAGGGCTGGTTCGTGGCACCCGTCGCTCTAAGCAATCACTTTGCGTGCCGTACAGGCGGTGAGCCGCTTTTCTTGATCGGCTCGTTTAGTAGTCAGGAGGCAAAAACATGTCAGCACATATGGATTCGCTTAAATAAAGGAGAGTAACTTAGCTTATAAAAAATGCGGGAGGCCCTGGGTGGATCTTCTTTCATATTTAGTCATCGCCATATTAATTGGCGTCTCACCCGCCATATTTTTTCTGTGGTTCTTCTACAGGCGCGACAAGTGGGAGCGCGAGCCGCGCAGGCTGGTGCTGACCATCTTTCTATTCGGACTGGTCCCCGCAATCATCGTGGCGGTGGTCCTCGAAGAGATTGTTGGAATTTTTATTACGAGCGCTGCATTTGGAGCCGTAATCGCCGCGCCTATCATTGAAGAGGTGACTCTGTGGGGCGTTGTCCGCTGGCGCGCGTACAACCGCAAGGAGTTCAACGAGCCGCTCGACGGCTTGGTCTATGGTGCCGCCGCAGCACTCGGCTTTGCCGCCCTTGAGAACGTTCTTTACTTGCTTCCGTACGGCGGCTTCACCTCAGCTTTTCTAGGTGAGGCCCTCATACGCGGCCTATTTTCCGTGCCTGGGCACGCCCTCTTTACAGGTACCTCATGTTTCTTTTTGGGCGGTGCGAAGTTCATGCCTAAAGGATTGAGAAGGTACGCCGTTATGTTTGGCGGGCTCGTTTTAGCTATGGTGTTGCACGCGACGTGGAACAGCATCCCTACTTTTGTCGCTCCATTTGGCGATGCGGCGGGCCTTTTGGCCATGATTGTGTTTGCAGCTATCGCTTGGCTGCTCGTTGCCAACTGGATCAATGTCGGCCTCAACCGCTCCCCGTTCAACCCGACGCGGCGGAAGCCGCTTCCTTCGGCGGTTCTCGGTGCCCGTGTTAGCAAAGTAATCCCCCCCGCCGACTTCACCGCTCCGCCACGGACACAGGGCGCGGCACGATCAGCCGAGGCACGCTTTTGCCCGCGGTGCGGTGCGCCCCTCGGCGCTACGGCCCGCTTCTGTCCCGAGTGTGGTACGCCGATACGCACTGAAACCGGCCAATGATAGACTTAGGCGTGCGGCGGGGACGGTCGACGATTTGGCACGCTGAAACAGGGTTTACGACGGCGAGGGCCTTACGATGATGACCACAAGAAGCGAATACACATAGGAGACGTGTGATCTGTGCTTCACCGACGGGCACCGCGTCACGTAAATGATACATACCTTTCTGTGAGCCCACGTGCCGCCAGAAGCGAGCGAAGCTGAACTTAACGAGTTGAAAGAGAGTTCGGTTTTATGAGCGCCACTGATTACCTTGGTTTCGCGTGAGGAGAAGAATAAGCTGCTGCAAGAGTACTGGAACCTTCCCAAGAGGCAAATCGAGACATCGGTCGTGCTCAAGCGTAGAGGGGGATAAGTCGCCGTTTTCGAGTGGAAAAGATGCGAAGGCAGCAGATGCCAGCAGTTGCGACGTAGGGTTAGGTTGGAGCCTGTCTTAGCCCCCTCTGACGTGCTTGTCTAATAAGTTCTGTAAGTCATTCTAAGTGCCGAATATCAGATCTTTTGACAAACTCTGCTACGTAGTGAGATCAAGCTTTTTTCCAAAAATAACGCGCTCGTCGTAAATACAGCTAATCCCAACACTTACGCTATCTAGCCGCCAGCTGTCCTTTTGATTCTTTTTTTTTCTTTTTTTTCAAGCGAAGGACATCAAGGGAGGCGATAGCGCAGCATTGCGTGAAAGGTGAGGCAGCGAAAAGCGAGGTGAGGAATAATGATAAAAAGAACGCGTGACGTGTGCGCACTTCAAGCCCGGCGACCACGGCTTCAGGTGCGAGCTTGGGTCTCAAATGCCAGCGGAACCCGGCAAGACGTGTCCGGATTGGGGAATTTGGCAAGTGAATAACTTTTTATTTAGGGATTGCCCCAAAGAGCATCGCCGTGTCCGTAGCTACAATCGTAAATGCCCCAACCTTGCGTACAAACTGCATTATAATATACCTTATATATCGGCAAAACACGCGGCGGCTCGTATTCAGCGCGCTGAATGACTGCAGTTTTTTCATGGTTAAAATTTACCATATTAAACCGTTCTTTTTTTCTATTATAAATATGTGATCCTCAAAAAAAGATATCGTGAAGGCATTCTTACGACACGACTAAGAAGCAATAGGCTACCGCAGAAAAGATGTCAATGCCCTCGCCTTGACACGCTGAACAACCTTACACTGTAATCAGCTTTCGTAGCCTTATCTTGTCAATACTGAATTATTTTGTCAACCAGGCGCGATTTGACTCATTCTACCCGATAACCTCGCCCCACTGCTCAGTGACCTTACATAGATCTGACGTGACGAAATGGCTTGAACATCTCACCAAGGGTATTTTCTCGCTTGCCTCGTCACGCCTGCCATCACTGACGTAGGATAATACTGGTTACTTCCCAGCGAAAGCCGCCATTAGGTGTGAAACAAAGGCCTGTCACGCTTTCCCACACAATCGCTGCCTCACGCGGCCTTATGAAACTACTCTGCGCAGTTTGGATCGGAGATGAACGTTATGACAACGAACGTAATGAGCATAAAAAACAGGGCCTGCTGGTATGGCCCCCACTTCGGCTGCTTGAACACCACAAACGATTCGAACTGCACCAAGTGTGCAGAGCGCCTTGCCAACGCCGTGAACAGGGTGCTTCGCCCCCGGCTCAGCAGCGTTAACTGAGTTCAACGTCCTTCCAATATTGCATGTATACATTGTACACGTTTTCGGGCAGCGGATGCCGATAGTTGCTCTATTCAATTCCTTGCACGCAGTAAGTGCCTGTGTCGAGGGACTGCGTCGGCTTTACTTCTCAGAACCGCGCGGAAACCCGCTTAAAAAAGAAAGCTGAGGTGCTTGCAAGACGCGCCATACGACGATAAGCTGCTTTGCCTAAGCTATTTATTGTTCAGACGCCCATATTATTTGCAGCATTTCTGAAGGTAGAAAGAACGTCTGCTTCGCCGTCAACTACTATATGGACGACCGCCAAGCCCGCGGCACGTCAGTTCGGGAGATGTGTATCGATCGAAGGGTGGCTCCACCTCTTACCTACAGATACGATGCAGCTGTACGCCGGGGCGCACACCCTTAAGATAAACTACCCGGGCAATGAAACGTACGCGCCCTCCCAGTACGTCACGCAGTTCAGTCGGAATTTCCGAAGAGACAACGATAAGCCGAGTAACCATTATCACAATCGCCGGGTAAATATGAATCCATCAGCAAAACACGCGGCGGCTCGTATTCAGCGCGCTGAATGACTGCAGTTTTTTCATGGTTAAAAGTTAGGATATTAACCCGTTCCCTTTTCCCATTATAAATATGTGATGCTCAACCCGGGCAATGAGACGTACGCGCCCTCGCAGTACGTCACGCCGTTCACCGTCAGGTAACGATTCCACGGCGCAAGCGCGTTTAAGCACCTGCTAAGTTGTCGCTATTTCCTAAGTAGTAACGGCGGCAGTTCCGTAGTCACAAGTGAAAGCCTGGAGACCCTGATAACAACTGCCATCACCGACTAAATTTGATTGCGTCAGCAAAACACGCGGCGGCTCGTATTCAGCGCGCTGAATGACTGCAGTTCTTTCATGGTTAAAAGTTAGCATATTAACCCGTTCTCTTTTCCCGTTATAAATATGTGATCCTCAAAAAAAGATATCATGAAGGCATTCTTAAGACACGACAAAGAAGCAATAGGCTACCGCAGTTTAGACACATAGAAGTGCAAGGCACGTATAGCCCTATTTTACCTTGTGGAGAAGCGCTTTTATGCTATCGGCGCTCTAGCGGCTACCAGCTTTTCTAGTTGGTCTAAAATGCTCTGTGTCGCGTCGTTTGCCGCTAGAAGCGCAAAAAGGATGTAAATAGACGCTTAGAACCACGTGACACGCGGCCTATTTTCGCTATACCGACTTTCACCTTAGACGACGCAGTAACGGAGGGCCGAGACCTTGTCATCGTTCGAGTTTGAAGCGAAGGCCCCGTAAGTTAGAAAGAAGCAAACAACGAAGAAGAAAAGAACAAAGACGGGCAAAAATGCCCAGATACATCGAAAGGAAAACGAGAGAATCGAAAGTCCCAGAAGGATGGTATGAGGCCAAAGTAGGCGCAGTTGATGAACTAAAGAGCGTCGAAACAATCTACGGGATGAAGGATAAGCTTGTAGTGAGTTTTGAGATAGCAAACGGACAGGAACAGCCGGCTGTAATAAAGAGAGGGTATAACAACAGCCTGCACCAGAAAAGTGCATTCTATGCTTTTGTAAAAGAAGTAAGCGGCAAGGCTCATGAAGGGTAGTTGTTTGACTTAGACAGCCTGCTCGGATTGCCGTGTCAGGAACGTGTCGCGCACTGGCAAGATGAAAGCGGCAACGTCTCGGGGAATATGGACACCGTGCTGGCTGTAAAGGAGCAGAAGGTAGAAAAATATGGACGCAGGCCTGTTGAGGGCTTGCTGCTTTCTCCTTTGAAAATAAAAGAAAAATGTAGAACTTTGCGGAAAATGACTATTTATCAATATGATATATCAGAAGGCTTCAAACGTCGCATTCTGGCATTGGAAGGCTTTATGAATGAACTTGAACGGCTGCTGACGCCGGCGGCGTGTCCAGCGGTCTGAAGACCAGGGCGCTGAAGCTCGTGCTGAGATACGTGACCAACATAGAGGCAAAGGCAAACTATGTGTCGGAAACTGAGCTGCTGGGAGAGCTGGTAAAAGGCAACCCCACAGCGGCCGTTTCAGAGGACACGCTTCAGCTGCTGAGGGGGGCACGCAGGGCAGCAGTGAAAATGAGAAAGTGAGGCAATTGACAACATACTATAGCACCAAATTTTTAAGTAGCCAACTTACACGCAACCGACCCCTGCGTCGAGATGTCCAGGCAAACCAAGCACTCAGTTCCTGGATCACTTCTCTCCTCACACTCTAATGCCTGCCTCAGCAGCGCCCCTCACAGGCATACTAGGGCGTCTTAAGAGTATAGTAGTAAGCACTTCTCTGTTTCAGGGTGAAAATATGCTCACGCATACTAACGTTATATAGGAGAGGGAAACACCTTTAGTTTTATGACCGAGTTTATCAGAACAAAAGGTTCAACCTCGCAGAATAAAATGAATGACGTAATAATCACCACAGACACTGGTGAAAAGGGTGAACCAGAAATTAATCTGACAGGTATGGTCGTAGAAAATCCTGTCGTCTCGTGCAGGACTGAGGGGGAGGATGGCGTCATCCTCTTCAATCCTGATACCGATGATACATTGCTGATAAATTCCACCGGTTTTTCTATATGGACATTCCTCGACCAACCTCGCACTATCGACGATATCGTAGTATATTTCTCAGCGACATTCAGTGATTGTCCAGATCATTTTACAATGAGGCAAGAAATTGAAGCGTTTATCCGCGAGCTTGTCCCAAAATTTGTTTTGGAGGCGGATGTTGACACTACAGAGTCCAATTCTAGCTGATCTTACTGTGCCACCACAAGGAGTTCCACGTGCACCAAGTCTTGTGGGCATCTGCCTCACCGGGCGGTGCAACCTTTCATGTCGCTATTGCTTCTATGCGGACAGCATGAAGGGAAAACGGGATCTGCCGACAGAGCGCTGGATGGAATTCTTCAAAGAACTAGGCAACCTCGGCGTTCAACGGGTGTCTCTCACTGGAGGAGAGGTGTTTACCCGTCCCGATCTCTTGACACTCATTGATGAAATTATTATAAACAAAATGCGGTACGCCCTCCTATCGAACGGGACGCTCATCACAGCCGATGTTGTCTCTTCCTTAAGGGAAGGCAAACGCCGGCTTCGGCTGGATGCCATCCAAGTCTCCATCGACGGCTCCTGCGCAGCAATCCACGATCTGTCCCGTCCACCGCAAAGCTTTGACCGCGCCCTGTGCGGCCTCCGCCTTCTCGTTGAAGCAAAATTTCCTGCAACCGTGCGCGTGACTTTGAACCATCATAATATTAATGATCTTGAAAACATAGCACGTCTCCTTATCGATGATGTAGGGCTTAATAGCTTCAGCACGAATGAAGCCGTGGCACTGGGCACTGCCCGGTGCTATGGAGAGAATATCACTCTTTCAAACGACGAGCGGCGGCGGGCAATGAGAAAACTCACAGAGCTAAACGAACAATATGATGGCAGAATCAGTGCTGACGCTGGTCCCCTTGCCTTCGCACGCACGGTGAGTGCTATCGAGCAAAGTCTTGCGCGGGGTGAGACTGAGATGCCCGGGCGCGGGACGCTCTGCTCCTGTGGGGGCGTTTTTTTCAAAATGGCAGTGCTCCACGACGGGACGATGGTACCATGCGACATGCTACCAACTATGATCATGGGCGTTATCGGAATGCACTCCCTCCAAGATGCGTGGCTTAACTCCCCGGCAATCAATGTCGTTCGCCGCCTTCGAGAGATTCCGATCTCAGCGCTCCCCGAATGTAATAGCTGTCGGTACACAGGATTCTGCACCGGCGGGTGCCCCGCTGGGAAAATGGCGACAAGCGGCAGACTCATCGGCATCGATCCGCTGACGTGCTACCGCACTTATGCTGGGCAGGTGGAGAACAATGACGCTCTGTGATATTCCTGAGCAATCTGATACCTCCACTGGGATTCAATCTCTCGACCTACCTGAAGGCGTTCCGCCGCTCCGTTCACTGTACCTCTATCTTACCGCAAGTTGCAACCTCCGCTGCCGGCACTGTTGGATCGCGCCGGAGTTCTCCAGCAGACCTGTGCCACTCAAAGCCATCAATCCGAAAGCACTCCAGGATGCCGTTATCGAGGCAAAGACCATTGGCCTTGCACACGTTAAGCTCACAGGAGGGGAGCCGATGCTCCATCCACAGTTTAAAGAGATTGTGGATATGCTCACAGGCGAGGGGCTCTCGATGAATTTGGAGACAAACGGCACTATGATCACTCGGGAAATAGCTCACTACCTGAGGGAAAAAACAAACGTTAAATTTGTCTCGATAAGCATCGATTCATCGGTTCCTGATGAGCACGACGCATTCCGCGGTGTCCGGGGGGCATTCGATGCGGCTCTCAGCGGACTTGACAATCTTGTTGAAGCGGGTTATACTACCTGTCAGGTGATCATGTCGGTTCACCGGGGAAATCGAGATCATATGGAGGATCTAGCGAGACTTGCCACAGACCACAAGGCTGCGAGTGTGAAGTTCAACCCTGTAGGATCGATCGGGCGGGGGAGTGCGATGCGCGAGCGGGGCGAGACATTGGATTTCAGAGAGCATATCGATCTCTTTAATTGGGTAAATAAAGAACTCCGTCCGAAGGTACCGATTCAAGTACTTATGTTCTTGCCTCAAGCACTAACTCCGCTTAATGAATTTTGGCGAATGAATGGGAGATTATTCGACTGTGGTATCAGTACCACGTTAGGTATACTTGGGACTGGGGAGATTGCACTCTGTGGGGTTGGACAGGTGATCCGCGAGCTCGTGTACGGGCGCCTCGGAGAAAACAGTATCCGAGATATCTGGTTCACCCATCCAACAATCCTGAAGCTGCGTCGCGATCTTAAGGACGTCTATCGATACCCTGGCATCTGCGGCTCCTGCATCCACGCAAAATCCTGTCGGACTAGCTGCGTAGCGAACAACTACGTCTATAGTGGGAAGCTCGTTTTTCCGCAGTGGCTCTGTAATGAAGCTGATCGAGAAGGAGTGTTTCCAAAAACGCGGTTGCGAGACATAGGATCTGAACACAGAAAGTCAGGCTAAATGTAAAAACCAGTGTCAATATATGTTGCCCGCCAGGCATGCAAGGATACGTGCAAGGATAGCCGATGGAAAATATATGAGTGGAGAGTGAATAACGTGTCGTGTGACAGGGACCAATTATATTATTGGGCTATCTACGGCGGTGATTGTCAATTCGCGCTACCATAGAGTGTTAAAATAAAGGTAACAATTAGCTAGTAAGTAATAGGTATTTTTATGTGCTCAAATATCGACAGTTGATAGGCGATTTTTAGTGAAAATACTTTTTTATGGAGAGTGCAAGATATAACTCAGCTAGCAGACCGCCATGTCCAGCGAAACGGCATTTTTCACCAAAAAAATCCATATAACCCTTCCAGGCAAGCTGAATAATAGCCCTGCTTGGCATTATTTTACCCTTTTAAAAGAAGCACTGTCGAAAAAAGTAATTCTCGCAGTGTCGCTCTCGCTTTGCGCTTCTTTTATACAGGGCGTTGGGCTCATCCTCCTCTTGCCCCTCCTGCAATTAGTGGGGTTAAACGCGCAGCAACAACCATCAGCCGGCATTACGACGTATGTCTCGTCGTTTTTTGTCATGGTTGGGCTGCCTATTACGCTCGTCTCGGTGCTCTGCCTGTACATCATCATCTCGATCACGTACGCGCTTTTCAGCCGTTGGCAAACTATAACCAGCTTTGCGATTTCTTACGAATTTGAGTCTTTCCTCCGTCATCGGCTATACCGGGCCGTTATAAGTACAAACTGGCTCTTCTTTACACGCTATCGAGCGTCAAATTTTATCCATGCACTAACCGGAGAGATTACGCGAGTCGGGGTAGGTACGCAGCAGGTACTACAGCTTCTAGTGGGCGTGCTTGTCATTTTTGTTTACCTTTTCGTCGCTTTGCAGCTATCGGCAATTGCCACGGGCATGGTCTTCGTTTTCGGGCTTGCATTGCTTTTCGGTCTAAAGGGAAAGATTTCGCTCGCTCGGACGAAAGGTAAAGCCCTCTCGGATAACACTCGCGACTTGTACGGCGCCATAGCAGAGCACCTCTACGGGATGAAGACCGTGAAAAGCTACGGCGCTCAGGAACAGAACGCAACGATTTTTTTGCGATTGAATGCACGAATAAAGCTTATCTGGGGTGATTTCTTCCGAAACGTGGCCGATACGCAGTGTTTGATTGATAGCGGGTCGGTGGTCATCATAAGCGTGGCTCTTATCGTGCTGATCGAGGGTCTTCATCTGCCTATTGCAAGTGTGCTCGTGCTGTTGTTTATATTCTATCAAGTCATACCGCAATTCTCGTCAATTCAACAAAACTATCAGGGGTTCACTAATATGCTGCCCTCATTTAGCAACATAATGGACCTCCACGCGCGCTGCGACGAGGAAGCAGAACGCTACGTTGACGATCAAAGCGAGATCGAGCTCCGAAGAAGCGTCGAGTTCCAAGACGTTTCTTTTACCTACACTGATGATGGGGCCCCCGTGTTCGATAACCTCGACCTCACAATCAGAGCAGGTGAGACGACCGCAATTGTCGGCAGCTCTGGAGTGGGCAAAAGTACCGTTGCAGACTTGATAATGGGGCTGATTATGCCGCGTCACGGGCAGATACTTATCGATGGACTGCCGTTAAGTTCGGAGCGCTTCGATGCCTGGCGTAGCCGCATTGGCTACGTCGCACAGGACACCTTCCTCTTTAATGACACTGTCAGGGCAAACCTTTTGTGGGCCCATCCTAGGGCAACTGACGAGGAACTCACGACGGCTCTCCGCATGGCAGCTGCTAAGGACTTTGTGTCGAAGCTTCCAGAGGGAATAGAAACTATATTGGGTGACAGGGGGGTGCGATTATCTGGTGGCGAACGACAACGTCTGGCGTTGGCTCGGGCGCTCTTGCGCAAACCGACTCTGTTGCTTCTCGACGAAGCTACAAGCAATTTAGACTCGGAGAATGAACAACGCGTTCAAGATGCAATTGATGCTCTGCGCGGTCGTGGTGATATGACTATTGTCGTTATAGCGCATCGACTCTCCACTATTCGAAAGGCGGACGTTATCTATGTGCTTGACAATGGTCGTATTGTTGAGTGTGGAGATTGGGAACAGCTGATGCTAAAGGAAGATGGACATTTTCGCGACCTCTGGAAAAGACAAGTGGCATCGTGAAGCAGAGGCCAATTCATTTTTAATGGAGCCAGCCAACCCTATATATGATGCAGATGAGGCCAGGAGTAATAGTCGAAGGGCTAACAGATCACAAAACCTGCTGAGTTACAACCTGAAAAAAGGCAGCATTACTGTTTAATTTCTATTTAATAGGTCTTTACAAATTTACCCTATTAAAAGACCGAGACTATGGGGGCTTGTAGTTTTTTCGTCATAATCCTCGCAAACGAAAGAGTACAAACGGACGGCTTTGGTATCGGCAATTTACGAAAGCATGATAAGCTCGGCCTGATTCGGACCGGCGACCTCCGCCTTGTCAAGGCGGGCGATTCTGGACTGTCTGAAACTTTTTCTGAAGCGGCGCTCGAAGGCGCGACAACCACGAGAGAGGCAAGTGCTCCGTCGTGAATGGTTTGATAGATGTCGACAATCCAGCAAGCGTTGCAAGCGTATGTGGTAGGTGTATCTTGCTAATTGTACTTGAGGAGGACGGCACCGTCTTCTCCCTCAGTCTTTACAGGAGACGACAGGATTTGCGATGAAGATGCCTGTCAAATTAATTTTGGGCGTACTTATGTCGTCGGCACCACCTGAAGGTACTGTACGACTCTTTTCCATTACCATTTCCTTTTATGGAGTTCATTTAGTTGAATCAGACCTTAGTATACGATTTATAATTTGAACGTATTGATAAAGAAACAAAAAAAATTAACCCTGTAAATTTAAGCTCCAACTACCCAGATCCCCATTCACCATATCCGTACGTGCAGTAAGTGTAAAAATAAGTGCCATATTCACAATAGTAATAATCGGGGCCACTAGGATTTATAACACGGGGTGGTTCGTATTCTGTTTTAGCCATACTATATGTTACACCTCCTATCCATTAATTTTGTTTATGGAAAAAATCTTGTCTAACTGATTTTAAACTTAGTTAAGGGTCAATTAGAGGAAACATTTCTGTCAATATTATATAAAATTTTGTGGCAACCATTCTAACGTTGGGCATTTTTGCGAAACGTAGGTATCGTTTTAGTTGTATATCAAAAGTTACAGACTTCACGGATTTGTCGTTTCAAGATGTGCCTGTATCAAAAAGATAGCGAAGCGTATACGTGCGTCTTTTACGATTGTGCGTAAGTGCGACGCAGCTATTGAATCGAGACTAGCACTTGAGTGATTGATGGTTAGCAGGGTATACGTATCAGCGTTATCGAAAAGATCAACACATGCCTATCTCGTTGCCGTTACAAACTACAACAAAATGATCTTGTTGCGAGCTCTTCTGAACTAGTCTACGGGCAACTAACTAGGTGAAAACCCCGGATCTCAGCAAAACGCTCGATCGCTTCCGAAATCTCTTAGAGCGCCACCTTCAGTTTGAAGCGGTGGAGTCCTTTAGCGGCGCTCTTCTTCTCATCGACGGCGCCTAATGGCGGGTGCGTCGCTGACCCAACGTGTGTAGTCAAAAAGTTAGTGCGCAATGCTAGTTCAAATGACAACACTGTTGTGGCGGTATCGATCGCATCTTCTGACACGTTTTTAGGCTCTAGTGCTTAAAACCATTACAAGGAGCAACCATGCGCGCATATATCGTCTCGTGAAGAAGCACAGCGCACCAACGAACGTACTCAAGTTCACGAGGGCCACGTTTATCGGAAGACCTGTCGTCGGCACCACATACGACGCAATTGCTGACCTAAGGCGACAGAGCCCAACGAGTTGAGCGCCGTGATCCAGCACGGCAGTCTGGAGAATCCTCAACCGCTAATGGCGTGACACACTTCAACCCACGCCAACCAGCTAGCGATGAGGAAGGACGCTTATACGATGATGGCACTGTAACTTCAAATTGGGGTACGCGATGTTATTCGGATATAAACACCGACCTTGGGCAGGTGATGGTGCAAATCCCGCAGTTCCTATTTTGCCGAGCCAAGTGCATCCCCGACACTGGGCAGTTCGACGTCCTCAAACTCGCTGAGATACTTCCCGTTATCACATTACGGTTGAGCGGGCCGTTTAAAGCAACTTTGCGACCACAGGCCGCACAGAATGTAAGGTTTGTGCCAGCCTTAAGAGTCCCCTATTGGCAGCGTCGCTCACGTTGAACCAACGTGTCGACATTACTTCAAGCAGTACTCTGTGCTTCCTAGATAATTTAACGGTTTTCAAACAGATTTTTTGGGAAATCATAGTTGATAAGCAGTTCTTTTGATAAGTGAAACCCCCTAGTCCGCAAGTAAGCGATCGATCGATTAATCGCCATATGCCTAAGCAGCTGCACTGAGTCTTTTGGCCGCGGCATCTTGCAAGCGATTGCGTTAAGTACAGCTTCCACGACACGGCATAGACCCGCCTGTTATTAGCCGCACGCGGTTGACAATTTGCCGCTTCGTGAACTGATTTCGCTAAAAGAAACACCCGACATTTAAGAATAAAAAAGCCGCCGATGGGGCACAGGTGGCGCTCAGCAGGTAATTCGTAAGGAACCTTGTAGGTGCCGGCTAGCAGAAGTTGAGTGGGAGTTAGCTCCTCCTTCTCACTACGTAACCGGCGGTTAGGAGTCCGATAAAAACGAGTCAGACAGAAGTGAGCACGACATCGAAGTCGGGCGTCTTGCCATGGCTTGTAACCGCAGCCGCGTTGAGGGCCTAGACGTTGTCGTCACCGCTCCTCACGTAGATCACCCCGTTGGCGACGGCGAGGAAGGAGTTCACGCTGCTCCGGTCGTTAAGCCCCACACTGTCGCCCCGGTGGCAGCGTTGAGGGCGTAAACGTTATGGTCATCGTTCCCGATGTGCACGACGCCGTTGGCGACGGCGAGGAAGGAGTTCACGCCGTTTCCGGTCGTGAATTGCCTGCGCCTAAGGTTGGTTTCTGGCGTCGGATTTTCGACGGCAGGAGAAAGAAAGAGGATTAGAGTTAACAGGACTTTTGGGCGCTCTACATGGCATATTTTTTTGACAATCTGAACGCTGCTGTAGCGAGTCGAGACCAGTCACGTGCGAACCGCAACCTTTATCGGCTCTCTGTCTGCATTAAAGTGCGTTATATTCTATTACGCGGCGCTTGTGTCACACTCAAGATACAACCTGAAATAGAAAGTCAGTGGTAAGCAAGAATAGCTGAGCAAAAAAATGGAATTACAAAATCGGTAGCAATCGCCCTCATCGTAGTTCTGCTGGGCTCGTTGGCGGTGGGCGTTGCGCTTGCGCGGAACAACAGCACAACGCCTACATCGGGCACGACAGCGCCGTTAAGCAGCACCTACGTGCAATACCAGCAAAACAAGTCGGCGGGAAAATTCGTGACGCACACGTCCGGCGGACTCGGTCTCGGCTACGCGCCGCCACCTATCGATCTTTCAAAGCGGGTGACCGCTCCGGCCGTTGTGCAGGCTGCGCAGGAGCCGCATTGAAACTGTCTTGAGTATTCGTTTTGTTTAGGGGTGAAAATGAAGCCATTAACATTAGCCGCATGTATAACCCTTATTGCCGTTTTAATCCTTAGTACGTGTGGTTGCATGTCGTCGTCGACTGCGGGCACGACAATGCCGTTAAGCAGCGCCTATATAGGATACGTGCAGAACAGGTCGGCCGGAAAATTCGTGACGCACACATCCGGTGGAATCTATCTCGGCTACGTGCCGCCACCTGTCGAGCTTTCACAGCAAGTGGCAAAACTGGCCACTCCGGCCGTCGTGCAAGCCGTGCAGACCAAGACATACCCAACGACGTACGACCTCCGCACGCTCGGCAAGGTGAGTCCGGTCGAGAATCAAAACCCGTGCGGAACCTGCTGGATTTTTGGCACGTTCGGCTCGCTCGAGTCGTACCTGTTACCTAATTCTACGACCCAATTTTCAGAGAACAGCTTAAAGAACTTCAACCTCTTTGATGCGACGGATTGCTGTAACGATGGTGGGACTTTTATGATGACTGCTACCTACCTCGCCCGGTGGGGCACCACGGAAACGGATGCCAATGGTACCCCGATCTACGGTGGGCCGGTATCGCTTTCCTGTGACCCGTACAACCCCAGCTCGTGCACGGGCACGACCACGTGCCCGGTAGCGGAGCACGTGCAAAACGTGTATTTCCTGCCGCAGAAGCAGTCACCGACGGACAACAACGTCATAAAGTCCGCCATAATGACGTATGGTGGCGTAGGTGCAGCATTCAATTGGATACCGCACACGTACGCTACCTCAGCCCAGTGGAATAATGCTACAGCAGCATACTACGAGAATACGGTAGCGCGAAGCAACCACGTAGTGACCATCGTCGGCTGGGATGACAACTACGCCGCGACGAACTTCTCGACAGCGCCGCCCGGAAACGGCGCGTTCATCTGTAAGAACAGCTGGGGCACCTCGTTTGGTCAATCAGGGTACTTCTACATATCGTACTACGACACCTCCCTGGGCTACAATGGTCTGGCGGTCTTTACCGCGGAACCAACGACGAACTACAAGACGAACTACCAGTACGACCCCTTCGGCGTTTGTACCCAGTGGGGATACGGCACAAACTCCGCCTACGGAGCGAACGTCTTTAATGCTACGTCCGACGGGACGCTTAAAGCGATAAGCTTCTGGGCACCCAACGAGGGAACTCAGTACACGGCAAATGTTTACGTTAACCCCGCCGCCAACGATCCCACGAGCGGCACCCTTAACTCGACAGTCTCAGGCACAGTCGGTTATGCCGGGTATTACACTGAGCCGCTGAATACAACGGTGCCATTAACGACGGGTGAGACGTTCTCTGTCGTGATCAAGTTCACCACGCCGGCGGCGGCGGGAGACAACTATCCGGTTACCCTACAGAAGAAGACATCGGGCTACGACGACGCAGTGCCAACGACGCCAAGCGGTGTGAGCTTTGTAAGTAGCGACGGAACCACGTGGACAGACGTTACAACAACGATCGGGCCGTTCGCTGCGTGCAACATACACGCATTTGCGGACGGTCAAGCGACTCCGACGCCGTCTCCGTCCCCCACACCTCCACCGACCCCCACGGTAACGCCGACCCCGACAGTACCGCCGACCCCCACACCTTTGCCTTTTTTAACGGTGATAACACGTTAAGTGGGTCAGTTTGGCTCACTCTTTTTTTATATTGAATAATTAAGGCACCGCAGCAGCCTGAGTTGCTGAATTAGAGCCTTCTAGGCTAAAGCAACTAAGACCGTTCCGAGTAGCTCTAGCACGACAAAGCCGCCCACTATTGCCTAGAGATAAAATGCTGCACGCTTTTAGAACGCAGAGAGAGCAAAAGCATCGTTGAGCTGTACTCAGCTTTCGCGCGGTGGCCGCGGCCATGCAGTAGCGGGTGTCTGAAACCTGATAAGCAGTGTCGCTATTACAACCGTTGAAAGCACGATGTATATCGATCGCGAGCTGGAGATGCTGAAAGTGTTGGAACCTGCCGAGGATCTAGCTGAGAGCCTCTTCGCACAGCTGGAAGCTCGTGAATGAAACAAGCACGGTCACTGACGCAGTCGCGTAGTCAAGCGATCTGGCGACCTCTACGAGATGCAAGCACCGGCGCGTGCGCCGATGCCCTGAGACTATGACGCAAGCTTTACTACATGAAGGCATACATTGTTCTGCTTTCCGCGCTTTAGGGGCTGAAAGGCGGACGGAAGGCGCAGCGTGCATGCTGCGCCTCGGGCGGGGTTGGATCTCATGCGAAAGAGGATGAGCGCGTTCACGATCGCTTTGCTGATTTGGCTCACGCTGTGGGTAATCTTTTCGCTTAGTGGCGTCAGCAATACCTTTGCAGTTCTCTCGTTCGCGTTGGCTCACGCTGAGTTCGGATTGTGGATCTTCGGATACGTCTTTGAAACGCTCGCCACCATCTTGTTCATTCTCGCGATTGTCGGTATTATCTCGCATTACTACAGTGGTGAAAACGCGTCGCCTTTGCGCTGGGGGCCGCTTTGCGGTATCGCTGGCACTGCAGCCCAGGCGGCAGGGCTTGTTATTGCTTCTTATTACGGTACTCCGATGCCTAGTTACAGCCCAACGGCGACTGCCTTGTTCGACGTGTTGGTCGCGTACGTAATCGTGATAATCACAGGAGTACCCTCATACATCGAATACCTGAAAGAGGGGGCTTCGGAAGCGACGGAGCACGTTGCTCAGGTGGTACGTTCTGAACAGCTCAGTACCGCGCTTGCGCGACACATCGAAGATATCGAAGTCTCGATCGAGCAAGTCCGAAAGAGGGTACGCAGAGACCTCACGCTGCTGACGGTCGCGTTGCCGATCATTTTCGTAGGCGCCATTTCGATCACAGTGCAGGCGTGGCTGCTGACTATCATCTACGCGCTGTTTGGCGCTTTCTTCTTGATTGTCGCGGTGGCCTTTTCTTCTTTGCTCAAAAAACCGCGGTTTGTCCTGCTGTCGGTCAATCAGTCGGATGCCGGTCTCGATTCAATTGCGGAAGCAGAAAGACGCACGCTCGTAAAAGACGCGCGCGAACAGCTTACCGTATTTCTGCTTGTCTACGCGTTTCCCGTTCTTTTTTGGATGGCGGCATTGTCACAGCGCGCTCTGCGCACGGAAGTGAACGTGAGCTTCTCCATGCTCCTGCTTTCCGCCCTCGTGTGTTTCCTGTTTGGCTACTGGGTTCTGACGCGGAGCAGGGTTGCCGCGATCGCGCTCAATGAGCCCGCGCTGCACGGGCTGCTCGGCGCGAGCGTTGGCGTCTTGCCTACCAAAGTTCGCGCCGGTGAAGCCCACAGCGTGCTGATGGACTTCAATATTGCGGCGGCCTCTGGAGGTGCGCAAGCCGCCGTCTTAATAGCCCCGCCAAACAACGAGATTTTCGTGCCGGAGAACAAGATATTCGGACGCGATGACTTCGCCCAGTACGTCCCTTTCGCCGAGGCGAACCAAATCTCACGTAAGCAATTCAGAATTTCGCGAACTGGCCGCCAGTTTTTCATTGAGGACCTAGCGAGCACCGGAGGCACACGCGTTGACGGCACGCGCATCCGGCCGAATACGAAAGTCGTCTTGACTCATGGATCCAAGATAACGCTCCCCAACGAAATGACCCTGCTGTTTACGGCCAAAGGTGCCATGCAGACAGTAGCTCCTGTCACGACTACGAGAACGCCCGAAGGCGCAGCTTCGCTGCGACGTTCTGCCGCAGACGCGACCCTGATTGAAGCATCGTCGAAGAACCCGGCTTCAGCCACAACACCCTTGCGTGCTAAACTGGTCGGGCCGGGCAACGCCGAGATGTACGTCCCTGGATCACGGGAGTTCGGGCGAGACGATTTCCGCAGCATTGTGTCAGACGATAAACTGCCCTTTATATCGCGAAGACACTTCGCAATTCAAGTTTCGGGCGACGCCTACTCTGTTGAGGATCTGCGGAGTAACAACGGTACGATGCTAAACGGTGCGCAGCTGCAACCTGGCGTAAGGCAGACACTCAAGCCAGGCGACAAGATCTCTTGTGGAAACGTCCTTGAACTTGAATTTCAGTCATCTCCCGCTCTTGGTGCGGGTTCGCCGCGGCCACACTATGAGGTCGAGCTCCAAGCCGCCGGAGCGACCGTTGAAGGTGAGAAGCGATGCGTCATCTTCGACGTTCCTGCGACCTTCAAAGGCGTTTGGAACTGCTTGTTCCCGAGTGCCGGCAATCATGTGCTTCACCTTGTCTTGAACGAGGTGCGTCCCGCTCGTGCACAGACTGCAGGCGACGCATTTGTCAGGGAGCCGCTCTTTACCTACGTGCACAACGTGCGCGTGGACGGAAGGTTCACCGCGTCGTCAGACAACGCTGTTTCAATGACGAGCATCATCGTCACCGTCGTCTCAGTTCTTACAACCCTCCTTCGCACCATTGCCGTGCACTAGCTCTCCGGATAGCCTCACGACGAACCGCGACAAGGCAGTAGCGCCTACGGTTTAATGCCCACGAGCCTTCCACCGCTTGAGCCCGAATCCCGAGCGTTTCATAGGTGGGCCGCTGTTCAGTGCAGTTATCCCTACTCTTACGATATTGCGGCGTGACTCTCTGCGTTGTCACAACGCCTGTAGCTGTTGACTTTACAGAGCGTGAAGGGGTTTTCTTTATCCTCTTTTCGTTCGGCGCCGCAACAAAGAGCACTTTATTCAGAATGAGACTTTTCGAGAAAACGAGTCTCTGCCTTCGCGAGTCAGAGAATATCGTGACGTTACTGTTACCGAGAAGGTGCCGACAGAAAGCATATATCTACTGTTACCCGCAAAGCTCACAGCGAGCGTGTGTTGACCTGCTTTTTGACTGGTTTGGGCACTTGCAAGACTGGAGAGTGCAGTCACAGTGCCGCCGCTTACCGGTGTGGTTTGTCCAAGTGTTTTACTGTCGATCAAACCGTGACCGGAACAGAAAGCACGCCTATCGATCCTGTTGGCGCACTCGAATCCCTAGGAGTTTTCCGATGAGCCCCGTGTAATGGTAAGGTTCGCGTTGAAGAGCTCATCGCCGTAAATTGAGGTTGCGACCAGTTGAGGCGTGAGCGTGAGCAATCCTGCCTGAGCTGGCGATGCGCTGGCGCCGGGCGTCGAGAGTTACCCTCGGGCCGGATGTTTGGCTTATGCTTGGGGTGGGCGTCGAAATTGACGAAGCACTGCTATTATTGTTCCATGGCCGTTAACAGCCCGCCTCGTTACTGCCATCATCAAGATGAGGAGGCCATCACTGGCGCAGCGTATGTAACGTGACGCGCGTCCGATCGACCCCTTTGCTGCGAAATTCCTTACGCCCCGGCATGGGCATCGGAGTATGCGGCGCAAACGGTGCGCCAACCCACACGCCACACGATTCGCAAAAACCCGCCCGTCGTATGACCAGCAGTTTACATCAGAAAGACGCTCTCACACGATCTTGTTCCCGCGCGTGAGCACGGAGGCAGACCAAAAAGGATATACGTCGAAAAAGTGCTTTGTTACGCAACGGAATCTTATGCATGCGGTGCCTTCACAGGTCGTGTGCCTTGGGATTGCAGGGAACGCGGTATGATTTGGCACGTTTGATGTAACACTTATGTTCACAAGAAGACTCGTGCAAAGCTGATGCAAAATTTCAGACTACTCCCCGCTGCATGTTTAGTAGCAATTATGCTAGTAGCTTGCACGGCGGTTCCCGCAGCTGCGCAAGCCTCATCATCTTCAAATGCCCTACAAACCGTTTTTGAGAAACACTATGCAGATGGTTCGGCTGCGAACTATTTGCAACAAACGTCTGATGGAGGCTATGTTATAGCTGGTGCTGCGCTCACTGCCGGGGGCGGCGGCTATGAAGCGTGGTTCGCCAAAATTAACACTACAGGCCAGGAGCAATGGAACCATCTATATCCTTATGCCAACATTACCAAAGAGTCCATCTATTCACTGCAAAAAACTCAAGACGGAGGCTTTATCCTAGCCGGCAATGAGTCAGTAAACGGCATAACTCGGCCGTGGCTCGAAAAGGTTGACGCCGATGGTGTATCTGAGTGGGCCAATTATTACACTTCGTTTGGCACAGCCTTAGCTAACTCCGTGCAGCAGACAAGCGGCGGCGGCTATGTCATGGTCGGGAACACCTTAAACGCGGCCCTTGCTCCCACCGGCTCTTTTATTGTGAAGGTCGATAGCAGCGGCGTCCAAGGCCTAAACAACACGTTTAACTCGACCGCGAATATGGTACAAGTCACCCAAGATGGCGGATATGTGGTCGTTGGTGCGCTAGGGGCTCAGGGCAACGCCCAACCTTACGTTATAAAACTGGATTCAAACCTTGATGTGGTGTGGCAGAACCTGTACCCCGTCCAACAAGGCGGCGATGGATTTTTTTGGGCCGTCCAGCCAACCAGCGACGGCGGCTACATCTGCGCTGGTGCAACTGCCCCCGCCTCCAGCTATTACGCCGCTTTGCTTCTTAAGATCGATGCCAGTGGCAACAAAGTGTGGGAGAACCGTTATGGAGGCCCCAGAGGCGAATTAGCATATTCAGTGCAGCCAACGAGCGACGGCGGCTACATCCTCGGAGGAGAGACTTTTTCGTTTGGTACGGTCGGCGTTGGTAGCCCTTGGCTCGTTAAGACTGATGCCAACGGCAATGAAATGTGGAATCAAACGTGGGCAGATATTCAAGGCGTAGCTCATGGAGTTCAGCAAACCAGCGACGGCGGCTACGTTTTCACGGGCAGGGATGCTGTAACAGGTTCCCCGTATCTTATTAAAGCTATGGCAGAGATACCGCCGCTGCCGTTGGGCGGGATGGCGACCTGGGTGGTGCTCGCACTGGTGCTAGTAGGAATTGTCGGAATGGGGTATATGCGACGTTCAAAAAGAGGGGCACCCCCGACCCCCCTTAGCGAGTCTAGTGGCGGTGGTACCACGCAAACGACCGGTACTGATCAAACGGGGCCACCTTTTGTGGGCCCACCAGGTCCACAACCACCAGGTTCACAATATATAACCGCTCCGCCCGTTGAGCAATCCGCTTATCCATCGTTCCCAGTTGAGCTCGGGTCTCAATTCTCAGATGTTCGCTATCTCGGTGAGGGGGGTTTTGCACGTGTGTTTAGTGCATTGGATCTACAAGGAACGCCCGTTGCGGTCAAAGTGCTCAAATCACGCGATCCGAAAGTAGGAAAGCTGTTCATAACAGAGGCCGCGAACTCGAGTGTCTTGCACCACGAAAACATCGTGAGGCTGTTCGACTACAACATCATCCCGGTTCCCTATCTTGCCTTAGAGCTGTGTGACGGCAGCGTCGAGCGCCAGATGTCGAGCGCCCCCGTCACGGTCGCACGCGGCATCGAGATTATGAAGCAGATTGCACTCGGGCTAAGCTATGCGCACAAGCAAAAAATCTTGCACGGAGATATAAAGCCCTCAAATATCCTGCTCAAAGAAAATGTGGTGAAGATCGCAGACTGGGGACTCAGCAAACTCAAAACCGAGAAGTCAGTTTCGATCGGTGGCGTGACGCTTCAGTATGCTGCGCCGGAAGAGCTCTCGCGGCAATTCGGGCGCGCTGACGAGCGGACTGACCTCTATCAGGCAGGGGTGTTGTTCTATCAGCTCGTGACAGGGAAGCTGCCCTTTGCCGACGACGCGTCACTTATTGATGCAATTCTCGAAGATGCGCCGATCCCGCCTTCGCAAGTCCGCTCGATGTCACCGAAGCTCGAAACAATCATCCTTACGTGCCTGAGAAAGCGCAAGGAGGAGCGATACCAGAGTATGGATGAGCTCCTGAGGGATCTTGACGGGGTCAATGACTAAGTCGTAGCGGCGGGGACATGGGCGTTTCGCTACGCACACAACACGGTGGGGTATATGAGCAGCACGCCATCCACAATGCGGTATATCGGTGAGCCCTATTCGACCCCAAGGATGCTCGTTGCCCCATTCAGCGTAACGAGTTCTGCGTCGCGCGCCGCCACAAGTAACGTTGCAAAGGTTATGCCCGCGTTGCAAAACCCCGTTGGCCCTATCGGTGGGAGCGCCTTCTTTCTAGTGATCGGCCTTGTGGTGGCTGCGGTCGCGATCATTGTTATTGTGTTTCTGTTAACGCGGCGTAGGCGCGCGCTGCGCCGCAGCGAGAGACGTGAATTGACCGCGGCAGTGAGCGCGCCGCCGACCGCGGCAGTGAGCGCGCCGCCGACCGCGGCAGTGAGCGCGCAGTTTTTTGTGCCCGCAGCGAGAGCGATCGCTGAACCGGAGAGCCCCCGTACTCAATCCGAACGCCTGGATGGAGCGCATAAGGTGCCCTATGCTCCAGACCAGCCGCTGGTGTGGGTCGCGTCAAAGACTGATCCAGGAGTGACGCGCGACCATAACGAGGACGCGCTTCTGGTGGATACTGCGACTGGGCTGTTGCTTGTCGCTGACGGCGTAGGGGGGAACCGGGCAGGGGAGGTAGCCAGCAGTTTAGCTGCAGAGCTGATCGCTCAGCATATTAGCGAGCACCTTAAGGACGAGAACTTCGAGAACCTTCTACGCGAATCCGTGATCAACGCGAATCAGGGAATTCGTGAAAGAGCCGCGAAAAATCCGGCGTGGGCGGGCATGGGATCGACGGTCGTCGCCGCAATGTGCAGTTCAGACCTGCTCTATATTGTCCACGTGGGAGACAGTCGCGCGTACCTGATTAACAATAGCGTGATGCACCAAATCACACGTGATCATACGGTCGTCGAAGAATTGATTGAACACGGACAACTGACGCAAGAGGAGGCGCTCATACACCCTGACCGTCACGTCATAACGAAATCTTTAGGGAGCAAGAGGCCGTTGGAGCCTGAGCTTGATTTCGTGTCCTGGAAGGCAGGAAACTATCTCCTGCTTTGCAGCGACGGGCTCACTGATATGGTTGATGATGTCGCGATCAACGCGATGGTCGTCGATGCCGATATGACGCTTGAGCAGAAATGTCTAAGCTTGGTCCAAGCGGCGAACCAGCACGGAGGGGAAGATAACATAACCGTCGTGCTCGCGTACCGCGATTAACAACTTACGCGTTGCGGCGCCGCTCTATGGTCGCTTCACTGGCGGACTGCAACGGCCTTCACTGCTCATCGAGTATTCATCCGCGCAGCGCCGCCCCCCGAACGCGTAAGATCACACCTTATCGGCAAGGCGCAGCACCGCACACGCGGCGTCATACTTGGAACTTAAGTCGGAGAACGTCTGCGCAGCAGAGCACCGCACACGCGGCGTCATACTTGGAACTTAAGTCGGAGAACGTCTGCGCAGCAGATTTCATCCCCTTTCCTAAGCTCTCTTTGTGAACCGGGTTGCAGACGCTCTCCGTTTAGCGTTGTGCCGTTGTTGCTCTGCAGGTCCTCAATGTAGTACCTGTCTCCCGAGACAGCAATTCTGAAGTGCTGCCGCGATATGAAGGGCAGTTTTTCGTCTGGCACCATATTTCGGAAATCATCGCGACCGAACTTCCTTGACCCGATTACAGAGATTTCGGAGTTGTCCCGCGCAATGATCCTCGCGAGTATGGGCTTCGTGGCTGACGTCATACCTGGAACTTAAGTCGAAGAACGTTTGCGCAGCCGATTTCATCGCCTTGTTTAAGTTCTCTTTGTGAACCGGGTTGCAGACGCTCTCCGTTTAGCGTTGTGCCGTTGTTGCTCTGCAGGTCCTCAATGTAGTACCTGTCTCCCGAGACGCCAATTGCGAACTGCTGTCGCGATATGAAGGGCAATTTTTCGTCTGGAAGCATATTTTGGAAATCATCGCGACCGAACTTCCTTGATCCGCTCAGAGAAATTTCGGAGTTGTCCGGCGCAACGATCCTCGCGAGCAAAGGCTTCGTGGCTGAGTCAGGCGCCATTGATGCTTGACGCGGTTGTGCGGCAGCTCGCTGAGGCGCAGCTGCGTCAGTGCTGGTTCGGCTCGGTGGGGAAGGGGGTTCTGGTTCCATAGCTCGCGGTGGCGCGGAGGGTTCTGGTTCCACGGTTGTCACAGGAGATACTTCCTGAACGGCACTCTTGGTCGTAAAGGTCATCGTTGTCCCGTTGGGGAGGGTTATTTTCGATCCCGGCTTCAGGGCGACTTTTGTGTACGGCTGGATCCGCTCACCGTTAACGCGTGTGCCCCCTCTGCTTCCCATGTCTTCTATGGTGAATTGCTCTCCTATGCGCGAAATCGTGAATTGACTCCGTGAAATGACATTCGCCTCGCCGTAGGGGAGGTATTCAGCAAAATCGTCTCGCCCAAAAACCTTGCCGTCCGGCACATCAATTTGGTTGTCTGGGGGGACTATCAACATACCAGCGGCGGTGGACGGCACTTTTAGGGTTGTTACCGGAGATACGGCCTCCATGGCACCCTTTGAAGTAAACGTCAGCGTCGTTCCGTTGGGGAGCGTTATCTTCGATCCCGGCCTCAAGACGACTTGTGTGTTGGGCTTGAGCCGAGCGCCGTCAAGACGTGTGCCTGCTTTACTTCCTAAGTCCTTTATATAGAAGTTATCTCCTAAGCGCGAAATCTCGAATTGATCCCGCGAAATGAGACTCACCTCCTCAAAGGGGACATATTCGGCAAAGTCGTCTCGCCCAAAAACCTTGTTATCTGGCACCAAAATTTCGTTGTTGGGCGGGGCTATCAAGATGCCGATGAATCTCCCCGGAACTCCACTTTCTGGAACCCACTTGTACGCGATGTACAATATGAAGGCGCTTAGAATTATCACAATAGCTGGCACAAATAGATTGCCTAAGTAACACGATGTGTCGTAGACTCCGTGGAGTGCTGCAGCTCCCAAGAGAAAGGCAAGCGTTTTCGGCCATTCGCTGCGAGTAGTTACAATGAAGATAATCCCTAAGCCAGCGAGCGCTGACCAGAGCAAATGCCCCGGCAATGCGAGTATTATGCGCTGGTCAATCGCTTGGGCGACGTCTGCCTGGGTCACACCGGGGCCCAGAACGACGCCTCCGATAAAACCCGTGAAAATATAAAAAATGTCTTCCATAATTGCGAAGCCAAGACCTGCAGCTACACCGTAAATCACACACTTCTGCTTCGATAGAAATGCTGCCGGGAAAAGCAGCGCCAAAACAAATACCCCGACAATCTTGGCGGGCTCCTCAATAAGGCCCATTGCCAACGGTGGAAGATTTATACTTTGCTCCACTGGAACTGCGACAATAAGCTGAAGCACGAACGCGGCAGTAAACGAAAAAAGAATAATTAACAGATCCAACTGATTAAACTTCACCATTTAACCCCCCCATTAGAACGTGGCGACAAGAGCAGCGACAGAAGTCCAACCCTTTGGCGCTGTGCGACCAGCGCACAAGTATTATTGAAAATTGAACAAGACTGCCACGTTGGAATTCAATTGTTAACGTGTAATTCTGGCTCACTTTATAAAACTTGCTACTCAAGGGGTTTCAGGAGCTTGGCCTGCGAGTCACGACTTTTTTAAGGTGTCGCCCCGTGATGAAATCAGTGAGAGTATGCATTAAATTTGATGATAAAAAATTGGTGCGTTATCAGCAAAGGCGGCGTGAAATATCCACAGCTGCGTTTGCGCCTCAGTAGTCTGACGCCATAGGAGACATCACAAGAGGTATCACAAGGATCTTTGAGACTGAACACAACGGCAAGCGTGCATTCTTGATCGTGATCGAATGTACTGTACGAAACGAAGGCACGGTTTTAAAACAGGGCGAAGAAGTTTCTTAACCCGCTGAAACGTGAGCACTGAATCTCGCCATTCTGCTTTGGAATCTGAGATTACCGAATTAAATTAAGCTCTTTTTTCAAACGAAAGTGAATTTTTAACTAAGAATGAAAACAATGGGCTCAGCAGATTCGAGTCGGCCACCTCTGCCGTGGTGAATGCTGAGAATCCACAATTCTCGCTGGAAGTTCTGGCTGATTTTTCTGAATGGTTTGCGGTCTGCACGCAACCAAACGAAACGCGGGAGCGAAGCCCTTAGTGATACATAGCCTTGGTTAGCTTAGTCGGTAGCCTGGCTTTGATGTCTGCAAGCGCGAAAGGGACGTATAGGGCCATTTATACGATATATACGCGCGGGTGTAAGCTGCGATTAATCCGAATAGAAAGATGGTGAGCACAAGCCTGAACTACTCGGGCTCCCACTTGTCGCGCTTGTAGAGAACCAGAGGAAGAATATATGCTGCACCAACTAAGACGGCGTACAACAAAGCTGAAAGAGCGTCCATCCGGATCTCTTTTTTTGCGAGAAGTTTTTCAGATCGCTTCTATTACAGGCCGAACATCGGTGCATAGTTAGCTCCTTGAGGCGTTTCAGACCCTTCACGACCTTGAAAAGGGTCGCAAGTAACATCTAAATGTGGCGAACAACGAATGCCTTCCGTTTGAGCTTCGCTCTTGGCGATAACCGCCTTCGTAGATTTCGAGCACAGACATCGCAAGCTTCTCTGCGTCGTGCTCACACATCACCTGTTGCAGAACCTGTCGTACCTCATCGAGCATTGTCTCATCTCGCTTGAACGTAGATTCGTTAGGTCGCCGTTGCGTGAGAATGGCGCTAAGCACACGGCCAGGGAACGCGCAACCACCTCTTTGAGCTTAAGCGCAATTTTTGGGCTGGATTACTTGCCCAACTGTACTGCTGTGCTGAGGGTAATAATACTCGGCAACCGCGTGCTGAAAGTGAAAAACGTTGGGCATCTGCCCCACGAAGGGCGTTTCGGCTTCGTTATAAGCGCGTAGCAAGCCTTTGCCGCGAGGACTGGTTCTTTGTGCCGCCGCGAATCTAGCTTCTATCGTGCGCCAATCCGAGAACATACGTATAATTCAGCAGTTTGACTGTAATCACAACGCAGGGTTAAAATAGGATGCTGATACTGTGACTTAAAAAAGGAAGTGAGAGACGTGGACGAAGACAAATGTGCACAATGCGGCACTCCTGCAACGCCTGGCGCGAAGTTTTGCGAAAGCTGTGGTGCACCGCTAACCGCCGCGTCACAAGCAGTCCAAGGCCCAGCTGCCGTTACACAACCAGTCCAAGGCCTAGCTGCCGCGGAGCCTGCTCCGTCGCATGCAGCACCAGGCGCCCGAGTGCTGTATCAGGGCGTCGCTATTCGCTTTGTCGCGGTACTCATCGATGGAATAATCATAGGGATCATATCTGCAATACTGACCTCTCTTTTGTTGCTATCTACGTGGAATACGTCGCCTGCCATGGATCCCGCAGCTTACTTTGCGATCTATGCGATGGCAGCCATCATCTCTCTTCTCTACTTCATACTGCTTCTTGGGCGGTATGGGCAGACGGTAGGTATGATGATAGTCAAGATAAAAGTGGTCAAAGAGGCGGATTACTCAGCGATCACTTACGGTGAAGCGGCAATACGAACAATTTTGTTGATCATCGACGAGATTCCATACGTTATTCCGTGCCTGCTCGGAGCGGTCCTGATTTGGACATCAGACAAGAAACAGCGCCTCGGCGATCGCGTTGCGCACACCGTCGTACTGAAAGCGTGATAGGGGCGCAAGCCCCCTTTTTCTATTTTTTGGTCACCAATAACCGGCTAGCTTCGCGCACAGCTTCTACGCGACTAACTGGGAGTTTGACGTTTAGGGCGAAAATACGAGCGAGTTGAGGGCGTAGACGTTGTTGTCGCAGCTGCCCCACGTAGACCACGCCGTTGACGATGGCGGGGGAGGAGCGCACGTAGGTTCCGGGGTGAAGCTCCATTTCTTAACGTTGCGTGGGGTTGTGCTCCCCGCCACCGGATTGTAATCGCCGGTGTGCGCCGCGTTGTACCAGAACTGCATCGTATCGGCCTGTGCTGCTGCAAGAACGGTTACAGCGCCTGCAAATAAGACGGTAATGAGAAGAATGACTACAGAAAATGAGAGGATTTTGTGGGCGCGCGTGATTGCCTCTTAGAACGTTCTTTGACGCCTGCGACCGTGTCAGAGGACACGAAAGGCTGCGATTTGATACTGCCGGTGAGAGCGGTTGTGGGATGACTCAATGCGCACGCTAAACCAGTTGTTGAAGTGCATAATCGATGCACGCCTCTTTACTTTTAAGATCGCACTTCTGAACGGGCCTCAAAAAACAAATGAAATCGAAAAAGAAGCAATATCTTAGGAGCTAAGGAACGGGCAGAAGCAACAGCTGTCTGTTGACAAGGTCATCCCTTTTTCTTTAATCTTTCACTTTCAGCGCATTCTTGCAGCTTCATTATCACCTGTGGGACCAATTGTCGCTTGTGCAAGCGATTCACGCGCATCATAGCACAGCTGCGATTAGAGAGATTATCTACAACCTCTTTGCTGCCTACATTCACACAGTGCCACTAGAAGAGCTGATAGACGACGTAGAGGGAGCTCGACGAGACGCGCAGCTCAGGTATGTGGTAATATAGAGGCGGCCTGCAGCTACTGCCTCGCTAGAGGCGAACGGCTTGAAGGGTCGTATTTACGAACGTTTGCGCTTGAGTTAAAAGAACAGCTCGCTCAAACGCTGACCACGTTTGTCACGTCTATTCTGACTCGTCTGCGTGGGTGTGTAAACGCGGGAGAGGCTGGTGAGCCGCCTCTCCGCCAGAACATTGAGGTGTTGCAACAGGTGATGTGCACATACGATGCAGAAAAGCTTGCGATTTCGGTGTTGAAATTTACGAACAAAGCAAGTCAGAGCGTTAGCTTTTTCGCCCTGTTTAAGGCCCGTGCGATGTTACACCGTAGTTTCAGGCTTGCAACTTCACAGGCCCGATGGTGCCGGGAACGTCTACTAGCCCTTTCAACCAAAATGGAGCAGCTGCTTGGGATCTGTGGTTTTGTTCAAGGAAGTACCCACGACGGGATGAAGGCGGTACTGATGTTGGCAATTACGAGCATTGATCGATGAGGGCGTAGCCACGGATACGCTCATCGAGCAAACTTAACTTCCTTGATCAAAGATTTAAGCCCGGCCTTCAACTACCAGTTTCCCGGCTAATTTAGGAGGCGGAGACTTCAGGAATTCCCAATCAGCTGGGTACGGGTTCAAGTATGGCATGCTCCGCTTCGTGGCTGGTACTGCAATCCGGAAAACCGCCTCTCCTTGTGCCGTTGTGAAGGTCACTCTCCCGACACGCAACCACGCGCGGGGCAATTTGACCCGAAGCTGTGTAATCTCTGAATGAGGAATGGCGTAGTTTTCTTTATTTTCGGAAAGAATGCTATCAATTATTTGTGTGGTTGCAGATACGGATCGATCATCGCGGAGGTTTTTTTGTGCTGAAACGTATTTGAAGAACTCTTTGCGATACCTGAAGTTTGGAATGCCTAGCCCCTTCGCTCCGAGCACTTGGGAAAAGCTTGGTATCTCTGCGGCTAAGTCCTTCGCCACCACCGTCCGGTCTGTTGTAAATAATAGCATTAGGCTAGGTGGCGGATTAAACAACTTGGTGCCGGCAATCACGCCCGTAGTATAACCGATGAAGGCCTCTCCTAGGATCTCACCTTGCCGGACATTCTGTTCTTCGATCGCGCCTAAATTAGTACCACACCATGCACAGAATCGCGCGTCTAAAGCGACTTTGCGACCGCAGGCCGTACAGAATTTAACGTTGCTGTCGGCGGCCGTATGAATCCCTCACAGTAGACTCTCACTATGAAGCAACGTTTCGCTATTGCTTCACGTGACTTCATGCTTCGCAGATGGTTTAAGCTTTATTAAAAAACTTTTACATACATCACATGCAACGATAGGGATCCCCCAATCTTGCTTTCAAGTTTGCCTACCAACCAGCGCTGTGAGCTAGGAATAGCAAGGATACGTTCAGACTTAGCAAGTAGCCTAGTAGTTACTTGGCCTTTGCAGAATTCAAACAATTACAGCAAAAAAGGATTTCTGATCTTAAAGAATGTCACTAATCTAAGGCGATCTTGACTCCTTTTTCCGGAAGCATCACATTGTCGTGGAGGTTCTTCTTACAAAGGTGACGAGAAAAGAGCACAGAAACCAGAAACACCCACCACAAGCCTCTACCTATGGTCCCTGCAACCGATCCACAAATTCTCGAATCTTTTCTTGATAGGCACCTGCCTTGACCTCTCTTTGTCGGAGAGCAAGGATACCTACTGGATGTTGCTCACAGAGCGCTTCCATCTCATCAAACAAGGGCTTACTCGTAGTGCCACCTTGAGTGCAAAAAAATGCGACGCGTTCAAACTTCGCTTTGTTGCTGGTGATATAGGTTCGCGTAGCGCTCGAGAACGTGCCGCCCCAAATTGGCGTGCCGAGTATCACCAGATCATATATCGCGGGATCGTGCTTGGTCTCTGCAAGCGTGGTCAGCTTTTTCGCCCGCGCATCCCTTGCGGACCTCACAAAACCCAGAGGCCCGCTGCGTTTCTTTTTGTCAAGAAGTTCCTCACTGTCGCAGCTGAGCGTTTGGGCAAGAGCGTCCCCTACCTGTTTGGTCGCCCCGGTTCGTGAATAAAATACCACTAAAGGCTTCATTGTAGGCTCCTCCATCAGTAGTAGCGGTCTTCAGTTTAAGCCTTTTGCGTTTTGAGGAGGCCTACGAACTACCGGCAAACTCACGCGCTGTTTGCCCGCTTCGCGCGACACCCCCGAGCCAGAATTCCGTAGTTATCAGAATTACGTCCTTCAACCCGTCGACGCTCACGATTCAAAAAGGGGCGAATGTGACGTGGAAAAATGATGATCGGTCCGGCATACGGTTGCTTCGCAACGTGACTGTTCCAAAAAAAGCGGGTCGCGATTTGCATCCAAATGTGACCATCAAAGAATCGCATCACGTTCAACGTCGCTCTTCGCGACACCGCCTTTATAGATTTCGGTGCTCGAAATAGCAAGCTTTTACGCGTCGTGTGCACATCACTTGCTGTAACACTTCAATGGTAACACTTCAATGATCTGCCGAAGGGGTGGCTGACCAGCCTCTTCCGCAGCCAAGCACCCACGCGGCTAACTCAGAATGGATGTAACAAATGTAGGATGACCACGGATTCGAATACGAGCACGAATGCCAGTTGTTTGAATACGATACTCTTGGACTTTTGGAGGAGAAGATGTCCGCAACCATCTGCAATGCCGCTAATAACAGTTTGTTGGGAGGAGGCGGAGTTGATGGGGTGATTCATCGCAAGGCCGGACCGCAATTGCGTGAAGAATGTGCCACCTTGGGGGGGGGTGTGCAAGCGATCGATTCTCAGGTTAATACGGGAAAAATTAACCAAAAAACGTTCTACAACCTCCTTGCTGCTTACTTACTCACCAAACCGCTAGAAGAGCTATCAGAAAGAGTCAAGAGAGCGGCGAGATGCACAGCCTAGAATCCTGATTGGTCTTGGTCAGAGAATGACGAAATCTATAATTCCAAGCACGACGAGGAATATCCGGTAAGGTGTTATGAAGGATGAAGTTTTTTTCGGCGAGGGAATGGCAAGGACCAAGAACGAATATCCAGACCTCTATAAAGCCATTGTATCTTTGAATGAGGCAGCTTATACTGGCAAGGTCCTGGACTACAAGACCCAGAAGCTGATTGCCATAGCCATCACTGCCGCCGCCTCGGACGATCGGGCCGCCAAGAAGCAGATGGCGAGCGGCATGAAGGAGCTGGGAATCACCAAGGAAGAGATAGTCGATGTCCTGAGAGTGGTTTTACTGACATCGGGAATGCCGCCCTTTACCAAGGCCATGAAGATATTGGGGGAACTGGAGAAATAAAATTTTTTGATTCTACTGGCACGTGGTATTATACGGAGCGGCTTGCGGCTACTGCCTGGGCAGGGCCAAACGGCTCCAAGGGTCGTATCTGCGAACATTTGCGCTTTGTTAAAAGAGCAGCTTGCTCAGACCCTCGCTGCATTTGTACCTCGATTTTGAATCAGCCCGTAGGCACCCAGACGTGGAAGAGGCTGGTGAGCCACCTCTCCGCCAGATCATTGAAGTGTTGCAGCAGGTGATGTGCACACACGATGCGGAGAAGCTTGCTATTTCGAGCACCGAAATCTATAAAGGTGGTTGAAAAAAGAAAGGCGATCAAGGGTAACCGTTAAAGTCTCGCTCGCTCTTCTTTACGTGTGTGGAATGCGTCTAATATCCTCCCCAGGCAAATCGTCTTATTCATCAGCGTTTGCAAGTGGTGCGTGCTCGGCACACTCGTTGGAGTCGCCGTCGGTTTAGCTGTAGCCGTTTTCTTAAAGGCGCTGGACTACAGCATTGCGCTGACCGGCCAATTTCCCTACTACTTTCTCCTTCTTCCCTTGGCGCTCCTTGTCAGCGGCGCCATGACGAAATATCTTGCCCCAGGCGATGAAGGGCACGGCACGGCGATTATTATTGATGCCCTACATAAACGATCCGGTAAAATAAAGCCGTCAACGGTGTTGGTAAGACTCGCTGCCACGCTCATCACTATCGCGTCAGGCGGCTCCGCAGGCAAGGAAGAGCCTGGCGCCCAGATAGGGGCGGGGCTCTCTTCACTATTTAGCGACCTCTTGAAGTTCGACGACCGTGATCGTCGGAAATTAGTTATCTGTGGGGTCAGCGCCGGATTTGCCTCCGTTTTTGGTACGCCCATAGGGGGGGCTATCTTCGGGGTCGAAGTCCTCTTTGTAGGAGGCCTCATGTACGACGTGCTCCTCCCCGCGTTCATCGCAGGAATCGTCAGCTACCAGGCGTCGGCTGCCCTTGGCATCACCTATTTCTACAGCCCCCTCAAGTTTGTGCCCGTCTTTAGCGGGTTCTTCTTGGTGCAAGTGATTGTTGCAGGCATCTTCTTTGGGATCGTCGCGCTCCTTCTCATCGAGCTCTTCAATCTCTTCAAAAAGGCGGCAGAACGTCTGCCCCTATGGGCGCCTGCCAAGGGCATCATCGGCGGGGCGGCACTCATACTGTTGACTCTGGCATTCTCGACGCAGTACCTTGGGCTCGGACTGGCAACGACTCAGGCCACACTGCAGGGGCAGCGCGCCGTCTGGTACGCCTTCCCCTTGAAGATCGTGTTTACGAGCATAACGTTGGGCTTTGGCGGAAGTGGCGGCATCATCACCCCTATCTTCTTTATCGGTTCCACGGCCGGCTCTCTTTTCGCGCAGGTATTTGGCTTGAATTCGGCGACGTTTGCGGCAATTGGTCTCGTAGCGGTTCTTGCAGGAGCCACCAACACCCCCATCGCCGCGAGTATCATATCAATTGAGCTCTTTGGGCCCGCAGTCGCGCCGTACGCTGCAGTAGCTTGCGTTGTCAGCTACGTGATGTCTGGTCACCGAAGCATCTATCCATCGCAGGTGCTTGCGACGGAGAAGTCCCGGTCTATTCAGGTTCAGATCGGTAAGGAGGTTTCGAAGGGCGAGCCGACGGTGCAGCCCAGAGCGGGGAGTGTCACGGAAGCCGGCCTGAAGGTCATTAACAGAATCAAGGGTTTCATTGCCAGACATTTTAGAGTGCGACAGAGACCGAGATAGGCAAGAGTCACGCCTGCGAACGTTTGCGCTTAAGTTAAAAGAACAGCTTGTTCAAACGCTGACTACTTTTGTCACATCGATTCTCGTGGGGCCGCGAGCGCACCTTGACGGGGTAGAGCCGCCCCTTCGCCAGATCATTGAAGTGTTGCAGCAGGTGATGTGCTCACACGACGCAGAGAAGCTTGCGATTTCGAGCATAGAAATCTACGAAGATGGTCATCGCGGCGGGGGCTACAATCAGACTGACGAGATTCGCTGCTCATAAAACTCAGACCTTAGCGACGCTTTGCTTTCCACAGATTATGGCGTCGCAGCCGCAATAGTTATGTAAGAACATAGGCATCTGTTATGCACGGGTGATGGAGTTCACCGTAATCGCATAAGGCTGATGACTCCTAGGCAATTCGCAAGCCGACGGAGGGAGTCACCTTGTATCCTCATGCAACCCCATTGCTCGTGGGTATCGCTATTTTACTCGCAAGTTTGATCTCGTTACGGTTAGGCCTCTCAGTGGCCATAATCGAGCTCATATTGGGCGCTCTTTTAAGAAATAACGCTCCAAAGCGACGTAATACCTACAATGGCTCCGAAAACAACGGTGGAGGATTAAAGAGAGCGCGTTGGGACGGGTCTTGCGCGAAGCAGCGAAAGGCGGCAATGGTCACAATCTTCACAGTAAACCATAGTTTCCTCGTATAGTAAGGCATTTAAGACTCATCATTAAGCATCTGCCTGCTGTAGAAGCTCATTTGCGCGTTTCTCGCTCACATTAGTAGTAGTTTTGTGGCCAGAATGACGTTTTCTGTTTATTATTACCTTATCTTGAGGAAAGCTCTAACATCATCTTATTCACCGACTCCAATGAAGCAAGCATTTTTCTGTAGTTCATCGAAGTATGCCTTTAGAGCTCGCATCCTTCGCTCGTGTTCGGCTAATAGGTCTGAAAATTCTTCTTGAGTCATTTTCCACCTTCTCTGACTTCTTTGTCGGGTGAAGGAGGCAGTCTAAATAAAAGCTCAGGTCAACGTTTGGAAAGGCAATTACACATACTGCCAATACAAATAGTGTATCTCCCCATTCCATCTAGGCCACGACCATCATTTCTCCAACGCTGTGCTCTTGGTGCTTGTTCCTATAGGTGAGCTGGCAAAAGCCAGCAATGGTGACTTCTATTGGTACCCCTGCGATGAGTAAGATAGTGCGTTCCGCAGTTCGTTCTTTAAGGGTGGTTTGCATCTCTTAACCTCGGCGGGCGCCGATCGCCACATGCATCAATCGCGAAGCACTGCGTGGGTTGAATATAGCGTTCGACCGAGTAGCTTATCTCTTATGCGTGTGAAACTAGTCGCCAACTAGTTTAAGCGCCTTCTGTGTTTCGTTTCTCCTCCCCCCCTCGCCAGCTAAGGACGCACAGCGGCTAGTTATGGTAATGCGCAGGCAGCAATATCACTCGGTTTTGTGCTCTATCGCACTTGATCGTTATCTGGAGAGATACGTTTCGTGATGCAACCGCTGATCGCCTTATTTTGGCCCAAGCATCAAACCTTTTTGAACCGGTGCGGTTACACAACCTTAGCAACTGTAGACCGAGGCAAAATATAGACCAATGAAAGCTATTTGAGCGTCTATGACAAATTCGTTACGATGTCTGCACTTCCAGCACACCAGACGACCATAATTGGCAGTATGCCCTATTTGACCGCCAAAGAGGCTCTGCAGGCGCTTCAACAAGTTCCACTCACTATTCTAGCTTGGCCGCAGTTGCCGAGACGGTCATTTAAGGAAGCCCTGATTCCTCAGTACACCGAAGCGTTTCCGGGTATTCGAGTTGATGAGGTCGCGAAGCGCATCTGGGTGCAGGTTGATGGCGACCTGCCCACCGCCATGGTTGAGTTTTATGAACACCTTGTCGCGGAGCACGTGGATGCCTTTGCGATTTCCGAAGAGTACGCCGCCGGCCTGCACGGTATGTTGCGACAGTTGGCCGCCGCCAATATGAAACTTCCATTTCTGAAAGGGCAGGTTACAGGCCCCTTTACGTTCGGTTTAGGGCTGGCGGATCAGGAACGCCGCTCGGTATGGTTCGACGAACAGTATCGCGACATTGTGCTGAAAGGTCTGGGCATGAAGGCGCTCTGGCAAATTCAACAATTGCAGCCTTACACTGAGCAAGTTATGATCTTCTTCGATGAGCCGGTGCTTTCTTCGTTAGGCACGGCCGCATACATGATGATTCAGGATGAAGAGGTGATTAATGGACTGAATGAAGTCTTTGAAATTTCTCACAATGCCGGTGCGTTGGTGGGCGTGCATTGCTGCGGCAACATGGATTGGGGCCTGCTTGCCAGTACCAAGATCGACATCATTGCCTTTGACGCGTATTTTTATGGCGCTAAAGTGGCGCTCTATCCTGACAAAATTCAGGCCTTTTTGGAACGCGGCGGGATCTTGGCTTCCGGCCTGGTGCCGACCGGTGACGTCGAGAAACTCCGCGCCGAAACGCCCGATAGCCTCAAGCAGAAACACGAAAGCCTTATCCAGGAATTTGTCGGCAAAGGGATTGCTGAAAATCTGTTACG
>Ga0181527_1000654_pt1 | contig 39075 bp, 31 predicted proteins | sample PEATcosm2014_Bin_30_FD_119762 | JGI IMG/M metagenome (GOLD analysis project Ga0181527, IMG submission 119762) | Peatland microbial communities from MTU Mesocosm Facility, Houghton, MI, USA - PEATcosm2014_Bin06_60_metaG | ecosystem: Environmental > Terrestrial > Soil > Wetlands > Peat | place...
CTCAAAGGGTCTAAGGACTCCACTGGGTGGCCGAATGCAGGGGACGGCTCCCCATGCTCACCTCTGGGCGAAGAGTTCTTCTGGAAAGTCGGCGTTCTTCGACAGCTTCCACTGCGGCTTTCGCTTCTCGAGGAAGGCCGTGGGGCCTTCGCGGGCGTCGGGCTGCTGGGAGGTCCAGTCGAACAGCTGCTGCTCGCGCTGCTGGGCGGCCCGGCGGTCCGGCTCGGCGAGGTTCGCGTACACGAGGCGCTTCACGATCGCGGCCGATACCGGGGCCACGTTGGCGGCGATGTCGCGAGCGAGGTCGAGTGACGCGGGGAGCACCTCGGCGGCGGGTAAGGCTGCCGACACGAGGCCCATGTCAGCGGCCTCGCGCCCGGTGATGATCTTGCCCGTTATCAAGAGCTCGAGCCCTCGTGACACGCCTATCACCCTGGGCACGATCCAGTTGGAGCTCAACTCCGGCATTACCCCCCGCCTATTGAACACGAAACCGAGCTTGGCATCCTCTGCAGCGATACGGATGTCCCACTTCATCGTCATGGTCAAGCCGACACCTACCGCCGAGCCATTGATGGCGGCGATGATGGGCGTGTTCATCTCCCAGTACTCGCGGTTGTCGTCGACCTCCAGCTCCTCCGGTGGCAAGCCGACACTGAAAGTGTCGGCGCCGGATGAGAGATCGGCCCCCGCGCAGAAGGCACGCCCAGCGCCTGTGACGACTATGACGCGGATGTCCTCGCGGCGCTCGAAAGAGACGATGGCGTGCCTCACCTCGAAGCCAAGGCGTGCTGTGTGCGCGTTCAGCTGGTCCGGACGGTTGAGTATCACGGTAGCGACGCCGTCGTTCTCCTCGGTGAGGATGGTTTCGTAATCCACCAGCTCCCTCCATTCTCGGCTGGAACCTAGTTTCACTCAAGGGCCAAAGCCGGAGCAACGTGACAAGTTGCACTCGGCCTTGCCGATCGAATGCTCGCCATGGATGTCACCATCTACTCAAGGGGATTCAATTCTCGATGCCGTCGATTTGTACTATCGCGATCTTGTTGTGTGGGTTGACGGGTGCGGAGTTAACATTTCGCGCGGCAGACGTCCTTCACGTCCTGTAATCGTCCGCGACCGAAGAGCGGTTGTTGGGCGTCGTTCTCCAATGATCGGGAGCCGTATAACCCCGTCTTGGCGCTGGACTCACGTCCGAGAGCGGGCGAGGAGAATCGAACTCCCGTTCTCAGCTTGGGAAGACTCGCCATCCTGAACCGCGGACGCCAGTGGACGACTATGGCAGGTCACCGAGCCGGTGGGCGACAATGGACGTCCACGGACGAACCCGGACGCGCCATAAACGCGCCATGAAGGCTATGAGTTCCATGTCACCTAAGGCAAGGTATGCGCGAGAGGAAACTGGTTGCGATGTTGTTGGCTCGCTCGGTCAGCCGGCTTCGCCTGCGAGGGTCTCCTCCACGAGCGCCTGCCACCTCGGGTCGTCCTCGGGCTCGTAGTACGGGAGCAGGTGACGGCGGACGAACAGCTCCGCCACCGCCGCCTTCTCGTCGCCTCCGCCAGCGCCGCGTCGGCCTGTGCCTCGTGCCGCGGCGCCGTGGTCCTGTTGGCCCGGATGAGCCTCTGCGAGGAGGCAGGCCGCCTGGATCACGCGCATTAGGTGCCCGAGCTGGCGGCGGAAGTGGGCGGCGGCGTGCTCTGGGTCCTCGAGGGACCGCTTCATGCGGTCTTGCAGCGAGTCGGCGGCCAGCGCGACCGCCTGCGCGGTATCGCCCTCGGCCTCGCCGGAGGCGGCGAGCTGTGACTTCGTCCACGAGAAGACGTGGTCCAAGAGGCTCAGTTTGAGGCAGTCCCGGTAGACCTGCGCGCACAGCACGTTGTGGGTGCCCTCCCAGCTCTCGAACACGAGGGCGTCCCTGTAGAGCCGGGGCAGGGGGGAGAAGTCCTCTATGGTCCCGTTCCCACCGAGCACCTCGACTGCCCTGTGGACGACGTCCGTAGCCGCGACCGATGTCAGGTACTTGTTCACGTTGACGAGGACCCTGTAGGTCTCGGCCTCGCCCTCCCTGGCGAGGCCTCTGTCGAGACGGTCGAGAAGGCCGGTGAGCGCCATCGTCGAGGACAGCGCGGCGTGCTCTTCGCTCTTGATGACGGCGAGCTGCTCCCTGACCGGCGGGAACGATCCGATGCTCCGCCCGAACGCGCTTCTGTGGCGGGCGAAGGACGAGGCCTCGAGGTACGCGCGGCGCATCAGACCCGTGGACCCGACGGCGTTCAGCCACCTTGAGGTGTTGAGGAGCTCTTCCACCACGACGTGGAAGCCTTCCCCGATCGGCCCGATGGGCCATGCGAGCGCGCCGTCGAAGTCCATCTCCGCCGAGGCGAGCGCCCTCGTGCCGAGCTTGTCCTTGAGACGCCGGATGCGAAAGCCGTTAACGGCCCCGTCCTCGAGGTGCCGTGGGACGAGGAAGCAGCCGAGCCCGCGCGTGCCTGCCGGTCCGTCGCTGCGCCTTGCGGTGACGGCGAAGACGTCGGCGTCTGCCACCGAGCAGAACCACTTCTCACCGCTCAGGCGCCAGGCGCCGGCAACGTAATCATCCGGCACGGCGCGCGTCGTGTTGGCCCCCACGTCGGATCCGCCCTGTACCTCGGTCAGGAACTGCGACGCCCGCAGACAGCGGCCGAAATCGGTGCTGCGCAGGAGCTCCAGGTACCGCGCCTTCAGCGCTTCGCTCCCGCGGTGCTCGACGGCACGTGCGAGACCCACGGTGCAAACGACCGGGCACGCGTGCCCTCCCTCTCCTGCGTGCGACAACAGGTAGAAGAGGGCGGCGAGCTCGAAGGCGCCTTCGCCGCGACTTGTGGCCAGCATTCCCGAGCCCCACACCGCCTGGCCCGCCCGGCGTTGCTCGGGGTGGAACTCCACCTCCTCGATCCTCCGCCCGACCGGGTCGTAGGCGACGTGTGCCGGAAACTCGCGGTGGCGCTCGAGGATGTCGACCGAAGGGTCGACGACCTCTGCGACCTCTCGCCCGAAGGCGCGAAGGCGCGGCTCCATGGCAGAGAGCCTCTCCGGGCCCGCGCGAAACGCCAGCACGCGCGCAAGGTTCGGGGTGGCGTCGTAGTAGTTGCCGGGCCGCGACTCGCGCCAGGTGGCGAGGGTGGCGCGTGCGGCCTCTTCGTCCATGGCACGCCACCGTACTCGGGTCCGGCTCTCTCTTCTCTAGCGGAGCTGTGGGCTGGACGTGCCGCGTGACCCCTTGCCGGCACCGCTCAAGGGGCCTAGATCTCGGCACCTGTGGATGTCCCTACACGCTGGCTTCGAATACGAGTGGCCACGGCCCTTGGAGGACGCGAACCCGTGTCCGAGGGAGACTCGAGGCGAGGACCGCCGGCGCAGTGCAACCCCTAGCCTTGTCTTGATGGCCTTTCTCGGTAACAAAGGTGCCCGTTCGGATCTACCCGATCGCTCCCGCCGGAAGGCTCAAGCGGTAGTGGAGCTGTTCGTAGGGTGCTCGTTGCTGGGCATGGCGACCCTTGCCGGGTTGGCCTTCGTCCACAGACCATGGCCCGATCGGGTCGACATCATCGGGTTTCGGCTCTTCCCTGCGGATTGGTTGTCGAAATGGGCTGCCGATGTGACCAACATCGGGTCGGTACCAGTCCTTGTCGCGAGCGTTGCCATACTGTGCGTCATCGCGGTGGCGTCTCGAGACTGGGTACGGGCGCTGTCGTGCGTCATAGGGCCGGCGGGCGCGGTCTTGGCCGTACAACTAGTAGCCAAGCCACTGTTTAGTAGTGAGCGCGAGCGTGTAACGCCGGGTCCTGGGTTTTCACTCATTCGCGAGGTCGAGCCACGTCGTAGCGCGCGGCGCGCTCCATAAACGAGCGGCGGCACTGATGCTGCCAAGCGAGAAGAGCCGCGGTACCCGGCTTCACACCAGAGCGGGCGAGGAGAATCGAACTCCCGTTCTCAGCTTGGGAAGCTGATGTTCTGCCGCTGAACTACGCCCGCTGGTAGCGATCCAGGCTATCCATATCGTCGCGATGGCGTGGTTCTTGCGGCCGCCGCTTTTGGTGCCGGGCAGACGGGAGTAGCTACGCGCCCTGCTGCGGCACCACGTGGATTTCGGGGCCGTTTGGATTCAGCACGCCAGGACATGGCAAATCGCGGCCACACAGCGAACTGCTCGTGGCCGGGCCGGGCAGGCTCGCAACCCCGTTCAAGCGCGTCGATGACCATCTTCTCCAATCTCTCTTGCTACGCCTGATATCTGCTCAAGGGTCTGGTTTCGGTGTCGCGACTCGGGAACCGTGGGGCTTCCTGCCATCACGAAGAGCGCTGGCGTCAATACTTTGCGAGCAACGCAGGGATAGCGCTAGCTTGGCTCAGAGGTCCTTCACCATTGAACAACGAGCACCACTCAACGGGTGCATCGGATGACCCACGAGGAGCTTCGCATGATCGTCCGCATCGTGACCGGAATGTCGGCGGCGGCTTTCACGACTCAGCAGCACACGATCCTTCGGATCGTAATCGGGATGGCGGTGACGGCTTTGGCTTTTGCCATTGTCGGTCGGCGTCTGTACTTCATCTCCCGATTGGTGGCAGCTGGTGGCTCCGACCATGGCCGACTACGTGATGTGCCCGGCCGCATCTGGGCCGAGCTGGTCGAGGTCGTCGGGCAGAAGAAGATGTTTAAGAAAGCAGTGCCAGGGATCGCGCACGCGTTGACGTTTTGGGGCTTTCTCATCCTGCTGCTCACCATCATCGAGACATATGGTGACCTCTTTAAGAAAACTTTCCACATTCCTCTTATCGGCCAGACAGCGGTGGTCGGTTTTCTGGAAGACACCTCTGCGGTCGTGGTCTTCTTCGCGATCGCCGTTTTCGCAGTCATCCGCCTGGTGGACAACCCCGCGAAGAAGGAGCGCCGTTCGCGTTTCTTCGGTTCGCACATAGAGGTTGCATGGGTCACGCTGGCGCTGATTGACGGCGTGGTAGTGACCCTGCTGCTCTACCGGGCATTCCAGACAGTGACAGGTGACTTCCCCTACGGCTGGTGGGCTTGGGCCTCGCATGGGATCGGGAGGGCCTTCGCCGGACTCTCCCAGGGAGCAGCCCAGAACCTCGAAACCGCGATGCTGCTTCTGAACCTCACCATCATCTTGGGTTTCCTGGTGCTGGTGGTGCATTCGAAGCACCTTCACATCATCTTCGCCCCGATCAACGTGGCACTGTCCCGCAGGCCCAGAGCTCTCGGGGCGCTCTACACCACGCCTGACATGGACATGGAGAATGTCTCCGAGGACACCGTCTTCGGTGCGGGCCACATCGAAGATCTGAGCTGGAAGCAGCTGATGGATACCTTGACGTGTACTGAATGCGGAAGGTGCCAAGAGGCCTGCCCTGCTTGGAACACCGGAAAGCCGCTCAGCCCAAAGCTCCTCATCATGGCGCTGAGGGACCATCTCCTGGAGTCCGGCCCCCGGCTCCTCGCCGCCAAGTCCAACGGCAAGGATGCAACGGGTTCGAATGGGAACGGGACAGGCGCCAGTGTGGCCGAGGCGCCCACGCTTGTCCCGAGCACGATTGAGCCCGATGTCCTGTGGTCGTGCCTGACGTGTGGGGCCTGTGTCGAGCAATGCCCTGTCGACATCGAGCACGTGGACACGATCGTGGACATGCGTCGCTACGAAGTGCTGATGGAGTCGCGATTTCCCACTGAGGCGGGGATCATGCTCCGCAACATCGAGAACCAAGGAGACCCCTGGGGCCTCGGTGGTTCCAAGCGCACGGAGTGGACCGAGGGCCTCGAGTTCGAGGTGCCCGTCGTTTCGGGGACCATCCCCCAGGACATCGAGTACCTGTATTGGGTCGGTTGTGCCGGGGCTCTCGACGAGCGTGCCCGCAAGACGACCCAGGCCACGGCACGCCTGCTGCATCGGGCCGGGGTGCGATTCGCGATCTTGGGGCAGCGCGAAACCTGCACTGGTGATCCCGTACGCAGGCTCGGCAACGAGTACCTCTATCAGGAGATAGCAAAGGCGAACATCGCCACCCTCGAAGAAGTCGGAGCCAAGAAGGTAGTGACCTCCTGCCCCCACTGTTTCAACACCCTTTCACGTGAGTACCCGGACCTCGGCGGGAACTTCGAGGTCATCCATCACTCCCAGCTGCTCAGCCATCTGGTTGCCGAGGGGCACTTGGCTCCAGGGTCGATGGATACGACCGTGACGTACCACGATCCCTGCTATCTCGGTCGGCACAACCGGGTTTTCGACGAGCCCCGACACGTGCTCGACGCGGTCCCGGGCCTCCGACAGATCGAGATGCGCAGGCATCGCGAGAAAGGCTTTTGTTGCGGTGCCGGCGGCGCACGGATGTGGATGGAGGAGAACCTGGGCAAGCGGGTCAACCTCGAGCGCACCGACGAAGCGCTTTCCACCGGGGCGGACGTGGTCTCGACGGCCTGTCCTTACTGCTACATCATGATCGACGACGCGGTGAAGACCCGCCAGCGCGAGGACGAGGTACGGGTGCTCGACCTGTCGCAGGTGGTGGAGGAGTCGCTCAAAACGACGGGAGCCGAGACGCCGTCGGTTGACACGGGGGGCTGAAGCCGCCCGGTGCGGACAGTGCCTCCGATTGGTTGGCACGACAGACGCGAGGGATCAGAGCTGATCGAAAGCAGGCGCGCGGGCTAGTCCAAGGGCGCGTGCCAGTGGCCCATACATCAGCCCTCGGGTGCGCGCCGGCTAGGAATTCACGCGCCGGTAACACGCGCGTGACTGCCTGGAAATCGGGGTCGCAGATACTACGGGCGACAGGGAGAGCCCAATCGTCGCGCACCCGTCCACGGGTCGTGTTCGGCAAAGGGACGACTTTCTGACTGGCGAACAGAGAGGAGCGGAGAACCCGTGCTGATCCCGTACGCGCACTGGTTGGACCCCGGAGACAACACGTGGCAGTTGGTGGCGGCCACCCTCGTGGGGCTCATGAGCATCCCAGGACTGGCCGTCCTCTACGCGGGTCTGGTCCAGAAGAAATGGGCCGTGAACACCATGCTGATGGCCTTCGCCGGTTTCTCGGTGGTGCTCATCGTTTGGGTCTTGTGGGGTTTCAACATGGGCTTCGGCCACGCGTGGTTCGGGAACGGGCTTGCAAACCCGCTCCACGCGAAAGCCACCGGGATATCGAAGTTCGTGCACAATCTCGTTGGCGCCCCTCATCCGATCGTGAGTCACTTCGCGGAGCAGAACCAGGCGAACACTCCTCTCGGCTCGGGGCTCGGCACACAGCCGACGTTCCACTTCCCGACGTCCACATTCGCCTACTTCCAATTCGTCTTCGCGGCGATCACGCCGTTGCTGTTCATGGGCAGTCTCGTCGGCCGGCTGAAGTTCAAGGCATGGCTGGTGCTCGTGCCGCTGTGGACGACTTTCGTCTATTGCATCGACGCTTTCCTGCTCTGGGGTGGGGGCTACTTCGCTCAGGAGGGTGCAGTCGACTACTCCGGTGGGTATGTCATCCACCTCTCAGCGGGCGTAGCCGGGTTCGTTGCTGCTGCCATCCTCGGCCCTCGTCTCGCGCGCGACCGCCAGCACGGGGTGCCGAACAATCTGTTGCTCGTCATGGTGGGAGCGGGGATCCTGTGGCTAGGGTGGAACGGCTTCAACGGCGGTGATCCGTACTTCGCCGGTGCTGACGCTGCGGCCGCCGTGTTGAACACGAACCTGGCCACCGCGTCAGCGGTCCTCACATGGGTCTTCATGGACATGTGGCTCACCAAGCAGCGAAAGCCAACGCTCTTGGGAGGCGTGAACGGGATGATTTGCGGCCTGGTGGCGATCACCCCCTCGGCAGGATGGGTGGACGGATATGGCGCCATACTCGTTGGCCTCATCGCCTCCTCGGTCGTGTGGGTGGCTTGGAACTACCTGTCCAAGGTTCGGCCCTTCTCCAAGGTCGACGATGCGCTCGGCGTCGTCTACACCCACGGCATGGCGGGATTGCTCGGTGGTCTATTGGTTGGCGTCCTCGCCGACCCCGGGATGACCCAGTACATCGGGGTCGGCAAGGCTGCTTCGGTCTCGGTTGGCGGGGTCTTCTACACCCACTCCTGGCACCAGCTGTGGGAGCAGTTCCGCGCTGCGGTCTGGGTCATCCTGTGGACCGCATTGATGACGGCGATGATCATGTATGTGCTCAAGTTCGTGTTCCGTGGCCTTCGCGAGAAGGACGACGTGCTCGAGATCGGTGACCTCGCCATTCACGACGAGGAGATCTACCCGGAGGAGAGGTTCGCCGAGAGAGTGGGCACGAGCGCCTTCGAGCTCGCGGGGATCTCCTCCGGACGGCCTTCCTCGGTAACATCGGGGGTCCCAACCGAAACCTTGGGCGAACGCTGACGGCGTCGAGCGGACGAAAGGGAGCACGACATGAAGTTGGTGGTGGCAGTCCTGAAACCGTTCAAGCTCGACGAGGTGAAGGAGGCGCTGAAGACGATCGGCGTGCAGGGTATGACGCTTACCGAGGCCCAGGGCTTCGGCCGCCAGCGAGGGCACACCGAGGTCTATCGAGGAGCGGAGTACGAGGTTGACTTCGTCCCGAAGATTCGCGTCGAGGTGCTTGTGGACGACTCGCAAGTGGACGAGGTGGTCGATGCCGTGGTGGCCAACGCTGCCACCGGAAAGATCGGCGACGGGAAGGTGTGGGTGGTGCCGGTCGACGCCGTGGTGCGCGTGAGGACAGGCGAGCGCGGTAAGGACGCCCTGTAAGGGGCAGCGCTTGTGTCGGTGACGTTCTCAGCCTGCTTGGCGGGCGACGGCCGCAGCGGCTTCCGCCACGGTGGCGGGGTCGCCGAGAAAACGGTCGCCTGAGACCGCAAGAGACTCGTCCAAGGTGAACACCCAGGGCACGCCGGTAGGCACCTCGAGCCCGACGATGTCGTCGTCGGATATGGACTTCAGGTGCTTGACCAGAGCGCGTATCGAGTTGCCATGGGCGACGACGAGCACGCTCCCGAAGGCGCGTAAATCTGGGACCATGACGTCTTCCCAGTAGGGCAAGAGGCGCGCCACCACGTCGGCCAGGCACTCGCTCGCGGGAAGCGCGCTGGGGGGCACATCGCGATAGCGCAGATCGTGTAGCGGGTGGCGCTCGTCGTCGAGAGGCAAGGGTGGAGGTGGTGTCACGTAGCTGCGCCGCCACATCTTCACCTTCTCCAGTCCGAACTCCGCGGCCGTTTCCTTCTTGTTCCTGCCTTGTAGAGCTCCGTAGTGGCGCTCGTTCAACCGCCAATGCCGTCTCACCGGCAGCCAGGACCGGCCGAGCTCGTCGAGGGTCAGATTGGCTGTGCGCACGGCCCTGGTGAGCACCGATGTGTGCACGATCCGCAGGTCGAGGCCACCGTCCTGCTCGACTGCGAGAAGTCGGCCCGCCTCGACCGCCTCGGTCTCCCCGCGCGCGGTCAGATCGACGTCAGTCCACCCCGTGAAGAGGTTCTCGGCGTTCCAAGTGGACTCGCCGTGCCGAAGGAGGACCAGCTCGGCCACATCGCTGAGCCTAGCCCGGGCCTTCTTTCAAGAAGGGTAAAAGGGCCTCTCAGCAGGGATTTCTGATGAGAGGTCCTAGGGGGTGCCTAGAAGGCGGGGCTTCGTACCCAAACCTCGGGTCGCACTGCGACCCGGGCAATCTGCGCCAAGAGAGCGAAACCCACTCAGACGGGGCGGGAACCTGGCTCGACGTCCTGTTCGTCGGCTTCTTCAGATTTATTTCGAAGAAGCGCTAAAGGTCAGGCCCGATCTGCCGATAACCCATATGGACATCTCTGCGTCCAACGACGGCTCCCGTCTTGGGACGGGGGTCGTTGCAGGTCAGGGGTCTTGAAGCGGCGAACAGGCTTGTCAGCGCTGGGCGTCTTGAGCCTTGGACCTCATGCTCAACGAACTCGAAGAGTCCGGGAGTTCGTCTCGACACTCGACACCAGGCCGGGGCAGGGCAGGGCGCAGTCTTCAAGTATCTTTCTGTAGGTAGTGCTCTGGACTAAAGGTTGGTGCCCGACCTGCCGATAAAGAACACGGTATTAATCCCCTTCAGCGCAGCAAGTAGAGACCCCCACCACTGGCGGGGGTCTCTGCGCGCGCGGTGTGAGGCTCAGGGCCGCAGCGGGACTCGGCGCAGGGCGCTGGTCGTGCTGAGAAGTTCGGGCTCTCAGACGAGCAACGACCTCCGTCGAAGGGACGGAGGCCGTTGCATCGCTTAGCTTGAGAGAGACCCTTCACCCCCTTTCTCTCGCCACGAGAGGGACTTCACTCTTTAGTATCGGCAGGATCTGTCACCACCCTTAGTGGTCAGGTACCACTATCCGCGGTCGTATCACCTGTCTCGCGTTCTTGGTGCGGATCGTGCGCTCTTGGTGCAGGACGACCTTTCTGGTGTAACCGCCAGAAATGCCCGACTTGATATGTGAGCGCTCAAGTTCGCTATACTTACTTCAGTCAAGCAGAGCTCGGTGAGAGTCGCCGGGCACGAGCCACCGAACCTGGAGGACATGAAGATGCCCAAGCCTGTCGGAATCGACCTGGGGACAACGAACTCCGTGGTGAGCGTCCTGGAGGCCGGGGAGCCGGTCGTGATCCCGAACGCGGAGGGGGGCCGTACCACGCCGTCGGTCGTCGCGTTCTCGAAGTCAGGTGGTGAGGTCCTCGTGGGAGAGGTGGCCAAGCGGCAGGCTGTCACCAACCCCGATCGCACCGTCCGCTCGGTCAAGCGCGACATGGGTACCTCCTGGAGCGTGGACATCGACGGCAAGAAGTACGCGGCCCAAGAGATCTCCGCTCGCATCCTGCAGAAGCTGAAGAGAGATGCCGAGTCGTACCTGGGCGAGACCGTGACTCAGGCGGTGATCACAGTGCCTGCATACTTCGACGACGCGCAGCGCACCGCCACCAAGGAGGCGGGACAGATCGCGGGGCTCGAGGTGCTTCGCATCATCAACGAGCCGACCGCCGCTGCTCTTGCCTACGGTTTGGACAAGGAGGTCAAGGAGCAAACGGTGCTGGTCTTCGACCTGGGCGGTGGGACGTTCGACGTGTCGGTTCTCGAGATCGGCGAGGGAGTGTTCGAGGTGAAGTCGACCTCCGGTAACACACACCTGGGTGGCGACGACTGGGACCAACGGATCATCGACTGGCTCGTGACCGAGTTCAAGAACACCGAGGGTGTGGACCTCTCCGCCGACAAGATGGCCCTCCAACGCCTGAAGGAAGCAGCCGAGAAGGCGAAGATCGAGCTTTCGTCCGTGCAGGAGACGACGATCAACCTGCCGTTCATCACTGCGACCTCCGAGGGGCCGAAGCACCTTGACATGAAGCTCTCGCGTGCGAAGTTCTACGAGATGACGGCGGACCTGGTGGAGGCCTGCAGGGGCCCGTTCGAGCAGGCCATAGCGGACGCCGGGATACCCAAGTCGGACATCGACCATGTCGTGTTGGTGGGCGGATCGACCCGCATGCCCGCCATCCAGGAGCTGGTTCAGGGCCTCACGGGCAAGGAGCCGCACAAGGGGGTGAACCCCGACGAGGTCGTGGCCGTGGGTGCCGCCATCCAGGCCGGCGTGCTGAAGGGCGAGGTGAAGGACATCCTCCTGCTCGACGTCACCCCGCTGAGCCTCGGCATCGAGACCAAAGGCGCGGTCATGCACCGTCTGATCGAACGTAATACCACCATCCCGACGAAGCGGTCCGAGGTGTTCACCACCGCGGAGGACAACCAGCCTTCGGTGGAGATCCACGTTCTCCAGGGTGAGCGGGAAATGGCCATGTACAACAAGACGTTGGGCAAGTTCCAGCTCGTGGACTTGCCTCCCGCTCCGCGCGGCGTGCCTCAAATCGAAGTGACGTTCGACATCGACGCGAACGGGATCGTCCATGTCTTGGCCCGCGATACAGCTACGGGCAAGCAGCAGTCGATGACGATCACCGGCCAATCCTCCTTGCCGAAAGACGAGATCGATCGCATGGTGCGCGACGCCGAGGCTCATGCCGAGGATGACCGGCGCCGGCACGAGGAGGCGGAGATCCGCAACAACGCCGACACCCTCGTGTACCAGACTGAGAAGCTCCTTCGCGAGCAGGGCGAGAAGTTCCAAGGTGACGAGAAGGGAAAGGTGGAGTCTGCTCTGAGCACCTTGAAGGAGGCGCTCGGCGGCAGCGACGTAGAGAAGATCAAGAACGCCACCGAGGCGCTCATGAACGCCAGTCACGGCTTCACTCAGCGCCTCTACGAGGAGGCCGCCAGGAGCTCACAGGGCGCGGCCACGTCTTCTGGTGGCACTGGCGGGGAGTCTGGAGAGCCATCTGAGGACGAGGTTGTCGACGCCGAGATCGTCGATGAGCCTGGAGCATGAGCTCGCCGCCAGATGCCTCCGAAGGCTCGCGCTCGCGTCGGCGTACCGGGGTTGGCACCGGTTTCGGACCTACCAACCCCGACGCGCAGGCCGAGCCTGAGCACGCGGAGGAAGAAGAAGTGAACACAGGGCAGGCGGAGGCCGGTACCGGGCGAACGGAGGCGGGCAAACGAGCCGAGGTGTCGGCCGAGGTCGCGCAGGAGGATCTCGAGGCGGCACTGGCGCTTTCGCGGCGCGAGCGTGACGAGTACTTCGAGATGTTGCGTCGCTTGCAGGCCGACTTCGAGAACTACAAGAAGCGCATGCTGCGCCAGCAGACTGATCTGCTCGAGAGGGCCGCGCAAGGATTGGCCGTGAGCCTCCTTCCGGTTCTCGACGCCTTCGACTTGGCGCGCGCCCACCTGGCTGATGCCACAGACCTTTCACCGGAAGGCAAGGCGCTGGTGCAGGCCGCGGCGTTATTGTTCGACACGTTGTCCAAGGAGGGCCTCGAGCGGGTGGATGACGCCGGCGCGCCCTTCGACCCGACAGTGCACGAGGCCGTGGAGCACGAGGCCGTGGAGCACGAGGAGGCGGACGACGAGTCGGCAGGCCGCGAGACCCTCGAGGTCCCTGGTGGAGATGGTCCCCAGGATGAAGCTGCCGAAGCCAAGGTTGGGGACGACGTCAAGGCGGCCGGACCCATGGTCGTCGCGGTACTGCGTGTGGGGTACCGGTGGAAGGGCAGGGTGATTCGACCGGCGATGGTGCGCGTACGGGGGTAAGACCGGCGTGCAGAAGATCGGCGCGCAGAAGACCGGGGTGGACAAGACCAGCGTGCAGAAGATCAGCGTGGAAGAGGCCAGGAGCTGAACCGTGGTTGCGCAGCGGGAGTGGCTCGAGAAGGACTACTACCAGATACTCGGGATTCCGTCGGGTGCGACGGACAAGGAGATCACGCGCGCTTACAGGAAACTGGCCAAGCAGTACCACCCTGACGCCAATCCAGGGTCCGAGGACCGCTTCAAGGAGATCACCGCCGCGTACGACGTCCTTGGAGACGCCGGCAAGCGCAAGGAATACGACGAAGTGCGCCGGCTCGGAGCGGTGGGGTTCGGGCAAGGCGGCTTCGGAGGCCCGGGTGGAGCGACGTTCAGGATCGATGACCTGGGCGACCTGGGCGACTTGTTCGGTGGTCTCGGAGGTGTGTTCGGCGGTCGCCGAGGGCGTGCGTCGGGACCGCGCCGTGGAGCAGACGCCGAGACCGAGCTCCACTTGTCGTTCGAGGATGCCGTGCGGGGCGTGACCACCTCGGTGCACGTGGCCGGAGAGGCGCGATGTGAGACCTGCGGCGGATCGGGTGCCGCATCGGGGACGTCGCCTGTCACCTGCACGATGTGCCACGGCACCGGCGCGCTCGAGGACAACCAGGGGCTCTTCTCGTTGAGTCGGATTTGCCCGACCTGTGCAGGGCGCGGGACGGTCGTGGAGAAGCCGTGCGCGACCTGCCGCGGGAGCGGAGTGATCCGCAGGACGCGCGAAGTGAAGGTTCGTATCCCCGCCGGGGTCGAAGACGGCCAACGAATCCGGGTGAAAGGGCGTGGAGCGCCTGGTCGCGCCAACGGCCCTGCAGGCGATTTGTACGTGGTTACGCATGTGGGGACCCACCCGTTCTTCGGTCGCAGAGGCAAGAACCTCACCTTGAACGTTCCGGTCACCTTCGCTGAAGTGGCGCTCGGCAGCACGATCGCTGTGCCCACGCTCGACGACTCCGTCATCTTGCGCGTGCCGCCTGGCACCGCTTCGGGACAGACCTTCCGGGTGAAAGGCCGGGGAGTCCCCGGCACTGGCCGGCGCGGTGGCGACCTGCTCGTCACCGTGGAGGTGGCAGTACCGAAGAAGCTCAACCAGGCGCAGCGAGCTGCCGTGGAATCTCTTGCGCGTGTCTCCGACGAAGCACCGCGTGGGCACCTGGGGGTGACAGGGAGATGAGCGACATGGAGCGCGAGAGAGCACGGGCGACGTGGAGCCGTGCGAGCGAGCGCTCGGCAGCTCGGATCCACCCGCTGTCGACACCGGAGCCCGGTTCCGTACCGGAGCCGAACCGTGACGTGGGCGCGAACGATCCTGGGGACCACGCGAGTACGTCGCTGCGCGAGAACGTGCGCGCTGTGTACGTGATCTCTGTGGCCGCCGAGCTTGCAGGGGTGCATCCTCAGACCCTTCGAATCTACGAACGCAAGGGACTTGTGGACCCCTCGCGCACTGGAGGTGGGAGCCGGAGGTACTCGCCCGCGGACATCGAGCGGGTCCGGCACATCGGTCACCTGACTGCGGCGGGGCTGAACCTGGAGGGAGTGCGGCGCGTCCTCGAGTTCGAGGCTCAGCTGGAGCAGCTGCGCATCGAGCTCGACCGGGTACGCGCAGAAGCTGCAGAAGCGGTCGAGCGTATCCACCGCCAGTATCGCCGTGACCTGGTGCCACTGCGTCAGGCGAGCCTGGTGCGGCGCAACGCAGCAGGACGACCCCGTTAACACAGGCGACCGGACAAGAGAGACGAGACGGACGAGAGAGACGAGACAGACGAGACAGACGAGACGGACGAGAGAGACGAGACAGAGATAGAAGCGAGACGACAAAGAGAGAGCAGTACGAACCAATGGCGATAGACGCGAACCGTTGGACTCTTCGGACCCAGGAGGCCTTCTCGAGCGCGGTCGAGAACGCGCGTGCCGAGAACCATCCTGAGGTCACCCCCGACCACTTGTTGGCCGCCCTGGTGGGGCAACCCGAGGGCCTGGCGTTGCCGTTGCTCGCGCGAGCAGGTGTGGAACCTGCGTCGTTGGCTGGCCAGCTCCGGGAGCACATTGCTTCGTTGCCGAAGACCTACGGCTCTGCCGAGCCCCAGCTCTCGCGCGAGACGCGTGGCGTCATCGATGCGGCGGACGCACTGCGCCGAGACATGGGAGACGAGTACCTGTCGGTCGAGCACCTCCTGCTCGCCATGGCCGATCGCATCGGTGTTTCGCGGGACCGGTTGCTCGCTGCGCTTCGTGAGGTGCGCGGTAGCCACCGGGTGACTTCGCAGACCCCCGAGGAGCAGTACCGGGCCCTGGAGCAGTACGGCCGCGATCTCACCGACCTGGCGCGCGCCGGGAAGCTCGACCCGGTCATCGGCCGGGACGAGGAGATCCGCCGTGTGATCCAGGTGCTCTCCCGGCGTACGAAGAACAACCCTGTGTTGATCGGCGAACCCGGTGTCGGAAAGACGGCGATCGTGGAGGGCCTGGCGAACCGGATCGTCGAGGGTGACATCCCCGAGGGCCTGCGCCACAAGCGTGTCGTGGCGCTCGACCTCTCGGCAATGGTGGCGGGCGCCAAGTACCGGGGCGAGTTCGAGGAGCGTCTGAAGGCTGTGCTGAAGGAGATCAGCGATGCCGAGGGCGAGGTGATCACGTTCCTGGACGAGCTGCACACGATCGTGGGCGCAGGTGGCGCAGAAGGAGCTATGGACGCCGGCAACATGATCAAGCCGATGCTTGCCCGCGGCGAGCTGCGCATGATCGGCGCCACCACCCTCGACGAGTACCGCCGTCACATCGAGAAGGACGCTGCCCTCGAGCGGCGCTTTCAACCGGTATACGTCGCGCCGCCTTCAGTCGAGGACACGATCGCCATCCTTCGGGGGCTGAAAGAACGCTACGAGGTCCACCACGGAGTGAGGATCCAAGACGCGGCCCTTGTTGCCGCCGCGGTGCTCTCGGATCGCTACGTGACCGGTCGCTTTCTGCCGGACAAGGCCATCGACCTCATGGACGAGGCGGCCAGCCGACTTCGCATCGAGATCGACTCCATGCCCATCGAGATCGATGTCGTCACCAGGCGCATGCGTCAGCTCGAGATCGAGCGCGTGGCACTGGCCAAGGAGACAGACCCCGCCTCCGCAGAGCGCCTAAGCCGCTTGGAGGGTGAGCTGGCCAATCTCAAGGAACAGGCCGACGCCATGACAGCGCGCTGGCAATCGGAGAAGGAGGCCATCTCTGCCATCCGTTCGTTGAAAGAGGAGCTAGAGGTGCGCAAGGGCGAGGCAGAGCGTTTCGCACGCGACGGGGATCTGACGCGCGCCTCTGAGATCCGCTACGGGGTCGTGCCGGACCTCGAGAGGCGAGTGGAGGAGGCCACTAAGGCACTCGCCGAGTCCCAGAGCGAGGGAGCCATGCTGAAGGAGGAGGTGGACGCCGAGGATGTGGCCGAGGTGGTGAGCCGCTGGACCGGCATCCCCGTCACCCGGCTCATGGAGTCCGAACTGCAGAAGCTCGTGCACATGGAAGACGTGCTGCGCACGCGCGTGGTGGGCCAGGACGAGGCCGTCGCCGCTGTGGCAAACGCCATCCGGCGAAGCCGCGCCGGGCTGTCGGACCCGAACCGGCCGATCGGCTCGTTCCTCTTCCTCGGTCCGACGGGGGTGGGAAAGACCGAGCTTGCGCGGGTGCTCGCGGGGTTCCTCTTCGACGACGACCGGGCAATGGTACGCATCGACATGGGTGAGTACCAGGAGAAGCACACCGTGTCGCGCCTCGTGGGCGCTCCGCCGGGGTACGTCGGCTACGAGGAGGGCGGCCAGCTGACAGAAGCGGTGCGGCGCAGACCGTACGCGGTGGTGCTGCTCGACGAGATCGAAAAGGCCCATTCCGACGTGTTCAACGTGCTGCTCCAGGTGCTCGAGGACGGGCGCCTGACCGACGGGCAGGGCCGCACGGTGGCCTTCACCAACGTCGTGCTCATAATGACCTCGAACCTGCCCGGCGACCCGCGTGCTTTCTTCAAGCCCGAGTTCTTCAACCGGATCGACGAGGTCGTGCGTTTCCGTCACCTGGACAGAGACGACTTGCGGAGGATCGTGGACATCCAGCTCGAGCAGTTGCGAGCGCGGCTCGCCGAGCGACGCCTCGAGCTCGAGGTGACCGAGGCGGCGCGCGACTGGCTGGCCACCGCCGGCTATGCCCCTGACCTGGGGGCCCGACCCCTGCGCCGGGTGCTCCAGCGGGGGGTCGAGGACGCCCTCGCCCTCGCTCTCTTGGAAGGGCGCTACGGCGAGGGCAAGACGGTCGTCGTGGACGCCCCGGCAGGTGCCAGCGCGCTCGAGCTGCATTGATGCAAGAAGGCAGGTGGCCCGCACCTCGGCCTCCGGCTCGCGCCCCGTCGAGCTGCTACAGCTCCTGAGTACACTTGGGGCGCAGTCCATACCATCGAATTCAGGAGTGCGCGTGCCCGCAACCGTTGTCGTCGGGACCCAATGGGGCGACGAGGGCAAAGGCAAGCTCACGGATTTGCTTGCAAAGGAGATGCAAGTGGTCGTCCGTTACCAGGGCGGCCACAATGCCGGCCACACCGTGGTCGTGGACGGCAAGACCTTCGCCTTGCAACTCGTGCCGAGCGGGGTCCTTTACCCACACATCACACCTGTTATAGGCAACGGCGTCGTGGTGGACCCCGGCGTGCTGATCGCGGAGCTCGACAGTCTGGAATCCGAAGGGATCGACACGTCGAAGATGGTCGTGAGCGGTAACGCCCATCTGATCATGCCCTACCACCAGGAGCTCGACAGGGTCACTGAGCGCTATCTCGGGAAGAACTCCCTGGGCACGACCCGACGTGGCATAGGGCCCGCGTATGCCGACAAGGCGGCCAGGGTGGGGCTTCGGGTCCAGGACCTTCTCGACGCCAAGATCTTTCGCCAGAAGCTCGACGTGGTGCTCAAGGAGAAGAACGCCGTGCTGGCCAAGGTGTACAACCGCCTGCCCATCGACGCCGAGGCGGTGTGCGAGCGTTACCTTGGCGACTACGCGCCGCGCATAGAACCCATGGTGGGCGACGCCGTGGCCGTGGTTCACGACGTTCTGTCCAGTGGCGGTCACGTGTTGCTCGAGGGCGCCCAGGCCACCTTCTTGGACCTCGATCACGGCACCTACCCCTTCGTCACCTCCTCGAACCCGGTCGCCGGCGGAGCTTGCACGGGCGCAGGCATCGGCCCGCGCCAGATAGACCGTGTAATCGGGATCGCCAAGGCTTATGTGACCCGGGTGGGTGCGGGACCGTTTCCCACCGAGTGCCACGACGAGGTTGCCGAGGTGCTCGTCGAGCGTGGTCATGAGTTCGGCACCAACACGGGCAGGCGAAGGCGCACGGGCTGGTTCGACGCGGTGTTGGCGCGCCAGGCGGTACGGCTCAACTCGCTGTCGGAGGTGGCGCTCACGAAGCTCGACATCCTCGACGTGTTCGACACCGTCAAGGTGTGCACCGGTTACCGCGCGGGCGACGAGCGCTTCGTCTACCCTCCCTATCATCAGTCGGTCCTGCACCGGGTGGAGCCGGTCTACGAGGAGCTTCCCGGCTGGCGGACCGACCTTTCGAAGGCCACGGGCCTCGGGGACCTGCCGGCAGCGGTGCGCGACTACGTGGGTTTCCTGGCCGAGCAGATCGGGGTGCCCATCAAGCTGGTTGGCGTTGGACCGGGTCGAGAGCAGTTCGTCCGGTTCGCGGCATGATCGTTCGGACAAGCAGATGAAGGTGTGCGTCGTCGGTTCTGGAGGACGCGAGCACGCGCTCGCCCTCGCTCTGGGGCGCAGCGCGGACGTGGAGGTGACCCCGGGGAACCCCGGCATGCCGACCGTCACGTCAGAGGGGTACAAGATCACGGTCACCGATGCGCCGCCCGAGGCCGTCGACGCCGACCTGGTGGTGGTGGGCCCCGAGCAACCGCTGGTAGACGGGCTAGCAGACCGGCTGCGCGCGTTGGGTCGGCAGGTGTTCGGCCCGGGTGCAGACGGTGCGCGCCTCGAGGGTTCGAAAGCCTTCATGAAGGACCTGCTTGCCGAAGCGCGAGTTCCCACTGCGCGCCACGGCACCTTCGACGTCCTCGACGAGGCTACGGCTTTCCTCCGCGAATTGCCCGGGCCATGGGTGGTCAAGACCGACGGCTTGGCTGCTGGCAAGGGTGTGTTGGTCACCGACTCGATCGAAGAAGCCGAGGCCGACCTCGCGGCGAAGCTCTCGGGTTCGAGTTTCGGTGATGCCGGGCGGAAGGTGGTGGTGGAGGAGGCTCTCGCCGGACCCGAATGTTCGGTTCTGGCCCTCTGCGACGGGAAGCGAGTGGTGCCGTTGGCGCCCGCTCAGGACTTCAAGCGGGTCGCAGACGGCGACCAAGGCCCCAACACCGGCGGTATGGGTGCGTACTCGCCCGTGCCCGTCGCGAACGAGCGTCTCGTGGATCGGGTGCTCGACGAGGCGGTAGAGCCGCTTCTCGGCGTACTGCGCCGGCGGGGGATCGACTACCGGGGGGTGCTGTACGCAGGACTCATCCTCACCGACGAGGGCCCGAAGGTGCTCGAGTACAACGTCAGATTCGGGGACCCGGAGACTCAGGTGGTGCTCCCGCGTCTCGACGAGGACTTGACGGGCGTGTTGGCCGAGGCGGCTGCAGGCCGCCTGCGCACCGAGCCGCGCTCGCGGCAAGACGCATGTGTGTGCGTGGTGCTCGCTTCCGAGGGCTACCCGATCTCCTCGCGTACCGGAGATGTGATCGAAGGCCTCGGAGCAGCCGGTGCTCGCGAAGGGGTCGAGGTGTTGCACGCGGGGACCCGTCTGGACGACGACGGCCGAATCGTCAGCGCGGGAGGCCGGGTCGTCGACGTGTGCGCGCTCGGCCCGAGCATCCGCGAGGCGAGGGAACGTGCGTATCGGGCCATCTGCGACATCAGCTGGCCGGGCATGCACTACCGAACCGACATCGCCGCGCTGGCCGCCAGCTCGGTCCCGTCCACTTCGGGCTCGGCCGGTCCGAGCATGCATCTCGAGCAGGCGAGGCGGTTCTCGTGATCCCGCGGTACTCCCCCCCGGAGATGGCGTCGCTGTTCACCGACGAGGCGCGCCTGGGACGCTGGCTCGAGGTCGAAGTCCTGGCGGTCGAGGGATGGGCGGCCATCGGAGTGGTTCCCACGGCCGACGCAGCCGCGGTGCGAGCACGCGCCCCGCGGGTGGGACCCGAGCTCGTGGAGGCTGTTGCCGAACGTGAGAAGGTCACCGACCACGACCTCGCGTCGTTCGTGGACGTGGTCCAAGAGGCGATCGGAGCGCCGGAGGGATCTTGGGTGCACTACGGCCTCACCTCCTCCGACGTCGTGGACACCGCCATGTGCGCGACGCTCACCGAGGCGGTCGACCTTCTCCTGGCAGCCTCCGACTCGCTGGTCGGCGTGCTGAAACGCCGAGCTGCAGAGCTCATCGACACGCCGATGGTGGGCCGCACCCATGGCATGCACGCGGAACCCTTCGCGTTCGGTGCCAAGCTCGCCCTGTGGTGCCTGCAGGCCGACAGGGACCGCCAGCGTCTGCGAACGGCGCGCGAACGGGTCGCGGTCGGGAAGCTGTCAGGGGCCGTGGGCACCTACTCGAACATCGATCCCAGGGTGGAGGAGTTCGTGTGCCGCGCGCTTCGGTTGCAGCCGGTTCCCGCCAACCAGGTGATAGCGCGCGACCGGCACGCTGAGCTGCTCTGGGCGTGCGCGGCTTGCGGAGCCACGGTGGAGACGATCGCCACCGAGGTCCGCCATCTCGCGCGCACAGAAGTGGGAGAGGTAGAAGAGGCCTTCGGAGCAGGTCAAAAAGGCTCCTCGGCGATGCCACACAAGCGCAATCCCATCCTGTCCGAGCGTCTGTGTGGTCTTGCCCGGCTGCTCAGGGGGTATCTCTCCACCGGACTGGAGAACGTCGCTCTGTGGCACGAGCGTGACATCTCCCACAGTTCGGTGGAGCGAGTCGTGCTGCCCGACGCCTGCATCATCACCTATTACATCCTGCGCCGGTGCGCTTCGTTGCTCGAGGGACTCGTGGTCCACGCCCCGCGCATGCGCCAGAACCTCGAGGAAGGCTCACGGGGACTGGTGTTCAGCCAGGCCGTCCTGCTGGCGCTCGTAGCAGGCGGGATGGAGCGCGATGCTGCGTACCGCGTGGTGCAGCGTGACGCGCGGCGAGCCGTGCAGGAGCAACGGCTCCTACGTGCAGTGCTCGAAGAGGACGAAGAGGTCGGTCTCGGGACCGACGAGATGGACAAGGCCTTCGACCTGACGCGCTCGCTCGCCCAGGTGAACCGGTTCCTCGAGGCGATCGAGGGAGTGAAGACCGATGAGTGAAGACCGATGAGTGGAGACCGGTGAGTGGAGAACTGCTGAGCGAGGACAGCAGGCTCCGATGAGCATGGCGCTTCTTCACTCGGGCAAGGTCCGCGACCTCTACGACGCCGGGGACGACCTGGTCCTAATGGTTGCCTCTGACCGGATGTCGGCATTCGACGTCGTGATGGCCGAGCCGATCCCGGAGAAGGGAAGGGTGCTCACGGCGATGACCGTGCACTGGCTCGGCGAGCTGGCCGATCTTGCTCCGAGCCACCTCGTCTCCGCCGATCCGGCCGACTTCCCTCCTTCTGCGTCCGTTCTCGGCGGTAAGGCAGGTATTGCCGAGCTCGCCGGGCGGGCGTTGCTCGTCCGCCGAGCGCAGATGCTGCCCCTGGAGTGCATCGTGCGCGGTTACCTGGCGGGATCGGGGTGGAAGGAGTACCAGGAGTCGGGAACTTTGCACGGCACGGTGCTCCCGTCAGGCCTGAGGCAGGCGGAGAAGCTGCCGGAGCCGCTCTTCACCCCCTCCACCAAGGCGACGGGGGAGCACGACCTCAATATCACGTTCGAAGAGGCGGCGAACCTGGTGGGAAGAGAGATGGTGAACGCTGCGCGCGACCTGTGCATGGAGGCTTATCGGCGCGCGGCGCTCGTTGCCGCGCGCCGGGGCCTGCTGGTGGCCGACACGAAGTTCGAGCTCGGGGTCATAGACGGCAAGCTGGCGCTGTGCGACGAGGTGCTCACACCCGACTCGTCGCGCTTTTGGCCCGCCGAGGCGTGGGAACCGGGCACGAACCCACCGTCGTTCGACAAGCAGCCTCTTCGTGACTGGCTCGAGACGATCGGTTGGGACAAGCGTCCACCTCCGCCCAATCTCCCTTCGGAGGTCGTGGCCGAGACCTCTGAGCGTTACGTCACTGCCTATGAGTGGATGAGCGGGCGATCGCTTGCCGACTGGTACGGTGCAAAGCGGTGAGCTGCGCGTGAAATTCGAGGCGTTCGTGGAGGTACGCCTGCGCCCGGGGATCTCGGACCCGCAGGGGGCGACGATCGAGCGGGCCCTTCCGGCCCTCGGCTTCGACGGGGTGACCGAAGTACGGGTCGGCAAAGCGATCCGTTTCACGATCGAGGCCCTCGACGAGGCGACTGCGCGAGAGATGTCCGCGGCGGTGACGGACCGCTTGCTTGCGAACCCTGTCATCGAGGAAGCAGAGGTGAGCATCCTGTGAGCGCGCGCATCGGGGTCGTCGTGTTCCCCGGGACGAACTGCGAGCACGACGTGGTGAAGGCGCTGAGCGCGGTGGCGGGCGAGGAAGCGCCGGCTGCCACGGTGGAGCTGTTGTGGCACGGCGAGAGGTCCCTCTCCCATCTCGACGGCGTGGTGCTCCCAGGGGGCTTTGCGCACGGCGACTACCTGCGGCCCGGCGCGATCGCCCGCTTCTCGGCCGTGTTGGATGCGCTGACGCGGTTCGCCGCCGAGGGCGGCCCCGTGATCGGGATCTGCAACGGCTTTCAGGTCCTCACCGAGGCCGGGCTTCTTCCGGGGGCGCTGCAGAAGAACAGCGGGCTGCGTTTCGTGTGCAAGAGCGTGGGGTTGCGTGTCTGCAGCACGAGGACCGTGCTCACGGGGGCCGTATCGCAGGGACAGCGCCTTCGCATGCCGATCAACCACTTCGAAGGCAATTACACCTGCGATCAGAGGACCCTCGACCGTCTTCGCGCCGAGGACTGTGTCGTCCTTCGCTACGAGGAGAACCCGAACGGATCGGTCGACGACATAGCCGGTGTGTGCAACGCGGCGGGCAACGTCGTGGGCCTGATGCCGCACCCCGAGCGTGCTTGCGACGTGCTGACTGGCGCAATGGACGGGGTGCCGCTGCTGCGCTCGTTGCTCGAAGCAGCAGACCGTCACGCGTCGCTGCCTGCTTAGCCCGTCACCTCAAGGGCGGGGCCGACCCCCTCCGCGTATGACCCCGGCGCGCTGGAGTACGGCAGGGCCGACCCCGGCCGCGCGCCACACGCTGTAGGTGATCCCCTTGCGCTGGCCGTAGCCCCTGGCGACCCGCACGAAGCTCTTCTCCAAGTTGACCAGGTCGTCGCTCGAGCGCGCCCTGGCCAGTTCGGCCTCGAGGTCGCCCTTCTCCTTCAACAGGTGCAGGCGCGAAAGGGCGTCGGCGGACGAGAGCCGTTCCTCGATCATGCTGAGACGGCGCGAAATCGTGTCCGGGGTGCGGCGGCGCCCGCGCCGTGGACGGTGCCTCTCGAGGGCTTCGAGGTAGTTGCGCACCACCCTTCCCTCGGCGCGACCGGCAGCCAGAGCCGCTTTGTGCTCAGGGGACATGGTCGTGCGCTTGCGCGTCTTGCTGCTCGTCGTCCGCGCGGACCCCGCCGGGCTGACCGTCGTGCGCCTGCTCGGTGAGCCGGCGCTGGTCGTCGTCGAACGGCTCGCTGCGACGCGGCTCGTTCTGAGATTGGTCGTTCGGGCACTGGTCGTTCTGGTATTGGTCGTTCTGGCACGAGGCATGTCAACCTTCTTCTGAGTCGCGGATGCGTAAATGAAGACCAACCGGGTTGTGCATACAGTCTAAATCGCGCGAGCCCATATTCGTCGTTCGCCCCTAGATGCATTTGGTTTCGAGAAGCAGGCCCAGCAGAGCTGGGGTACGGTGGCGATCATGGACGGCGACGCTTCTTCGGGGTCGTCGGCAGAGGCGATCCACCGCGAGCTCGGTCTCACGGACGCCGAGGCCGAGCACATCTCGGAGATCCTTGGGCGCGCTCCGAACCACCTCGAGCTCGCCATGTACGCGGTGATGTGGAGCGAACACTGCTCGTACAAGTCGTCGCGCCTTCATCTGCGCCGCCTTCCCACGGACGGACCGGGGGTCCTCGTCGGTCCGGGGGAGAACGCGGGCGTGGTCGACGTCGGCGACGGGATCGCAGTCGCCATCCGGATCGAGAGCCACAACCATCCGTCTGCGGTGGAGCCCTACCAGGGCGCGGCAACCGGCGTGGGGGGGATCCTGCGCGACATCTTCACCATGGGGGCGCGCCCGATCGCCCTAATGGACCCGCTCTTCTTTGGTCCGTTGGACGACGCACGCAACCGGTGGATCTTCGAAGGAGTCGTGTCGGGCATTTCCGGCTATGGGAACTCCGTGGGAGTCCCGACCATCAGCGGGGAGCTCACGTTCGCGCCGTGCTACAGCCGCAACCCGCTCGTGAACGTGCTCTGTCTGGGGCTGATGCCGGTCGGACGGCTGGTGCTCGGGCGTGCGAGCGGCGAAGGCAACCTGGCGGTTCTGCTCGGGGCGACGACCGGGCGTGACGGCATCGGCGGGGTGAGCGTGCTCGCCTCGGCCGGGTTCGCAGAGGACGACGCCGATGCGGCGAAGCGGCCGAGCGTGCAGGTGGGTGACCCCTTCGAGGAGAAGCGGTTGATCGAGGCCTGCCTGGAGCTGCTCGAGCGCGGGCTCGTCGTGGGCATACAGGACCTCGGTGGTGGTGGGCTCACTTGTGCCACCTCGGAAACCGCGGCACGCGGCGGGATGGGGATGGACGTGGACGTGGATCAGGTGGTGCGCCGCGAGCCCCACATGGAGCCGTTCGAGGTCATGACCTCGGAGAGCCAAGAGCGCATGCTCGCCATCGTCTCTCCCGCCGACTGGGCTGCGGTCGAAGAGGTCTGTACGCGTTGGGAGTTGCGGGCCAGCGTGATCGGAACCGTTACCGCGCCGGCACGAACGCACGAGGGCACCTTCTCCGACTCGCGCGCCGCCGACGAGGTCAACCGCCAGGGCCGCCTGCGAGTGCTCGATTCTTCCGGCGCGGTCCTCGCAGACGTGCCGGCTGCTTCGTTGTCGGAGGACGCCCCCCTTTACGACCGTGCGATGGCGCCGCCCGCCGACCTCGCGGCCAGAGCGGCCGACGACCCGGGCGTCCTCGAGGCTCCGGCCGACTGCGGGGCCGACGTGCTCGAGATGCTGGCAGACCCCTCGTGGGTCTACCGCCAGTACGACCACCAGCTCTTCTTGAACACCGTAGAGGGACCCGGTGCAGACGCCGCGGTGCTGCGGCTGGCCGGCCCGGGCATACCCCCCAGCCGGCGCGCGCTCGCCATCTCCACGGACTCGAACCCGGGCTGGTGCGCGCTCGACCCGCGGCTCGGTACGACCCTCGTCGTGGCGGAGTCGGCGCTGAACGTCGCCTGCACCGGTGCGCGATCGGTGGCTCTCGTGAACTGCTTGAACTTCGGGAACCCCGAGCACCCCGAGGTCATGTGGCAGCTATCGGAGGCGATCGACGGGATGGCAGAGGCATGCAGGGCCCTTCGCATACCGGTGATCGGGGGGAACGTCAGCTTCTACAACGAGAGCGGGGGACGTGACATCGATCCCACCCCGGTCGTGGCCGTCCTCGGCGTCATCGAGCGTCTCGACCAGAGGCCGCCCCGAGCCGCCTTCGAAGAAGGAGCGTCCGTCGTGTTGCTCGGTGCACCTTCGACCGAGCTCGGAGGGTCGCGCTGGGCGATGGAGCTGCGCTCGCATCGTGGAGGGAAGCTTCCTGGAATAGATCTGCGCTCGCACGAGACGCTCCTCGCGCTGATCGCGGACCTCGTCCGCAGCCGGGGGTTGGTGGCCGGGATCCACGACGTCTCCGGAGGTGGGCTCGGGGTCGCGCTGGCGGAGTGCGCGATGTCCTCTGGCGTCGGCTGCGAGGTGGGGGGCGTGGCAGGACACGGCGAGCTCTTCAGTGAGTCGCCTGGGCGTGTCGTGCTCTGCAGCGTGCGGCCCAGCCAGGTATGCGAGCGCGCCGAGCACGCCGGGGTTCCCGCACAGGTGATCGGTACGGCGACCGGCGCACGACTCGTGGTCGAAGGCCTGTTGGACCTGTCGGTGGCCGAGCTCACAGAGTCATGGCGCAGGGCGTTGCCGGCCGCGCTGGGTGAGCCGGCTTAGTACGGCGTCTTCTCCGTCTAGGGCCGGCGCGCCGCGAGAGCGTCCAAGACGCCGTCCGGCACGGCGAGATCGCCGAAGCCGGTTCCCACGTGAAGCTCCGGTTTGAAGCTCCCGTGGTAGTCGGAACCTCCTGTGGCCACCAGGCCGGCGCGCGCCGCGATGTCGCAGAGCAACTTTCGTTCGTCGGCGCCGTAGGCGCCGTAGAGCGCCTCGAGCCCACACAGACCGGACTCGGCGAGCTCCGCGACGAGGTGGGCAAGGGCACGGCGCTCGAGCCCCAGGCTGAGCGGGTGAGCGAGGACCGCCACTGCGCCCGAGGCCCTTGCGAGCCGCGTGACATCGGTCACGGTGATTCGGGCCTTGGGGACATAGGCGGGGCGTCCTTCTGCGAGCCAGCGGTCGAAGGCGCTGTCGATGTCGTCGGCCGCCCCGGCGCGAACGAGAGCCCGGGCGAAGTGCGGGCGGCCCAAGCCCTCCTCGCGGCCTGCCTCTGCCACCACGGCTTCGTAGTCGATCCCGACTCCCAGCTCGGCGAGCCGGGCCCCGAGCCTGCGGTTCCGCTCGGTGCGGTCCGCCCGCAAGGCGACGAGCTCGTCTTGGAGCGGGCTCGGGGTGTCCTCGACGAAGTAGACGAGGACGTGCACCGAGCCGCTGATCGGGCCGCTTCCCTGCGGGAGAGGAGGTTTCGTGCAGGAGACCTCGCATCCCCGCACCAGCCTTATGCCCACGCGCTCGGCCGCCTCGGTGGCCAGGTGGAGCCCGGCCAAGCTGTCGTGGTCCGTCAACGCCACCGCAGAGCAACCGGCCGCTGCGGCCAACTCGCAGATCCGCTCGGGCGGCTCGGAGCCGTCGGAGATCGTCGAATGGGTGTGGAGGTCTATCACAGGTCCCGGAGGTTACCGGCCGGAGTTGGCAGCGGCCCGGCCGGAGTTGGCAGCGGCCCGGCCGGAGTTGGCAGCGGCCCGGCCGGGTAAGCTCGTCGCGCGGCGAGAAGGATGCGCTCTTCGGAGATCGAGCGCAGCGAGGGCAGCGATCATGAGATCCCTTTGAGGGAGTCCTGCGGCGTCTTCGGCGTCTACGCCCCCGGCAGGGGGGTGGCTCAGCTCACCTTCGATGGCCTCTACGCGCTCCAGCACCGGGGCCAGGAGTCTGCCGGTATGGCCGTGAGCGACGGCGAGGGCATCACGGTGGTGAAGGAGATGGGTCTGGTCACCACTGCCTTCGACGAGCGGACGCTGTCCTGCCTGCCCGGGCACCTGGCCATCGGCCACACGCGCTACTCGACGACGGGCGACTCGAACTGGCGGAACGCGCAGCCCATGTACCGCAGTGTCGGCGGCGCCGGGTTCGCCCTCGGCCACAACGGGAATCTCACGAACACCGAAGAGCTGGCCGAGCAGGCAGGCATGCTGCCGGGGGTGGTGGCCTCCGACAGCGATCTCGTTGCAGAGCTGCTGGCGATGCATTGCCCTGCGGTACCGGTCAACGAGGGCTTCGACACCGACGGCCAGAGAAGTGATGGCCTCGCTTCGTCCGCCGGGGTCGGCGAGGGTGCCTACGACGGGGCGCTCGAGAGCGCGCTGCGCTCGGTGCTCCCCTTGATAGGGGGCGCGTTCTCCTTCGTGCTGCTCGACTCCACCCATTTGATGGGGGTGCGCGACCCGAACGGGCTGCGACCGCTCTGCCTGGGGCGGCTCGCCCCCACAGAGCACTCCGAGGGAGCCGGGTATCCAGAGGGATGGGTGCTCGCCTCTGAGTCGCCGGCGCTCGACGTCGTGGGCGCGAGCTTCGTGCGCGAGCTCGAGCCTGGTGAGCTGGTGGTCATCGACTCCTCTGGAGTGCGCTCCGAGCATCTGTTCCCACAGGAGCGGATCGACCCGCGCCTTTGCATATTTGAGTTCGTCTACTTCGCCCGCCCGGACGCGCACCTCTACGGGCGAGAGGTGCACGGTGCGCGCCGGCGAATGGGGAAGATGCTCGCCGCCCAGGCTCCTGTTGACGCCGACATGGTGATGGGAGTGCCCGAGTCGGGGGTGCCCGCCGCCGAGGGGTACGCCCGTGCAACCGGCATCCCCCACGGTCAGGGGCTGGTGAAGAACCGCTATATCGGCCGGACGTTCATCACCCCCGGACAGGAGGCGCGCGACGCGGGTGTGCGGCGCAAGCTCAACCCGCTTCGCGAGAACATCGCCGGCAAGAGGTTGGTGGTGGTGGACGACTCGATCGTCCGCGGCACGACGCAGCGGGCGGTGGTGCGCATGCTCCGAGAGGCGGGAGCGACCGAAGTGCACCTGCGCCTCGCCTCCCCACCGCTCGTTTGGCCCTGTTTCTACGGCATCGACATCCCAGATCGCCACGAGCTCGTAGCGGCGAACAGCTCGATGTCGGAGCTCGAGTCCTTCTTGGGGGCGGACTCGCTCGCGTACCTGTCGCTCGAGAACCTGATCAGGGCGATCGACGCACCCGGCGCCGGGTTCTGCACGGCTTGCTTGAACGGCGAGTACCCGGTCCCGGTCCCGGTCCCGGTTTCGGTTTCGGTCCCGGTTTCGGGCGAGGGCGAGGTCGGCATGGTCCACCGCCATGACGTCCAGGCAGCACCGGCCACAGCCTGAAGTGCGCGAAGAGGGCCCCGCCACCTACGCGTCAGCGGGCGTCGACATAGCGGCGGGCGAGGCAGCGGTCGAGCGGATCAAGGAGATGGTCGCCTCGACCGCACGACCCGAGGTGCTCGGAGGAGTCGGTGGGTTCGGTGGGGCCTTCAGCTTCGACCCGGCGCGCTACGACCGGCCTGTGCTCGTGGCCTCCACCGACGGGGTGGGCACGAAGGCGCTCGTGGCTCAGGCGGTCGGGCGTTACGACACGATCGGGATCGACCTTGTGGCGATGTGCGTCGACGACCTGGTCTGCGTGGGGGCCGAGCCGCTGTTCCTACTGGACTACGTGGCCGTCGGGAAGCTCGACCCCGAGCAGATGGAGCAGCTCGTGGCGGGGGTGGCCGACGGCTGTCGGCAGGCGGGCTGTGCCCTGTTGGGAGGGGAGATGGCGGAGCACGCCGGGGCGATGGGGCCGGGCGGCTTCGACATTGCTGGTTTCGCGCTGGGAGCGGTGGACCGCGACGACATGCTCGGACCCGAACACGTTGTCGCTGGGGACGTTCTCGTCGGCCTGGCATCACCAGGCCTGCGCTCGAACGGCTATACGCTCGCCCGGCACGTGCTCTTCGAGCGCGCAAGGCGCTCACTGGAAGAGCAGGCGTACGAGGGGGCAGGTCATTCTCTCGGCGACGAGCTGTTGCATCCCTCGGTCATCTACGCTCCAGCCGTTCTCGCTGCGCTCGGTGTAGCGGAAGTGCACGCAGCGGCGCACGTCACCGGTGGTGGGATATCGCAGAACCTCGCCCGTGCGCTGCCCCCGCGATGCGACGCCGTGGTGGATCGATCGGGCTTCGAGACCCCGCGGATCTTCTCGGAGATCCAACGGCTGGGCGACGTGGACGATGTCGAGATGGCGCGGGTGTTCAACCTCGGAATCGGTATGTTGCTCGTGGTAGCGCCGGGATCTGTCGACGAGGCTCTCGGGGCCCTCGAGGGCGCCGGATGCCGGGCCTCGGTGGCCGGGCGCGTAGTCGAGGGCGCCGGGCGTGTACGGCTCGAGGCCTGAGGGCAGTGCCGACCGGCGAGCGCGGGGAGCAAAGCCTCGGTGCGCAGCGCCTGTCGCGCCTTGACATGAGAACCTGATCCAGGACGATGAGAGCCGCCGTCTACGAGCAGTTGGGTCCCGCGCAAGTGCTGCATGTTACCGAGCTGCCGGATCCCACGCCCGGGCCCGGGGAGGTGCGCGTCAAGGTGCGCGTGTCGGGGGTCAACCCGACCGACTGGAAGTCGCGTGCGGCAGGCCCTGGCAAGCAGATGCCCTTCGAGTACGTGGTGCCGAACCAGGACGGCTCTGGTGAGATCGACGCGGTGGGAGACGGGGTCGATCCCGGGCGCCTGGGCGAGAGGGTGTGGCTGTACTTGGCCCAGTGGCAGCGCCAACACGGAACCGCCGCGCAGTGGGTCTGTCTTTCGGAGCGCCAGGCGGTGCCGCTTCCCGAAGGTGTGAGCTTCGAGCTCGGCGCCAGCTTGGGCGTCCCCGCCCTCACGGCCGCTCACGCCCTCATGTGCGACGGGCCGATCGACGCCAAGACCGTGTTGGTCTGCGGAGGTGCCGGTGCTGTCGGGCACTTCGCGATCGAGCTCGCGCGCCGGGCAGGCGCCAGGGTCATCTCGACGGTCAGCAGCGACTACAAGGCCGAGCTCGCTCGTGCGGCCGGCGCGCACGTGGTGGTGAACTACACGGAGGGTGATGCCCTCGCAGCGATCAGGGCGGCTGCACCAGACGGGGTCGACCGGATCGTGGAGGTGGCTCCCTCGAACCTGGCGCTCGACGCGCAGGTCTTGGCTCCTCACGGGGCGGTTATGCTCTACGCCTCGACTGACGAGGACCCCGAGCTGCCGGTGCGATCCTTCATGGTCGTCAATGCCGTCGTTCGCTTCATGCTCCTCTACGAGATCACCGACTCGGAGCTCGCAAACGCCGTGGCGGACGTCTCTGCCGCGCTGGCAGAAGGGGCGCTCAGTGCCCTTCCGTTCCACCGCTTTCACCTGGATGCGATTGCAGACGCGCACCGGGCAGTGGAAGAAGGTGCTGTCGGCAAGGTGATCGTCGACATCGACTGATTCGGTGGGCTGACGGCGCCTGTTCGCCGACCTCCGAGACGAGTCGCCCAGCCCTACCCAGGCGGCAGATCAGCGAGACGGCAGGGGATGTCGGCGTCCTCGTCGAGATGATGGCTGGCACAGATGCGGTGATAGCCGTCGGCCACTATGAGGGCCACGCCGCTGCTCGCCCGGCCCCGCACGAGCAGCACTGGCGAGAGCCGGTCACCGTCTTTCACCTTCTTGAGGTCCTTCGCCACGTGCACGTTGTCGATCGGCAGAAGATCGAGCCTGGCGGCGCGGAGCAGGTCCTTCGCCTTGCGTCTTTCGAGTGGTGCCGCTCGCAGCGCCGCTACAGCTGCGCTTGCGGCCGGTTCGGAGAGGACCAGGGTGAGGTAGTCGTGTGCCGCCGGGTAGTCGTGCTCCTCGGGTTCGTCCTTCCAGTGCTCCTTGACGGCCATATAGATCCCCGAGACCCTTTCGCAGCCGGTGATGGACGGTTGGGTGACAACCTACGTGCTACGACGGTAGCGGGAGTGTCGCGCGCGAACGACGCGGTGGTCCTGGGGAACCGAGCGGTCCTACGAATGGCAGGCGCACCCGTCCCCACAGGAGCCGGGGATTGGAGATCCACAGGCCGTCATCGGAGACGCTTCGGCTCTTCCCGTTGCCGCGAAGATCGAAATGAGCTTCACCACGTCGTTGTGGCCGACGGGGCACAGTACCGCGGACGATGCCTCAGCCACGGATCGGCGCTCCTCGAACGAGGTGTCGCATGTCTTGCAGCGGTATTCGTAAACGGGCATCGATCCTCGTCGTGTGCTCAGGCCGTCACAACCGGTTTCGCCTTGGGATGAACAATCCTAGGACCTGCGGCGTCCGGCAAGGTTGCACGGGCACGGTGCTCGGGCAGACGGGGACCTGTCGAGCGGCTCGGCCGTGAATGTCTTCGGTGGTCCGAGGCCGAGTTCAGCAGCCCGTGGTGAGAGGCGCGCTCTGCTCCGAGAACGCACGCGATGCGTACGAAGTCATCGTGAGGGTGCACGGTGCGAGCAGGGAGGCCTTCTAGCGATGGCTTGCGCGTTCGATCTCGTCGAGATGGGGATCCCAATGCACCGAGCGGTCGATCATGGCGTAGCGGCCGGTGTCGATCGCCTGTTCGAGCGCCGCTCGCGGCAGCGTTCCCAGGAAGTCGACCACCGCCTCGGCGGCATCTACCGCAATGATCTTGGCCATCTCAGGGTCAATCGCCTGCCATCCTCGCGTTCCTGCGACATTGGCGAGCTCCGTGATGTCGTCAGGGAGGTCCTGGAGCTCTCCTGTCGCCAAGCATCGTCTCCAGCGCTCGCTGACCCAGTCGTCGTAGAAAGCGAGATGCGCCAGTGTTGCAGCCACGCTCCACCCCGACGGCGTCGGTTGCCCGAGCGCACGATCGTCAAGGCTGGCTATGACGGCTTGAAGCCGCGCTAGCGAACGGTGGCTGCCTGCCAGGAGTTCATCGATCGTGTTCACGTCTGTCATTCTCGTCAATCGCGGGCTCGCCCGAGGGTCCTTAGGACTTGTCGGAGTCACTAGTCGTGTCGGTGGCCGGCTCAGCGGTCGTGGTCTCCGCCCGCGGTGCCGACACACGCGCGGTCGTGCGCAGGGGGATCTCCTTCATGAACCAGCTGAGGAGGAATGCCAGCACGGTGAACGGTACCGCTACCAGGAACACGGTCTGTAGCGCGTGACTGAACGCGCCGACGAACACGAGGCGCTGCGCCGCTGGTAGCCGATTGATCTGTGCCGGGTTGGCGGCAACGCTCGAACCGTGGAGGAGCTTGAGTTGCGCCGCCGAGGCGTGCGTTCTCAACTGAGCGAGAAGCCGGTTGTTGAACACGGTGCCCAGCGCGGCGACGCCGAACACAGCACCAATCGTGCGGAAGAACGTCGCCGTCGAGGTGGCCGTGCCGAGCTGTGTGAACGGCACGGAATTCTGCACGGCGACGACGAGGACCTGCATGACCAGCCCGATGCCGAGCCCCACCACCACCATGTACACGGCGGCCAGCGCGAACGATGTATGTGGGCCGAGGCGCGACAAGAGAGCCAAGCCGCCAGCGAGTACCGCCGAGCCGACGATCGGGAAGATCTTGTACCGGCCCGTGCGCGTGACGAGCCGGCCACTCATGATGAAGGTGCACAGCATTCCGCCCACCACCGGCAAGAGCTCCAGGCCCGAGGCCGTGGGCGAGGCCCCGTGGACGGTCTGCAGGTACAGGGGCAGGTAGACGATGGCGCCGAACATCGAGAAGCCGATGATGAATCCGACTCCCGACGCTGCCGTGAACGTGCGGTTGCGGAACAGTCCGAGCGGGATGACCGGCTCGGAGGCTCTGGTCTCCACCAAGCAGAAGGCGACGAGAAGCGCCGCGCCGCCAACGCCCAGCTCGATGATCGTCCTCGATCCCCAGGAGTATTGGGTCCCGCCCCACGTCGTGAGCAGGATGATGGCGGTGACCCCTGCGGACAACAGCGCCGTTCCCAGCCAGTCGATCTGGTGAGGCACTCGCTTCACGGGGATGTGCAGTACGGCGGCGATGGCGAACAGGGCGACGATCCCGATCGGCACATTGATGTAGAAGACCCACCGCCACGACAAGTGCTGCGTGAACCATCCACCGGCGAGCGGTCCGAGCACGCTCGACAAGCCGAAAACAGCGCCGAAGTACCCCATGTAGCGTCCCCGCTGACGCGCCGGGACGACGTCGCCGATGATCGCTTGCGCCCCCACCATCAGTCCGCCGGCCCCTACGCCCTGCACGGCCCGGAAGACGATGAGCTCGATCATGTGCGGCGAAAGCCCCGACAACATGGAGCCGGCGAGGAAGATGATGATCGATAGCTGGAAGAGGTTCTTCCGGCCGTAGAGGTCACCGAGCTTGCCCCACAACGGCGTGGAGATCGTGGAGGTGAGAAGGTACGCGGTGACGACCCACGACAGATGGTTCAAGCCGTGCAGATCGCCGGCGATCGTAGGCAATGCCGTCGCGACGATCGTCTGATCGAGCGAGGCAAGAAACATGCCGAGCATGAGCGCGCCGAGGATCACGAGGATCCGGCGGTGTTCGGCCTTGGCGAATTCGTGCTCGGTAGGCGCCTCGGGCGCCGTCACGATTTGAGAAACCACAAACATCCTCTATGTAGTAGGCGAGGCCTGTGCCGACAGGGGTTGGATCGACCGACCGGGTACGAAACGGTACCGAAGGTGGCCATCACCCTACGGTGCTCGCCGCAAGAATCCGACGGGCAGGGCCTTCTCTGGTGGTCGGGACCGGCATCGATCCGGTGACCTCACGCTTTTCAGGCGCGCGCTCTACCAACTGAGCTACCCGACCGTATCTGCGCCCAGGATGACCGGGGCGGGCGGTCCTGACGGGATTTGAACCCGCGACCTCCGGCTTGACAGGCCGGCGTGCACTCCAGACTGCACCACAGGACCAGACTTGTATTCCCTGTTCAGAGGCTATTTCGTTCCGGTGTTGGAACGCCACTGAGCCCTTGTGAAAACCGCGTGAGGACCAAAAGCGGCCAGGTTGGCTCCTGAAGCCAAGGCGCCGAGGAGGCGCCCGTGCCCGCAACACCGGAAGGCGTGTACAGGGACCGCACGAGAGGGACATAGTACTTCAACGCCACTCTCGGCCGAGATGCCACAGCGGGCCGCCGTGCGCAGGTCACTCGCCGTGGGTTCCACATAGCGGCTGAAGCAGCGAAGGCCGGTCGAGAGCTGCTCGCAAAGGTCGACGCCGGAGAAGTCCGGGCGAATCGCAGCGCGTTCACAGTTACCGCGCTGCTAGACATCGCCGCCGTCGCGTCGGCCAAGACGAAGAAGTTGGAGAGTCCGAACGAAGACGACATATAGAAAGGACAAGGCCACGATGCATCGTTGGCCCCTGTGACGTCGGCGAGAAACTCCAGGTGAACGCCCCGGATGGGATTCTCGGCACCCACAGGTCCGGCCAACGACAGCCTGTGCTGAAGCTCGTCTGTTTGGCCCGCATCTCGAATCGTAGAGAGCTAACGTGACATCCCGGTCTATGCGATTTGTCGAGTCGATGGTCGGCACCTGGCAGCGCCGTGACAGCACGCAGGGACCTTTCCGGTTCGACATCGAGGTGCAGACACCCGAACCGATCGGGCTCCTCAGGACCATTGTCGGGAAGGTCGAAGGCACCGTCGAAGCCGCAGGACTTGCCAGTGCGACCAGGGTGTCGGGAACGATCGAGATATCACCAATGGTCGAGCGACGGATTCGCTACACGTTCGAGTTCCCCGGCGACGACGGCAGCGCGTACCGCTTCGACGGATGGAAGTCGATTTCCTGGCTGCACGCTCTGCACAGCTGGACAACTTTGCCGGGCACGATCTACGACTCCGAAGGGGCGGTCGTCGGGACCGCCGACACTCACTTCCCCTTTCAGACGGCCGGGCATTTCCTGGCGAGCATGCTGTGCCCGGCGTCGGCGGGCCGTCTCCGCGGTAGGCAGGGCTACGAGGCCCGACGATGGGACGGGAGACCGGGCCGGCTGGAGGTCTGGTACGACACCTTCACCGACCCGACGTCTGGCACGGGCTTCTGGCTTCACCACGAGATCGTGGCCCCCTCTACGGGAGACAAGGCGGAAGCGCACGGGTGGATCAGCATCTTCCCTCCCGAAGAGACGCCTTTGCTGAATCGTTTCGGTCCGGCTCCCGTGAGCGACGGAGCATTGTTTAGTTGCGAAGACGTGGTCGTCGAGCCAGGGCGGTGTTCGGGCCGCGCCGGGCATGTCTCCTGGGACCTCACCCACAGCTTCGAGTCACGCCCGCTGTTCACGACCTCGCGGCTCGCCTGGAAGCACAACCTCCTTCCCTCCGCACAGATCGTCTCGTCCCCGACCGAGCAATTCCGCGGTACCGTCACCACGGGTGATCGCACCTGGACTCTCGAGGGTGCCCCTGGTGGGGCTGCCCGCATCTACGGGCACGGCAACGCGGAACGTTGGGGGTGGCTGCACGCCGACCTTGGTGGTGGTGACGTCCTGGAGGTCGTCGCCGCTGTTTCCCACAAATCCGGACTCCGACGGCTGCGACCCTTGGCCCTGGTGCAGCTGCGCGTCGAAGGGGAGGACTGGCCCCCCAACCCCCTATTGGCTGCGATGAGCTTTCACGCTTCCCTAGGACTGCCCGACTGGACGATGATGGGCCGTTGGGGTGGCCGCATCCTGTGGCTGAGGGTGCACCAGGACGCTGAGGCGTCGGTGAGGGTCGCGTATCGCGACACCGACGGATCCAGCGCTACTTGCGTCAACAGCGAACGATCCGACGCCCATATCGTCCTTCTGCGCCGATCGGCGGGGTCGTGGGCGATGGAGCGCAACTGGCGCCTGGCCAGTACAGCGCACTCGGAGATCGGGACTCGCCCTTGACGTCGAAGCAACGCGATCCGCGCGCCCCGCGAACCTGGGCGGCGTTGTGTGCCGGAGTGCTCGACGTCGACCTCCTCACTGCAGACCACGTAGCAAGTGATCTGCGGGCGTTCACCGCCGATCTGCCCGTGGCGACGCGGATGGCGATGAAAGGCGCGATTGCGGCGGTCGATGTGCTCTCTGTGAGGAGGACGGGGTTGCGGCTCTACGCTCTCGGCCCAGAAAGCCGAGAGCGGCTGCTGAGCAGTTTGCCCGAGGATCTTGTCGCGGCACTGAAGATACCGATGCTTCTCGTCCACGGCGCGACACGGGCAGCAGCGGAGCTGCTCGCTTCGGCGACGAAGGCACCTGTTGTGCGGCCGGACGCCGAGCTCGATGTCACGCGGTCAGATGAGTGGCCTTCGTGCACGACAGCCGACGTCGTGGTGGTCGGTTCGGGAGCAGGCGGGGCAATGGCCGCCCGAAGCCTCGCCCGCGCCGAACTTCGTACGATCGTGATCGAAGAAGGCCGTCGACACACGGTCGAGGAGTTCCGCACGAAGACGGCGCTGGAGCGGTTCACTGGTCTATACCGCGACGGCGGCGCGACCGCTACCTTTGGGCTCCCGCCGGTCGTCCTGCCCCTCGGCCGGGGCGTGGGTGGTACGACACTCGTCAATTCGGGTACTTGCTATCGCCCGCCCGAAAGGGTGCTCCGGCGTTGGAGGGACGAATGGGGCGTGGATCTCGCGCGCGAGTGGCTCCAGGAGGTCGAGCAGCTTCTACAGGTGGCGCCGGTTCCCGACTCCGTGATGGGACGCAACGGTCAGCTGGCGCTCCGCGGAGCGGCGACACTCGGTTGGTCCTCCCTCCCTCTGCTGCGCAACGCCCCGGGGTGCGGAGGATGTTGCCAGTGCGCGATCGGATGCCCTCGCAATGCCAAGTTCGGCGTACACCTCAACGCGCTACCCGACGCGTGCGCCGCCGGGGCCCGTATCGTGAGCAACGCGCGCGTCGAGCGCCTGCTGCACTCGCGAGGGCGGGTATCAGGTGTACGTGCTCGCCGCCCCGACCGATCCGTCCTCGAGGTCCTGGCGCCGATGGTGGTTGTGGCGGCAGGCGCCACCGAGACACCGCCGCTGCTCCGCCGTAGCCGCCTAGGCGGCCATCCGCATATGGGCAGGAATCTCACCATTCATCCCGCGGTGAGCGTGGCGGGTCGCTTCGACGAACCGGTAGACGCGACGGTCGGTGTCTTGCAGAGCGTGGGTGTGGACGAGCTCCACGAACCGGAAGGCATTCTGATTGAGGCGACTTCCGCGCCACCGGGCATGGGGTCGATGGTCCTTCCCGGTGTCGGCGCGGAGCTGGCGGGCGAGATGGCTGCGTCACGCCATCTCGCATCGCTTGGTGCCATGATCGCCGACGCGCCTTCGGGCAGGGTGTTGGGATCGCACGGTCCTCTCATCCGTTACGACCTTGCCCCCGACGACGGAGTCAGGCTTCTCGCCGCGGTGATGGCCATGGGCCGGCTGCTTCTGGCTGCTGGGGCAACGGAGGTCCTCACCGGAATCACCCGGCATCAGCGAGTCCGCGACCAATCGGACCTCGACGACGCGGTCACACGCGCGAACCCTCGACGGCTGCACGTGGCGGCCTTCCACCCCACGGGCACTGCTCGTATGGGCGTCGATCCACAGTCCACCCCTGTGGATCCGCACGGGCGGCTCAGGGGCGTCGACGGGGTGTGGGTTGCCGACGCGTCGGTACTGCCTACCTGTTCTGAGGTGAACCCCCAGGTGACGATCATGGCTCTGGCCCTCTCGATTACATCTAACGCTCTTTCGACCTGATCCAGTCCGGAACCGGGCTTGGACGTGATCAGACCGAGACGCCGCCCATCTGTTCTCAAGGAGTCCGGAGCAGGACCAACGAAACGACAACAAGCCGATTGAAAAACCAACAAATTTGTGGAGACCGCTTAGCAGAAGAACGCAGAGACCGGCTCATGTCGATCCCGACGGGCGTGCTCGCTCCCGCGAACCCGGGAACGGCCCTTCTTCGCCGACTCGTGACCGAGCAAGGACCGCTAGCTCCTGAAGACGACGACCGGACAGTGTGCGCGTGCAACGCAGTGCTCACTAACCGATTCGAGCACGAGCCCCGAGAGCCTTCCGTGGCCCCTGCTGCCGACGACCAGCAAGGTGGCATTCTCCGGCTGTGGGTGCCGAGAAGCCTATCCAAGCCCCCCATGTCATGTCGCGGTTCTGGGCGTAGGGACTTTGCCCTAATTCTTGCCTTAATTCCGGCGGTTTCAAGGGATCCACGCACCACCTCGGCTGACAGCGGAGGCTGTCGCCAATCAGGAGGTGCGAAATGTACGTGCGGTTCTCAGCCGCTGAGCAATCCGAAATCTGGGATCGATACGA
>Ga0181527_1000656_pt1 | contig 39009 bp, 38 predicted proteins | sample PEATcosm2014_Bin_30_FD_119762 | JGI IMG/M metagenome (GOLD analysis project Ga0181527, IMG submission 119762) | Peatland microbial communities from MTU Mesocosm Facility, Houghton, MI, USA - PEATcosm2014_Bin06_60_metaG | ecosystem: Environmental > Terrestrial > Soil > Wetlands > Peat | place...
TAACAATTTAGCTTCGCGCACCTAAAAACAATACTCGATAGGATAGTAGATGACAATCTATTGAAGGGGTCTATTAGCCCATTTGGGTGGTAATAAACCCACCCAAATTCCGAGACGCGCACCTCCCCAAACGCCCACTTCGCTCTCGCAATAAAATGCAAATCCAGTGGTTTTCCAAAATTATAGTAGGTTTCATCAACCCGGGACCAGCCGCCAATGTCTCATTTATACCGCCCAACCCTCCGGGCTGCGACATTTTGTGCTGCGGTGCGTCATAAGGATGGCGGATAAATCCAGCTTACATTGCGACAAAAAGCGACATCACCCCATGAATCCAATAATATGTGACTAAATCTGAGCCAGTCTCCGGCGCCGCCGCGAAAGATCGGCGGCCGCCGCCCTCGTCTGAGTTTCGCGTGGCAGGTTTCGTCAGCGGCGGCTGGCGCTTGGCGCGGCGGCCCCATGGGCATTGCCCAAATCCGGCGATTGGGCGCGGCCGGAAAGAAAGCGAGATCGCCGCCACCTTCCGCGCGGCGCTTCGTGGCGAGGGGACAGGCGAGGCTTTCGAGCGTGAGGGTAAGTAGCGCAAACGAGCATGGAAACCCCAAAAAGCATGGGTTTCGGGCTTGCACGTCAAATTGGCGATCGCAATTTCAATGATGGCCCGTTTTACCGGCACGGCGCTCGCCAGCGGCGCCGCAATCTACTGTCACCGTAATCCCGGGGGTCTCCCTCTCCCCCTACTCCTCCATCTTCAAAGCCGCGATAAACGCCTCCTGCGGGATCTCCACCCGCCCGAACTGGCGCATCTTCTTCTTGCCTTCCTTTTGCTTCTCCAGCAGCTTCCGTTTGCGCGTCGCGTCGCCGCCATAGCATTTGGCCGTCACGTCCTTGCGGAACGCCCTCACCGTCTCGCGCGCGATGATCTTGCCGCCGATCGCCGCCTGGATCGGCACCTGGAACATATGCGGCGGGATCAGCTCCTTGAGCTTCTCGACCATTTGCCGGCCGCGCCCCTCGGCTCTTGTGCGATGCACAAGCATCGACAGCGCGTCGACCGGCTCGGCGTTGACGAGGATGCTCATCTTGACGAGATCGCCGGCGCGATAATCGGTGATGTGATAGTCGAAGCTGGCGTAGCCCTTGGAGATGGATTTCAGGCGGTCATAAAAGTCGAACACCACTTCGTTGAGCGGCAGATCATAGATCGCCATGGCGCGCTTGCCGACGTAATTAAGGTCGGCCTGTATTCCGCGCCGGTCCTGGCAGAGCTTCAGCACCGCGCCGAGATAATCGTCGGGCGTCATGATCGTCGCGCGGATCCAGGGTTCCTGAATCTCCTCGATCTTCACCACATCCGGCATGTCGGCGGGATTGTGCAGTTCGATCTCGTCGCCATTGGTGAGCTTGATCTTGTAGACGACCGAGGGCGCCGTCGCGATGAGGTCCAGGTTGAACTCGCGGCGCAGGCGCTCCTGGATGATCTCGAGGTGCAGCAGCCCGAGAAAGCCGCAGCGAAAGCCGAAACCCAGCGCCGCCGAAGACTCCATCTCGAAGGAAAAGCTCGCGTCGTTGAGCCGCAGCTTGCCGATGGCCGCGCGCAAATCTTCGAAGTCGGCGGCGTCTACCGGAAACAGCCCGCAGAACACCACCGGCTGCGCCGGCTTGTAGCCCGGCAGCGCCTCGGCACAGGATTTCTTTTCGTCGGTGATGGTGTCGCCGACCCTTGTATCGGCGACCTGCTTGATCTGCGCGGTGATGAAGCCGATTTCGCCCGGCCCCAGCCGCGCCACGTCCTGCATTTTGGGCTTGAACACGCCGATCTTGTCGACCTCGTAATGGGCGTCCGTGCCCATCATTTTGATCTTCTGGCCCTTTTTGAGCATGCCGTCGAACACGCGCACGAGCACGACGACGCCGAGATAGGCGTCGTACCAGCTGTCCACCAGCCCGGCCTTGAGCGGCGCGTTCTCGTCGCCCTTGGGCGGCGGCAGTCGTGTGACGATGGCCTCCAGAACGTCCCCTATTCCAAGGCCGGTCTTGGCGGAGATCAGCACGGCGTCCGAGGCGTCGAGGCCGATCACGTCCTCGATCTGCTGCTTGATGCGGTCGGGCTCGGCCGCCGGCAGGTCTATCTTGTTGAGAACGGGGACAATCTCGTGGCCGGCGTCGAGCGCCTGATAGACATTGGCCAGCGTTTGCGCCTCGACGCCCTGGCTGGCGTCGACGACGAGGAGCGAGCCCTCGCAGGCGTGCAGCGAGCGCGACACCTCATAGGCGAAATCGACATGGCCGGGCGTGTCCATCAGATTAAGGACATAGGACTTTCCGTCCTTGGCCGTGTAGTCGAGACGCACCGTCTGCGCCTTGATGGTGATGCCGCGCTCGCGCTCGATGTCCATCGAATCGAGCACCTGCTCCACCATATCGCGCGCGGCGACCGTGCCGGTCTGCTGGATCAACCGGTCGGCGAGCGTCGATTTGCCGTGATCGATATGGGCGACGATGGAGAAATTGCGGATATTGTCGATGTCATGGCTGGTCATGGCCGCTCGGATAGCAGCGCCAAGGCGCTAAGGGAAGAGCGCCGTCGTTTGACGCGCGAGAATGCCCGCGAAATCGCGTGAAACGACAAAAAATGCGCGCGGATGCGTGATTCCGCGTTCCGCGCGCGCCGTGGCGATGCGCTATTTGACGACGCTCTATTTCTTGGCGAGGCGCGCTTCGACTTCGCTCAGCAGCTTGGCCGTCAGCTCCTTCGCGCGCGGCCAGCCTGTCTCGCATATCCATTGAGCGAGGGCGACGCTCGCCTTCACCGCGAGGCAACCAAGTTGCGTCGCGATCTCGACGGTCTTGTCGAACCAGTCGCGCGCCGGATGATTCTCCGGGATCTTGCCGCGCAGGAAGGCGAGGCCGGCCTTGGTCCTCTCCGTGACCAGCGCCCACAGAACCTCGACGGGCTCGGCGGATGGAGCGGTCTCGATCTTATGACGCAACCCAAGGATTTCCTTGGCGGATTCCTCCGCCCGGCAGACGGCCTCGGCGAGAGAGCGCGCAACGTCTGAAGCCTCGCTGGCGAGACGGTCGCGCTCTGTCGTGACGGCGGCGAGACGCTGCCGCAATTCGTCGCGCTCGCGGGCGATCGCATTGGCCTTTTCGACGATCTCCGATTTCTCGAAGGCGTGACGGTCGCGCTCGGCCGCGACGCTCTTCAATTGCTCTTGCAATTCGCCGACATTGACGACAGGCGCGGCGGGCGCCGGCGCGTCCTGGGGAAGCTCGTGATCGTCCGACAGGGCTGCCTCCTAAGCGTTAGGCCCGACAGCGCGCGGGCGGAAATAATTCGTCCCGAGAATCGGACGCGGAACAGCTGTTTAAAAATGATACATATTCGCTTTGTCGATCCGACGCCAGAAGCTTCTTCTCGCCAAGCCCAAGCGCTCGCGCCCCGATGTCGCCGGCGGAACTAAATTGACTTTGGATAAGCCGAAGCGCTCAGCGGTCGCCGGCGCCATGTCTGGAGGACTCCGCGCCGACCTCTTTCAACAACGTCAGACAGTCATGAGGATTGGCGAGGCAATGTTCGCGCGCGGCGCCGGCGAGCTTGGCCGCGGCGGCCCGTTGAAGCGCCGTCAGCGCGTCATCCTTTGCGCCGACCGCGCGGCGCTCTCCCCCGCTCGCCGTTTCGCTCCCGCCGCGCCCGCGAGCCAAGGAGCCGACGATTTCGTCCTTATGCAGCGCGAAATACACCAGGGCGATCACGAACGCGCATTTGAGAAGAAAGCCCACGACAAGCTCCTGGAGCGGCGCGCCCGGCGTCGTCGTGACGAAGTTGATCCCAAGCCGCGCTCACGCGGGAGTTTTGCGGGGGTATCCTTTCGCAATCGTTAATCCTTAATCTCGACGCGCGCATGATGCGTGGCAACTAGTTGCAAACCATGAGCGGAGATCGACGCCGGAGCCGGCGCGTTAAGGCGATTCACGACTGCGGGCTTAACAGTCACTTAATATCGATTTGAAAGGCTCATGCGAATTAGGGAGCGTCGCCTTGAGTAACACGTCCGCAATCACTTCTTCCGAGCCGGAATGGCTGGATCTCCTGACGCATAAAGGCGCCAGCGACGATCCGATCGAATTCGCGCGCCAAAAGTTTTTCGTGGCGGCGCGCCTCGCCGTCGGCATGAGCGTTCTTGCGTTTTCGCCGATCTCTCTGTTTCTTTACGGCATCCCCACGCCGCAGCACGCGGCGCAGTTCGTCCTCGCGCTGACCCCGCTTATCGCGATCGTCGTGCTCAAGCAAACCGGCAATTTGCGCTTGGCGGAATGCGTTTCGATCTTCGGCTGGGCCGCCCTCGCCGCGAATATCGGCGCTACGACGCAGGGTTACGAAGCCGTCTGCCTCACTCTCTTGACCATCGCATTGATCGAAGCCGCGCTGACTTTGGAAATCGGCATGGTCGCGTCCGTTGTCGGCGCCATTCTCGCGCTGATCGCCCTGGAGGTGAGTCGCAACCCATACGGCCCCGCCGGCTTCGCGGCGCGCGCCGACGTGGCGCTCTTCGTCACGCCGCTGATGATGTACATGGCCGCGCTGGCCGCCGGCGCGATTTTCATGGCCCACGCCCGCGTGCAGGCGGATCGGCGCAACGCGCGCGATTTGCGCCTGCTCACCAGCGCGATCGGCGACATTGTCGTTCGCTTCGATCGCACGGGCGCGGTGTCGTCGATCGTCGGCGACATGCACAAGACCTACGGCCTAGAGACCCGCGACCTGTTTGGCCGGGGTTTCTTCCGGCGCGTGCATGTAGCCGACCGCCCAGCCTTTCTAAAGCTCGTTTCGGATGCGATCACGGAAAACGCGACGGCCCACGCCGTGCTGCGCCTCCATATCGGCGCCGTCGAGAACCGCTCTGGCGGCTATCTCGAACCGGTGTTCAATTACTTCGACGCGCGCACTTGTCAGATCGAGTCGACGACGGAAGACACCCAGGAGATCGAAGCGCCCGTGCTCTGCATCCTGAGGGATATCACGACGGCCCGCCGCGCCGAGGAAGAGATCGCGGCGGCCCGCCGCCAGAGCGAACTCGCCATGGCCGGCAAAACGCGCTTCCTCGCCAATGTCAGTCACGAGCTTCGCACGCCGCTCAACGCGATCATCGGCTTTTCGGAAATGCTGGCCAGCGAGGAGCTGGAGCCGCGTGAAGCCGAAAAGCGCCGGGAATATGCGAAGATCATTTGCGACTCCGGAAATCATCTGCACGAAGTCGTGAGCATGATCCTCGACATGTCGAAGATCGAATCGGGATCGATGCAGATTTTCCCCGAGCCTTTTTCCTTGCCCAAGCTCGTCGAGCAATGCTGCGATATGATCCAGATCAAAGCCGATCAGGGCGAGGTCGCGCTGGCGCGCGATTGCCGAGGCGACCTCGGGGAGGTTGTCGCGGACAAGCGCGCCTGCAAGCAGATCCTGCTGAATCTACTATCCAACGCCGTCAAATTCACGCCGCCGCGGGGAACGGTGACCGTGCGCTTGCGCCCCGAGGGCAATTCGCTGGTCCTCGCGGTCTCCGACACCGGCATCGGCATCGGCTCCGAGGATCTCGCCCGATTGGGAGATCCTTTCTTCCAGGCGAGTTCGTCGCACGATCGCAGCCATGAAGGCACCGGCCTTGGTCTCTCGGTCGTTCGCGGACTGGTTGGACTGCACGGCGGCGCCATCGCCGTCGAGAGCGCGTTGAAGATGGGCACGACGGTCACGGTGCGCTTGCCGCTGGACGGCCGAAGCTGCGATCAAACGGCGACGACGACCAAGATCGAAACCATCGCTCGCCGCCACGTCGCGGCTCAAGGCGAGGACATCGGGCAAGACCAAGATAAGGTGAAGAAAATTGCGTGAAGCTCTCGCCGTCTCCCAACTCGACTTTTCCCCGCGTGACGAGCGCGCCGCCAATCCGAAACGGCGCGCGAAGAGCGCCGCGCCCAAGCGCGCTCCCTTTTTCCGGCGCGTTTTCGGCGACAGAGGGAGCTTCCGCTCCGTGATGTTCACGGGCTTCGCCGGCCTCGTCGCGGTCGGCGTGCCGATCAACGCGCTGTTCATGCAGGAGGGCCGGCGTCCGGCCACGACCATCGCGCTGAACACGCCGGCCGACTCCCCGCGGCAGAGCCAGGCGGCGGCCCCCTCCCATCCACGGTCCGCGCCGCCAAGCGTCGCCAAGACGGAACCGGCAAAGCAAGAGCCCGCGCGGCTCGAAACGGCCAAGCCGGCGGAAAAGCCCTTCGACGCGATCGGCCAATTGCTGGGGAGCGCGGCGCCGCGCAAGAGCGACGCCCCCAAGAGCGACTTAAAGAACGACCCCAAGAACAAGTCAGTGATCTTCGCGCAGCGGGCCTTAGCCAAGCTCGGCTTCGCCCTGCATCAGGACGGCGTCTACGGCGGCACGACGCGTCAGGCGATCGAGAAATTCGAACGCTCCAACGGCTTGCCGGTGAAGGGCGAATTATCCCCCAAAATCCTTCGACTGCTCGGCGCGCGTTCGGGCGTCGCGTTCAAGTGACCCTGCTCCGCGCCTTATCGGCGCAAGGACGCGAGGCCCCCTCATGCGCTTGCGGTCGGATATATTCGTCGCCGCTTTGATCCGGCGGGCCGAGACTCAAGGAGCCGTCGCCATGCTGCGCCGGCGCGGCGCCGCCGAAGCCGGGGCGATATTCGTGAAGGTCGACCGTCTCGACGGCGCCGCCGCGCTTTACGGCCCCGCCGCGCAAAGCGAGGAGCCGCCCGAAGGCGTCGCGCGGCTGTTCACCAGACTTCACGCCGAGGAATGGCGCGATCCGCTCGACGCCGAGGAGCGCCTGCGACGCGAGATCGCCTTCGATCCGGACATTTGGATCGTCGAGATCGAGGATCGCAAGGGGCGCGCCTTCATCGACCTTACGGCGTAAGAGGCGGCTTCCCTAAAATTTATCGGTATTGGCGAGGCGGCGGACGCTTGGCGCCGCGCGGTCCACGCCGCCGCGCCGCCGCGCGCTGACTTGCGCCGACGACTCCTCGCGCCAGGCGACGCGCCGGATCGGCTCGCGGTCGAAGCGGCCGACGCCGTTTATCGCGGCGACGATGCGCGCGGCGGCGCGCCTCGGCGTCGAAGAGACGAGCGCGCGCAGCGCGCGAACGCGGTCGGCGTCGAGCGCGAAAGCCCGGCCACTCGCCAAAAACAGCCGCGTCGCCGTCGCGAGATCGAATCCAAGCGCGACATAGGTCAGCGCAAGGGCTTCTCCGCCCTCGTCGAGGAAAATCTTGCGCACGCGGCTCTTGCGCGCATCGAGCGCGTTCGCGACGAGCGAGATCATCGCGTCGTGCTCCTCGTGGGCGGCGAGCGCGTCGAGCCGCGCGGCGAGATGCTCGTCGCCGGGCGCCCAATTGTCGCTAATTCCTTCGACGAGCGCCGACCGGCACGCGGCCAACACGATCCGGGTTCGTTCGTCTCGCGTCGCGGCGAGAAAGAGCGACTCGGGATCGACGTCGATGTCCTCCCGGTAAAGCAGCAAGCGCGCGAGTTGCTGATCGTCGCGCGCGACGTGCATCAGAACGCGCAGCGCGCCGGTGTCGAGATGAATGCGCCGGTTGGCGGCGAGCGCATAGAGCACGACGCCCTCGTCGCGCGCCGCCAAGGCGCCGATGGCCTCGCGCGGCAGTTCCGCGCGGCGCGCGATCGCGGCGGCGAGTTCGGCCGAGCCGTGCGCGGCCTTCGCGATAATATCCGCGACCGGCGGCTCCGGCGCGAATTCGAAGGCGATGCGCGCGCAGTCGCCGCCCCGATCAAAGAAGCGGCGAATTAAATCGGGTGGCGTGTCGGGATGACGGCAAAGCGCCTCGGCGAGCGTCGCGACGATCTCGCTGTCGGCCACGTCGATCAGATCGCCGGCGAGCCGCTCGAATTGCCGAAGTTCGGTCTGACCGCGGCCCTCGCGCGCGACGAATTGCTCGACAATCCCGCGCAACAGCTCGCGTATCACGCCCTGTCGCTTGCCCTCGCCGGAAAGCATGGCCTCCGCGCTCCACTCATAGACGCTTCAAGATTCCACGATTGTAGGCAAGGGTTGTTGACGCAACATTAACCCTCCCCATTCCTTAATGGATTCTTCGACATCCTATGGATGATTTGTCGGCGGTTTCTCGGGACGACGTAGACCATGGCGCAGATAATATCCTTGCAATCGCGAATGCGGCCGCCGCGACAACCCGCTCCGGCGGGCGACGGCGCTCGGATTCTCTTCTTCATGGGCGTGCGCTACATGCGCATCGAAGAGTATTCGCCCTCGACGACCGACGCGCCCAGCCGCGGGGACGGTCATGGCGGCGGCGGGAAACGCAAACGCCGCGCGCGCGCCTGAAGCCGCCTCGCCGTCGATCCTTGTTCTTCAATCCGTCAGCACGAGCGCCCAAAAGACCTTGAATTTCGAGTCCGGCGCATAGACCGCGGCGAGACCCATGCGCCGCGCGCGCGCGTCCAGCATGCGCGCGTTATGCGCGGGCGATTGACGCCATCCGGAAAACGCCTCGGCCAGCGTGTCGTAGCCGGCGGACAGATTTTCGATCGCCGCGCCGTCGACGCCCGCCGCCCTTAGACGCGCCGCGAGCCCGCCGGCGGAGCGCGAATCGACGGCGCCGCGACGCGCCATGGCCCGCGCCCGCTCCGAAGCGACCTCCTGAAGCCTCGCGTCGAGCGCCAGCTCGCCGAGACCGTGATTGCGCCGATATTGTGAAATCATGTCGCGCGCGGCCTCCGCGTCGACCTCCGCCCCGCCCCGCGAGAGCGAGCGATAAAGGCTCGGCTCCCGGGCCGGGCCCGGCGCCGGCGTCTCGCGTGGCGGCGGCGCGCCGCAAGCGGCCAGCGCGAGACAAAAGGCAAGCGCGGCGAAACGCTTTACGCGGGGAAGGAACATGATGGGGTTGTGACCCCTCAGGGTTTAAAAACGATGAACGCGGGAATGGAAAATCTTTCGCGCCGACGTGGCGCGAGATCGGGCCGAGACGTTCGCGCGGACTCGGCGGCGGCGTGAAGTTCAACTTCCGATATCGGCCGCCGGCTTCGCGCCTTGCTTTCCGGCCTCGTCCGCTTCCAGAAGTCTTTGCTCCACGGCGAACTTTTCGAACCCTTCAAACTGCACGACGGTCGGCGGCGTCGGCGTTGGCGGCGCGGCGATCTTTATGCCGGCCTCGGCGAGTCTTTTGTATAGGTCGAAATGAAGATCGCTGCGCACGCGCGTCGATTCCTCGACGTCCTCGAGATAGCACCACAGCTCGAAGCGGAATTGATTGGCCTCCATCCCCAAAAACATCACCTGCGGCGCCGGAATGCGCAGCACGCCGTCCTGCGCGCGCGCCGCCGCCAGGAGAATGTCGCGGATTTGCTCGGGATCGACGCCCGAATGCGGCGCCAGCGGGATCTTGACGCGCCCCACCTTGTCGCCGCGCAGCCAGTTCTTGACGACGCCCGTGACCAGATTGGAATTGGGCACGATCATCGTGGCGCGGTCGAAGGTTTCGATCTCCGTCGAGCGCACGTTGATGCGCTTCACATAGCCCTGCTCGTCGCCGACCACCACCCAGTCGCCGACGCGAATGGCGCGCTCCCACAGCAGGATGAGGCCCGACACGAAATTATTGACGATCGACTGAAGCCCGAAGCCGATGCCGACCGACAGCGCGCCGGCGACGATCGCCAGCTTTTCGAAGCCGAGGCCGAGATGCGACATCGCGACGGAGACCGCCAGTATGAAACCGGCGTAGCCGACGCTGGCGCCGATCGAATTTCGCAGCCCCATGTCGAGCCGCGTGAGCGGCAGGAAGCTGCCGTCGAGCCAGCGCCGCAAGCCTTGCGCCGCCGCGAGCGTGATCGCGAAGAGAGCGAGCGCCACGAGCGCGGTCGAGGGCGAGATGGTGACGTCGGCGATTTTGACCGCCAAGAAGGACGATTGCAGGTCGGCCAGAAAATCGCCCGACTCCACGCCGAAGGGCGCGAGAACGAGCAGCGCCGCCATGCCAAAACAGGCCAGCGTCAGCGCGCCCGAGAGCAACGCCGCGAACGGCCGCAGCGATTGGCGCTCGACCCCGAGCGCGCTCGACGCCAGCAGTCCAAGCCGTCCGGTCGGCGCCAAGCCCCTGTCGATGGCGGCGCGCGATAGCGTCAAAACGATCAGGAGAACGCCGGCGACAACGAGGGTCCAGCAGCTTTGCACGATGAAGAAATTGGCGAAGGTGACATAGCCCAGGGCGCAGGCGACGACGACCGTCGCCGCCGCCGCGAAGCCAAGCAATCGCGTCAGCGAGAGCCAGTCGCGCCGGGCGCTCGCCTGAGCGGCGAGGCCGCGCGGAAAACTCCGCAGCGTCGCGACCACGAGCGCGGCGCACAGCAAAGCCCCGACGCCGCGCGTAAAAATCGCGAGGGCGAGACCCGCCTGCACCGTCTCCTCGATTTGCTCCAGGAGGCGCACCGTCGCCATCGTCGCGACGACGGCGACGGCGAGCCGCGTCAGCCGTCTGGCCAGCGGATCGCCGGGATCGACGAGACGCCAACTCGGCGCGCGCGGCGCCATCACCGCGCGCGCGACGCCATAGGTCACCGCGACGCGCCCGACGCCCTCGAACAGGCGCGTCAGAATCGGCTCCAACGCGGCGTCGGCGACCTCGAAGCCCTCGAGCGCCGAGGCCAGCGCCATCATCGCAACCAGCGGCGCGGCGCTCGTCGCCAGCGCGGCCCAGGCCGCGCCGACGGCCTTTTTCAACTTCGCGGGCGCGGCGACGCCTTGGGCGCGACTCATCACGCGCCGCGCGAAAGCCATCAACAACGGAACGGAGAGCAGAATTAGGACGACGACGCCGAGCAACTCGGCCTTGTGCGCGGCGTTCGCGCGGCTCGCGAAATTGGCGGCGCGCTCCTCGAAAAAGACCGCCGCCGCCGCCGCCACGCGCGGGGTCTCGGCCAGGGCATCCTTCCATAAGGCCGGCGAAAACAGCGACCGACTGCGCAAAAACAGCGTCTTCGCGAACAGCGACCGCTGACGCGCGATGATCGTCACAAGCGTCTGCCGCGCCTCGATCTGCAGGGAGCGCGCGCGTTTGAGCGTGGCGTCGATGTCGTCGTAAAGCTTTCGCTGTTCGGTCCATTCCGCGTTGACGCCGGCGGCGGCGGTTGAACTCCCCGCGTCGGCCTCCGGCGGCTTCGCGACCGGCGGCGCAGCGGTCTGGGGCGCCGCGGCGGAGGTTTTGGCGTCGGCTTTCGCCGGCGCGGGTTTGGTCGGGATTTGCGCTGGCGCGGGTTTGGCCGGGGGTTGCGCGGGCGCGGCCGGCGGCGGCGCGGGCGCCGAGGCGTCGGACTTCGCGTCGGCGGACGGCGAGCCCAGTTCCTTGAGACGCGCGTCAATCGCTTGCAGGCGCGGCTCCAGACGGCCGATCACATCCTGCAGCTCGAGCGGCAGCGGCTCGACGCGCTCGCGCAACTTGCGCAGCTCTCCGTCGCTCACGCTGGTCTGGACCAGCGCCGTCTCCACCTCGTCCAGCGTCGCCCGCGCGCGATCAAGCGTCTTGTTGTGCTTCTCGATCACGACGGTCGTGGCCTCGTCGCCTCGCGCGGCGAAGGAGACCAGCGCGAGAGCGAGAAAGGCGAGCAGGCGAAAAGTGGGGATGCGCAAGGGGCGGGATTCCGGCTGGGGACGAATCAAGGCGAACTATTGCATAGGATAAGGGCGGCGGGACGAAGGCGGGGGATGCGGGCTATGTCGTGGCCGGCGCGCCCGTCACGCCCCTACCCCTGCTCATACCGATGCTCCCCGCCAAACCGGTCCACCGCCCGCCACCCGCCATCGGCTCCGCGAAAGACATGCGGCTCCTCAACCGGGATTTTGCCGAAGCCTCCCGGCAGATCCAGCACATATCGCGGCAGCGCGTGGCCGCCGACACGTCGCGCGAGTTCCGCGTATATCTCGCGCCCGCGCGCCAAGGATAAGCGAAAATGCGCCGTTCCCGGGGCGAGATCGGGATGGTGGAGATAATAGGGCTTTATCCGCGACGCCGCGAGCGCCCGCATTAGCGCCTCCAGCGTGTCCGCGTCGTCGTTGACTCCCCTCAGCAGCACTGTTTGCGACAACAGCGAAGCGCCGACCGCATGCAGACGCTGGATCGCCTCGCGCGCCCCCTCGTGAAGCTCGCGCGCGTGATTGACATGCAGCGCCACATAAAGCGCCTTGCCGCTCGCTCGCAGCGCCTCCAGCCGTTCTGGCGTGACCAGCCCGGGCGCGGCCGTCGGGATGCGCGTATGCACGCGCAGCAGTTTTACATGCGCGATCGCCGCGAGCCGTGTCGAGACCTCGCTCAGCCGCCGGGCGGAAGCAGCGAGCGGGTCGCCGCCGGTCAGGATCACCTCGAAGATTTCGGGCCGCGCGGCGATATAATCCAGCGCCGCTGCGAGCGCCGCGTCCGAAAGCCCCTCGCCCTTCCCCCGCCCCACCGTCTCGCGGCGAAAGCAGAAGCGGCAATAGACCGGGCAAACCGATAGCAGCTTGAGCAGCACGCGGTCGCGATAGCGATGCACGAGCCCAGGCGCGGGGCTGTGCGCGTCGTCGCCAATCGGATCGGCGAGTTCGACCTGTTGCGTCACCAGTTCGCGCGCGTCGGGCAAGAACTGCCGGGCGATGGGATCGCTCGCGTCGGCCGGGTCGATCAACGCGGCGATTTGCGGCGTCACCGCGACGCTGTAGCGCGCCGCGACCGCGCGCAGCGCGTCGGAGGGGGTCAAGAGACCGGCGTTCGCGAGATCGTCGACGCTCAAAAGCGTTTTGCCGGTCATGCCGACTTCCAGCCTCCACCCATCCGCGTCAATAGGTCAGCAGCGGCGTCTGCTTGAACAGGCTGGGACTCTCTAGCTGGTTCAAAATAAAATCGGCGACATCCGCGCGCGAGATCTTTCCGGCTGTCACCCCCGTGAGATCGGTGATCGCGCGGTAGATTCCCGTGCGCCCGCCATTGGTCAGAGGGCCCGGGCGAACGATCAGCCAATCGGCGCCGGAGGCCTTGATAAGCTCCTCCTCGCGGTCCTTGTCGGCATAGATCGTTCCAAGCAACAGCGGCTGCAGAATCTTGTCGTAGAAGAAGCCGCCATGGCCCCGGCTGTCGCCGGCGCCGATTCCGGTGACGGCGACGAATTTCGTCTTAGGCGCATCCTGAAGCGCCGCGAGCACATTGCGCGCGCCGCGAGAAAACAGCTCGACCGGCTTGCGCGTCGGATTGACGCCGACGCAAGTGCAGACGGCGTCCTGTCCGCTCAAAGCCGCCCGAACATCGGCGGGCTTGCCGACATCGCCGCTGACTTTGCGCAGCCGGGCGTGTTCGAGCGCCAATTTGCCGGGATCGCGGAGCAGCGCCGTCACCTCGTGGCCGCGCTCCAGCGCCTGTTTCACGACCTCGAGACCAATGCCCCGCGAGGCTCCGATCACCGCGATTTTCACGCTCGCAACTCCCTTTAGTCCTGCCGAGCCGTCCGTCACAACACCGTCCCGCGCTCCGCCACCGGCGTCCACAACACCTGCTCGATGCGCGTCGCGCCCGCCGCCAGCATCACCAGACGGTCGAAGCCGAGCGCTATGCCGCTCGCCGGCGGCATGACCGCCAGCGCGTCGAGAAAATCCTCGTCGATGGGGCAAGTCTCGCCGTATAGGCGCGCGCGAGCGGCGCCCGCCTCGACAAAACGGCGGCGCTGCTCGGCGGGATCGGTCAATTCGCCAAAGCCATTGGCGATCTCGACGCCGCAAACATAAAGCTCGAAACGCTCGGCGAAACGCGGATCGTCCGGCTTTTGACGCGCCAGCGCGGCCTCGCTGACAGGATAATCGGTCAGGATCGTCGCGCGCCCGCGCCCCAAGCGGTGCTCGACCTTCTCCGAAAGAATTTTGCTGAAAAGGTCGGACCATGTGTCGTCGGGCGCGATGCTCACGCCGTCCCGCTCGGCCGCCCTCGCCAATGCGTCGCGGTCGCCGAGCAGCGCCGCGAGGTCGATATTGGCGTAACGGTCGAACGCCTCGCGGACGGTCAAAATTTCCGGCTCCTCGAAAGCCTCGGCCTCGCGGTCGCGCCAGACGAAATTATCGGTCCCCGCCGCCTTGGCCGCGACCGCCAGCAGGTCGGCGCAATCCTCGATCAGCCGTGAGACCGGCTCATGCGCGCGATACCACTCCAGCATGGTGAATTCGGGATGGTGCAGCGCCGTGCGCTCGCGGTTGCGGAACACATGGGCGAAGGTGAAAATCCGCTCCTCGCCCGCCGCCAGCAGCTTTTTGCAAGCGAATTCCGGCGAGGAATGCAGATAAAGCCGGCTTTTCTCGCCCCCCTGCCCGATCAAATCCACGCCGAAGGGAGAAATATGCGTCTCATTGCCGCCCGAGACCTGCAGCGCGGCGGTCTCCACCTCGACAAATCCCTCATGGGCGAAAAATTGCCGAATCGCCGCCCCGAGCAAGGAGCGGACCTTGAGAAAGGGCTTGCGGTCGGCGTAAACATCCTTGGCCCACCAGGGCGAAGCGCGCGTCATTTTTGGGCCATCCGCGATTTTTCGGGGCGAGGATTTGCCGCGAGGGGCGAAGTGTGGTTTTAAGCCGCACATGAATTTCGACCCGTTCATAGACCGAACGGGCCGGCGCCGCCAATCCTCATAGCGATCCGGAACGGATCGCGTCCAGCGACCCTACCAGGGAACAAAAACGTGAAAGTTATCGCCAGCAACATCCGCAAGGGCAATATTATCGAGCGAGACGATGGCAATCTTTATGTCGTCTTGAGCGCGGAGAGCTTTTTCCCCGGCAAGGGCACGCCGACGACGCAGATCGACATGCGCCGCATTTCCGACGGCGTGAAGACCACCGACCGCTACAAGACCACCGAGCAGGTCGAACGCGCCTTCGTCGAGGACCAGGACTTCACCTATCTCTATGGCGACGACGACGGCTACACCTTCATGAACCAAGAGAATTTCGAGCAGGTCACGGTGCCGAAGGACGTCGTCGGCGACCAGGCGCAATGGCTGCAGGAGAATATGGTCTGCATCCTCTCTATGTTCAACGGCGCCGCCGTGGCGATCCAGCTTCCCGCGCGCGTGACGCTGGAGATCACCGAGACGGAGCCCGCCATGAAGGGCCAGACGGCGTCGTCCTCCTATAAGCCGGCCAAGCTCAGCAACGGCGCGCGCGTCATGGTGCCGCCGCACATCCAGCCGGGCACGCGCGTCGTGATCCAGACGGAAGACGGCGCCTATGTGGAGCGCGCGAAGGATTGAGGTTTTTCGCGCGGCGGTCGGGTTGATCGCCGCGCGCCGTCTGACGGCCGGGCGCAAAATCCAAGAAAAGAGCGCTTCGCGGAATCGCCCGGCATATAAGGTGAAAAGCCGCTTTCCGGCGCCATGTTCCCGGCCGGGACTTTCAACCGGATTCTAAGTCAGGCCTAGCCCTCTTTCAGCGCGCGCTGGGGGCAACTTTTGGCGCCGTCCCGCGTTATCCGTGATTGGGCCATGGTTCAGCCCCTAATCCCACACGGAGGGGATTATGCGACGCTTCCTCATTCTCGCGCTTCTCTCGACCGCCGCCTTGATCGCTTTCGCCGCGATCCCAGCCGCGCGTCCACACAGCCTGCTCGCGGGTCTTTCTGGTTCGGCTCAGGCCACGGATAAAAATAGCGCCGATGGCGCGGCCAAGGGTCAGGCGACCGAAGGAACGGCCGTTCCCACCAAAGGCGGCAAGCCCTCCAAGAGCAAAAAGCTCCCAGGGAAAATGAAGAGCGGCACATAGAGCCGCGCGGGAATCGGAGCCGCGTGAAAATCGACTGGCTCCTGTTCCGCCACGGGCCCGCGATCGCGCGAAAATCAACATTTCTCCAACGAACAACGAAGCCGCGCGCCGCGTCAGGCTCTCTCCCGGCCTCCAAATTCGAGTTGAGCGCCAGAAGGCGTCGCCTCGCCTTTCGACAAAACTACTTCGACGGCAAGACCACTTCCGTGCCGTCCGGATTTATTCGCACCTTTGTCTTGTCGGGATTGGTCACGATCTTCGTGCCGTCTTTTTTTGTCACGATCGACGATCCGTCGGCGTTGATGACGATCTTCGCGCCGTCGGGATCGGTTTCGACCGACGAGCCGTCCGCGTTCTTGATGATTTTCGTCCCGTTCGCCTTCGTGGTGACGGAAGAACCATCCGCGTTGGTCACGACCTTCGTTCCGTCGGATTTCCGCAGAACGGAAGAGCCATCCTTGTTCTTTATGAGTTCATCCGCGCCGCTCGCGCCGACCAGCCCCGCGGAAATCAGGCAAACCAAAAATCCGATACTGAATTTTGCCTTGAGCGAACGAGACATGACGCCCTCCATCGCAACAATATCGAGGCCTTGGCGAGGCTATCACGCGAGACCAACCGCTTCAACGGTCTCTGGCGGCTCCAGGCCGAAGCGCGGCGACGGCGAGCCTCATTGTGACGCGGCCGCCGGCTTGGCGCCGCGCCCGGAGCGCTCCATATGTTTCGACAGGACAAATTCGCTTGAGCGCGGTCGCCGCGCGAGGGTTGGCGTCATGCCCGAGGCAAGGATCATCCCTTTCGAAACCAGTTCGCGAGCCCATCGCCTGCGCCGCGAACTCGAGGGCTGGCGCCGGCGGCTGCGTCTCGCTTACGAGCGCCAATGGGACTGGCGGGCGCGCGAGATATGCAAGAAGGAAATTCGTCGGCTCGGCGACTTGGCGCGCGACATGTCGCGCGAGCATTCCTGAACGCTCGCCCCGCGAGTTTTTAGGAAACTCCCACGGCTAATCGCCGAGGCCGACGTCATCAGTTGCTTTGTCGTCCGCCTTGCTCGCGCCGAACAGCGCCGACAGTTCCTTGAACTGTTCCGTCGCCGTTTCCAACCGCCGGCGCGTCTCATTGCCGACCGCCTCCGCGAAATCCGCCGGGGATTTCGCGCTCGACAATTCTCCGAAGAATTCCAAGGTGGATTCCACGTTGGCGGCGCCGAACTCCATCAGCTTGGCGCCATAGGCCTGAGCCATTCGTAGCGGCGCCGAGGCCGCTACGGTCGGCTGCGAGACGCTGTCCCAAGTCATGCCTGTCTTCCTTTCGGGCTTTCGCTCGCTTTAAAAAACGAATTCGGCCACGCGAGGTTGCGTCCGCGCGGAAAGTTAATCCTTTTTGGAACGGCGAGCCACGAAAATCCATTCCGCCGCCTCTTTATCCAGAAATGCCCGCAACCGCCGCTCCAGTTCCCCCAAATCCTTGAGTTCGCACTCCCAGACCGTGAGCGCGCTCCAGCCGAGCGCCGCGAGCTTTTCGGCGTTGGCATGATCGCGGGCGCGGTTTCTGGCGATCTTGGCGCGCCAGTAGTCGGCGTTGGCTTTCGGCGCTCGCGCGCCGCGCGGGCAATCATGGCCATGCCAAAAACAGCCATGCACGAAAATCGCCCGTCGCTTGCCGATATAGGCGATATCGGGATTTCCCGGCAAATCCTTGCGGTGCAGCCGATAGGACGGCGCGAAACGCCGCAGCAGCGCGCGAACGACCAGTTCGGGAGTCGTGTCGCGGGATTTCACCGCCCGCATGGTGGCGGAGCGTTTTGTTGGATCTTCGGCGCTCACGCCGCCGCGCGCAGCCTCGCGCCGCGCAGCAAGGGCTCCAGCAAATGTTCCGCTATGCGCCGCACGGCGGGAACGACAACGCCGTCGCCGGTCAAGTGATAGGCCTCGTTATAATTTTCCGGCAAGATGTAATCGTCGGAAAGCCCCATCAGCCTGGCCGTTTCGCGCGCGGAAATAAGGCGAGAGCGCACGCGGTTTTTTTCGACGATCAGCACGAATTGCCGGCTCGATCCGCCGGCCGGCGTGCGCAGGCAGCCCGCGATATTGTCGAAACGGGCCTCGGCGCGTTGAAGTTTTTCGCCGGAGGAATTGTAGCGCGTGCGCCGGTACGCAGTTCCGACGATTTTGCGGCCGGCGTTTTTCGCCTCCGCGATTCGCGCGAGGTTTATCTCGCTCATTTTGGCGATCAGCCCCGCCGTCTCCTCTGGCGAATGCCAAGCGACTCCCATGGGCTCGTCCTCTATAATTTCGTCCAGGGAGAGGTTGCGCTTTGGAGGCGCGGCGATGCGCCACCAGCGCCACTTCATGCGCGTCGATGCGCGTAAATGCGCGTGCGCGGCGAGCAACCCAGGCGTGTAAAATGGCGAGGGTGCCCCCTGCCCGATGAGTTCCGCCGGAGCCGCGAGATCCTCGCGAACCGCGACGATAAACAGTCTGGGACGCGATTGCGGCAAAAACAGCGCCGCGTCTATGACCAGGGCGCCGAAATTGTAGCCCTCGCCCGCCAGCGCGTCGCAGATGGCCGAAAAATCCTTGCCGCCATGCGAGGTTAGCGCGCCGCAAACATTCTCCAAAACCAGCAGTTTCGGGCCGCGCTCCTCGGCGCGAAGTTTTTTCACGAGGGCGAAAAACGGCCAGAAAGTCCCGCTGCGCTCGCCGGCGAGGCCGGCTCCGGCCCCCGCGAGCGAAAGATCCTGGCACGGGAAAGAGGCCCAAATAAGATCGGCATGGCCCGGCAATTGCTTCGTTTCCAGCGTCCGCACATCGCCGACAAGCAGCGCGTCGGACCCCCAATTGGCGCGATAGGTCTCGCCCTTCTTGCGGTCGAAATCATTGGCGAACAAGCACTTCCAGGAGGAGCCGAGCCCCGCCCGCGCCATGCCGCCGCCCGCGAAAAATTCGTAAAATGTCGGTTTGCCCATGCCGCGACTCGCCCTTTGGGCCAAACATAACCGATTGAACGCGAAATATCGAAAGCGCCGCGATCGCGCATGGCGCCGCGCGGAGATAAAGGCCATATGATGCTTGGATTCGAAGGCTTGGGAGAGTTTCATGCATAGCGCGGATGTGGCGATTCTCGGCGCCGGAATGGTGGGTGTTTCGGCCGCGCTGCATCTTCAGGCGCGCGGGCGCGACGTGGTGTTGATCGACCGCCACGGCGCGGCGGGGCTGGAGACGAGTTTCGGCAACGCCGGGCTGATCGAGCGGGCGTCGATGTTCCCCTATCTCTTTCCGCGCGATCCGAAAAAACTCGCGCTTTACGCGTTTAACCTATTGCCCGAGGCGCATTATCACCTCTCGGCGCTGCCGGGCGTCGCGCCCTGGCTGTGGCGCTATTTTAGGGAAAGCGCGCCGGATCGCGCCGCGAAAAACAGCGCCGCGCTGCGGCCCTTGATCCAGCGCTGCCTCGTCGAGCACGAGGCGCTGATCAAGGCGGCGGGCGTCGGCGATCTCTTGCGCAAGACCGGTTGGATCAAGCTCTACCGCTCCGCGAAAACCATGGACGCCGGCGCCGCCGACGCGCAAAAGTTGCGGGGCTTCGGCCTCGAGATCGACACGCTCGACGCCGAGGCGCTGGCGGCGCGCGAGCCGCATTTGATCGGCGCGGTCGGCGGCGTGCATTATCTCGACGCCGCCTCGGTCGACGATCCGAGCCGCCTCGCGCAGGCCTACGCCGATCTTTTCAAACGGCGCGGCGGACGCTTTTTCACCGGCGACGCCCATTCGCTGCAGGAGGCGACGGACGGGCGCTGGAGCGTCGACACGCATGAGGGCCACGTCAACGCCCGCGATCTCGTCGTCGCGCTTGGCCCCTGGTCCGACCTGATTTTTCGCGAGCTTGGCTACGATTTTCCGCTCGCGTTCAAGCGCGGCTATCACATGCATTACGCGCCGCGCGAGGGCGCGGTTCTGGCGCATCCCGTGCTCGACGCAGACAATGGCTATGTGCTGGCGCCGATGACGCGCGGCATAAGGCTGACCACCGGCGCCGAATTCGCGCGCCGCGACGCCCCGCCGACGCCCGTGCAGATCGAGCAGACCGAACCGATCGCGCGAAAACTGTTTCCGCTCGGCGAACGGCTCGACACAAAGCCTTGGATGGGCTGCCGGCCCTGCCTGCCGGACATGCTGCCGATCGTCGGCAAGGCCCCGCGCCACGAGCGGCTGTGGTTCGATTTCGGCCACCAGCATCATGGATTTACGCTGGGACCAGTGTGCGGGAGATTGCTCGCGGAGATGATGACGGGAGAGACGCCGTTCACGGACCCGGCGCCTTATCGGGCGGGGCGGTTTTAGAGAGCGGAGAGCAAGACACGGGACGCCTTCCGTTTGCTTATATGCGCGTCGCCGTGGCTGACTCGACCTTTCGACAAGCCCCATGTTTCCGCCTCGCCCGCCCTTGATGCGCAGCCCGCCCGATCTAGTTGATTGATCGAGTTCAAGCGAAACGCCGAACGCCAACATATCGTCGGTCGTCGGCGCGTTCGCGGGCTTGAGGAGGTTGACATGCGCAATTTGATCAACTCCGCCGCCGCGGCGGCGATGTGCGCGATGGTCGCCGCGTCGCTCGCGCCGAGCCAGGCCGCCGCCGGCGTCGTCGGCATCGGCGAGCAGACAGCCATCCGCTCCGCTTCACCGGTGGAGCAAATTTACTACCGCCGATATTATCATCGGCATTATTATCATCCCTATTATCATCGGCATTATTATCATCGTCACTATTACCGCCGCTATTATGGTTACAATCCGTATTACTATAACCCCGCCGCGGCGGTGGTCGGAACGGCCGCGGCCGTTGCGACAATACCTTTCTGGGGTTGGGGATACCCTTATTGAGCCGATCCCTGGCGATGAGAAGCTAGCATCGGGCGGCGCGGGAAGGCTCGCGCCGTTTCGCCAGCCGTCTTCGCGCAATGACACACATGGTTTGCTCGCGCGCTCTTGCTGTGCCAGAAGTTTCGAAACAACCATGGCGAGGGCGATGAATGGCGGCGGATGTCACTTTCCCGGCGGCGGCGGCGGCGGGGCTGCTGTCGTTTCTCTCGCCCTGCGTCCTGCCGCTGGTGCCGCCGTACCTCACCTTCATCGCCGGCGTGACGCTCGAAGACCTCTCCAGCGAGAGCCGATCCCAGGCGCGGCGCGATATATTTTTGGCCTCGCTGTTTTTCGTGTTCGGCTTCGGGACGGTGTTCACCGCGCTTGGCGCGACGGCGAGCTTTTTCGGCCAGGCGCTGCGCGCCAACATGGAAATTCTGTCCTATGCCGCCGGCGTGATCATCATCGCGATGGGCGTCCACTTCCTCGGGTTCCTCAAGATCCCGCTGCTCTATCGCGAGAAGCGCGCCACGGTCGAAAAGCCGATGGGGCTGCTCGGCGCCTATGTGATGGGCCTCGCCTTCGCCTTCGGCTGGACGCCCTGCATCGGCCCGATCCTCGCGGCGATCCTCGCCATCGCCAGCACGGAGGATACGGTCTGGCGCGGCGCGCAGCTGTTGACGGCCTATTCGCTTGGGCTCGGCGTGCCGTTCCTCGGCGCGGCGCTGGCGATGGAGCCGTTTCTGGGCTTTATCTCGCGCTTTAAGCGCCACTTCGCCAAGGTCGAGAAAGTCGTCGGCGCGCTGCTGGTGCTGACCGGAATCGCCTTTCTGACCGGTGGCGTTCAGAGCGTGTCGTTCTGGCTGTTGCAGACCTTCCCGAGTCTCGCGAACTTTGGTTAAAAGTTTGGCGAACCGTCATTTCGTGGTCATGTGCCAAGATTAAATATTCCGACGAGTTCCCGGCGTTGGCGTAACCGCGACGGGGACTCGATACGCCGGGCCGGATGTACGCCCGGCGTTTTTTTTGAGCGAGCGACTCAAATCCCGTCGCCAGCCTCCTTGAAATCGCTGTCGCTGATCGGATCGGACGGGAAAATCCGCGCGTTCGAGAAAGACAGCGGAATTCTGCCACCGAGCTTCGCGCCGCTCGACAGCGCGGAGTCGATTTCGAGCGTCTGGTCATAGCCGTCGATGGCGATGGTCGCGCGCACGCCGCCGGCCGTGCGGCGCAGGCTCTCGACCCGCCCCTCGAGGTCGCCCTCCCCTTGCCCGCCGATGGCGATGTCCGCCGGGCGAAAGAACACCCGCGCCGCGCCGTCGCGCAGGCCATGGGTGTCGACATGCAGTTCGCGCCCGCCGAACACCACATGGCCGTCGACCACCTTCACCGGCAGCGCCACGGCCTCGCCGACGAAGGAAATCACGAAGGGCGAGGCGGGGTGGTCGTAAAGTTCCCCCGGCGCGCCGACCTGCTCGATGCGGCCCTGATTCAGCACGACGACGCGGTCGGCGAGCTCCATCGCCTCGTCCTGGTCGTGCGTGACGAAGACCGTGGTGAGGCCGGTCTTCTTGTGGATTTCGCGCAGCCAGCGGCGCAGGTCCTTGCGCACGCGGGCGTCGAGCGCGCCAAAGGGCTCGTCGAGCAGCAGCACCCGCGGCTCGATGGCGAGAGCCCGCGCGAGCGCCACGCGCTGGCGCTGGCCGCCGGATAGCTGCGCCGGATAGCGCTCTCCGAGCCCCTCGAGCTGCACCAGCTCCAACAGCTTGGTGACGCGCTGGTAGATCTCGACGCGCGACGGACGCGAGCGGCGCGGGCGCGCCTTGAGGCCGAAAGCGATGTTGTCGGCGACGGTCATATGTTTGAACAGCGCGTAATTCTGAAAAACGAAACCGACGCGCCGCTCCTGCACCGAGAGATTGGTCGCCTGTTCCTCGCCAAAATACACCGCGCCGCGGTCTGGCGTGTTGAGCCCCGCGATAACGCGCAGCAGCGTCGTCTTGCCGGAACCGGAAGGGCCAAGCAGCGCGACGAGTTCGCCGGGAGCTATATCGAGAGAGACCTCGCGTAGCGCCGGATAGGAGCCGAAATCCTGCTCGACGCCCTCGATCCTTATGCCGAAGCCATGCGCGCGGTCACTGGCGACCGCCAGCGCGTCCCTTGAGAGCGTCGCCGTGGCGCCATTCGAGGAAGGTCTTGAGACCGAGAGTGACGAGAGCCAGGCTGGCCAGAAGAGCCGCGAGAGCGAAGGCCGCGACAGAATTGTACTCATTGTACAGGATCTCCACCTGCAGAGGGATCGTATTGGTCAGACCGCGAATATGTCCGGAAACGACGGAAACGGCGCCGAACTCGCCCATCGCGCGCGCGTTGCACAGCAGTAGGCCGTAAAGCAGGCCCCATTTGATGTTCGGCAGCGTCACCGCGACGAAGGTGTGAAAGCCCGAGGCGCCGAGCGTCAGCGCCGCCTCCTCCTCCACCGTTCCCTGCTCCTGCATCAAGGGAATCAACTCGCGCGCGATGAAGGGGAAGGTCACGAATATCGTCGCCAGCACGATGCCGGGAACGGCGAAGATGATCTCGATATCATGCGCGGCGAGCCAATCGCCAAAGACGCCCTGCGCGCCGAACACCAGCACATAGACAAGACCGGAGACGACCGGAGACACCGAGAAGGGCAGATCGATCAGCGTGATCAACAGGCTCTTGCCGGGGAAGGAAAATTTGGCGATCGACCAGGACGCCGCGAGGCCGAACAGCAAATTGACCGGCACGGCGATCGCGGCGACGAGCAAGGTCAGCTTGATCGCCGCCACGGCGTCGTCGTCGGCGAGCGCCTTCGCGAAAGCGCCAAATCCCTTTTGCAGCGCTTGCGTGAACACGACGCCGAGCGGCGCGAGCAGGAACAGCGCCAGGAAAATCACCGCGACAAGGATCAGCGCCAGCCGTGTGGCCGGCGCCTCGGTCCGCACGCTTTTACGCCCGCCCGCGCGGGGCGCCCAAGTCTCAAACATCGCCGAACCTCCGCCGGCTCCATGCCTGGATGAGATTGATCGCGAGCAGCGCGCCAAAGGAGATCGCCAGCATGATCGTCGCGATGCCGGTCGCCCCGGCGTAATCATATTGCTCCAGTTTCACGACGATCAGCAGCGGCGCGATTTCCGAAACATAGGCGATATTGCCGGCGATGAAGATCACCGAGCCATATTCGCCGACCGCGCGCGCGAAAGCCATGGCGAAGCCGGTCAAAAGAGCCGGCGCGAGCGGCGGCAGCAACACGCGCCAGACTGTCTGCGCGCGCGTCGCGCCCAGCGTCGCCGAAGCCTCCTCCAACTCGACCTCGAGTTCGCCGATGATCGGCTGCACCGTGCGCACGATGAAGGGCAGACCGACGAAGATCAGCGCCACCAGAATCCCCAGCCGCGTGAACGCCACCTTGACGCCGAGCAACGCCAATGGCGCGCCGAACAGGCCGTTGGGCGCGTAAAGCGAGGCGAGCGAAATGCCCGCGACCGCCGTCGGCAGGGCGAAGGGCAGATCGACGACGGCGTCGAGAAAGCGGCGACCCGGAAACTCGTAACGGGTCAACACCCAGGCGACGACGAGGCCGAACACCACGTCGATCGCCGCCGCCGCGAACGAGATCGAGAAAGTCGTGCGCAGGCCGGCCGCGACGCGCGGCTCGGTCGCGACGTCGTACAGGCCGCCAAACCCGAGGCTGGAGGCGCGCCACACCAGCACCGACAGCGGAAGCAACACGATCAGGCTAAGATAGAGCAGCGTGTAGCCGAAGGTCAGCGAAAAGCCCGGAAGCACGCTCGGCGCCCTGAAGCGCCAAGGCTTCTTAAGGCCGAGCGTCCCCGCGCCAGCGCCAGTCCGCTCCATGTTCGCTTCGCGGCTCAACTGATGACTCACTTGTGACCACTCACTTGGCGGGGTCTTGCTTTTGGATCTCGTCGAACACGCCGCCATCGGCGAAATGTTTCTTCTGCGCGTTCGCCCAGCCGCCGAACACTTTGTCGACCGTGAACAGCTCGATTTTTGGCAGGCGCGCGACGTCTTCCTTGGCGGCGAACTCGGGATGCGCCGGACGGTAGAAATTCTTGGCGATGATCGCCTGCGCCGCCGGCGTATAGAGAAATTCGAGATAGGCCTGCGCCAGCTTGCGCGTCCCCTTGGCGTCGACGACGCCATCGACGACGGAGACCGGCGGCTCGGCGAGAATGGAGCGCCGCGGCGCCACTATGTCGAATTTGTCGGCGCCGAATTCCTGCAAGGCCAGAAAGGCCTCGTTTTCCCAGGCGATCAGCACGTCGCCGAGGCCGCGCTGCGCGAAGGTGATGGTCGCGCCGCGCGCGCCCGTGTCGAGCACCGGCGCGTTTTTGTAGATCGCCTTGACGAAATCCTTTGTCTTGGCCTCGTCATCGCCGAACTTGGCGAGGCCATGGCCCCAGGCCGCGAGATAATTCCAGCGCGCGCCGCCCGAGGTCTTGGGGTTTGGCGTCACCACGTTGACGCCGGGCTTGGCGAGATCGTCCCAATCCTTGATCCCCTTGGGATTGCCCTTGCGCACGAGGAAAATGATGGTCGACGCGTAGGGCGTGGAATTATTCGGCAGGCGTTGCTGCCAGTTCGCCGGGATCTTTCCGGTCTTGGCGGCGATGGCGTCGATGTCGGCGGCGAGCGCCAGCGTCACCACGTCGGCTTTGAGCCCATCGATCACCGCGCGCGCCTGGGCGCCGGAACCATTATGCGAGGTCTGAATCTGGACGGTTTCGCCGGTCTTGGCCTTCCAGTCGGCGATGAAGGCGGGGTTGATCGCCTTATACAATTCGCGCGTCGGATCGTAGGAGACGTTGAGCAGGGATTGGTCCGCGCGCGCCGGCCCGGCGACGAGCGCCACGCCCAGCAGGGCCGAGGCCAAAACCAAGGCGAAGCGCGTAAATATGTTGGAATGCGACATCAATTGTGCTCCACAAACCCCGACCGCGGCGGCCTGAGCGAGTACGCCCGTCGATCTCGCCATTACCGGCCTTGTTAGTCTACTATTTTAGTGTCTTAATGGATCAAACATCTAAAGCAAGAATTTTTTTGTCTCATCCATTGCTTCCGCGAGCCCGAAGCCGGCCGCGAGATAGAAAATTCTTGCCCGGCTCGCTTTTGGAGGAATAAGTCGCGCAGCGAGAACGGCGACGCCGCGCGAGACGCGGACGCCGAAAGCGAGTAATTCGATGCGTCAGGCCGCCACAACGCTGCAATTCGACACGCGAGGCCGGGGCTTTTATTCGATTGGCCCGGCCGTGGAGGCCTTCGCGCATGGCCAGGACATGCGGACCGGCCTGCTCACGCTGTTCTGCCGCCACACCTCGGCGTCGCTGCTGATCCAGGAAAACGCCGATCCCTCCGTCCTGAGCGATCTCGAAAATTTCCTCGAACGCATCGCCCCGGAAGATCGGACGCTCTACGCGCACGACAGCGAAGGCCCCGACGACATGCCCGCGCATATTCGCGCGGCGCTGACGCAGACGCATCTTTCGATACCGATCATCGGCGGCGCGCTCATGCTCGGCGTCTGGCAGGGCGTGTTTCTCGTCGAGCATCGGCGCCGGCCGCATCGCCGCGAGGTCGCGCTGCATGTGATCGGCGCCTGAAGACCCAAGCCCCTGCGTCATTCTGAAACGTCCCGCCGCCGCGGGGGGTAACAGACCGGCAAGCCTAATGCGCGATAACCAAACTGTCCGTTTCCGAGCCGACCGCGCCACGCGCGGCACGACCGGGGCAAGTCGTGGCGTCAAAGTCGAGCTGTGCGCATGGGTCGTCGGTCGAATACGAGTTGGGCGGTTGACGTTATCGCGCCCTGGTGTCTCAGCGTTGGCGTCCTCGTTTCCTTCACGGCTTCGGCCGGACAAGACGCGGTCGGAGGCTGGAACGAGGCGCCCTTGACGACACGCGCCTCATTCGCGCTCGACGAGCCGTCGCTCGCCTCGGCGCTGTCCGGGAATCTCCACGGTCAGGATCGCCCGCCGGTGGAATTGGCGCGGCTGACCGAGGGCGGTCCCTTCGATCTGCACTCGGCGCCCGACGAAAACGAGCCGCATGTCGATCTAAAGCCCAACGCGGCCAAATTCCCGGAGATCGACCGCGCGCATAAGGGCGACCCCGTGGTGGCGATGCGTCCCTCTTTCGACACCCGCCTGCAAGGCGGCGCGACCGCGACGAACGGCGCTCCGGCGCCCGATCTCGCGTTCCGCGTCTTCGGCGCTTCGACGCAAGTGATGCTCGCGCCGCGCGCCGCCTTGCCCGGCGACGAAGAAGCGCAAGAATTCGCCACGCCGGGCGCGGCCATGCAGACGACAACGCAAAGGGGCGCGGCGGCCGCCCTGCCCCCGCAAGCCGGCTCCGCTCCCACCCCGGCGTCGATCGAAGCCGCGCGCGAACGGGTCGCCCACGGCGCGACCCCTCAGGTTCCGCGCGCCGTCGCGCTCGGCTCCTCGACGCCGGCGCAGCCCGACGCCGTGCCGATCGAGGTCGCCTCATTCCCGCGCGCGACGCTGGCGCTGTCGAACTCCGCCGGCTCGAACGGTTCGAAGAACGCCGCTCGCCCGGATTACGCGTCGATGATCGACCAGGACAAGATGGACAGCGAGAAGCGCTGCCTCGCCGAAGCCGTCTATTTCGAGGCGCGAAGCGAGCCCGAGGCGGGCCAGGCCGCCGTGGCGCAGGTCGTGCTCAACCGCGTCTCCAGCGGACTTTACCCGAACAATGTCTGCGGCGTCGTCTACCAGAACCGCCACCATTACAAGGGCTGCCAGTTCTCCTTCGCCTGCGAGGGCAAATCTCTGCGCATCACCGAGCGCGACGCCTGGGCCAACGCCGTGCGCGTCGCCGACGAGGTCATGGGCGGCCGCACCTATATTTCGGACGTCGGCCGTTCGACGCACTATCACGCCAATTACGTCAAACCGCGCTGGGCGCGCGCCCTGACCAAGATGGACGTGATCGGACACCACATCTTCTATCGGCTCAAGCCGGGTCAGACGTAAAATGAGCGCCGCGACAATTCTTTAACTTGACGTAAACGACAAGCGGGCACATTTATAGCAGTAGTTGATTATTTCTCGCGGGAGATGCCGGCCCTTTGAGGGTCGGAGCCGAAGGCGCAACCGCCCCGGAAACGCTCAGGCAAACGAACCGCGCGAAATATCCAAAACTCTGGAAAGCGGCGCGGCGAGCGATTCGTTCGCGTCCACCGAAGGGCGAAACTCGCGGCCTCGACACAAGAGGCAAGAGCGAGGAATCTCTCAGGTATCCCGGACAGAGGGGGCGCGCGGACGGATTAAACCGTTTACGCGCGACCGTGTCCTCGTTCCGGAGCGCCCCTTGAGCAATCTCGCCATCTCCCAAGACCATCCCGTCGCGAGGACTCCGCTCGACGCGCTGCACCGGCGTCTCGGCGCGCGCATGGTCCCCTTCGCCGGCTACGACATGCCGCTGCACTACCCCGCCGGCATCGTCGCGGAACATTTGCACACGCGCGAAAAGGCCGGGCTGTTCGACGTTTCCCATATGGGGCAGGCCATTCTCGCCGGCGCCGGCGCCGCGCGGCTGTTGGAGACGCTGACTCCAGCCGATCTCTTCGAGCTCGCGCCCGAGCGAACCCGCTACACCCAGTTGCTGGACGATTCCGGCGGCATTCTCGACGATCTGATGGCGACGCGGCTGCCGGGACGCGACGAACGCCTGTTCCTCGTCGTCAACGCCGCCACCAAGGCGCAAGACTTCGCGCTCATCGAGCGCGCGCTTCCGCGACTCGCGCTGCATGTTCAAGAGACCAGAGCGATGCTGGCGTTGCAAGGGCCGCGCGCGGTCGGCGCGCTCAAGGGGCTGGTCCCCGGAGTGGAGGAGCTGAGCTTCATGGAGTGGCGCGCCTTCGATTTCGAAGGCGCCGGCGTTTATGTCACACGCTCCGGCTACACTGGTGAAGACGGGTTCGAAATCTCGCTGCCCTCGGCGATCGCCGAAGGGTTCGCGTCGCGGCTGCTCGACCATCCCGATGTCGCGCCGATTGGGCTCGGCGCGCGCGATTCGCTGCGCCTGGAGGCGGGCGTCTGCCTCTATGGCCACGACATAGACGCGACCACCGATCCGGTCGAAGCCGGACTGACCTTTTCGATCGGCAAACGGCGGCGCGTCGAGGGCGGCTTTCCCGGATTCGCGCGGATTCGCGTGGCGCTGGATCGGGGGCCCGCGCGGCTGCGCGTCGGCCTCGCGCCGCAAGGCAAGGCGCCGGTGCGCGAGGGCGCGCCGATCCTCGCCAGCGACGGGCGGCGAGTCGGTCGCGTCACCTCGGGCGGCTTTTCGCCAAGCCTCGCACGGCCCATCGCCATGGGCTATGTCGAGCGCGCGCTGGCGGAGCCCGGGACTTCGCTACACACCGAACTACGCGGCAAGACGGTCGAACTCGTCGTGACGAAACTCCCGTTCATGCCGCATCGCTATGTTCACCTTCGAAAGGATCGCACATGACCGAAACGCATTTCACCACGGATCACGAATATGTCCGCGTCGAGGGAGACGCGGGCGTCGTCGGCGTCACCGATTACGCGCAGTCGCAACTCGGCGACATCGTGTTCATCGAACTGCCGCCTGTCGGCAAGATAATCGCCAAGGGCGAAACACTCGCCACCGTCGAAAGCGTGAAGGCGGCGAGCGAGGTCTTTTCGCCCGTATCCGGGGAAGTCATCGAAGTGAACGGCGAACTCGACAAGTCGCCGGCGGTCGTCAACGAAGACCCGCTCGGCGCGGGCTGGTTCGTGAAGCTGCGTCTTTCCCAACCTGACGAACTCGCCGGGCTGCTCGACGAGGTCGGCTATGAAACCCATGTGAAAAGCCTTTAATCCAACGCCCGGCCAAGGAGATCGAGATGCGCTATCATCCCCTGAGCAACGCGGATCGCGACGAGATGCGCCGCGCGATCAGCGTCGCCGACATAGCGGAGCTTTTCGCGGATATGCCAGGCGGCGTCGTGCAAGACCTCGATCTGCCGCGCGGAAAATCCGAGATCGAGGTCGAGCGCCATCTTGCGAAGCTGGCGTCCAAGAATCTCGCCGCGAGCCAAGCGCCGTTTTTTGTCGGCGCCGGCGCTTACAGGCATCATGTGCCGGCCAGCGTCGATCATTTGATCCAACGCTCGGAGTTCCTCACCAGCTACACGCCTTATCAGCCGGAGATCTCGCAGGGCACGCTGCAATATCTGTTCGAGTTCCAGACGCAGGTCGCCACGCTGACCGGCATGGAGATCGCAAACGCCTCGATGTACGACGGCTCCACCGGCTGCGCCGAAGCGATGCTGATGGCGCATCGCATCACCAAGCGGCGCAAGGCGCTGCTCTCGGGCGGGCTGCATCCGCAATACGCCGAGGTCGCGCGCACCGTGGCGCGGCTCGCCGGCGACGACATCGCAGCGCTGGCGCCGGACGTGACCGCGGCCGAGGATTTGATCGCTCATATCGACGACAGCCTCTCATGCGTCATCGTCCAGACGCCGGATTTCTTCGGCAATCTTCGCGATCTTCGCGCCGTCGCCGACGCCTGCCATCATCATGGCGCGCTGCTGATCGCGGTGTTCACCGAGGCCGTGTCGCTGGGTCTGCTGACCTCGCCCGGCGCGATGGGCGCCGATATTGTCGTCGGCGAAGGCCAGTCGATCGGCAATGCTCTCAATTTCGGCGGCCCCTATGTCGGGCTGTTCGCGACGCGCCATGAGTTCCTGCGGCAAATGCCGGGCCGGCTGTGCGGCGAGACGGTCGACGCCGAAGGGCGTCGCGGCTATGTACTGACGCTCTCGACGCGCGAACAGCATATCCGCCGCGACAAGGCGACCTCCAACATCTGCACCAATTCGGGCCTGTGCGCGCTGGCCTTCAGCATCCACATGACGCTGCTTGGCGGGACGGGCCTCTCCCGCCTCGCCCGCGTAAACCACGCCAACGCCGTCGCGCTGAAGGACATGCTGGCCCAAGTCGAAGGCGTCGAAGTGTTGAACAAAAGCTTCTTCAACGAATTCACCGTGCGCGTGAAGTGTGACGCGGCGGCGCTGGTCGAGCGGCTCGCGGCGCGCGGCGTGCTCGCGGGCGTTCCCGTGTCGCGGCTGCTGCCGGGCGCCGGCCTCGACGATCTGCTGCTGCTCGCCAGCACGGAATTGAACACGGACGACGATCGCGCGACCCTGGTCGCGGAACTGAAGGGAGCGCTGTGATGCTCGACCAACCCAAGACGATGGAAGCGCCCGCGACCTTCACCGGCAATCGCGGGCTCGAACTCGAAGAACCCTTGCTGTTCGACATCGGGCGCGATGACGCGACCGGCGTCGACATCGAGGAGCCCGCGCCCTTCGCATCCTGCCTCGGCGGATTGGAGCGCGCGGCGCGGGTCGCCCTGCCCGGTCTCTCCGAGCCGGAGACGCTGCGCCATTACGTCAGGCTTTCGCGCAAGAACTATTCGATCGACGGCGGCATCTATCCGCTCGGCTCCTGCACGATGAAACATAATCCGCGCCTCAACGAGAAAATAGCGCGGCTCGGCGGCTTCGCCGACATTCATCCATTGCAGCCGCAATCCACCGTGCAAGGCGCGCTGGAGGTGATGGAGCAGCTCACCCATTGGCTATTGACTCTGACCAACATGGAGGCGCTGGCGCTCTCGCCCAAGGCCGGCGCGCATGGCGAAAGCTGCGGCCTGATGGCGATCAAATCCGCGATCGCCGCGCGCGGCGAATCCGCGACGCGCAAAACCGTTCTGGTCCCGCAATCCGCGCATGGCACCAATCCGGCCAGCGCCGCGCTGCTCGGCTTCGAACTGCGCGCGATACCGGCGGGCGCGGATGGGATCGTTCACGCGGAGGCGGTCGAGCCGCTGCTCTGCCCGGATGTCGCGGCGATCATGCTGACGAACCCCAACACCTGCGGCCTGTTCGAGCGCGACATCGCGAAGATCGCCAAGATGGTGCGCGACGCCGGCGGCTATTTTTATTGCGACGGCGCCAATTTCAACGCCATAGCCGGCGTGGCGCGGCCCGGAGATTTCGGCGTCGACGCGATGCACATCAATCTGCATAAGACCTTCTCGACGCCGCATGGCGGCGGGGGCCCGGGCGCCGGCCCCGTCGTTTTGTCGGCGCGCCTCGCGCCCTTCGCGCCCGCCCCTTTGCTTATACGCGAGGACGGCGGGTTGCGGCTCAAGGAGGATGTCGAGGGAACGCGGGGCTTTGGCCGCATCACGGCTTTTCACGGTCAAATGGGCATGTTCACGCGCTCGCTCGCGTACATGCTGGCGCATGGCGCGGACGGGCTGGCGCAAGCCTCGCGCGACGCGGTGCTCTCCGCGAATTACGTGCGCGTGAAGCTGCGCGACATGATGACGGCGCCCTTTGGCGACCGGCCCTGCATGCACGAGGTTTTGTTCGACGACGCATGGCTCGCGGGAAGCGGCGTCACGACGCTGGATTTCGCCAAGGCGATGATCGACGAGGGCTTCCACCCGATGACCATCTATTTCCCGCTGGTCGCGCACGGCGCCATGTTGATCGAGCCCACGGAGTCCGAGTCGAAGGCCTCGCTCGATCTCTTCATCGCGACGCTGCGTAATCTTGGCGAACGGGCTTTGCATGGCGACGCCGCCGCCTTTCACGCCGCGCCGCTGCATGCGCCCCGCCGGCGGCTCGACGAAACGCTGGCCGCGCGCAAGCCCGTGTTGCGCCGCACCCAAGGCGCCGCCTAGCGGGAAGCGCGACAAGCGTCTAATATGACAGTTCAAAGTCAATGCGCTCGCGGCTTCGCGGGCGTCCAACCCGAACTTGTCGAGCCCGCCGCATGAAAGTCACACTGGTCCAGATGAATTCCATCAACGACAAGGCCGCCAATCTGGCGAGCGCGAAAGCGCTCATCGAACAGGCGGTGGCCCGGGAGAAACCCGACTGGATTTGTCTGCCCGAGTGTTTCGACTTCATTGGCGGCACGCGCGCCGAAAAAATGGAGGCCGCCGAGGATTTGCCGGGCGGCCCCGCTTATACGCTTTGCCAGAATCTCGCGCGCGAACATCGCGTGTTCATTCACGCCGGCTCGATTTTGGAGAAAATCCCCGGCGACGAGCGGATCCACAACACCAGCGTGGCGTTTAACCGCGAGGGAAAGGAAGTCGCGCGCTATCGCAAGATTCACATGTTCGACATCACCGCGCCAGACGGCGCGAAATATCACGAAAGCGCCGCCTTCAAACCTGGAAGCGACGTGGTGACATATGATTGCGAAGGCGTCACGATCGGCTGCGCCATTTGTTACGATCTGCGTTTTTCATATCTCTTCCAGGCCCTAGCCGAAAAGGGCGCGGATATGATCGCCCTGCCCTCGGCCTTCACGCTGGTCACCGGCAAGGACCACTGGGAAGTGCTGTGCCGCGCCCGCGCCATCGAAGTGCAGGCCTATATTTGCGCCCCGGCCCAGACCGGCGCGCACAAGGCCGGCCACGAGACGCGCTTCACCTACGGCAATTCCTTGATCGCCGACCCCTGGGGCCATGTGGTCGCCAAGGCCTCGGAGGGGCCTGGACTTGTTTCGACCCATATCGACATCGAACGCATCCGCAAGATTCGGTCGATGATCCCCGTGTCCAAACACAGGGTTAAGCTTTCCACCTGAGGGGCGAGCCCAAACGCCCGAAGCCGTTCGCGCCGGCAATTGGATAAAGCGGGCATGGCCCATGGTTTCAACGCGTTTTATCGAAACCGGCGCTCCGGCGAACCGGGACTGATCGGCAATGCGAGGGAAGGCTTGCATTTTTCTGATTTATTATTAGGCTGATACGTCGCAAAGCTTGCGTGGCGGTATTGAGTGTCGGTAGAGCTCGGTTTATCGTCAGCGGCGCGAAACGGTCGGGGGACTATCGTGTCGGACACATCTTTTCAACCAATTTTAATCTTGCTCCCGCCAGAAATCGTAACATGGCGATAAATGACGGTAGGCCAGGCGGCGCCTTGACGCGGGCCGCGTTGCGGGAGGCTGTCTACGGCTGTTGCTCCGCTCTATCTCGAGCGGACGCGCGCAAGATTCTGGACGCGACCTTCGACGAGATTTGCGATGCGCTGACGCGCGGCGAGCAGGTGAAGTTGCGGTCCTTTGGCACCTTCAACGTGCGCGAAAAACGCGGGCGCGTGGGACGCAACCCCAAGACAGGGATCGAAGCCCCCATTTGCCCCCGCAAGGTGTTGACATTCAAGGCGTCGCCAGTTCTGGTGGCGCGCATTAACGGAGACATCGTTCCGGACGAAGCGGAATAGGCTCCGTCTCGCCGCGTTCATGTTTGTTGGAAACGTCGACGCGGTGGAGATCTTGATTTTGACGCGAAGGAGCTCCCGCCAAGTCTGACGCCCGGCGCCAGTTAATCAGCGGCGTCCTCGCGGGCTCAGCGCCGTGAAGCCTCCTCGAGGCTTCACTCGCGAGAATGCGGCGGCGCTCGCCCCAATCGCCCCGGATTGAATGGGAGCGACTGGAAGTCGACGAATTCGGCGCGCTCCGATGTTACATAAGCCTAGCCCCCTTTTTAAGAAGCTGCTTTAGAGAGAAGCGCGCGAGAGAGAGGCGCGCGGATTCGGCTTCGCGGCGATGGTCGACGCCACGCGCGGCCTTGGTGGAATTGGAGACAAACATGCGGAAATTGGCCGTGGCGGTCGCGGTTCTCGCGTTTCTCGCGCTTGTCGCGGGGGCGCATAAGGATGACACGGAGACTCTTCTGCTCGCGGCGGGAGCGCTGATCTGCGCTTACACTACCTGGCGCTCGGCCGAAATATCGAGTTTTCTGAGGATTTTCGTCGGCATCTTCTCGATCGAAACAATTGCGTTCGGCGCCCTTAATCTTATCGAGGTCGAGGGTCATTGGCCCGAGGCCCTGAAAGACTATTCGCTGCCCGAAACAATGGCCCTGACGGTCGCCGTGTTTTCGATTCTCGTGTATCTCGTATCGCGCTTCGCCATAGTCCGGGAGATGACGCGGATCGCCGATTTATATTTCGACAGCGACGCGAAGAGCGAAATGCGCGTCTGGCCCTTTCCGGCCTTCAGGGCGTCCGAACCTCTCATCGCCGTCATCACGATCGTCATCCTCGTGCTGTTCAATCAGGGAATGGTCGCACTCTCGGTCGCGCTCACCTTTATCCGCCGCGACTATTACAACGCGCTGCAGGAGATGAACGCCGGCGTGTTTTGGGCCAAGCTACTGTTTGGCTTCACGCCTCTGGCCTTCATCCACGTCGTTACGGCGGTCACGGAATATGTCCTCCAATCATACCTCATACTGCGCTGGCGCCGTTGGCTCACCAAACATTACGTCGATCGCTGGCTCGGCGAGCATCGACATTACGCCATGGCGCTCGCCGGCGCCGCGGCGGACAACCCGGATCAGCGCATCGCCGAGGACGTGAACCGCTTCATCGACGGCGGCACTGAAGGATATGGCATTTATTCGTTCACGATTCTGCTGATCTCCACGCTCAGTTCCATCGTCTCATATTCAATTGTCTTGTGGGACATTTCCGCGCAGCTCGCCTTTCCGATCGCCAAAGGGGTCGTGGTGCCGGGATGGTTGTTTTGGGTGGCGCTGATCTATGCGACGGGCGGCACGCTCGTAACGCATTGGATCGGCCGCCCGCTGACCGGGCTTATGTTCGAACGCCAACGCCGCGAGGCGGATTTCCGCTTCTCCTTGGCGCGAATGCGCGAGTATGGAGAACAGATCGCGCTGCTTTCCGGCGAGGCCACCGAACGCTCGGCGGCGGCGCGGCGGTTTGGCGCGATCGTCGTCAATTTTCTCGCCATCATCAACCTGCGAAAGAAGCTCGTCATCTTCATCGCGACATTTAAGCAATTGTCGGCGATCTTTCCCTTGGCCCTCGTCGCGCCTTTTATGTTGATCGGCCAGATAAAGTTCGGCGTCGTGAGGCAAGTGTTGGACGCCTTCGCGGAGGTCGAGGCCGCGCTGACTTTCATCGTCGATTACTATACTTACCTCGCCGATTATCGCTCCGTGCTCGATCGTCTCGCCAGTTTCGACGCCGCCACGGAGCGCGCCGACGAACTTATGTCGCGACCCGCGGCGCGACCGACCGAGAGATCGGATCTCGCGCTGGACGTCGCGCTGACGCTTCCGGACGGGCGGCGCATCGTCGACGCCAGAGGGATCAGACTCGCGACGGGCGAGTCCGTGCTGCTGTCGGGGCCCTCGGGCTCCGGCAAGTCCACGCTGTTTCGCGCCATCGCGGGCATATGGCCCTATTACCAGGGAACCATCGGAACGCCGAAGGGCGCCACGCTGATGCTGCTCCCGCAGCGGCCTTACATACCGATCGGCTCGCTGCGGGCCGCCCTCACCTATCCCAACGAAGCCGGCGCCTATTCAAGCAATGAGATCGAGGCAGCCCTGAGCGCCGCGAAGCTGTCCCAGTTCCAAGGCCAACTCGACGAGGAAAGCAATTGGGCTCAACGCCTCTCCGGCGGCGAGCAGCAGCGCGTCGCTATCGCGCGGGCGCTGCTCGCGAAGCCCGATTGGCTCTTCCTCGACGAAGCCACCTCCGCGCTCGACGAGACGCTCGAAGCCGACATCTACGCGGCGCTCGAACAGCGCCTGCCGAAGACGACCATCGTCTCGATCGGTCATCGCGACACGCTCGTGGACTTTCACAAGCGGCGGTTCGCGATGGAGCCCGACGCGGACGGCCTGTTCACCCCGCGCGAGAAGGTTCTGGCATGACGAAGACCGGCGACGGCGGCGACGGTCGCGCGGGCGGACGCTCGCTCAAGGTGAGAGTGAAAACCGCGCGAAAACGTTCGCTCTCGTCGACGCTGTGGTTGCAGCGCCAGCTCAACGACCCCTACGTCGCGCGCGCCAAGCGCGACGGCTATCGCTCCCGCGCGGCCTATAAGCTGCTGGAGATGGACGAGCGCTATCATCTCCTGAAGCCGGGCATGCGCATCGTCGATCTCGGCGCCGCGCCCGGCGGCTGGTCGCAGATCGCGGCCGAACGGGTGAAAGTCGCCGAGGGAAAGGGCAAGGTCGTCGGCGTCGATTTGCTCGACATGGAGCCGATCTCCGGCGTCTCCTTCGCGGTCAAGGATTTCAACGACGAGGACGCGCCCGAGTTCATCAAGGCGATGCTCGGCGGCGGAGCCGACGGCGTGATGTCCGACATGGCCGCCAACGCGACGGGCCACAAGACGACCGATCACCTCAAGATCGTCGCCTTGGCGGATCTGGCGGCGGATTTCGCGTGCGAGGTTCTCTCCCCCGGCGGTTTTTTCGTCGCCAAGGTGTTGCAGGGCGGCACCGAGGGGCAGTTGCTGGCGCGGCTCAAGCGCGATTTCGCCGTGGTGCGCCATGTGAAGCCGGCGGCGAGCCGAGCCGGGTCCGCCGAGCTTTATGTGCTGGCGACGGGATTTCGAGGGACAGCGCGAGAAGCGTGACGCCGCCTCACGCCGCGCCCTCCGCTTCGGCCACTCGTCCCGCCAGTTCGTCGCCCGCGTTGGGCGCGAGCCGCCAGAACGAAAACACCGACGCCGCGGACACCGCCGCCACCACAAAGAACGCCGGGGTGAAATCCGCCGTCACCAGCGCGCCGCCGCCATGCGTGGCGCGGGCGATCTCCAGGGAAGCGGCGCCGATCGCGACGCCGGCCGATTGCGACAATTGCTGGCCCACGGCGGAAAAGCTGGTCGCCCGGCTCATCGCGCGTTGGTCGATCTCGGCGTAGCCTATCGCGTTGAGCGCGGTGAATTCGAGCGAGCGGAAGAAGCCGCCGACAAGCAGCACGGTCATGACGATCCAATGAGGCGTCGCCGCGTTGAACCAGGCGTTGACGATCAGAAACGCCGACGACGCCAGCGCGTTGACGATCAGCACGCGGCGAAAGCTGAAAGCGCGCAGGATCGGCTGCGCCGCGGTCTTCATCGCCATCGCTCCCGCCGCCGCGACGAAAGTCAGCGATCCCGATTGAAAGGCCGTCAGATGGAAGCCGGCCTGCAACAGCAGCGGCAATAGAAACGGAATGGCCCCAATGCCGATGCGGAACAGAAAGCCGCCAAGGATCGCGGCGCGAAAGGTCGGGATCGCGAGCAGGCTCAGATCGAGGATCGGCGCGGGCGCCTCCCGCGCATGTCGCACATAGGCGAAAACCGCGCCGGCGCCGACGACGATCAAGCCCACAATGACAAGCGGGGGCGCGAATCCGCGTCCGACGATGCTGAGACCAAACACCAGACAGGAAAGCCCCAAGCCCGAGAGGATCGCGCCGCGCACGTCGAGCGGACCCACGTCCGCCTCGCGCAGATCGGGGATGTAGCGGCTGGTCAGCAACACGCCGAGCGCGCCGATCGGCACATTGATCCAGAAAATATAGCGCCAGTGAAAATAGGTCGCGATGAAGCCTCCGAGCGGCGGGCCGATCAAGGGGCCGACGAGCGCCGGTATCGTGAGCCAGGCCAGGGCGCGCACGAGCTCCGCGCGCGGCGCCGTGCGCAAAATCACCAAGCGCCCCACGGGCACCATCATGGCGCCGCCCACGCCCTGCACGATGCGCGCCAGCACGACGTCGAGCAGCGTGGTGGAGAGGCCGCACAGGATCGAACCCAAGGTGAAGACAAGAATCGCCGCGCGAAAAACCTTGCGCGCGCCGAATTTATCCGCCGCCCAGCCCGAAAGCGGTATGAAAACCGCTAGAGCGAGAAGGTACGACGTCAGCGCGAGTTTGAGCGCGACCGGATCCTCGTTCAAATCCACGGCCATCGCCGGCAGCGCCGTCGCCAATACGGTGCCGTCCAGATTCTCCATGAACAAGGCCGTGGCGACGATCAGCGGCGTCAGAATCGAAAAGGGCAAGGGCTGATGCTCTTTTGAGGTCGAGGAAAAGACGCGGCTGGCGCAGGCTGGCGGATGAGATATAACGCAATCGGCTTGAAAGCGCGGTCAAAGTCGCCAGCTCTGGCTCTTGGAGCGAGCCTGGCGCTCGAGTTTCGGCCGCGAAGCGGGAGTTTTGATGAGCAAGGACGGCGAGGAGGCGAAGGAAAAACGGGGCGTTTTCGCGCGGCTCTTTGGTCGCGGCGCGAGCGCTCCTTCGAGCGAATCGCCGCCCGACGGCGCCGCCGCGCGAGACGAGCCGCCGAAGCGCTCCTGGCGCGAGCGGCTGTTTGGCGGCCTGTTCCGCTCGTCGCAGGCGATCTCCAAGGGCATCGCCGAAATTTTCACCAAGCGCAAGCTCGACGCGCTCACGCTCGACGAA
>Ga0181527_1000659_pt1 | contig 38998 bp, 33 predicted proteins | sample PEATcosm2014_Bin_30_FD_119762 | JGI IMG/M metagenome (GOLD analysis project Ga0181527, IMG submission 119762) | Peatland microbial communities from MTU Mesocosm Facility, Houghton, MI, USA - PEATcosm2014_Bin06_60_metaG | ecosystem: Environmental > Terrestrial > Soil > Wetlands > Peat | place...
AAAGTCGAGCGCGCCTATCATGGCGATTTTTTGCGATTGGCCCGGAGCCTCGACGCGCAAGTCGGCTCCCCGTTTCGCCCAGGCGCGGGCAAGATAGGGATGGGTCAACGCCTCCGATTCATTGGCGAACAGCAACACAATTTCGCCCGCCTATGTGGTTGGCGTGCAATCGACGCTCAGCGTCTGGCCTCTCGACATGGAGCCGCTGCCGCCCAAACCCTGGAACGGACGCGAACGCAAACCATCGCGCGTGCGGCGTGATGCCGATCATGCGCCAGTTTACGCCAAGAAACTGGCGCGGGAGCTTCCGAGGCGGCGTGGCGGATCGTGTGCTGGCGCGAGGGCTCCAATGAAACTCTGTCTTCGCGTTTCGCCGCCGTGCGCGTGCGGCCAGCCTCGCGCGACTGGAAACGTTCAACGCCCCATCCGCTCGAATGGCTTCTCATCGAATGGCCCGAAGGCGAAAAAGAGCCAACGAAATACTGGCTTTCGACCTTGCCCGAAGATGCGTCCATCGACGTTCTCGTCGACACGGCCAAATTGCGTGGGCGCATCGAACGCGACTACGAGGAACTGAAAAGCGAACTCGGCCTCGCGCATTTCGAGGGACGAGGATGGCGAGGTTTCCATCATCATGCAACGCTCTGCATCGCCGCTTATGGCTTCCTCATCCGCGAACGAGCGGCGATTCCCCCCTCAGGCCCCTCTTGGCGCGAAAAACCTCGCATACCCACTCGTCCCAAACCCCGAGGCGCCGCCGATCCGACCCGAGCGCCACATAGAAAACTCGATCACGACAATCCGACGCCAGCTGACCGTCGCACTGGCCCGAACCCTCATGCGCTGCCCGTGTTGCCAAGCCATACGACCAAGACAACCCCGTCAGAGATCGCCGTGACACAGTAGAATTAGAACCAATGGGCTTAGGTAATAAACTAAAGTACAAACCCGGGCGTCACCTTCTGCTGGTTGCAAGAAAGCTGAAGCAATGAAAATAGCAATTGTCACTACCGAGTTTGTTGTCGATGAAACCTATGCCGGCGGGTTAGCAAATTATACCTATCGCATTGCAAAGAGTCTTCAAGGCTTAGGGCATAGCGTCACTGTTGTATACCTTCAGCGCAAAAATGATCTGAAGTTCGAGGAGCATGACGGTATAGGACTTTTGTACGTAATGCCTAAGCCTATCATGGGGCACCTCACTACGCGTATTTTTAACAAGTTACTTCAATATGCGGGGAAGTTATTTCCAAAAGCCAAAATACAAGTAGAAATTGCAACGCGTCTTGCTGCAGCATCAAACGGAGTAAGGGCCGCTATGAAGTATCATGTGATGTTGAAAGGAGTTGATATCGTTCATTATACGCATTTGGAGGGATTGGGAGCATTCCATGATAGAAGCCGGGCGTCCTTAGTAAGGCTGTCAAGTTACAGAGACCTATGGCTGCCTTACGGTTTCCCGTTTTCTTCTCCGGCAGAGCGTCTCTTCGAAGATTTGGCGCTAAGAAGATGTGATCGGATCGTAGCTCCGAGTTCTTTTGTAGCAAACTACGTGCAGGCACGCTTCAAAAAGGTAGTTGGGGTTGTTTCGAGTCCATTTTTGCCGGATCAGAACTACAAAATATTTGCGAATACGAAGAATAGACCCGCTGCTGCGGTCGCTTTTTCTAGGCCGTATGGCATTTATTTCGGGAGCATTTGCTCCTGGAAGGGTATCGGCGTGCTTGTCGAAGCCCTAAAAAGGTTTCTAGCCGAGGCTGACAACTATCAGTTTGTGTTTATTGGCAGGCCGCTTGGCTTGATCAATGGAGTGGAACCTCACGGTTTGATAAGAGATGTACTCGGATGCTTTTCCGGGCGCGTGCATGTTATCAATTCTCTGCGGCATGAGCAGTTGTATCCCTACGTGGAAGAGGCTGAGTTTGCTGCCTTCCCCACGCTCGCGGATAACTTTCCAAACGTTATTTTAGAGGCCATGTATTTAAAAAAATGTATTATTTCGACATTTGGGCGTGGCGTTGATGAGCAAATTGATCATGAACACAATGGACTGCTGGTACCACCAAATGATCCCGAACTGCTTTCTCAAATGATGTTGCGTGTTGCTCGAATGTCCTCTAGGGAGCGTTGGGAATATGGGATCCGCGCACATGAAACACTCGCTCGGTTCTCGCCAGAGTTTTGTGCTAAAGAATTAGTTGTTAAATACGAAGATGCAATCGCGTTGCATAGGTTTCGCAAACGTCCAAGGGTGCGCTTGGAAAAGAAACCGTCTATGATGCGATGAGCGGCGTTCATCGCGGAAGGTAGCGAGGCGAACCAAAGCGGCGACGGGTGATGGCATAGCGTTCAAAGTCGCGCGCCGGCCGGCGGGTGCGGTCAGCGTGAAACACATTCACGTGTGAATGCGGCGGATTCGCACGTGCGGCGAGCGCGCGGAATCCCGTCGAGGACTCAACCGTCAAGCTTTATCCACTAATAAAAGTATCGAGCCCGTTGAATCTGATCAGGCGCGGAATTTGTTCAGAATTCGGGCCACGACTTGGGGCGATTTGGCATAGAGGAGTGGGTTGAGGATGTGTGGATTTATTTGGGCAAAGCTGCCTTTTAGGCCAACAGAAGAACAACTTTCGGCTGCCGCAAAGTTTGTCGCCACCAGAGGTCCGTCATCGACTTCATCGGAGTTACGTTCTGTGGGGGGCTCATATATCTTCTTCGCCCATTACTTACTAGACGTTTCTGGAAGATCTGCAGTTCAACCGGTTCATTGGCCAAGTGCGGCCTCGCCCGAGCTTTCCCTTCTATTTAATGGAGAAATTTACAATTACAGAGAACTGTGCGCTGATGCTAGCAGCGATACAGAGGCACTTATTCCCCTTTTCCGCACATTCGGGGCCGGTTTGTGGCCAAGGTTAGATGGAGAGTACGCGATCGTTATCTATGATCAGCATTCCGACCAGCTCCATGTCGCGGCAGATCAATTCCTTACTAAGCCGCTTGCGGTTGCCTTCTGCGTTGAGACCGGCGCTTTTGGGGTTGCATCCTACCCGTCAGCCTTGGAAGCTCTTGGTTTCAAATCTCCATTTTATTTCGAACCGAACTCTTACGCCGAATTCAAACTTGCCGATCCGCTCAGTTGGGCGGACTCGACACAAATTTCAAAACAGCGACAAACCCGTGACTATAGCCTAAAGCAGTATGAAACTAGCTTCGATGCTTGGGAACAGGCATTCCTGAGTTCTGTGCGTAAACGGGCTTCCCACGGGACGTTGCCTCTCTTTGTTCCCCTATCCTCAGGTTATGACTCGGGCGCAATCTGCTTAGCGCTTAATCTGCTTGGCCTGCCCTATTCTACAATTACGGTTGATGCTCAAGAGCATTCCGGCATTATCCAGCAGCGAATCGCAATAAATAGAACCGGTAGCTGCAGGCGGGCCATCAAGGTTAGGGCTATTTCGGCGCGCGGGCGACAATCAATTAGAAATGCTATCGCGGAGGACTGCGAACCTTTTCAATATATGCACGAAAATATTACTCTTTTGGATGACGACGGCTCGCTCGGCGCGTACCGCGTGGCGCAGGTGGCTAAAAAAGAAGGCACGTACGTTTGTCTATCTGGGTGCGGTGCGGATGAGATTATTTCCGATTATGGCTACAACGGCGAAAAGTTCTATTTACATTCTGAATTCGGCGGTCTTTTCCCCGACGAGCTCGAGGGCTTTTTTCCATGGAAGAAAGTTTATGGCGACAGTATGCGAAGCTATCTTTTTAAGGACGAACTCATCTTTGGGCTCTTTGGTATCGAAGGCCGCTATCCCTTCTTAGATCCAATTGTAGTACAAGCTTTTTTAAATCTAACACCCGCGCTCAAAAATTCCAATTACAAAGCGCCTATCGCGGCTTTCCTGCGGCGGCATTGTTATCCCTTCGAGCCCGGAGTAAAGAGAGGTTTCTCGCCATCCCGTGCTGATTTTAAGCTTTCGTGGATTCGGCGTCTCCGGCAAAGGGCTGGCGTTTTAAAGCGGAGTCTTCACGATTTATTACCCCGGTAAGCTGAGAACGTGAGGCGCGAGTCAAAAAGCAAAGGTGGGTTTTGCGAAAGTAGGGGGCCAATATTTCTATAAGTTGGTTTCGAAATTCGTTTCCCTGCGGCGAGGCCCGCCCCGTTTTGAAGCGGTTGACGGCGCTGCCGCGCAGCTAAATCGTCCGTGTGAGCGCAGATAGCGGCGCGGCATGGGCTGGATGACGCTGATCACAGGCACCGAGCCTGTCGTATCGCGCGACGACGCGAGCGATTATCCGACGCTACGCTGAAAACTTACGGGAGCCGGCTCGAGGCGCGTCTCGACGAACTCATAGCGCGCGCGCCGACGCATGCAGCCGGTGTGAAACTGCAAAACATAATCAAGCGAACAATCGCGGCGTCGCTCACGAGAACGGCTCGATCGAGAGTTCGCATGGCCATTTGAAGAGAGCGTAACCGACGCCCTGTTGCTGCGCGCGTCGCGCGACTTCGACGATATTCCCGGCTGGCGGCGGTTTGTCGACGAGATCGTCGGGCGCCGCAACGCTCGCAACGCCAAGCGGATCGACCAGGAGCGGGCCGAACTGAAAGACCTGCCCGAGCGCAAGACCGCTGATTACGAGGAGGCCCATGTCGACGTCACCAACTCCAGCGCCTTCGCCCTGCGCAAGGTGTTCTACACCGTGCCTTCGCGGCTGATCGGCCATAAGTTGCTCGTGCGTCTCTACGACGACCGGCTCGAGTGCTTTCTGGGCTCGACCCATATCCTCACCTTGGAACGGGGGCGACCAAAGGCGAACGGCAAACATGGCCATGTCATCGATTATCGCCACGTGATCCACGCCCTGGGCCGCAAACCGGGCTTTTTCAACGAAGTCAGCCAAGATTGGCTGGTTCGCTTCGTGCGGCATCGGATCGGCGATCCGCGCATCGTTCGGCTGATCCAGAAATGGCTCAAGGCCGGAGTCCTCGAAGACGGAGAAAAGATCGTCAGTGAGAAGGGGACCGGACAAGGATCGGTGATCTCACCGTTGCTTGCGAACGTTTACCTGCACTACGTTTTGGATCTCTGGGCTAATCGCTGGAGACGGCGCGAGGCCATGGGCAACATGGTCATGGTGCGATATGCCGACGATATCGTCGTCGGTTTCGAGCACGAGACCAATGCCCGACGCTTCTGGGACGAAATGTGTGAACGGCTGCGGGAGTGCTCGTTGTCGCTGCATCCGGACAAGACCCGCCTAACGGAAAGTGGCGTGAAATGCATAAATATATTGCAACTACATTCGAGTTAGAGTCAGGCAGCAAAAAAACTTCGGTGCGAGCATTTGGGATCGACACAATTCGTTTTATTGCGGCGTTATTTGTATTTTTCTTTCACGGAGGAGCCCCTACGCTGCCTTCGCTCTTGCGGTCACCATTGATCGACAATATTACTTACTCGGCGTTTAATGGCATCGGTGCTGTCGTCGTATTTTTTATTATATCTGGATTCTGCATTCATTATCCGTTCATAAATGCTGAGAAACTACAAGTAATACCGTTTTATGTTCGGAGATTAATACGTATAGGTGCGCCGATGGTTGCTTGTATGGGTGTTTTATACATTGCCGATGCGGAATGCAGCCTCGCTACGACTGAAAAGTTTTGGCGTAGACCGTATTTCTTTGGTATAACTTCAATTTCGTGGAGTTTAATTTGCGAAATTGCTTATTATTTTATGTATCCAGTTATTTATTTACTGATGCGATGGGTTGGGGTGAGAATTGTATTAGTCGCCTCCTTGCTATTGAGTGTGACTTTAGTAATCATAAATGGGTGGAAAGTATATTTTTGGCAATATGATATCGTAACAATGTCCCTTGTTGGGTTGCCGTATTGGTTAACCGGGTGCTTTTTGGCGGAAACGTGGAGAGGAAAGTATTCGTCAAAGGGAGTAATGCTCGTTTTGACTGTATTAGTTTACTTATACCTGGTAGTTGTTTTGTATATTTGGAAGTTTGGCGGGTATGGTTTAGCTCAGCCTATTGTATACATGCCGTTTGCTTTCTTGGTTTATTGGTGGCTTCAATACGCATTGCGCAGCAAAACTGTTTCAAAATTATTTATATTGGAATGGTTTGGAACATGGAGCTATTCTCTGTATTTAACTCACAAGCCCTTGATCACTGCGTATCTTCAATATATTGCACCGCTCACTGGCGACTATTTTGTATTGAAAGCGGCTTCGGTATTGGGGGGAGCTTGGTTGTTTGCCTGGGCTGTCGAGTGGCCAAGCCACAAACTGGCGTCGTCAGCGGCGCGGCATGCTTTTTCAAATGCATCCCCTAGAGTTAGTGGCCTCCGCTGAGGGGAGTGGCGGACCAAGTTGATCGAGACGATCATACGGACGGCCTGTCGCGACAATCATCGCCGGCCAGGCTGACGCTGACGCCAATTGAGCCTGGGCCATAGGATCAATGGTGCGCCGCAACGGTTGTTGTCTGGCATCAAGGGGAATAAACGCCGAGGTGCTGAATTGAATCCGCTGAAAACGTTGACGTTTATTTTGCGCCATCCGTTGTTGTCCCGCCGGCCGATTAAGGGCAACCATTGCTATCTTGATTGGCAATTCATATCGATCTTTCATGATTGAACGTGCCAATTTCACTCCGGTCGCGAAAGCTGGGCCGCGCATCAGCGAAAGCGGAGTTTCGAACTTGGCGACGCCCTGAATTTTGCCTGGCGCTTTCCGGCGTCAGCACGAGAGTGGGATAATTTGAGTTGGATTGAGAACAGAGTATTTCTGGCTCATCGTAGCTGACCAAGGAGCGAAAATGAGAAAGACATCCGATCCCGCGAAGGTTTCGACGGAAGCGAAAGCGCCGGCCGAAAAAGTGCGAAGGACATCCTGCGCGAACGTGAGAGGATCAAACGCCAGACCATCCAAAACCGCCGCTTGGCCGCATAACATGATACAGTTGGGCCAGAGCCTCCGTTGCTGAGAAGCCCTCTCTGTCCCATTCCATACGACAGACACATCAATCGGCTATCATTAGATGCGCGTGACATTCCACCCCCCAACAAAGCGGCTGTGAGCTAGATTGACCGTCATTAGCCAACTGATCGAAACGCTCCGTCGCCAAGGCGATCAGATATGCCTGAGGGTCGTCGAGGCGCCCGGCGCGCGCGTCGTGCACGAATTTACAGGCGCGCAGCTTCTGCGGGCCCAGGACTTTGCACGGCGTCAAGAAATTGCCGACGACGCGCGCGTCGTCTTGCTTCTCTTGCCGCACAGTCCGGAGCTGTTTCTCTTACAGATCGGGTTAACGCTGATCGGCAAAACGCCCGCGGTTCTCCCTTGGCCAACGACGCGCGTCGACGCATTTAAATACCAGCGCAATCTCCTGCAGCAGCTCAATCAATTGCCGGCCGATCATCTCATCACGCTGCCGCAACTCGCCAAGAATGTGGCGCCTGGCGTCGCATTCCCGATCACGGGATGCGAACTCGCCGCGAGCCGCCTGTTCGAAAGCATGTTTCTTGAACGCTTCGCGGTTGAAGCCGATCGGAAGCCGCGAGCCGCGCACAGGCAGACGCTCCCCGATGATGCGCTCTTTCTACAATTTTCCGGCGGTACGACGGGAACACAAAAATGCGTCGTCGTGACGAGCGCGATGCTCTCGGCGCAAATTCAGTCGCTGTCGCAAGCTCTGAAACAGAACGATGATGATGGGGTCGTTTCGTGGTTGCCCCTCTATCACGACATGGGTCTGATCGCCTGCCTCTACTTCCCGCTACTGAGGGGGATTCCGTCGCTGCATCTTTCAGCAAGCGATTGGTTGATGCGGCCTGAGCAATTGTTTGAATATATCGAGCGTTATCATGCGACCTTCTGCTGGCTGCCTAATTTCGCGTTCTCTTATCTCGCCCAGCGGCGCGAGATGATGGAAGGCCGCTGCGGCCTTGGGCACATGCGCGCCTGGATCAATTGCTCAGAGCCCATTCGACACAAATCCATCGATGATTTCGCCGAATGCTTCGGCGACTGGGGTGTCGATCGCGCCGCGATGCAGGCGTCCTACGCCATGGCCGAAAATGTGTTTGCAGTGACCCAGTCGACAATTGGCGCGCCCCTCTCATTGGTCAAGCGTTCCAAGGTGCAGGGCGCCGCGCTTGCTAGTTCGGACGATGCGTTTGAACTTTCCGATGACGTCTATGTTTCGTCCGGCCGCTGCCTCGATCGTATGAACATCAGGATCGTCGCCAGGGATGGATCGACCTGTCCGGACCTAGTCGCGGGCGAAATCCAACTGCGCACGTCTTGCCTGTTTGATGGATACTGGGACCGCGCCGGGTTCCGGCGTGATGTGTTCACGGCAGAAGGCTGGTATCTGACGGGGGATTTCGGGTTTCTTTCGGATGGGCAGCTATTCGTCATCGGTCGGATGAAGGACATCATCATCGTCGCGGGCCAGAATATCTTCCCCGAAGACATCGAAACCCTCACGTCCCAAATCGAGGGCGTCTATCCCGGGCGGGTCGTCGCCTTCGGCGTCGAGAATGAAGAGCTTGGAACCCAAGCTATCGGCATCGTCGCGGAAGTGCGCGGTGAATTTGACCCAGCTATCGCAGATCGCATCGAGAAAGAAATTCGAAGCCAGATTAGCGCATCGCTCGGCGTCGCTCCCCGCTACGTGAGCGTTGTCCCGCAACGCTGGATCATCAAGAGCACCGCGGGCAAAATATCGCGCGGCGATACGCGCGACCGTTTCCTCAGAGAACAGCAACTCGCTGTCGTGGGAGGTTAAGATTTCGCACGATCCTGAAACCATTCGTGCGGCCGCGCGCGCCGCAGTCATGGAAGTCGCCAAGCGCAGTTTGCGCGATGATCAATGCATCATTTCGTCGGGGATGGTCGATTCTCTCTCGGTGCTCAAGTTGATCGCATCGCTTGAAAAGAGGCTGCGAATCCGCATTCCGACGTCGGAGGTTCAGCCTGAGGATTTCGACAGCGTCGACATTATTTTGGAGACTCTTGAGAGAGTCATTCCATGAAAAATCAGAAGCTCCAGGTTGCGCTTGTGCTCGTGTTGACGGCAACAGCGCTTTGCGGCTTGCTGATGTGGGATCCGTTCCGTCATCTGCGGGACGTCTTCGCAAAATCGGGGCCAGTCAAGGAAGACGCTCTGATTCATCATCTGGTCGCGGACCCGTCAACGCAAGAGACCAGCAACGGCCGGGAGCCCCTTTCGAACCTGCGATCCCTCGAGGCCAATTGGTGTGGAGTTGCGAAGCCGAACCGCTTCATTCTGACAGGCAATTCGCAAACCTTGACCATTCTCCTCGCGCCTGGCGAAGCGCGCCCAGCGGATCCGCAGCGGACCTACCCCGACCTCCTCATCGATCGACTGAATTCGGCGGGGATCGGCATTCACGGTTACCGTCTGTCTGCTCCCAACATCAGCTATATGGAGGCGCTGTGGTACCTGCACTTCCTCCTCGTTCATCCCTGCCTCGTTCCCGGCGAGTTTATCGTCCAACTGAATTTCGAGACATTTCGTAAGACGAGCATTCGAGAGGGAATGCTCGAACTCCTCGATGACGAGACTTTCCTGAAAGTGGTCGAACGAGAGGCGCAGTCCGATGCTCCCTATGCGAGCACGTTTCAGCAGGCGCTAGATCGTTACAAGTCCCGTAACGCCAAGGAGAAGGGAGTGGATTCGGGCGCCGCAGCTACGGGGCAGACGGGGCTAGTCGAGGCCGGCGCAATCGGGGGATTGATCGAGACCGAAATCCGTTCGGCTGTGGATCTTGTGCCATTGTTGAAGTCGCGTGGAGAAATGAAAGCGGAATTGCTGGACTTCCTCTATCTGGCGCGGGTCAACCTTCTCGGGATCACGCCGACGACCAAGCGCTCACTTGGCGGCGGCACGCTGACCGCGAATATCGGTTCGCTTACGAGCATCGGCGAACTGTCAAAAAGAAACGGAATTCGCCTTGTCTTTTTCAATGCGCCCCAAAATCCCAATGTGCCGCTGTATCGCACTGCTAGTGATCGGGAGCAGTATCTTGGCATCGTGAACAAGCTGTCCCGGGAGTCCGCGGACGCTTACTTCGATTTTGAGAACATCATCCCGGGTGACATGTGGGGCGTTTGGATCGATGGACCCGACCCGATTCATTTTGGATTGCGGGCGCATCATCTACTCGCGGATGCCATGTTTGAGGCTGGCGTGGTGCAAGGTTCGAACTGATGCAGTTTAATTCCTATTCCTACCTGCTGGCGCTGCTGATTGCGGTCCCGCTGTTCTGGTATCTACCGGTTCGGCTTCGCCGCAATTATGTGCTCGCTCTGAGCTTCGCGTTCTATGCGACTTGGAGCCTCTATTTCCTCGTTTTGCCCATCTTCATGTGCGCGATCGTATTTTGGTCCAGCAGCAGAATTCGTGTTGGCGGGATGGCGGGGCAGCGCGCATTGTGGGTAGGGATCGCCGCCGTTCTGCTTATTTTGGGTGTCTTCAAATACGGACGCTTCGTCGCGGAAAATATAAATGGGTTGAGCCATTGGCTGGGCATTGGTTCAACTCCAGCAATTTGGAGCCTGGCCCTGCCGCTCGGGATATCGTTCTATTCCTTTGAGGCGATCAGCTACCTCCTTGACACCCGCCAGGGACGCGTAAAATCAGCAAGCTTCAGCGACTTGCTTCTATTCATCATGTTCTGGCCCCATCTTATAGCTGGCCCGATTGTGCGGACGCGCGAGCTTATTCCCCAGCTGAAATTCGATCGGCAATTCGAACCGCGGTTGGTGTATTCGGGGCTGGACCGCCTCCTGCTCGGATTAGTGCAAAAGAACCTCATCGCAAACACGATCGGCTCCTGGGTCGATGATGGATTTCTGCCCAAGGCGACCGCGCTGAACACTACGTTTGACAACTGGGCGCTCGCCGTCGCGTTTGGGATCCAGATATATTTTGACTTCGCGGCCTATTCGAACATGGCAATTGGCGCCGCTCAGTTGATCGGGATCACCCTGCCGGAGAATTTTCGGTTTCCCTATCATGCCGCCAACCCCGCCGACTTCTGGTCGCGTTGGCACATGACGCTGTCGCGATGGATACGTGATTACGTTTTCTTCCCGCTGAACGCGGGCTTTCAGGACAACAAGCTTCATCTGTATGTGAGCCTAGTGGCGGTGATGGGCCTTGTCGGGCTTTGGCATGGGGCGGGTTGGGGGTTCATCCTCTGGGGCGCGATGCACGGCGTTTATCTCGTCGGCTACCGGGCTTTCGAAAGCTGGAAAGGCGATGTCTCCACCCAGTCGATCGCGGTTCGATTGTCTTGGCGCTTCATCACTCTGGGCGCCGTCGCCGCGGCGTGGGTCCCCTTCCGGGCGGGCTCGATCGAGCAGGCGCTCGTCATGCTTAAGTCCATGTTCGGGCAGTTTACGATTGGCTATTCGTACTCCGTTAATTTTTATCTCATGACTCTGTTCTGGTGCGCCTGGATCGCAATTGAGCCTTTGTTCGCCACATTGATCGCCGTCATGGGCGAGTCCGATCGGCCGGGATTTTTCGGCGCGCTGAATGGACTTCTGATGCGGCCCGCCGCCTACGCTAGTCTGCTCCTGTTGTTCCTGACGTTCGATGATCGAGATGCGCAATTCATCTATTTTCAATTCTGACGCAAATTGCCTCGCGTGTTCGAAGTGAATGTGGGCCCCATTTGAAATGGGCGTTATCGCGCGTGGTTGGCGAAGCTGGCCTTGCCACTGAAGAAGGTCTCCCAGGGCTGATTGTGTAAGATCGGCATTGAAGCGATTTTGCATGATAAGGTCAGTACAGGCGTCATGAAGTCCATCACAGCGTATTTGCCTCCGAACATCCTCCGGCATACCGGCGTTCTTTTCTCGCCAAATGCAAAATTTTTTTGAAAGCTGGGGAATTCTTCGCCACGTGAGCGAGAGCTACTCTAGGCGCGGCTTGCTATTTCTCGCGGGGGGCGTGGGCGGCGGGACTCTTGGCGCGCGCGGCGCCAACGCGGAAACGACGACGCCGCGCGCGCGCGACGTCGCACCGCGAGTCTTCGCCACCCGCATTGCGGCCGCGGCGGCGCAAATTGCTCCGGCCGCCGCGGTCTTACAAACATTGGGCTATTCTCGCGAAGGCGATCGCGGCGGACAGACTTATGTTCGCGACGATCACGCGTCGATCGGCGCGTTCCAGTCGGCGGACGGCGCTTGGTGGAAGCCAAGCGCTCACCCTCTGCGCCCGGAGCAATTTGGCGCACGCGGAAATGGGGCCGGGGATGACAGCGCCGCGATCAATGCGATGATTCGGCTCGCGGCGTCCTGGCAGCAAACCGGGAAAAACGGCGCGCCCCCCGCAACGACCATGATTCTCTCCGGCTCCTATCGGATCGCCGCTCCTATCGAACTCTGGAATGAACATGCGGGCGCAATTAGTTTCGGCACATTCCGCCTGGAAGGCGAGGCGCCGTCTTACGTCCGCGGCAGGCCGCCAGAAATCATCGCCACTTTTTACGATCGGCCGATCATTGCGATGCAGGGAATGCGCATGACGGTCTTGAGCAATTTCACTTGCCGCCGCGAAATCGGAATTCCGCTGCCCGCCCCGGGCGATCTGATGAATGACACGGGCGGCGACGGTGATCATCCATGGTGGAATCCGCATGGCGTGTTGGTCGACAAGCGATATTCGATGTCCGCAGGCGTGAGCATCGATCCGTTATCGGACTCGCTACCCGCGGATGGCGGCTATGGCGGGGGGGAGCCGTACTATTCGAAAAGTGCAGGAGCTGTTTGCAAGTCGTCGGTCATTTCGTTCGAAGGCGTTAACATTTACGACAACATTGTCGGCGTCGCGATAGGCTGCGCCGCCGACAGCAGTCTCGCCGACAGCATAACTTTTGAACGTTGTCTTCTCGGTCAGAACAAGGTCGCGATCGCAATCGGCACCGACCAGGCCCGCGATTGTTGTGTTCGTAACTGCCATATTTTGGGTGTTCGAACCATGCTCGACGGTTCGAGCTACGGTCGGCAAATCGGGGTCATGCCGACCGTCATCGGCGGGGTGCTTGACATCTGCAAGTGGCTGTTGAATTTCGGCAGCGGAGCCGGCTGCGGCGACGGCGTGATGGTCGGAACCTATTCCGAAAGCCTGTGGTCGCTCGGCCTTTGGGCTGGGCCTTATTCTCTCACGCTGACGGCCTGCAAACTGAAATTCCTGCTTGGAGAAGAAAGCGGCTGTGCGCGAGTTGCGCATTTCATCGGGCAGAATCTTGTTCTATTCGGCGGCAGTTGGAGCTTTTACCGTGGCGAGCCGCATAAGTGCTTCATCGCCAACACTGGAAATATTCGGATCGACGGCGCGCAATTCGACGATCAGCCTGTGTTCGCTGACCCCTTGAGCGTGGACATCACGCGAATGCCGCTGCACTACATGCATGGTGGCCCGAATTTTGGCGTCGCCATGAACCACACGTTGCTCGCCGGAAATGCGACAGGCGCCGGAGCAGGCGGTTGTATCATGCCGGCGGGTGGCGCGGTTCTCTTCCCCGGGCGGCGCAGCTCAATGCGCTTCCAAAATTTCGAAGGTCCGATCGAAACTTTGGTCGAGGTTGCCACGATTGAGAAAACCGGGCGCGGCAAAGCCGAATTTAAAACTGCCGACCGGGGCGCTTATCGCGTTGGAGATTATCTCTGTCAGGACGGGCAGCGGCACAATACGGCGCTTCCCGGTGAGTGGAAGTTTTCTGGCTTTGGAAACTGGGCGCAATACCTCGGCAGGGTCTCCGCGATCGACGGATCGACTGTCTCGCTTGGCGACGTGCTGGACGACTTTCCAGGTGGGCCAACCCAAATATATTTCGGTCCGGGACTTGGCGCCTTTCACTCGCGCTCGACAGGCGTGACGCAAGCCGGCTCCGACAGGATTTCAGATGTGTCGAACATTGTGACATGGGCGGTCGGACAGCGCATACGGATTTTTGACGAGACCCACCCTTACAATGAAGCAGGGCCGGCGGGAGCATATATTGTGGAGATCGACCAAAGCGCGAAAGCGATGGTGCTTTCGCGCCAAGTTTCCAAGACGATCCAGGTCGCGTTGTTGTGCGATGCAGTCACCGCGATGACCGGTCGACTGCTGCGTGAGGAAGGGGCGCCGACAAGCGGCGTGCATTGGGCCGGCGACGCTTTCGCAATCGACGGAATCGGCGGTGAACTGGAAAGCGGCCCGATCATCACCGGCTACATCTGCACCAAATCGGGCAGCCCGGGGCAGTGGAAGCCGACCAGCCTGAATTGAAGCGTGGTTGGAACAGTCGTTGCGACGGGTCAAGGGCGCGCCCTTCCAGTTCCGTCTTGGCGTTGTTGAGCCCATGACTTTTTAAACCGGCAGTAGGATAAGAATCCAATTCGATGAGGACGCTCGAAAGTCGCCGCTTGATAGGGTCGCTGGAAGTCCTGCACGACACCTATCCGCTGAACAGCGAAACGGAGCAAGCGCTTTGCAAGCTCTATGCGGATTGCCGGCAAACGTCGCCGTACTGCCATCCGTTGTGGGTTGATTTGCTCGGATCGGCGTTCGACTGCGAGGCCGGTTGGTGCGTCATCCGATCGGGTGGCGAAATAGTCGCGGCTATGCCCTACCTACGCAAAAAACTCGCGCGTTCGCTGCTGATCCGGGTCGACGCCTTGCCTTACGATTGCTACGCATCGCCACTTCTCAGTCCAACACTGGACCGGGCGGACGCAGCTTGCGCGGCAGCGGCCCTCTACCGCTTTCTTGCGAGCAGGGGCGCAATAGCGCGTTTCTTTCCGGCCGAATGGCTGGGAGAAGACACTGCATTTCCCGTTGGTGAGTTCAGCGCTACCCGCAAACGCAGCGAAGACGTTTACCTCAAGCAATTGTCCGGCATTTCCGACGAAAAGGCATTGCTATCAAGCTATAACCCACACCACCGTAAGCAAGTTAACACCGCGAACAAGTCTCCACTGGACTTTTATAAAGCAACAACGACAAACGACCTGAATGACTTTTATCATATTCTATCCGAGACGATGACAAGAGCGGGGCATCCCGTCAAATTTCCGTTCGAATCCATCGTTAGCGGTGGAATGAAGCTGATCGAGGCAGGAGTCGGCGTCTGCTACCTGAGCAAAATCGAGGGGCGCTGTTGCGCCGGGGTGTTCGTTCTGCGTTCAAAAGCGACAGCGATCTATTGGCTCGGCGCAACAACGAGCGACAAGGAGCTACTGCGCCACCGCCCTGCATTCGGACTGTTCCACCGCGCGATGATTGATTCCGTGCGTGCTGGCGCGCAAATTTTCGAATTAGGCGCCGCCCCTACCCAGGGATTGCTGGATTTCAAGAGAAGGTGGGGCGCCACGGCCACGCCGCAGACGACCTACACGGTCGGAAACAGATGGATATTGTCCGCGCTCGATCTGCGCGCGAAAGTCTTGGCTTGGAGCGCTCGGTGAGGCCGCTTGGCTTTTTTTTCTATCGAAATGACGCAACCGTCATTCGAAATTATCAGAAATTTCAAATCCGACACTCCTTTGCTTTACTGGGTTCAAGACCCACGCGATTTAGGGATGTATCAATCGCGCCTGCAGACGTTAAATCGGTTAAGAGACGACGACTGGGCTTATATTGATGATGTTTCGATTTGTATACGAGATATGGTTAGCCAGGAAAGAGTATCGTTTATTTCACAAGGTCAGTCGCTTTCTGCGATTGCGCGGCAGATGTATCAAATTCCAGATGAGGTGCCAATATCCGATCTTGCTAATCCAGTAGAAATAGATTTCAATTATAAATTGGATGACGGTCGAAACGAAAACAAAATTATATTTCTTGGACGTCTTGAGGCGCAAAAACGTGTGTGGATTATCTGTGAAATCGCGAAAGTGATGCCTCAATACGAGTTTTATATTCTTGGTGCAACGGGAAAAGGGCGGAACGAGGTTGGAAATGCCAAGACGCTGGAGGCCTATCGAAATCCAGATGGAAGTTCGAAGATTGCGAAGCTGCATTTTACCGGCCACGTAGATGGAGACTTTAAGAATAACCACGTTAAGACAGCAAAGATTTTGCTGAACACCTCGATATGGGAGGGTATTCCGGTCTCATGGCTGGAGGCGCTGTCCTACGGAACGCTTATCGTTTCTGCTTTTGACCGTGATAATATTGTTACTCGGTTTGGTACATTCGTTGGTGAAGTCCTTGGAGACGGCACGGACGAGGCCTCTATCAAAGTCTTTGCGGAGGCAATTGCGTATTGGATGGAGAACGACTTGGAACGCAGGACCACCGCGGAAAAGGCGATCGCCTTTATAAGGGAGCGTCATTCTATTAGTGCATTCCCCAGAGATCGTTTTATAACTGTTACAATTGGGGACGCCGGCGTGATTCATACTTGCTATGCGCATCCCAAGGAACCGCTGCCGTTTGGCCGAGGTCGAAAGACGAATAGAAAGGTACCCGGCCATACTGACGCATGAGGAATGGAAGGGGATCTGTCCGTTGAGCCACTTGCAAAACTCTGGCAGTTGGACGAGCCGTCGGCGTTTTTAGCCTCTGTGAAGAGTGAACCGCCCCGGGTTTGATGCCGGAGGCCCCAACTCTTGAGAGGATGGGGTCATGGAAACGAACAAGAACCCGTCGAACAAATTTTCACCTGAGGTCCGGGCGCGGGCGGTTCGGATGGTGCAGGCTGCGGACGCCTCGACTACCCCTCATTCAGGCGGAAAATTCCTCGCGCCGCCGCAGTTTTGCAAGTAGCTCCGTTTTCTTTGGATGCCAGTTAATAGAGCTTCAAATTCATCCGATTGAGATGACCTCACCTCAAACATTTCAATTCAGGCGCAAGGCTGCAGGCAAATGAGGATAGGTTTTATATCGTATGAATATAGCGGCATAGCGGCCGGCGGAGGCATCGGAACATACGTCCGCAATGCAGCTCAAATGCTGTACGAGCGTGGCCACGACGTTTCCATCTTCACGCAGGGCGACGTTACGACACTAAATATCAATAGCGGTCCAATTGTCCATACCGTCTCGGCGACGCGCGAGACGTTTGCGGGTGCAGTCCTCCCAATATTTTCGTCGTGCCACGCCTCCAAGCCATTCGATGTTATCGAAAGCGCTGAATACGGTGCCGATGCGTTGGCCATTAGCTCGACACACGACAGCCTTGCCCGTGTGGTCCGGTTGCACACGCCGACCTTCATGGTAAGTGAAATCGACCAATTTTATGCGCGATGGTACGCGCAATGGCGACCGTCCCGGATCCGGTTCATCCTCGGTGCGTTGCGGCGTGGTCGCGTACCAAGGCGCTTTCGGGTTTATGATCCGTTAGGTGACCGGGAGCGACTTCAAACACTTGCTGCGGATGTCGTCACTGCGCCATCTCGTTCAATCATCGAACGACTTCAGCGTACGTGGAACATTCCTTCAGAATTGATCGAACACATTCCTAACGTTTTTGTCCCGCCCAGCGAACTGTTGAGAGTCACGCCGGAAACAAACACGCAGCGCGTCACTTTTATGGGCAGATTGGAACCCCGTAAAGGTATAATTGAGCTTGCCAAAGCTATCCCGATTGTCCTCCGCGCGGTGCCCAGTACGAAATTTCGCGTTGTCGGTCGTTCCGGTCCGCATCCGAATACTGGTGAAGATCTAAAACTTTTTATGCGGCGCGTTCTTGGATCGCATGCCGGTGCCGTTGAGTTTATCGATGGAGTGCCCTACGCAGAAATACCGCAATTGTTTGCGGAGACCGATATCTGTGTCTTCCCAAGCGTATGGGAGAATTTTCCGTACGTTTGCCTGGAAGCCATGGCGGCTGCTCGCGGGATTATAGGAAGCAGCGCTGGTGGAATGGCAGAAATCATCGAGCCCGGCCGTACGGGTTTGCTTGTCCCACCGCGTGATCACAAAGCAATCGGAAATGCGATCCTAGAGCTGTTGCGAGACCCGCAACGACGCATCGCAATTGGGGGAGGCGCACGCGAGCACGTGTTACGAGCCTACGCGCCCGACGCAATTGCGCGTCGACAAGAAGAGAGCTACGTGCGAGCTATAAACGCCGCTAGGCGCAGGCATCCTAACCGTTGCGGTGGTTAATCAAAAACCACCAGCTAAGCTGGTGGTATGATGGGGAACCGCTAAAAGCGGTTTGAAAGGACTCTACGACTTTTGCGATGGGACTATAACCAATCTTCTGCCCGAAAACCTTGCGGTCACTGCGCCCTCAGCTTCAACTTCGTCACACTTTGAAGCCTACTTGTATTCGATTGTGGGGCTACATCGTAATGTATGCTTGCGTTATATGTCTTAACTCGCTTTGAGCGCGGCTGGAGCACGTTAAAAACATGGTCGAACTGGTGACTGTAAGCGTTATTATTTGCACTCATAATCCGCTGGAAGCTTATCTTAATCGTGTATTGACCGCACTTGCCGAACAAACTTTTCCAAATGCTCATTGGGAGTTACTCCTCATCGACAATGCGTCGAACGAGAGCGTCGGAGAGAGATACAATATTTCATGGCACCCTAATGGGCGCCATATTCGCGAAGCCGAACTTGGTTTGACGTCGGCACGTTTGCGCGGCATCACGGAAGCCAAGGCAGAGCTTCTAATTTTCGTCGACGACGACAATGTCCTCGCCTCGGACTACCTCGAGTGCGCATATAAAATCAGCAACACATTTCCATTCCTTGGCGCTTGGGGAGGACAGGCCTTGGCAGAATACGAGATTGAACCGCCGGAATGGTTGCCGCCGATAAGTTGGCGGCTGGGTGTGCGGTCACTGTCGGGCGACACTTGGTCAAACGACCCGGAGCACTGGATAGCGCGCCCATTTGGAGCTGGCCTCTGCGTAAGGCGATTTGTGGCGGAGGCGTTTGTTTCTTCTATTAAGAGCGACCCAAGAAAAATACTGCTTGGGAGGCGGGGGCAATCTCTTCTTTCTGACGAAGACCATGAGCTCGTCGCACAATGCGTAAAATTCGGCCTCGGTTCGGGAACGTTTGAAAGAATGCGCTTAATTCATCTTATTCCGTCCAGGCGCCTGTCCGAAAATTACTTTTGTCGACTTATAGCAGGCCAGACAGCGTCTAAACTTTATCGTAATTATTTAATTTCTGGCCCTGCGCCTATTCATGACTATGTAAAGTTTTTGAACAAAATGCGTCTTGCAAAAGCATTTTTTAAGGGCGGCCGACGAGCGGCCGCGTTTCGCCAGGCTGAATTGGCGGGGTATGCGGAGGCTGTCAGCCTCTATTGGGCGGCCAATAAAGAGCGCACGGAGATTAATTAAACGGTGATTTGTTCAAAACTCACGATTTGTGGTGTCGCGCGCAACGCTGGGGTTGGGCTGGAGCCGACGCTTTCGCGGATCGCCGAATTCATGAATGTGGTCGCCGATTCATCGTGCTTTATCGTTACGAACGATAATACCGATGATACCGCAAGAGTTATTCATGACTGGGCAAGAGACAGTGAGCAACGTTTTGTGCTGACCCTTGATGGACTGATTGACTCTTGCGCTGTACGCGAGGATCGTTTGGCAATTGCAAGAAACTCATATTTACTTAATGTTATGAGTAGGGGTGTCGTGGATGATGAATTATTGATAGTTATGGATCTTGATGGTCCAAATTGCGACATTAATGTTAGCGATATCATTAAAGCGGTCGCGCGTGCAGGCAACGGATGGGATGCGCTCTTCGCGAACCAGCAAGACGCCTACTACGATATTTTCGCACTTCGTCATCCTATTTGGTCGCCGGGTGACTGCTGGGCGGAAGTGAACGAAGCCACAACATTCCCTTTCAGAAATCGGAAAAAAATTCGGGCGATCAAGCAGATGATAGGTCGTCGCCAATTTAAAATTCCTACGAATTCACCCCTGATAAGGGTTCAATCTGCATTTGGCGGACTGGGAATATATCGGGCGAATGCATTAAAATGTTCTTGGTACGGAAGTCGATCTGAGGACGGTTCGCTACAATGCGAACATGTCGCGCTTCATCGGTCGATGATCCGACGGGGAGCAAAATTGTTCATTGCTCCAGAAATACTGAATCTGGCGCCTACCGAGCACCTTGTCGCCGGCTGCGGTCAGCTATTTCCGAAAGAATTTCTAAGTCAGGCAAATAACAATGCGATGCCCTACCCTTTCTGAACTTCCCCCGCCGCCGCCCGGCAAGACCGGCTGGCCGTGGACAATCGAAAGCCCACAATTGCCTGACTCCATGCCCGACGGCAAGCCATGGCCGCGCATTTCCATCGTGACTCCGAGCTATAACCAGGGGCAATTCATCGAGGAAACAATCCGCTCCGTCCTGCTGCAAGGATATCCCAACCTTGAATATATCGTCATGGATGGCGGAAGCAGCGACCAAAGCCCCGCAATCATAAAAAAATATGAACGCTGGCTTGCGTATTGGCAAAGTGAAAAAGATGGCGGCCAAGTATATGCTTTGAATGACGGTTTCGCAAAATGCTCAGGAGACTTTTTGAATTGGGTTAATTCTGACGATTTCTTGCATAAGAATGCGCTTAGAAGCATAATTAAAGCAGTAGAATTTGTTCCAGATGTAAATATTATTTCTGCAATGCGGGCGGAATGCGACAAGGAGAGTGATACAGTTTTGGTCGATAGCGCATGGCAAAAATATTGGCCGCTCTATCTTTTAGGTTTTCCTGATTTTCCGCAGGATGCGACATTTCTCTCACGTGATACTCTCTTTGAATTGTTGCCTCTCGACACGAGGTTTAATTTCATGTTTGACACGGCGTTGTATTATAAGATGCTGAAAATTAAGCAGAAGATAATACTTATCGATTCTGTTATTTCATCAATTCGCGTATATCCTGAAATGAAGACATTGCGGGTTGATGATAGAAAGAAAAAAGAAGAATACATAATCAACAGCGAATATAAACCAGCCTCTGTTATTGCTCGGTGTGTAGATAGGCTGATTCGGACCCGATGGTATTCGCTGGTCTTTGCTGCTGTCGGCATGTTTGTTCGTAACACAGACGCAATCAAAGTATTAAGATATGATCCACGGTCATCGCAATGGTGTATCAGACGCGTCGGTTGAAAGGGTTTAGCCGCTTTGATCTTTAGTGTCGAGAACGTTGAACTCCCTTCTTGCGTAGCGATCGTTATTCCGGCTTACAATGCCGAGGCGACACTTGCTACGACGCTCGACAGCGCGTTGGCAGAGAACGGTGTCGCCGAGATTGTTGTCGTCGACGACGGTTCCTGCGACGGCACGCTGGCGCTGGCGCGCGGTTACGAACCGCGCGTTCGAGTTTTGACCGGGCCGAACGCGGGTGTTTCTGCTGCGCGAAATCGCGGTGCGGCGGAAACATCGGCGCCCTGGCTGCTTTTTCTCGATGCGGATGATTTGCTTGAGCCGGGGACCATTGCAGCGCGGCTGGATGCGTCGAAGGACGGCGTTGCGGATGTGATTATTTGCGATTGGCGGGACTTGACCGAGGATTGCGCGGGCAACGCGACGCTCGGCCCCCGCCGCAGCATTAACTGGGCCTCGCTGGCGCAAGGCATCGAAGTCGCCACGGCGGTGACGGTCTGGGCCACGACGGCGGCCATTCTCTACCGACGGACGATTTTCGACAGGGTCGGCGGGTTCCGCCGCGATCTTCCGGTCATTCAGGATGCGCGCTTTCTTTTCGATGCCGCTTTTCAGGGCGCGCGCTTTGCCCACGCGCCGCATATAGGCGCACAATACCGGGTCTTGCCCGGTAGTTTGTCGCGGCGGGATCCAACACGATTCCTGCTCGACGTTTTGCTCAACGGTGAACAGATCGAGGCGCTCTGGCGCTGCCGAGGCGCGCTTTCGCCCGAACAGGCGAAGGGCTTGGCGGCGATCTATAATCAAGCGACGCGAGGCTTGTTCGCTAGCGCCCATCCTCGCTATTTCGACGCCGTCCGCCGCCAGCGCAGCCTTGGTCAACCGGTTCCAGTTCACAGCCAGATCGCGGCGCCGATGGCCCGCTTGCTCGGTCTCAAGACGGCCCGATCGCTGCACGTTCTGGCAAAGCGGACAGTCACGGCGTTCGCCGTCGCAACGCGGGCGGCGGATGAATTCCGCCTCAAAATGGGCCGGAGCAATTGAACGGTCCGGCGTCGAAGGACGGGCTGCGCGTTCTGCATGTGCCTTTTACTTATTTTCCGGACGCAAGCGGCGGCACTGAAGTTTATGTTCGGGGACTGGCGGAGGGCCTTGCGAAAATTGGGTTCCGATCGGCCATTGCTGCGCCGGGCGCTACGGCGGCGCTTTACTGGCAGGACGGCCTCGAAGTGCATCGTTTTGCGACCGATCGCAGCGCGCGCTTGGATCAGGCCTATGGCGCGCCGGACGAGATCGCAGCCGAAGGGTTCCGCGCGATTGTCGCGACGACCGCTCCAGACATTGTGCATTTCCATGCGCGGACGTCCGCCGTTTCAGAGTTGCTCGTCGACATTGCGCATCGCTCGGGCGCGAAGAGCATATTCACTTATCATACGCCGACCGCCTCCTGCGTGCGTGGAACCATGATGCTGTTTGGCGAAAGTCCTTGCGACGGCGCGCTCGAAAGGCGCCGCTGCTCAGCCTGCGTTCTTGCCGCGCATGGCGTCCCGAAATGGGCTGGCGCTTTATGCGCCTCCATGCCCGACTGGATCAATTCGGCGCTGGCGCAGGCTGCGGCAGGCAACAAACTCGCGACGGGGCTGAGCATTCCTTCACTTATCGAGTCTGCGCAGTCGCGGTTTCAACTTCTTATGGAGAAAGTCGACCATGTCGTGGCGGTTTGTCAGTGGGTCTATGACCTCCTGCTCCGCAATGGCGTGCCAGCGTCGAAGATCACACTGTCACGCCAGGGAATTTTCGAAGGGCGGACAAGCGTCGGCGCTGCGGCGCCGCGCGTCGCCAAAACGCCATTAAAACTCGCCTATTTTGGCCGAATAGATCCGGCGAAGGGCGTCGATTTGCTGGTGCAGGCATTGGCGCTGATTCCGACGGCGGAAGTACGGCTCGATTGTTTCGCGGTTAACCAGTCATCGGACAATGCGCAACTGCAATGGATCTCCGCACAGGCGGCGCGAGACAGCCGCATCGCCCTTCGTCCCGCAGTGGCGCCCGAAGACGTGCAAACGGCCATGACGGCCTATGATCTGATCGCCATTCCCTCCCGCTGGCTGGAAACAGGTCCGCTGGTCGCACTGGAGGCCTTTGCCGCTGGCACACCGGTGCTTGGCGCCAATCTTGGCGGCATTGCGGAACTGGTGCGCAACGGAATTGACGGCCTTCTTGTCGCGCCCGACGACGTCGCCGCCTGGGCTGGAGCCATTTCGGCGCTCTTGGACGATCCCCACCGCCTGGAAATGATGCGCGCCCATATATGCCCTCCGAGAACAATGCGCCTCGTCGCCGATGAAATGGCGGCGCTCTACGAACGGGCGCTGGCGTGAAGCGGCGAGACGCGCTCTTCACTCACGTTACGCGAGGAGGGGCTGTCCGCCGTTCCTCATCGCGGCACAACATGCCACGACCGATATTCGAAATATGCAAAACAGGCCTAACACGTATTAACAGGCAACACCTGACGAAATACCAGCCCATTAGTCGGCGCAAATGAATATGACCTCCATTGTTTACGTTCAATACACCGATCCAGCGAGCTATCCACCGCTTCAGAATAGTTCTATCATCTTCGCTGAACGAGGCTGGCTGGTCTCTCATCTTGGCATTATGGCAAGTGGAGCGGCGCGAGAAATAGAAATGACGACGCATCCGCGGATATCGGTGGCCTTGCAACCCGCGCCGGGGGGCGGTTGGCGGACGGCGCAACATTACGCCTTCTTTCTGGCTTGGTGCCGGTCAGAAATTCTCAGACTGCGGCCGAGCGTTGTCTATTGCTCGGACTTCAGGAGCTATCCTATCGGCCTTTGGGCCGCGCGGCTTCCCGGTGTCGCGACCATTCTCCACGAACATGATCCGCCGGCAGCCAGCAATGGCGGCTGGGCCGCGCAAATGCTGCGAACCGTGCGAATTAAGTTTGCCCGAAGCGCAACCACGATCATCGTGCCCCAGGACGAGCGCGCTCGAAGATTCGTCGCCGATACCGGGTGTAGCCCCGATCGAATCCATGTGGTCTATAACTGCCCTTTATTGCGAGAGTTGGAAACGCCGCAGTCTGGCGCGCGCGATGCAAGGCGTGAACTCACATTATGGTATCATGGCGCGCTCGGACGTGGGCAATTGCCTGAAAGCGTTATCGATGTGCTTTCGCATTTGCCCGATGACGTACGATTTGAAGCGGCGGGATACGAGACCGTAAGCAGCAAGGGATATGTGCAGCGTCTGCTGGAGCGCGCGAGGGAGCTTTGCGTCGGTGAACGCGTCCTCTTCCACGGCACCGTTCCCGACCGGCTGAACTTATTGCATTTGGCCGCTAATGCCGATCTCGGACTTGCTCTCTTTTCGAATCGATTTCGCGACCCGATGGTCGGAGCATCGAACAAACCTTTCGACTATCTCGCTTGCGGACTGCCGCTGCTCACGAACCGCACGCCTGAATGGGAAGGTTTCTTTGGCGCTGAAGGTGTGTCGATCGGTTGTGATCCCGAGAACCCTGACGACATCGCGCGCGCCGTGCTCGCGCTGCGCAACGATCTGGCGCGCCGCCGCGCGATGGTCGAAAACGGTCGCCGCCTCATCGAAACGAAATGGAATTACGAGGCGCAGTTTGCCAAGGTGATCGCTGCGATTGAGGGCGGGCACAGGCGTATGGCGCCAGGCGATGTTGCCGGCGTTAGGTTTTGAGGTAAGGCGTGTTCATGCGAGGGAACGCACTGACGGCAACGACAGGTTCGGCGGATCGAGGGTGTACTAACCTCCATCAAATTAGGGAGGGGCGAAATTGAAATTGGACACCCCGATGAACATTGGTACGCGGCCATTGCGAATAATGATGCTTGGAGGCGGCGACGATCCCAATCAGCTATCTCCTTCCTTGTCGAGGGGGTTAACCGACGCTGATTGCATATTGAACGAGATCGAGATCGAATCCGGCGCCAAGATGTTTGGACGGCGAGTCATTCGGCGCCTTCTGCCGCAATTTGGATTTAAGGAATTCAATTTGTTCCTACTGCGTGAGCTGGGTGCTTCACGACCTGACGTTTTTTGGTTATTCAAGGGCATGGAGATCTACCCGTCAACAGTCGACAAGCTACGGGCGCTTGGCATAACGCTCGTAAACTACAATGCGGATCATCCATTTCGCTACGTTTCTCCCGGCAGCGGCAACGTCAATGTTATGCGCGCCATTCCTAAATATCATTTGCATCTGACTTACAGCAGGGCGATTGTCCGAGAGATGCAGGAGCGCTACCCCGACGTGCGCATTGGCGTTGTTCCGTTCGGCCATGACGTCGGCGAAGCGGTCTATTACCGCATCAAGAAAGAAGACGAAATTAATCGCGTATGCTTCCTCGGCAATCCGGATAAGCGTCGCGCGCGCGAAATCGGCGTCCTCGTCGAGGCCGGCCTACCTGTCGACGTCTATGGCTATCGTTGGGATCGCTTCCTGAAACCTGCTCCACAGCTACGCATTTTCGGCCAAGCTGTCGGGGAAGAGATGTATCGCACCTTACGACGCTATCGCGTCCAGATGAATTTCTTTAAGCCGCATAATATCGCCTCGCACAACATGCGGAGCTTCGAGGCGCCCGCTTGCGGCGCCATCATGCTTGCAGAGGACAGCGTCGAGCACCGGGAATTCTTTGAAAATGAGCGCGAAGCGTTTTATTTCGACTCCAGAAAAAAAATGGTCGAATCCGCGCGCGCATTGCTCGCCATGCCGAAAAGCGAGGCCGAGAGCATACGCCGCGCGGCGCGCCAGCGCAGCGTAAACTCGGGTTACTGGTATCGAGACCGAGCACATGCCGCCCTCAAGCTGATCAAGGTGGCGCACACGCGGCGTCAGGAAAAAGACTTATAAATCGTCAACGGCAGGTTGTAGGCTGCTTTACAAGCCAAAACAGAAAAAATCACGCGATGGCGCCGTCCGCTTCATCGTAACCGTCAAAGCGCTGCATAATGCGGGCTAGCAATGGAATATCGAGCGAAAATAGATGACCCAATTTTATCCAATTTCCCAACCATCGCTGACTTCGCTCGAAACCGAATACGTCACGCGGGCCATTGAGTCAGGTTGGATTTCGTCAATCGGCGAATATGTCGATGCGTTCGAGGAGGGCTTTGCCCGATTTGTCGGCGTCGAACATGCAATCGTCGTGTCAAACGGAACGGTCGCTTTGCATTTGGCGCTCGCCGCGCTTGGCATCGGACGTGGCGACGAGGTTATCGTTCCGGACCTGTCGTTCATCGCGACCGCGAATGCCGTGCTGACCTGCGGCGCAACGCCCGTTTTCGCTGACGTCGATCAAGAGAATTTATGCCTCTCGCCGTTGGATCTGGAGCGTTGCCTGACGACCCACACACGAGCGATTATTCCTGTTCATCTTTATGGCCACCCGGCGGATATGGCCGCGATCAACGCTTTCGCCGAGCGGCACGGACTTGTCGTGATCGAAGACGCCGCCGAAGCCCACGGAGCCAGCATCGGCGGGCGCAAGGTCGGTAGTTTCGGCCATTGCGCCGCGTTCAGCTTTTACGGAAATAAGCTGTTGACCAGCGGCGAGGGCGGAATGCTGACGACGTCGGATGCCCACTTCGCTGCGCGATGTCGCAAGTTGCGCGATCACGCCATGTCGACCACACGACGGTATTGGCATGACGAGCCAGGGTATAATTATCGCATCACTAATCTGCAAGCGGCGGTGGGCTGCGCACAACTGGCGCGCGCCGACGAGCTTATCGGCGGCCGCAAGCAGATATTCGAATGGTATTGCGAATGCCTCAACCAACTGCCCGACATCACCGTCAACAGGACGAGCGTCTGGGCTGACCCCGTACGATGGTTGATGTGCGTCGAAATCGATGAGCTCAACGACGGGCGCCGGAGCGATCTCATGCTGCGCCTCAAGAAACGCGGCGTCGACACGCGGCCCTATTTCTATCCGATGTCTGACATGCCCTATTTCGGACGCGCCGAAACGCCCGTGGCCCATGCGGTTTCCGAGCGTGGGCTCAGCTTGCCGACGTATATCGGGCTCGATAAGGAAGACGTGGCCGCGATCAGCGGCATGCTGAAGGACGAATTGATGAATTTGAGGCTGTTGAGCCGTTGAAGGCAATTTCGGTCCACACCCGAGAAAAAGACGGTGCCGCCGGCGAACCGCGCGGCTGACGTTAGGTGTGAATCCTGGTCGCCGTCGAATTCGCTAGCCAAATTTCAATTCAAAGGTTACGCCATCAGCCATCAATCAGCCGAAGGATGCTCACTGCAAGCGAGTAACCTCGACTCTAAAATCAGTCTCAACAAAGTGGGTTCGTCGGCTACGATTGATGAACCAGATAATAAACGATTCCACCATGGAGAGGCCTTTGAACGAGCCTAACCTGATCTTGCAACTTGTCTTCAACCTTGTGGAAGACGCGATCCGTCCCCTGAGTGGGCCCGGCGGTGTGTTTTTGCGCCGCGCCTATTACACTAGGCGGTTGAAGAGATGCGGCTCTAATCTCGTCATCGCGCCAGGTGTCACGATCGAGAATCCGCAGTTCGTGTCGTTCGGCGACTGGGTATGGCTTGATCGCAATGTCATCATTTTGGCAGGTGCGGCGAATCAAACGGAAAGGCTAAAAATAGTCGAAAATCCAAACTGTATCGCAGCGCCCGGCGAGGTCGTCATCGGCAGCAGGTGCCATCTCTCGATAGGGTGTGTGATACAGGGGCATGGGGGCGTTAGCATTGGCGAGCGATTTTCGGGAGGCACAGGATGCCTCATCTACTCGCTTTCAAACGCGCTTTATTCCAACAAATGCGGTCCAATCGTCGCTGCTGCGCCGGAACTTGAACGAGTTCGCACGCCGGTCGCAATCGCCGATAATGTGTGGCTGGGCATCAACAGCATCGTCATTGGCAATACGATCGACAACGACAGTTACGTGCGGCCCTATTCCGTCGTGACGGGCGACATACCCGCGAATTCAATCGCGACAGGCAGTCCGGCGCGAGTGGAGCGGTTCAGATATCGCGCCGACGAGGCCGGGACGCAAAAGGACAGCCCATGAAGATTCTTTACGTCACGCCAGGTTGTTTCGATAAAGGCGGAATCAGCCGTTACTGCCGTTATCAGATCTCAGCGCTTCGGGATATATTCGGCGCTTCGAATGTTGAGGCGCTGTCGCTGGTGGGTCTGGACGCGGACGGGTTCGAATCGCCGTTCGACGTGGCATGGAGCGGGCGAGACGGCGGGCTTTGGGACAAGGCGCGTTTGAGTCTGCGCGCAATAGGCCATGCCGTCGCCGCGCGACCCGACGTAATCCACATTGCTCATGTCAATCTTGGTCCGCTCGCTGTGGGTCTGAGCCGCTTGTGTGGGGCGCGGACACTCCTCAACGTCTATGGTCTTGAAGTCTGGTCAGGTCTGCCCCAAAGGCGCCTTAGCGCGATGCGTTCAATCGATCGGGTCATTGCCGACTGTCATTCGACGGGGGGCTATGTTTGCGGAGCCGGGATGACCGCGAACGCGCCGGATGTCATTTGGGACTGCGTGGATCTGGACCGATTTACGCCGGGCGAATGCGACCCGGAGATCTTACGGAAATATGGCTTGCCGGATAAGCGCGAGGGATTTGTCATCTTGAGTCTCGGTCGCCTCGCGAAGCGCGCCGCTCACAAGGGTTACGACCGCTTGATCGAGGTCGTCGCGCGGGTGCGGCGTCGTCACGCAGGCATCCGCCTCGTGATCGCAGGCCAAGGCGACGACCGGCCACGACTCGAACAACTCGTCGATCGTTTTGGGCTTTCGGACGTTGTGACCTTTCCCGGTTCGATCAGTGAAGATGATTTGCCCGAGGTTTACCGCAGCGCCAACCTCTTTTCGCTCGTTAGCGATCGAGGGCACGGTCGGGGCGAAGGAATTCCGCTGACACCGCTCGAAGCAATGAGCTGCGGAACACCGATCCTTGTCGGGAACCAAGACGGATCGAAAGAAGCCGTGCTTGAGGCCAAGGACGGGATCGCGAACGGATTTGTCATAGATCCGTTCGATCTCGACGAGCACGCGAGATTGATCGTCGAATTGGCGGAATCTGCTGACTTGCTTGAAAAAATGGCGCTGAGGGCCCGCGTCGTGTCCGAAGACGCTTTCGGATATGCGCGCTTTGTCGAGCAGCACCGGGCGACTTACGACAACATATTTAAGCCAGAATAAAGCTGATCGTCGCGCGATCACATGCGCGCTTCGGGGATACACATTGTTAGATCTCGACCCCACGACCAAAATTGAATTCTATGCCGTCGTCTGGCTGGCGTTATTGTTGTCGGCTCTTGCAAGAGGCGGTGACATGCGCGGCAGCACGGTCGGGCTGCCGCTCGCCTTCATTTTGTCCTACACATTTGTTCACAGTGGCGCGTTGGTCCATCTCGTCGACGGCTATGACCCGGCGATGAGCCCTTATCTTCGAGGTTTCCATTACGATAAGGCGACTGTTGCGGAAGGGCTTGAAGCGTCTTGCCTTGGAATGATCGGAGCTACGTGCGGCTTTGTCTTGGCTGATCAACGGAAGCGCCGAGCGGTTCAGTCATTGAAAGTGCCTTCAGACAAGTTGCGCGAAAGAGCAGTTTTTTTGTTGTTTCTGGGCGGGGCGGTAACGATTTTCACAAAGCTGCTGGCAAAATTTGGGATACAAGCTGCGGGGATGCAAGCTGTATTAGACAACATCGGCAGTCTTTTTGTAACAGGTTCGTGCTGTTTTATATATTATAAATTTATGCTTTATGGAGAACATAAAGCTATGATTACTGCTGCCATTTTTAGCTTGGTAGTACCGGCATTCATACTTATAACTACCGGAATTTTAGCTGATAGCGTGAGCAATTCTCTTGTTATAGTTTGCTTTTATCTTTCGTTAAGCGCCAAAAGAGCAGGCTCATTCGTCAAGAAGTTTTTCATTATTTCTAGTGTTCTTGGGCTGGCATTCGTTTTTGCTGGCGCATATTTGCAATCGCGGCACGTCTTGCGCAGTGTCATTTCGGGTGGCGAAGGCAGCGACGCAGCGGTCGGGGTAATCGTTCAATCGGCGTCGAATTTCGATCCGGACAGCCTCATCCAGTACGATACGCTTGCGCTATTTGACGCCCGGCTGGATCAGAATATTTTTGTCGGTTTGGCGATCCAGAATCTCCGCGCGGGTTCGGACAATTTCGAAGATGGCGCAACAATCGGCTTGGCCCTGCTTGGATGGGTGCCGCGGTTTCTATGGCCAGACAAACCAGGGCGGGGGGGCTCAACGTTCCTCGCCAAGCATACGGGCCTGCAATTTTCACAAGATACGACCTTTGGCGCGGGACCTGTGTTCGAATTCTATGTCAATTTCGGCTATCCTGGCGTGTTTTTTGGTTTCGTCGTGCTCGGGTTCATCCTGCGCCGCCTGGACATCGCCGCCTTCCGGTCGTTGCGCGCCGAATCGCTGGGAAGCTTCGCGCAATATCAACTTATGGGCGTCATTCTACTGGGGTCGCTCGCCGACCTGTTCTTTCTTGTAACGTCGATCGCGGTCGCCCTACTCGTCGGCTTGGGGTTGCGCATTGCTTGGTCCCGAAAGGCCGCCCTGAGTTTGCGAGAGGCAGGCGCATGAATCATCCAGAAGCCCATCCCCCGAAGCGCGCGGTCCGCATAGCAATCGCGACATCCGGGCGCTTTCATGTCCTCGATCTCGCGCGCGAATTGGCGGAGCTTGGGCATGACGTGTGTTTTTACTCCATGCTCCCGGATTCCCGAGCTGAAGCCTTCGGGTTGGACTCCCGGCGCCACCGATCACTATTGCCCTACGTTGCTCCGTTTGCTGGCTTGCAGCGCTATGCGCCAAGGTTCATTCCGGAATTGCGCGATCGCCTGATGTCCAACATGCTTGATCGCGCAGTCGAATCCGTGCTTGAGCCTTGCGACGTGTTCATCGCCATGTCGGGCATTTTCGTCCGCGCGCTGCGGTTTGCGAGGCAAAAATACGGCGCCAAAATCTGGGTTGAACGCGGCAGCCGCCACATTTTGTCACAGGCTGAAATCCTGGCTGCGGCGCCAGGCGCGCGGGGACCGGCCGAAAATGTTATCGCGCGTGAGTTGGAAGCGTATCGTCTGGCCGATCGGATCGTCGTGCCGTCGCGACACGTCGTCGACAGCTTCGCGCGCGATCCTGCGGCCTATGCGAAGTTGTTCGTCAATCCATACGGAACAAAGTTAGACATGTTTCCGTATCGGGCGCGGGAAAGAGCTATTGGTCCGCTGCGATTGCTCTTTGTAGGCGCGTGGTCCCGACGCAAGGGATGCGACGTGCTCGAGAAGGCGGTCCGCGGTTCGGAGGGAATCAGCTTGCGGCATGTTGGGAACATCGGCGATCTGCCATTTCCGGGGCTGAGCAGCGAATTCGAGCATTTCGACCCCGTGCCGCAGCCTCAACTCAATTCGTTTTATCACGGAAGTGCCGCTTGCGTACTTGCTTCGAGAGAAGATGGGTTTGGCATGGTCCTCGGTCAGGCGCTCGCAACCGGACTTCCTATCATTTGTACAGACCGCACGGGAGGCGAAGACCTACGCCACACCGCTGCCCTTCAAGACAGGATAACCATTGTCCCGCATGACGACGTCGACGCGCTTCGCCGCGCGATTGAGGCTTTGCGCCAACGTTTGAGTGCTGGTCCGCAATTCGCACCTCTAAGTGACGACGATCTCGCCACTTTGGCGTGGCCTGCCTATGCAGTGCGCTATGAGAAGGAATTACTTACGTACGTGCCATGACGCGTGCGGTTCCTTGACATCAATACTTCTGCTAGAGTGGTTTCCTCTTGCCTCGAATCGTGATTCAACCTCCCCGCAGCTCGGCATTGAGCAGGTGAGGATGAGATAGCCGCGACGTCAATGGATTTGCGAAACAGGATCGTCCAAGCCGTGGAGGAGGACGGAATGTCCCGCCGCGCAGCGGCGGAACGCTTCATGGTCAGCCACTCGACGGCGATCAAAATCGTCAAGCGCAAGGAGACGACCGGAAGCGCCGAACCGGCGAGGATTGGCGGATACAGGAGGCACGCCCTTGAACCTCACAAGGACATGCTCAGCGCCATCATCGTCGAAACGCCGGACATGACGCTGGCGGAGATCGGCGACGAAATCGTCTCTCGGGGCGGACCGAGGGTCTGCAAGTCCAGTATTGTGCCGAGCGCGTCTCGCGGCGCTGGCCGCTGAATGCCCGCCCCAGAAGGGCGATAACCGTCATGAGCGGAGAATAATTTGCGCATTCTGCACATCATGCCCCACTATTATCCCGCCGTCCGTTACGGCGGGCCGATTCGGTCCGTCCAGGGGTTGGCTGCGGCCACGGCTGCATTGGGCCACGACGTGCATGTCTATACGACCAATGTTGACGGGACTGGAGTCAGCGACCGTCCCACCGACGCGCCGGTCGATCTCGACGGCGTCAAGGTCTGGTATTTCCCTAGCGGCTGCGGGCGAAAAATCTTCAGGTCACCGAAGATGGGCCGGGCGCTGGATGAGACCATCTCGTCCTTCGACGTCGTGCATATTCACTATGTGTGGGTCTGGACCACGATCCGCGCGGCGGCGGCGGCGCGCCGGCGCGCCGTGCCCTACGTGCTTGCCCCGCGCGGCATGCTGGTGGCGGATCTCATCCGTCGTCGCAGTCGCCTCGCCAAGCAGGCCTGGCTTGCCTTGTTCGGCATGCGCGACGTTGCCGCCGCCGCCGCCATTCATGTGACCTCGGATGTCGAAGCTGCGGAGTTCAACGGGCTTGGCCTGCTCACGCGCCGCGTCGTCGTCATTCCGAACGGCGTCGATCCGCCAAGTGACGTCGTGGAAGGAACAGATGCGCACGTGGGCGAAGCGAGCGATGATGCGGGCAGGCCCTATTTGCTGTTTCTTGGGCGCATCAGCTGGAAAAAAGGGCTCGATCGCCTCATACGCGCTTTTCCTGCGGTTGAGGGCGCGGAACTTGTAATTGCCGGCTATGACGAGAACGGGCACCAAGCCGTTGTACGGCGGCTCGCGGCTGACTGCGGGATCAGCAATCGGATTCGTTTCGTTGGGCCGGTGGAAGGCCAAGAGAAGCAGCGGCTGATCCGCGATGCAAGTTGTCTCGTCCTGCCGTCCTACAATGAGAATTTCGGAATGGTGGTCATTGAGGCTATGGCAGCGGGCCGACCGGTCGTAGTCACCGCGGAGGTCGGCCTTGCCAATGTGGTTGAGCAGAGCGGGAGCGGCATTGTGGCGGGCGGCGATCCGGACACGCTCGCATCGGCGCTGAACTATATCCTCCGCAATCCAGCAGAAGCCCGGGCGATGGGTGCGGCGGGACGGCGGGTGGCGCAAGAGAGGTATAGCTGGACCGCCGTCGCGCGCGAAGCGGAACAGCTCTATGAAGAATGTCGCGCATCGTCCCGGCAATGCTTAGTCTCGGAGGACTCTTAGTTGCTGGTTCAGCGGCGCTGCTATGTTCCTCCGCAGGAGAGGTGAAATGGACTGGCATTACCTAAGGGGATTTCGCCAAGAGTTGTCACATCAGCTGAGATCGACTGGCGTCTGGAGGACGATCTATAAGGGGTGCCGCCATGCCGTCGGAAGTGGCGGCAGCAGTCCATTGCAGGATGAATTCGATAAACGACGGGGCATTTTCACTAACAGGATTGAGCCGCCTTGGATGCTCGGGCTGAAGGGACCGAGCCGCGCCTTTGCGGTGCAATACCAACCGATCGACGCCATGGCGTTGACGGACGCGTTGGCGCGACTCGGGAACGACTGGTCGAATGCAAGTTTTCTAGATTTAGGCTGCGGCAAGGGACGCGCGCTCGTCGTCGCCGCCGAGGCTGGATTCGGCCAAGTCGTCGGCGTCGAATTATCAGAAAAGCTCGTCAAAATCGCAAGACGCAATCTTTCGGTGCTTCGGTTGGGAAACGCACGTGTACTTCACGGCGACGCGCTGGACGTGGAATTTGACACCGAAAACACCGTTCTTTTCATGTACAACCCATTCGGCGTTGAAGTGATGGAGCGCGTCAAGGAAAAAATCGAGGCGTCGCAGCGCTGGCCCACGTTCATAATTTACTTTAACCCGCTTTGTTCCGGGCCGCTCGACGCGATGGCCCGCTACAAACGAATTATCGACGAGCCTTTCATCAAAGGCTGGCGCAGGCAGTGACGTGCGGTTTTCCGCACCGGTCGCCCGTCGTCATTCTTCACCGCGGCCCCAATCGACTTGGGCCCCGTCAGTGGGGAAGTTTTGCTCGATTAACGCGCTATCGCAACTTGCGAAAGGAAGCCGCAACGTGATCATTCTCGGTCTCAACGCCTTTCACGGTGACGCATCGGCGTGCCTTATTCGAGACGGAATTCTCGTCGCCGCTGCGGAAGAAGAACGTTTCCGCCGCATCAAACATTGGGCGGGATTTCCATCTGAGGCGATCAAATATTGCCTGGCGGAGGCTAGCATCTCCATCAACGAGATCGATCGCATCGCTCTGAATCAGGACAGCCGCGCAAATCTTGGCGCCAAGCTGACCTATCTGGTCAAAAGCCGCCCCAGCCTTTCGATGGTTCTGGAGCGCGCAAAAAATCGCGGCGCGCGGGAAGGTGCGCTGGAACTTTTGCAACGAAGTTTCCCCGAGTTGAAAAGCGAGCCGAGAATTGACCATGTCGAACACCATCTCGCGCATCTCTCTTCGGCTTATCACGTCTCTCCCTTCTCCGAGGCGGCGCTCGTCTCGGTCGACGGCTTCGGTGATTTCGCGAGCGCCGCTTGGGGGATGGGGCGCGGGGCGGAAATCGATATTGAAGGGCGAACGCTGTTTCCGCATTCGCTGGGAATTTTCTACCAGGCTGTAACCCAATATCTCGGCTTTCCGCATTACGGCGACGAATATAAGATGATGGGATTAGCGCCATACGGCGCGCCGTCTTATTTGCCACAAATGCGTCGCCTCGTGCATCCTAAGCTCGATGGCGACTTCGAACTCGATCTTTCCTACTTTCGGCACCATAAAGAAAAAATCGCCTTCGAATGGAGCGGCGGTTCGCCGGAATTTGCCGATTTGTTCACGCCGGCGCTCGAAGAACTGCTTGGGCCACGCAGGAAGCCAAGCGACTCGCTTGAGGACCACCATCGCGATATCGCGCGCTCGGCGCAGGCGATGTATGAGGAGGCGTTCTTCAACCTGCTGAACGTTCTCTATGAGCGACATAACATCCCAAATATTGCGCTCGCCGGCGGTTGCGCTATGAACTCCGTGGCCAACGGCAAGGTGCGCCGGATGACGCCGTTTAAGAACGTTTACGTACAATCGGCCGCGGGAGATGCGGGCGGAGCGATCGGGGCGGCGTTTGCCGTTTGGCATAAAAACGGCGGCAAGCGCTCCTTCGTCATGGATCATGCGAATTGGGGGCCGAAATTCGGACCGGAATATATCGCGAACGTTCTGAAAGCGAATTCAAGGCGAGTCGCCGAAGCTGGCTGCACGTTCGAACGCATCGACGACGAGCAGGAACTCTGCAAGCAAACTGCCGCAGCGGTTGCCGATGGCAAAGTGGTCGGATGGTTTCAAGGGCGTATGGAATGGGGTCCGCGCGCTCTGGGCAATCGATCGATCGTCGGCGATCCGCGCCGCGCCGACATGAAAGCCATCCTCAATGCCAAGATCAAACGCCGCGAGTCCTTCCGGCCTTTCGCACCCTCCATTTTGGCTGAGGCGGCGGCCGATTGGTTCGAAGAAGACGACGACGTCCCATTCATGATGCAGGTGTTTCAGATCAGGGAAGAGAAGCGCGCGCAGATCCCTGCGGTCACCCATGTCGATGGATCCGGTCGGCTCCAAACCGTCAAGAAATCAGCCAATCCGCGTTATTACGCGCTGATTTCCGCATTCCGCGATCTGACCAACGTGCCGATGGTTCTCAACACCTCGTTCAACGAGAACGAGCCGGTCGTCTGCAAGCCCGAAGAAGCGCTAGATTGTTTCCTCCGCACGAAGATGGACGTTCTGGTGCTAGGCGAAGTGATGATCCGCCGAGGTGAGGCTTCCAAAGATCGCACTTCCGAAACCGCTGCTGAAAACTGCTGAAAACTCTTCAAATTGACGTTCCCCCGAACCTTTGTCCAGCTTTGGGTTCGCCCCTGGAGCAACGTCATCTGGATCGCTGTGCCGCAAACTATTCTTCTGCCCGGTTGTCACAATTGGTCGAAGCAATAATGGCATAGGTCACTGCGGCGGCGTCAAACATTCGCCTCAGTTGGTCCCGCGAGAACCGAAGCCACGGTGGTTCGCGCAAACACCATAAGGCCGATTCGTCTCCTTATCTAAGCGCGTTGTTCGGCGGCCTACTATACCGCACGCGTTTTGCATAATTAACACGTTGCATAACCTGACAGCTGGTCAGTATCTAGGCAATAATGCGGGCGGTCAAAATGAAAAGTCGAAGTAACAATGACTCGCGCATAGCGCCACTTGATGGCTGGCGTACTGTCAGCGTGGTTCTTGTTATTTTCTCTCACCTTATGACGAAATCGAGCATAGCAATAAATGTGCCCGGTGAATTTGGGCGAGCCGTGATTATGCCAATTCTTAACGAATGTGGCTCCTTAGGGGTAAGTATCTTTTTTGTCATAAGCGGATACGTGATAACTAGCGGCCTTATTCGTGAGGATGGGCGTAACGGTCGGATATCGCTGCTTAGTTTCTATCTGCGTCGCGGATTTAGAATCTTACCGCCACTTATGATGTACGTTATTGCTATTTTGGCTTTAGCGCACGCTCGCATAATTCCATCGGAATCTGCAGAAGTTGTGAAGGCCCTAAGTTTCACATGTAACCTCACCGATTGCGGCGGGTGGTTTGGAGGGCATACCTGGAGTTTGGCTTATGAAGAACAGTTTTATTTGGTAATCCCGCTCCTGTTTTTGTTATGCTGGAAAACAAATAGCCTTCTGTTCTTCGTTCTACCCGCCGTTCTTGGGGTAATCACATTATGCGCTTATCCGTTTAACGAACACGTAGCGGACTTTTTTGGCCACTTTGTTGCTATTGCAACTGGTGTCGCGTGGGCCACCAGAGAGATACTCGTCCTCGATATTTGCCGGCGGTTTCACAAGTACACAGCGGTTCTTGCGCCAATTATGTTAATTGCCGCTATGCGCTTAAGTAATACGCGCTACTCACAGGTGTCTGCGTGTATTTCCCCGACGATTATAGCTTTTATTCTTGTCAGAAGCACATTTATCGATACCAGCATCGCTAACAAGCTGTCAACCTCTTGGATTACATATGCAGGGCGTATTTCATATAGTATATATTTATGGCAACAGCTTACTACATTTGCGTTTCCAGGAGCTAGGTTTTCATTTTATTTTATTAGCACGATTATTTGCTTGTTATGGGCGGCGGCGTCCTACAAATTTGTTGAAGCGCCATTAATAAAAATTAGTCACTCTATCAGCAGACGTGTTTCTCCCATCGTTGGGGCCTCGTAAAGCCGCCATGGCCAATGGACTTATACGTCGCCTTATGACCAACAACTTATCAGCCTGCGATAAACTTGCGCCCGATAGCTAAGCACATTGTGAAGGTGCCGCCTGTTCTAGTACTACAAGTTGTAACTGATGCGTTCATTTCCGATTAGTGTGCACCCCATTCGACCGGACACCCGGCGGGCTGGGTTAAGTCAGAGCCGCGTGTCTCTTTGCTGCGCTATAAATCTGACGGACGGGCGCTGCGGCGTTTCAGTTGCACGTCCTATCAAGAAACAAGGTCGGACGGAACGGCGGGGGCTACCATCTGGACGCCGAGTTTTATCCCTCGCGGGTCGGAAGTGCCGGTGGACGACTAATAAGCAGCTGGGCGAGATTGGCGTTCTCGACATAACGTGCCCTACCACATTCATCGTCCGCCAACCACCCGCTTGCATGATCGGCAACACGCCAAGGCCCGATACAATCATGTCTTGCGCAGCGCCGACACGCATGGAATGGCCTGATAGATTCTGGACCAATTTGGCAGGCAAGTTCGCTGCTCTCGCGGCTTGTTTCAGGATTCGAACAACAGTGTAGGGGTGAAGCGCGTTGTCGCCGACGCGTTTTGCGCGCACAGCCCGGAAAATATACCCCGATTCAATTTTTGCCGCTTTCAACCAGACGCTAACAATTTTCAGCGTCTCGGGTGAAACGTAGCCTAGCCGCCCTTGGCTGTAGGGGTCGTTTTTGAACCGCTTGATCAGGATCTGAGCCGAGCCGTTCAAAGACGGCGTCATATCCTCTGCGCGCAGGCCGACCAATTCTGAACGGCGGCAAACAGTATCGTAACCGAGAGCGACAAGCGCGCGATCACGCTTCCCTGTCAGCGTGTCCGGGCACGCGGCGATCAACTGATCGCGCAACTCTCCGGTCAGCCCGAGCGCCTGGTGCGGCCTGGCGCATTTAGCGCGAAGGGCGCGGCGCACGGCGATGACCACTTCTTCGTCGGTGACCGGATTGTCCATCCGCAGAAGCCGATGGATTTTGCGAATGGCCGCGAGCCGCCGTTTCAGCGTCGCCGCCGAGCAAGCTTTCGCCTCGTGCGCGATAAAGGCAGCGACGGTTTCTGGTGCTGCCGGAAGCGCGCATTTTTGCGCGATGGCGCACCAATCCTCGAAGGCTTGCATATCCGAATGTCACGTTCGACTTTCTCGGGTATCAGTTCAGGCCGCGACGGGTAGCGAACTCACAGCGGACCGAGTTCTTCTGTGGGTACACCCCAGCGGTCAGTCCCGGAGCGCTCAAGTCC